>Ga0123352_10000055_pt1 | contig 114946 bp, 104 predicted proteins | sample TergutLab28metaG_FD_89700 | JGI IMG/M metagenome (GOLD analysis project Ga0123352, IMG submission 89700) | Labiotermes labralis P1 segment gut microbial communities from Petit-Saut dam, French Guiana - Lab288 P1 | ecosystem: Host-associated > Arthropoda: Insects > Digestive system > Gut ...
CATTGATTCGACCAAAAGTAGCGAATTGGAGAAACTTATCATCACTTATGTATGTAACGATGTGGTGAGTTCAAGCAGTCTTTTAGAAACGTATATTCTTGTAGGACAATAATAAAATCAACAATCATTAAAATATAAAAAACAATATAAACATTGAAAAACAAGTACATTATGAAAAGAATTTTAAACACCGGAAAAATGCTCATATTAGCATTGATCTTTGTACTAACCACAAACACTGTTAGTGCTCAACAAAGAATTTATCAAGGTCTCAGAGTACCTCAGCTTACCACTGCAGAGCGTGCTCAAATTGGTGCAGAAGCCAACTCCGTTAATGCTCGCGGGATGTTGATTTTTAACACAGACTCTCTCGCATTGCAATTTTGGAATGGTACAGAATGGATGCAACTTGCAGATGAGCAATCTCTTTTGAATTATATTACTAACAATATAACTCAAGAATTGATAGACAGCATTATGGCTAATGTAAACATTACAAGTGATGACAATACTGTAAGTGTTGTCGGTAGCGGAACAAGCGACATCGACTTGGCTGTGAACATTGGGGTGATTGCCGACAGTTTGGTAAGCAACGAAACGTTCATCACAAACTTGATGGACACTTTAGTAACAAACAGCTACTTCACAGAAAATATTTTTAACGAGCTGTACAATGATGAACATTTGTTGCAGTTGCTGGATAGCATTGCGGCTCTGATTGCAAACGGTGGAGATGTGCATAATTTCATCCAAGAAATTGTTAATCAAATTTCTCAGGATACTTATATTACTCAACTGGGTGATTCTATTGTGAACTACATCACTAACAACTTCCCTGAAGAGCTTGGCCAAACTATTTTGAACTACATCACCAACAATGTAACTCAAGAATTGACCGACAGCATTATGGCTAATGTGGTAGTAGAAGGCGACAACGGTATTATAGTAGAAGGTAGCGGCACAAGCAACATTACAGTGAAATTGCCCGAAGGAGGCAAAGACGGACAACTTTTGGTTTGGAACCACACCTTGCAAACTTGGGCTCCTACTGATCCACTTCCAACAACTAAACAAGTTACAATTCCTGTTGCAAACGGAACGTTCAATACCGAAAATTTGATTTTCTACGGTAGCACTGCGGCCACAACTAATCCTTTGCAAGTTATATCTATTGAGCCTATTTTTGCAAACCCTACCTTGCGTCGCAACTTTTTGCGCGTAAACGCAGAATTCCAAGTGGAAGACAGGGTTATCGAATGGTCAGTTAGCATCGAAAACCGCAACTTTAATCCTATCAACGAATTTACGCTGGTAAGCATTATTATCACTTATATTTGCGGAGATACAACACCTTTGACAAGCGATACGCAAGGTTATAGCATCTTAGTCGGATATTAATCCGTACAAGAACGAACTAACAGGGTGTTGTCGTACGGCAAACCTGCAACAGCACCCTGTTAAATTGAACAAATGCGTAATATAAAAGCAATGAAAACTGCAAATTACAAACTTGTAAAAACACATTATAAACTGGTAAAAACTATGAAGTATATAAAGTATATTATTATCACACTACTACTGACAATTCTTATCAGTATCGGAGATACTTTTGCGCAAATGCCAGGTTACTTGTCCGGAAGAATGACTATTGGCGAAAATTCCACTTTGATCAACGGTAACCTGACTATTGGTAGCTCGAGTGAGTTGTTTTTAGGGTCTAATCAGCCTCTTTTGCAGCAAAGAAATACGCTATATAAAATTGGAAATTACAAAGGCATAGCCGGAGCGAGAATCTACATTTCGGTTGCAGATAACAGCAACGAGCATGGTACACGTGGGCATTTCAATATCGTTGGAACAGCAAACGGAAGCACAGAAATCATACTTGACATATTCAACAACTGGGACGGATCGCGTATAGACCTTGCAAGAGCGCACAACGCCGGAAGCAATAGCGTTGCATTCACCATGCAGGAAGGCATTTACAACGGACGAGAGGCTTATTTGGAAACTCGTATAGAAGGTAATGATCGGGTATGGTTTCTTGCAGAAAGAATAACAGAAGAGGAGTGCCTCCCGTCGTTGATTGTACAAAAAAGAAATAATACACTCGTGGTTGATAACAATCCTATGAGTAATGGAGGTTTCAACTTCGTCTATTACAAGTGGTACCGAAATGATGAACTGATTCACGAAGGTTCGTATGGTAGTGGTTTGGGCGGATTTTACAACACAGGGACAAATAGCCTAAACCCTTACGACACGTACCATGTTCTTGTAATTGACCAATACGGCAATGAGCATCGCAGCTGTCCATACAATCCAACAATTTTCGTTCCTCAAACGAAAATAATTGCTTACCCAAATCCAACTACCACAAGTCAATCGTTAGTAATGGTTGACGTACAAACCAACGATACTGAACTCCTTGACAAAGGCACGATAATTGTGTACAATCTCATGGGGCAACGCATCAAAGAAGTGCGCACCAACGGGCATCGCGTTACACCAATACAGTTGCCACAAACAGCAGGAACGTACCTGTTTCGTTTCGTTTCGGGCGATGTTCAAGAAGTAATAAAAATTATAGTGTACTAAAAAATAAGGAAAAAAATGATGAAAATTCAATCAACTAAAATATGGTCAATTTCAAGGAAATTACTATTCGCATCTATTTTTTCTTTGCTATTAGCCAATGTGCAAGCACAAACAACAGAACCCGTAGAAATAGGGATAGAAGCACAAGCAGGAGATACTGTCAAAAAAACGGATACTATAAATAAAGCCGAAGTAGAAGTCGAGGAAACGCAAATATTCTGCCGTCACGAATTTTCGATTTGGACTGCAGGGGGAATGTCTGCACTCAATTATAAACCAAGTTTTGGAGAGCGCGATCTAAAAGCAGGTGGCACATTTGGAATAGGCTACACGTACTACTTTCATCCAAAATGGGGCATCCATGCCGGTTTAGAAGCAGCTGTTTACAACACAACGTTTCGATTCGGAAAACTCAAAGATGTTCATTACGCTCGAAACGGTTTTGATGATCTCACTCCGGGTTGGACAGGCGATGACGAAATAATTGATTACCATACGGAAATATCAAACTACACCGAAAGACAACAGTTGTATAGCCTAAACATTCCATTGATGCTGCAATTCCAAACGCCAATAGCGAACGGAAAACATCAGTTTTTCGCATCGGCAGGTGCAAAACTCGGCATTCCAATCCAAAACACCTACAAAGTAAGTAATGCAACGCTTTATACATGGTATTACGATCACAAACACAACGTAGAAATACGTCCCGATCCCACAGATTACGGTATACCATCCCTTGAGGCTTTAGGTTGTTTTTATAATCTTCCTTACTCTACCAGAAAGAAAGCAAACGATTTCAGATTAGCCGGCATGGCAAGTGTTGAAACAGGCGTGAAGTTTCACTTGAATCCGAAACTTTCGCTCTATGTAGGTGCATATTTTGACTATGGTTTCAATAACGTTAGTAAACATAGCGGCAAACAATTTTTTGACTTTGATCCGGAATATGTTCAAATGCACTCAAACAGTGTTTTGTCGTCGCAGTACTCCAATAATGGCAGACCTCTAACGAATTTCACCGATAAGGTTGCGCCGATAGCATTTGGACTAAAAGTTCGTATGGGTATCAATGTGTGTCACATTCCAAGAGTTAGAAAAGCTAAGAAAGCACAGGTCATAAACGTTACAGTCACATGTAACTGCACCCACCAATGCAACTGCAACTCAAAGAGATCGGGCAAAGGTCACGAGACACGCCGCCACCGCAGGGCCGAAGCCGATGCTGCAAACTTAAACTATTTTATCGAAAATACGGCAAACAACCAAGTTCCGCAACGCGAACCGTACACGAAGTTAGAGCTTGAGGAATTCGAACGTGCAAGAAAAGAATATGGCGAATTGGAAGATATGTTGGTATTGCAGCTTGAGGGTTATGAAGTAAACCAAAGCAGACTCACTCCAAGAATGCTATCTGCATTAGACACAAAAATAGAGCAACTGCAAAAATACAACAACTCAAAATACATCATCATTTGCGAAGGACACTCCTGCGATATAGGCACGGCAAATTACAACATGTCGTTAGGACGCCGTCGTGCAGAAGTTGTGCGAAATCGCTTAATCCAAAAAGGTTTCGATCCTCGCAATGTAAAAGTGGCTTCGAAAGGTCAAACCATGCCCATAGTTGAAAATTCAGACGAGGCGCATCGCAAAATCAATCGCAGAGTTGTGATTTTGATTAAGCTGGCCGAATAAAACTATATTTGCGTAATAATTCAAAACATTTTATAATTTTGTAAAACATCCAAAACTACTATCTATAAAAACAACAATAATAAAATCAATGAAACACACATTGTGAGATAAGCTTTGTTTGCAAAAAATAAGGCTCAAGATACCTTGAGCCTTATTTTTTGTTCGTTTGATGATTTTTTCGTATCTTTGCAGTAAAAATCAACTACCATGAAAGGAATTATCTTAGCCGGTGGTGCCGGAACACGCCTACATCCACTTACGCTCGCCATGAGTAAACAAATGATGCCGATCTACGACAAACCGATGATCTACTATCCTCTTTCAGTGCTGTTGATGGCTGGTATTCGCGAAATATTAATCATTTCGACACCACAAGATTTGCCAAATTTTGAACGCCTGTTGGGCGATGGAACTTCGCTTGGTTGTAAGTTTTCTTACGCCGTGCAAGAAGTGCCGAACGGACTGGCACAAGCTTTCGTAATCGGTGAGAAATTTATAGGAAACGATAAAGTAGCACTCGTTCTGGGTGACAATATCTTTTATGCAAGTGACCTCGAAAAATTGTTGCAAGAAAACAATAATCCGGATGGCGGCGTGGTATTTGCTTATCACGTGTCCGACCCCGAACGTTATGGTGTGGTTGTGTTTGACAAAGATTTCAATGCTGTTTCCATCGAAGAAAAACCCAAACAACCTAAATCAAACTATGCTGTTCCGGGTTTGTATTTCTATGATAATTCCGTTGTCGAAATTGCGAAAAATCTTACACCAAGCGCGAGAGGTGAATACGAAATTACAGACGTGAACAAAAAATATCTCGAAATGAACAAACTCAAAGTTTGTATTCTCAGTCGAGGAACGGCTTGGTTAGATACCGGTACGTTTGAATCGCTTTTGCAAGCCAGTCAGTTTGTTGAAGTGATCGAACAACGTCAAGGTTTGAAAGTTTGTTGTATCGAAGAAATCGCATGGCGACAAAAATTCATCACAGATTCACAATTGGAAGAACTTGCGAAACCTTTGCTGAAAAGCGGATATGGGGAATATTTGCTGAAACTTTTGAAACAAAATTAGTATTGTAAGGGCGGGGTAAACCCGCCCCTACGGGAACTCATAAATTATTAAGAATTTGCATATGAAAAAGATTTTCACATGGATTATACTTGCAGTCCTATCAGGCATAACATCACAATTTGCCAACGCACAAACAACGCCAAGTGGCATCCCGATAGCAGAATTGGAGCAATTTGTTAATGATTTTGCACAAGAAAAAATAGGTGTGAACACAATAGGAGCTCAAGTTGCTATTGTAAAAGACGGGCAATTAATTGTAAACAGTGTTTTTGGCTATGCCATACAAGGCGAGCGAAAAGCCACAATAGACGATGTTTTTGAGTGGGGTTCTGCAACAAAATTATTAATCTGGGTGAGTGTTTCTCAACTTTTAGAACAGGGTTTGATCGACTTAAACACCGATATCCGCGACTATCTTCCGTCCAATTTTTTCAGAAGGATACGCTTTGACGCTCCGATTACCATGTTGCATCTCATGAATCACAACGCAGGTTGGGAAGACCGATTTGTAAATTTATTTCTCACAAATCCAAATCGTATTACAAATTTGGAAGACGCCATACGTGCTTGGGAACCCAAACAGATTTACGCACCGGGCACTATTACGGCTTATTCCAATTATGGAACGGCTATAGCAGGTCTAATCGTAGAGCGTATAAGCGGAATACCATTTCATCAATATGTAATGGAACATATCTTTATGCCACTTGGAATGTTTAATACAAGCATACATCCAACCCAACAAGATAATCCTTCTGTAGCAGAAAAACGAGAAAAAATTAAAGGCTATGTAGGAAGCAACGGCAATTTTTCTGTAATGCCAACAGAACGAATTTTTATTCCCCTGTATCCTGCCGGTAGCGTTATCGGAACTTCACGAGATGCAATTAAATTTTTAAATGCGCTGATGCCGGCAGAAGGAGAAACAAGTCCTTTATTTAATAGCAACAGCACTTTAAATCAAATGCTCACGCCAAGTTTCAGATTAAAAGAAAATTTTCCGGGATTTGCACATGGTTTTATAGAAAATTTTTATAGTATAAAAACTGTAGGACATGGCGGAAACACAGCCGCATTTTCTGCACTTTTTACGTTCTGTCCGGACGAACGCCTCGGCGTGGTCATTATGGCCAATCAAGCACAAGAATCTGCAATGTGCTACATGCTAACGATGAAGATATTCGGAAGATACGAGGGAACAGGACCAACAGAGGGATTTATTGACGCAAACACGTTGACAGGAATGTATTATTGGGCAAGACGACCGGTTACAGGATTTGCAAGCCTTTTCAATTCATTAATGATTTTTCCGATTAGAGCAACAGATGAAAACACACTTAATTTGATGGGTTCCACACTCACACAGGTTAGTCCCGGTGTATTCAGAAACGACGGCGGTTTTGCTTTGTTGGATATCATCAATTTAGTGGGTTTTGAAGTTGTGGACGGAGACGTACAACGCCTATCTGTTGTAGTGTTTGATTTATTACCGGCAAGCACCTGGAGACCCATAATTATATTTGGAAGTGCACTATGTTTTGGATTCGTTGTTCTGTTTTCGGTTGTCGCTTTTTTTATTACGATAGTTGGATTTATCAAACGTAAAGTAAAGAAACGCCAGTGGAGTCTGATAAAAAAGATAAATGCAACCATGAGCCTCTCGTTATTTTTGATAGTGCTAAACAACGTCATCTTGCTTGCAAGAGGGTTTAGTTTTGCAGCATATTCAACACTTATGGTACATTTTGTGCTAAACATTATTTACATGATAGTTGTTCCTGTTGGTATAGTTTTCATGATCAAGAATTTTAAGATTGAACGATCTAAAGGGGGCAAAGTGCTTGATGTTATGGTAATCGCATTTTCATTGATTTTTGCAGTGATATTGCTTGGGTGGGAGTTTTGGAGGTAAGAAATATTGTAAGGGCGGGTTTGAACCGAAGCACGAAGTGCGAGCTCGACAAAGTCAAACCCGCCCCTACGGGGACAAATAACAAAAACAACTATGAATAGTACGCATTTTTTAGAAAAAATTCAACACATTATTGAAACGGAAATCGTTTCAAAACAGCCGAATTTACTGTATGATCCGATCGTTTACAGTTTATCGCAAGGCGGTAAACGAATTCGCCCGTTGCTCACGCTAATGAGTTGTGAAATGTTTGGCGGTGATGTTGAAAAGGCTTTGTATCCTGCTGTTGGTGTGGAAATTTTTCATAATTTCACCTTGCTTCACGATGATATTATGGACAAAGCGCCTATTCGTCGAGGGCAACCTACGGTTTACAAAAGGTGGAACGAAAATGTGGCGATTCTCTCCGGAGATGCGATGTTTGCGGTGGCTTACGATTTTTTAACACGAACTGACTCGCGCTATGTCCAGCGGATTATTCAAGCGTTTAATCGTGTGGCCATCGGCGTTTGTGAAGGTCAACAATACGATATGGATTTTGAAACACAGGCCAATGTTACTATTCCAGAATACTTGGAAATGATTCGGCTGAAAACATCTGTTTTGTTGGGTGGTGCATTGGAAATCGGCGGAATTATTGGCCATGCAAGCGATTCGGATTTGAAACACTTGTATGCATTTGGCGAAAACATAGGGCTTGCATTTCAACTGCAAGACGATTGGTTAGACGTATATAGCGATGTAGAAAAATTCGGCAAAGTCCACGGCGGCGATATCGCTGTAAACAAAAAAACATTTTTGTATTTAAAAGCTATAGAATTGGCGAATGACGAGCAATCCAAACGATTGAAACATTATTTTTCGTCAACCGATTTTGACGCTAATGAAAAATTTAAGGCTGTTTTATCTATTTACAACGAACTCAACATTAGCGAACAGACTAAGTCTGAAATGCAGAAATACCAAGATATTGCAATGGATGCGTTATCGAAAATTTCTGTACCTCCCCTGTTTAAAGAACCGTTAAAAGGTTTGGCGGAAATTTTGCTAATGCGGGAGACTTAAGATTATTCAAACGTGCAGCAAGGAGATTGGCTTCGCCGAGCCCTTCGGAGTTCCTCGACTTCGCACACTACGGGTGCTACGCTCGGAATGACGGGTGCGCCATGGAGTGGAAAGGAAAAAAGGGAGCGGCTTTGCCGCTCCCTTTTTTCCTCCTGCTTTTATAAAAACCGCCGTCATGTCGAGTGAAGCGAAGCGGAGTCGAGACATCTCCTTGCTATGGAAGTCATAGAATTGATTTCAAAAAATGTTCCCCAAATTTCTTTCCAAATTCAGACGCCAAATTCTGCACCTCGCCAAGCGGACGAAATTTAAAGATAAATTTTTCATCATATAGATTGAATTTCAAAGCCGCTAAATTGGCTTCAATGATTTGTGGAGCCTCTCCACTCCAGCCATACGAACCGAATGTTCCGGCTAATTTGCCTCTATCTCGAAGTGGTGTCATCACTGCAAAGCATTGGTAAATCTGTAAGAGCGTATTTTGATTTAAGGTTGGCGAACCCAATAAATAAGCATTCGCTTTTTCAATTCGACAAGCCAATTCAGTGATTGGAATAAATTCCAAATCGCACAAATCCACTTCAATGTTTCCCGCTGCTTTCAAGCCTTCGGTGATTTTTTCAGCCGCTTCTTTGGTGTAACCATAAGCGGAAACATAACCAACAAACACGCGATTTTTTTGTGGTATGTCGTTCAAAAATTCTTGCGATAGTTTTTCACTTAAATCTACGTAGTACTTCCAATTTTTTCGAAGAATAGGCCCATGCCCTGGGCAAATGGTTTGAATATCCAACGGACGAATTTTTTCAATAGCCTTCAAAAAGGACTTGCTAAACGGCCGCAGAATATGTTGGAAATAATAGTGGAAAGCTCCTCCATACTTCTTCGTATCAATCAAATCATCGAACATGTTTTCATCACAATAATGCGCTCCAAATGGATCGCAAGAAAACAAAATTTTCTCTTCTTCCAAATACGTGAATATCGAATCCGGCCAATGCAAATTCGGTGCATTGATGAAATGTAGCATTTTATTACCAAGCGAAACCGTGTCGCCATCTTTCACAATTTGAGAATTGAACTTGCGGCCAATGATATTTTCCAAATTCGCAATCGCTACCGCACTTCCCAAAACACAAGCATTTGGAGCTACTTCGAGCAATTTTCCAAGTGCTCCGGAATGGTCGGGTTCGCTATGGTTGAAAACAATATATGCAATATCCTTAGGATTGACAAGGGTTTTGAGGGTTTCCAAATATTCATCCCAAAATTTCAATTTAGTCGTTTCAACAACTGCGATTTTTTCGGCTTGAATCACGTAAGAGTTATACGTAGTACCGAATTTGGTTTCCATGACAATATCGAAATGTCGAATGTCGAAATCCAAAGTGCCTGCCCAATGAACGGTTGGAGTGATTTGTAAGGTTTTCATAGTTTTTTTTTCTGCAAAGATACAACAAAATATTAATAACTCGACAATTTATTAGCATTTTTTTCGTATCTTTGCTAAAAAATTCTTTATGAACGAAAAAACGATTGACCTTTCAACGTATTCTTTATTAGATTTATTCGGCGCACAAGAAAAAAATCTCAAATTCATTCGGCAACTGTTTCCGAAAGTGAAAATAGTCGTTCGTGGGAACGAATTGAAAATGGCAGGAGAAGCAGACGAAATCGAACGTTTCGAGGAAAAACTCAATCATATTTTACAACATTTCGAGACTTATAATCGGTTGAATGAAAACGATATTATTCAAATCGTGGATTCCGACAGTAATTTCAAATTTTCTGAAAGCACTGTAAATAAAGATGTTTTGGTGCACGGTCGAAACGGCAAACCGATTAAACCGTTGACCGCAAATCAAAAAAAATTGGTCAAAGCCTGCGAGGAAAATGACATGGTTTTTGCCGTTGGTCCTGCGGGTTCGGGAAAAACCTATACGGCTGTTGCAATGGCTGTGAAAGCATTGAAAAATAAGGAAGTTCGACGAATTGTTTTGACTCGTCCTGCGGTTGAAGCCGGCGAAAATTTGGGATTTCTACCCGGTGATTTGCGCGATAAGTTAGACCCGTATTTGCAACCACTTTACGATGCACTTCGCGATATGCTACCTCAACAAAAACTGATTGACTATTTAGAAGATTACACGATTGAAATTGCGCCGCTCGCTTTTATGCGCGGACGCACGTTGGATCAGGCTTTCGTGATTTTGGACGAAGCCCAAAATACCACCGAAATGCAGATGAAAATGTTTCTCACACGCATGGGAAAATCAGCAAAATTCATTGTTACAGGAGATATAACACAAATCGACCTTCCCAAAAATCAATCGTCCGGACTTCTGCATGCCTTGAAAATTCTCAAAAATGTGAAAGGGTTGAGCATTGTTCAATTAACTGAAAAAGACGTTATTCGTCACCGATTAGTTACGGAAATTTTGAAAGCGTATTCCGCATCGTAACAAATTTTCGATTTAATTTTGATTTCTTCGAAAAATTTTGTAATTTTGTAGTATGGAGTATTATGCAAAAAAAGGTCGTTGGTTTTCAAAAAAACAAATAAGTGTGTTGATAAGCGTTTGTATATTTGCAAATTGCTTATTTTCACAACGTTTGGATTTTGGGAATCCATTAGATATTCCATGGAAATTTTCGGCTTCGTTTGGAGAATTGCGAGCGAATGCCTTCCATGCCGGAATAGATTTCAGAACACAACAAAGAGAAGGCTTACCGGTTTATGCTGTGGCTGATGGAACGTTGTCGCGCGTGGTGGTTTCGGCAACAGGCTATGGAAAGGCGTTGTATATTTCGCATGCCGACGGAATGATGACTGTTTATGCGCATTTGTCGAGATTTGTTCCTGCCATTGAAAAAGTTGTGAGAGACCAACATTATGCGAAAGAGTCATTCGAGTTGGACTTTCAATTTCCGGAACGACTGCAGTTTAAAAAAGGCGATTTAATTGGTTATTCGGGCAATACGGGATCGTCCGGAGGTCCACATTTGCATTTCGAAATACGAAACAGAGGTGGCGAAAATGCGATGAATCCTTCGCAATTCGGATACACCATAAAAGATAATATTCCCCCAATAATTTCAACGTTTGCAGTTTATCCGCACGGGCAACTTTCATTGGTCAACGGACAGCAAACCCCACTTCATTTGCCGGTTGATTGCAAAGGAACAAATTGTTCGATAAACTTGGACACAATTCGCATTTTCGGACAGTTTGCATTCGGAATTGAAGCCATCGATAAAATTAACGATGATCGAAGTATTTTAGGACTGTACACCATGCAAGTTTTCGTTGATGATGAGCTGAAATTTGCGTGGAGATTGGACGCGATGCCGTTTTCTCACATGCGGTTTCACAATGCATTCATAGATTATGCACACTTAGACAGCACCGGAAAACGCATTCAATGGACGTATGTATTGCCCGGAAATCGTTTGAATATTTACGAAAAAATTGATCATCGAGGCCTATTTTCGTTCTTAAAAAACGGCGTTCATAATTTACGTATAGAGGCTGCTGATTTCGCGAGAAATACAAGTGTTTTGAATGTTGTTTTATTAGTTGATGATGAAATGAAACCCATCGAAAATGAACGTCTTCACGCTGAAAAAGTCGACCATAGGCGCTTTTTTTCACACGCAGTCAGCAACACGTTTGAAACCAAAGAAATCCGCGTGGTTATTCCACCAATGGCGCTCTACGAACCGATTTATTTTGAATATCATGTGGATTCTTCGTCGGATTCTCGGATTTTTTCCAATATTCATCACGTCCACCGTTCGGGAACACCGGTACACATCAATTATTCGTTGAACATAAAACCGATAGGATTGCCTAAAAACCTCGGAAATAAAGCCTTAATCGCCAGTTGGGATGTGAAAAACCAACAATGGGTTGCCGAAGGCGGACGATTTAATAACGGATTTGTATCGCATAATATCAGAAAATTTAGTATATTTGCAGTTTGTATTGACACCACTCCACCAACTATCAGACCGGTTGATATACAAAATAACCGAGTTCCTACTTCGCAAAACGTGCTGACCTTTCGAATCGATGATGACTTTTCGGGCATAGAAACCTATCGTGCAACGATAAACGAACGCTGGTTTTTGATGGAGTACGATGCTAAAACAAAAACGCTGAAAGGCACGATAGACCCCAAATTGCCGAAAGGCGAACACGATTTTAAACTCACTGTAACTGATAAAATGAATAACCGAACCACCTATCAAGCCAAAATTATCCGATAATGCAAAACATACGCCTTTTTATTCCGCTTATACTTTTTTCCACCACATTTTTATTTGGACAAACGGTGACTCCTGTGCCTGTTCAAATCTCCGAACGTATTGAAAACATTGGAGGTACATACTATCATCTGCATACCGTAGAAAAAGGTCAAACCATGTATTCCATCACTCGAGTCTATCAAGTAACTTCAGGAGAAATCAAGCGAACCATAGACAAACCGGACATTCAAATCGACGAAATTTTAATGATACCGATGAGCGTCAAACGCTTGCAAGCACTAAAAAAAAGCGGACTCCTTCCGGAAGAAAAACCTGAACCTAATATACCAAAAACAGTGCCCGAAAATTCTGATGTCATCATTCTAAAAGAATTTACAAATCCACCAAAAACCACGTTAAATGTGGCTTTGATGCTTCCGCTTCATTTGAATGAAGTTGACCAAATCAGAATAAATTCAAGAGATAACGTACCACCGAGATCGTTTAGATTTCTTTCGTTTTATGAAGGTGCAACCTTAGCGGCACAAGCGTTTGAAGCCGAAAACGTAAAAATCAACGTGCACGTATTTGATGTTACAGACGACGAAAATACGGCTGTTAATTTGATTAGCAGTGGAAAATTAAACCGTATGGATATTATTGTTGGTCCTTTTCATTTGCGCTCGTTCAGGCTAATGAGCGATTTTGCTAAACAACAAGGCATTTTTATTATCAATCCTATATCCGAAAGAGATGATATTTTGGTCGACAATCCATACGTCATCAAAATTAATCCATCGGAGAGAAATCAATTGAATGCGTTCTTGCGTTATATTACGAAAGACAAAACTAAGCAACAAATTTTGATTGTTTCAAATGATAGTTTACCTAATGAAAAGGAGCGTTCAGAACAAGCGAGGTTATTTTTTGAAATGCATTACAGAGACTTCTATACACCTGTTTTCGTTGATATTTCGAAAGACCGATTTCAAGCATTCAATAATCTTTTATCGAACACAAAAAGGAATGCGATTATTTATTTGTCAAACAATCCGGCGTTTGTTACGGAAATTTTGACTCAAGTTCCTAAACGAGAAAACTCTGTGGAGGATGTGCTATATAGTTTGAATAGATTATCGCAGTTTGATTTCACGGAAATACAGTATTTAAGAGACTTGCAAACCCATTACACAACGCCTTTTTTTGTAGATCACGACAGCGAAAGAGTGAGGGATTTTGAGCGCTTGTTTTTTGAAACCTATCAAACTATTCCTGATAACAATGCTTACATGGGTTACGATGTGATGAATTTTGTTTTGACGATGTTAAACCTTGGAAATACAAATTATGGCAATTATTTAGAAACAAAAACCTTTAAAGGTCTCCACAACTCTATCCGTTTGAAACGTGCAGATCCCACACAGGGCTTAGAAAATCAAGAAACCAATATTTTAAAAATAGAAAATTTCAGATTTCAAAGGGTTAACAATTCATATGGCAAAACGAACTAAAAAAACAGAACAAACCGACGATACAACTGCGGAAAATGTTTCTCTGCAGACGTTGAAAAGTGAAAAATTTCGCCTTGTGAGCGGCGTATTTTTTGTGGCATTTGCACTGTTTATGCTGTTTGGTTTTGTTTCATATTTGTTTTCATGGTGGATTGATTTTGATCAAATTTCCCACATTTCAACCTACGATTTATTTGCCGATTCGTCTGCGAAAATTCGTAATGTAGCTGGTCGAATGGGGGCCTACGTAGCACATGTATTTATTCGAAATGGTTTTGGATTAAGTTCGTTTTTGTTTATTTTGATCCTGTTTGGAATTGGTTTAAAGTTGCTGAAAATTCCGATTTTTAAATTGCGAAAACTGATTTTACATTCGGCGTTTTTCATTGTTTGGGGTTCGGTTACATTGGGATTTATCACGTTGGGACTTGGAAAATGGAGCATTTTAGGCGGTATTTTTGGTTTTGAAATCGCGCACTATTTGAAAGCAGCAATCGGGGTTCCGGGGTTGATCATTTTGTTGGGAGGTGTGTTGATGATTTTCTTGTCTATTGCTTATAGCATGAACTTCAACTTCTACCCAATGATGAAAAATTGGTTTGAAACATTCAAAAAAGACACCCAATCCAATGTAAACGAATTACTGAAAGAAGACGAAGCTAATGAACATTCAGAGTTGATTTCAGAGGATGAAAATGCGTTTAGTTTGCTTGAGCAAATCGAAAAACGAGCACCAATAAATGAATTAATTTCACCTTTGCAAACCGATGATGAAGTGCCGTTTGTTATTGAAAATACAAACGATTCGAGAACTGATATGGACGAAGAATGTAGGGATGTATTACATATGCCCGAAGAGGAAGAGCCAATCAGACATGGCATAGAAACGCTCTACGATCCGTACGAAGATTTGTCGAATTACAAGTTTCCAACCTTGGACTTGCTCGAAGATTATGGCCTAAAGAACATCGATAATTCTAAGCAAACTGACGAATTGATGGCAAACAAAAAACTCATCGAAAACACGCTAAAAAGTTTCGGTGTGGAGATTGCGCAAATCAAAGCAACGATTGGACCAACGGTTACGCTTTACGAAATTATTCCCGCTTCGGGCGTTCGAATTTCTAAAATTCAAAATTTGGAAAACGACATTGCCCTAAGCCTTGCTGCACTTGGAATTCGGATTATCGCGCCTATTCCCGGAAAGGGCACAATCGGTATTGAAGTGCCGAACACGACCAAACAAATTGTGCCGATGAAAGTGATGTTGGATTCGTCGAATTTCAAAGATACAAAATTCGATTTGCCGATTGCATTAGGAAAAACCATCCAAAACGAATGTTATGTTGCAGACTTGACAAAAATGCCGCACTTGCTGATGGCAGGTGCTACAGGACAAGGAAAATCGGTTGGATTGAATGCTATTATTACGTCGTTGTTGTTCAAAAAACATCCTGCCGATTTGAAATTTGTGTTGGTAGATCCGAAAAAAGTTGAACTCACACTTTACAACAAAATCGAACGGCATTATTTAGCAAAATTACCCAATGTTGAGGATGCGATTATTACAGACACAAAAAAAGTTGTCAACACATTAAATTCGTTGTGTTTGGAAATGGATATGCGCTATAATCTTTTGAAAGACGCACAAGTAAAAGGGATCAAAGAGTACAATGCTAAATTTATTTCTCGCCGTTTAAATCCAAACGACGGACATCGCTATTTGCCTTACATCGTTTTGGTGGTGGATGAATTTGCGGATTTGATTATGACGGCGGGTAAAGAAGTTGAATTGCCGATTGCACGTTTGGCGCAATTGGCACGGGCTATCGGCATTCATTTGATTATTGCCACACAACGCCCGTCAGTAAATATTATCACAGGAACAATTAAAGCGAATTTCCCTGCACGAGTGGCGTTTCGCGTTACATCCAAAATAGATTCCCGCACCATTTTGGATAGCGGCGGGGCAGACCAATTAATCGGAAAAGGCGACATGTTGCTATCTACAGGAAATGAATTAATCCGCATTCAATGTGCATTGATTGATACGCCTGAAATTGAACGAGTAGCCGAATTTATCGGCGAACAGCGTGGGTATCCCGAAGCCTACGAACTTCCTGAATGCGCAGAAGAATCAGATGGTTCGAGAGGCGGAACGTTTTCGGCAGACGAGCGCGATTCGATGTTTGATGATGCTGCGCGGTTGATTGTATCCTCGCAAAGTGGTTCTACATCGCTCATTCAGCGAAAATTGAAATTAGGCTACGCACGTTCGGGACGATTGATGGATCAACTCGAAGACGCAGGAATTGTAGGACCATCGCAAGGAAGCAAACCACGTGAGGTTTACATTAAGGATATGCAGACGTTGGAGAATTTGTTAATTGAGAATTGAAAATAATTTAAAATTTTTTATATATGCAAAAAATTGTCATTAAAAATTTTGGTCCCATTTCAAATGCTGAAATTGAAATAAAAAAAGCAGTGGTTTTGATTGGTGAAAATGGTGCAGGAAAAAGCACAATTATAAAATTAATTTCCACGTTTTTATGGATGGAAAAAATGTTGGTGCGTGGAGATTATACCATAGAATATTTTACTGAAAAAGAACGTTTTGAAAATGAAATTTGCAAATATCACAAAATAGAAAATTATTTTGTAAAACATTCTCTTTGGGGAACAGGAACAAGCATTACCTTTGTTGGAACAATGTTTTGTTTTGAGTATAAAGACAACCTACTTCTAATAAAAAAAATAGAAGAGAATAGTATATCTTCTTATAACTTACCTCAGATAATGTATATTCCTGCTGAAAGGAATTTAATAGCTAATGTTAAAAACCCCAAAACACTTAAACTTATTTCCGATTCTTTGGTAGATTTTATTTCTGAATATGATAAAGCAAAAAATGATCTGGAAACAGATTTAGAATTGCCCATAGGCGATAATATTTCTATTAAATACCACAAGGAAAAAGATATAGTGTATATTAAGGGGACCAATTATGAGATTCCTTTGAATGAGGCGGCTTCTGGTATTCAATCCAACGCACCTCTGTATTTAGTAACTTGGTACTTATCAAAATCTGTGAAAAAACAATCGGAAATATTTCAAAAAATGAGTACCGATGAAATTGACAGATTTAAAAAAAACGTTGGCGATATTCTCTCAAATGAAAGTTTTACAAAAGAACAGCGTAGAGCTGCACTATCTACTTTATCTTTACAATTCAATAAAAAAGCATTTATCAATATAGTAGAAGAGCCTGAACAAAATTTGTTTCCTATTTCACAGATGCAAATGATTAAATGTTTGGTCTCTTTCTGTAATCAGAATGCCGATAACAAACTTATTATTTCAACGCACAGCCCTTACGTTTTAGCCACAATAAACAATTTAATTTTGGCAAGTAAAGTAGGTGTAGTATTTCCTGATAAAATCTGTTCAAAAGTAGACAAACAATTTTGGTTGAATTACGATGATGTTTTTGCAGGAATTGTTAGAGAAGGAACTGTGGAACAAATAATTGATACAGAATTTGAAATGATTCAAATGGAGCAAATTGATTCTGTTTCGAGAGAAATAAATGAAGAATTTGATTTTTTGTATCAATATGAAAGGGACGACAATGTCTGAATGTAAATGCAGAGTTTTTGATAAAGGTATTGATGATTTTCAGCACGAAATCATAAAAATTGTACCTTTTAAAGACAAAGGTAGTTCGACCGAATACAGGTATGAAAATCAAAGCTCCAACCCTTTGGCAAAATACAGAGTTGATGGCGGATTAATTTCAGATGATGGTGCAAAGTGTGATTATCTTTTGTTAAACTGCAAACAACGACAATCGTATTTTATTGAACTGAAAGGGTCTGATTTGATTCGTGCAATAGAACAAATAGACAGAAGTATTGATAAACTAAAAAATCAATTGCTTGATTTTTCTTTCTTTGCAAGAATAGTTTTAAGCCGTGCTAATACTATTAATTTGAGAGATACCAAACTTCTCAGATTAAAGAAAAAAGTGGAATCTCTAAAAGGCAACCTCAAGATGCAATCAAGATTTTTGGAGGAACGAATATAATCAAGAAAAACTACAAATAAAAACAGTAACAAAACAAAAATATGAAAAAAACCTTACTCATCACAATTCTTGTAACCCTTACTATTAGCGGTTTTTCGCAAAACAACAGCCAACAACGTCGCGAACAACGTAGAAATCAGAAAGAAGTCAAAAAAACCGAAAGAGGTATTGATGATCCGAAAGCACACGATATTTTGAGTGCTGTGCGCAAACAGTTGAAATCTTACAACAGTCTGAAAATAGATTTTACCTATCTGTTGGAAAACAAAACCGAAAAAATCAAAGACAGCAAAAAGGGCACTATTTTGATCAAAGGCAACAAATATAATTTGAATTTCATGGGATTAAATGTGATATCCGACGGCAAAAATGTTTGGAATTTTAACCGAGAAGCCAAAGAAGTTCAAATCACCGAAGTCAATCCGAAAGAAACCGACATGATGAACCCAATCGCACTGATTGATAATTACGAAAAAAACTTTCGTGCAAAATTAATTCGCGAAGACGTGGACAAAGGTGTTCCCGTGATGATTATTGACTTACTTCCTTTCGAAAATCGGAATTTTCACAAAGTGAGAATGGTTACAGACAAAGCCAAAAAGACGATTGTTTTCACCGAAATTCACGATAAAAACGGCACGATTATTACATTTAGAGTTGACCGCATGCAAACCAACGTGTCTGCGCCTGATAGTGAATTTAGGTTTGATGTGTCCAAACATCCTGGTGTGGAGGTTATTGATATGCGATAACCGTTGTGGCGTATTGCATGCGCCACATTGGCATTTATCACAATGGTTGACAGGGCGTATGCAATACGCCCCTACATTTATCGAACACACCGAAGCGTATATCCATAACTTTTAAGGCTGATATCTTGAGGAACGACATTGTCGTCGAACATATTTCCGGAACGGAAAAACAGATTATATGCATTCGGCACGCTGTGCTCAGTCGACGACCAATAAAGTGCGGATGAACCCTGCATACTTGCTAAGCCGGTTTCAATGCAACCGCCACCAAATTCACCATTCCAAATGTTAATGTACCTGTCGCGATGGGTTGGGTTTAGAACACTTTGTCCTGTTCCTCCCAACGCTTTATCTAAATCAATAAAATCCTGCCTTGTCGGAACTCGCCAAGGAGCAGGGCAAAGTTCATCCTGAAAGCGAATAACCGCGCACCACGAAAACAAATGAGCAGAAGTACTATAACTCCGACAGTCGGCATTGAAACTGTTGGCTTGGCTTCCTCCTGCGTATGTAGTTTTGCCACAAACCGTGGTCGTTATATGTCCCGACCATGTTTGTGTAATCCCGTTACCTGAAATTGTCGTCTCCGAACCACGAAGTATTGTACCCAATCCACCGCTGCCCCAACCCGGTACACTCGAATTGCAACCTGTAGGGACAGTCACAGCACAAGTTGCCGTTCTTCCACCATCTTCTGTGGTAGCAGTAATGGTAGCAGCGCCCGGAGCAACAGCGATTACTTTACCATTATCTACGGTTGCCACAGAGGAATTGCTACTCGTCCATATTACGGTTTTGTTGGTCGCATTGGCAGGCTGCACCGTTGCTGTCAAAATTAGCGTATCTCCACCAATGGCACGCGTGGATGCAGATAGATTCAACGTTATACCGGTTACGAGAACGGGAAGTACCGTAACTTCGCAGGTTGCAGTGTAGTTACCATCCTCTGTAGTAACAGTAATCGTTGCAGAGCCTAAGGCTATAGCATTTACCACACCCGCGTTGTTTACGGTTGCTACAGTAGTATCGCTACTCGTCCACGTTACGGTTTGGTTGGTGGCATTAGTAGGTTGCACGGTTGCCGTCAAGGTTAATGTTTCGCCAATTCGGGGCGTAGCGGTGGTTTGACTCAGTGTTACACCGGTTACGAAAACGGGAGTTACCTCAACTTCGCAGGTTGCAGTATAATTACCGTCCTCTGTAGTAGCAGTAATAGTGGCAAAACCTTCAGCTATGCCGATTACAACACCACTGTTCACTATAACTATAGCAGGGTTGCTACTCATCCATGTTACGGTTTTATTGGTCGCATCAGTAGGTAGCACAGTAGGTTTGAGTGCGAGGCTTCCGCCAATGCCCAAGGTAGCAGAATCTCGGTCGAGTGTTATATCTGTAACCGGAATAATAGTGTCAGTAACTGTTATGGCACAACTTGCCGTCATACCACCGCTTCTTGTAGAAACAATAATGGTGGCGGAACCCACCGTTTTGGCAATAACCAAGCCGTTCTCGGAAACGGTTGCAACAGCAGTGTTCGTACTTGTCCATATTACAGTTTTGTCGGTTGCATTGCCCGGTTGCACAGTAGCAACTAACGTTACAAAATCTCCAACGAGAAGTGTTTCGGAAGTTCGGTCGAGCGTTACACCAACTACAGAAATTTGATCTTCGCAAGCTGTAAAAATTACCGCAAGTGCGATAAACATTGTGTACAGAGATGGGGTGAATTTTTTCATGATTGATTTTTTTTGCTAATTTTTTATCTATTGTATATTAACATTTTACGATTTTGTTCTGCAATTGTTCTGCAAATATGGTGTAATGCGTTCATACCTGTGGTAAGTTAAATTTTTGCAAAGGTACGAAAAAAAAATGAGATGTAAAAACCGGTAAGTGCCATTTATTTTTTCGAGTTATTTTTGGAGCTAAAATAAATACCAAAAATATACGTTTTTTTAGCGAAAATAGAGATTATTTCGAATTATTACATCAAAAATGATAAAAACTTATAAGCATTGACATTTTTAGAACATGATTTTCGACATAAAACAAAGGGATAAATTCGTCCAGTTTTGCCGACAAAAAAAACAAAAAACAACACAAAATTTGAAAAATACTACATAAAAAAGCAAAATCACACACGATTTCGCTTTTTTTTCATTAGGTTATTATTAGTTGTGCCGTATATTGTTTGATATGACAGCTTATTTTATTATAGGATACTTATGTTTTATTATCCCGATAATTTCTCTTGCTTTTCTTTTATTAGCTTCTTCCGAATCGTAATTGGAAACATACTCTAAATGTTCAATATCACTACGGGTACCATTCTCTTGCAAATATGCAAGAGCGGCAAATTTCGTATTATTATCTTCAGAATACAAGTTTGTAACTTGGTAATTGTGATGCATCTTTTTCAATATCGCTTTTCCCTTCTCTTCATTAATTTGATTTGCGACCTCGTCTATTGCTTCATAAAGATATTGATTGGTATTTTCTATATATTTTTCCTGCATGCTTAATTTTTTTTTTATTGCTTTTGTTTGGACTATGTAATTATTAAATTTCTCTTCTTTTTTATTGATTTGCTCGATTCTATCACCTATCATTTTGTCAATATTTTTTTTATATTTTTTCGCAATATAATAACCAATTGAGGTAAGCGCAGCAAGAATTAAAGCAAAAATTGCAAAATATATAGAAATCCAAGACAAAATAGCCTCAATCGCACTTACCGCAAAAGTAAGGCTATTTACCATAATTTCTTCATTTTTTTGTTGTACTTGTTGTGTTATAGAAGTGCTATCACTATCGTGTTGAACGATTAGGCATGCAGTTGTCAATATGCCAAATAAGGCAAGTATCGCAATACAAATTGTTTTTTTCATATTTATTCTGATTTTAATAAATTTTTAATTTCTTCAACTATGGTTTCTGCTAATTCAGGTTTTCTAATGTGCCTTGCTTTTTTATACCTCTCTGTATTTACGTAAGCACGAGCCGAATAAAATAAAACAGGAGTATTAGAATATTTTGGCATGTTTGTAATTTTATATGCCAAAACTTCACCAACGTTACGACCTTCTGCCTCTTCCATATTAGAAAGCTCATTCCTAGAAAATTTGTTTTTTTCGTCATCGCTACTTGGTACGGGAGCCATAATATCCATAAGAAGTAAGTCGTAAACATTGTTGCTATCAATCTTTTCAAAAAAATCAGTGATAGTAGATACCAGTATAACGTCAAAGTCAAACAATTCTAAATTTTTTTGCATTGTTTCCGCAATGTCCTCGTCATCGAAATATAAAATCCGTTTTTTCATACTTAGTAAATTTTATTTATTGGGAAAATTAATGATATTTCTGTTGGGTTTTTTAATTTTCTGATAATACAGTCGCCCCCGTGCGCTTTCATTATTTCTTTTACTATATACAACCCCATTCCTGAACCGGAAGCTCTAAGTTCCTTCGCATTTTTACCTCTTTTATACAGTTCAAAAATTCTATTTCTATCTTCTTCTAAAATACCTATCCCATAATTTACAAATTTAATTTCGTGTTGTCCGATATCATTTTCGGAGGGTGGTACGTAATAAATTTCTACCTGTTTATCTTTATATGAATATTTTATAGCATTTTGCAAAACATTGAAAAAAACCTGCTTTATGCGATCTTTATCCATACGAAGCGGCGGTATTCTTGAAGTAAACATTTTTATAGGAGTATTTGCTTGAAGTAACTCTATTGTTTCATTTAAAATTTTATTGGGTTCTTGTTGAAGTTCTATTTTGTAAGCAATGTCTTTCATTAAAGAAGAATAGATATCCTCAATATCTGAGATAATATATTTAAATGACAAGCAATTATCTATATTTCTTTTAAGTTGGCGAAGCACAATATTTGGCTGAAAAGGTTCTTTTCTCAAGTTGTATCTATTGAGCATAAGATTATTTTCCTGTACCAACTCCGTAATCGGCAAGAGTAATTCATGCCCCAGTTGGTTTAAAAAGGTTGATCGCTCGTTGTCGGCTTCTGATATTCGTGTAAATATATCTACAATAAACTCAATAAGAGCTTTATCCTGTTCCCAATAAGAAGTGGAAAGGCTGAGGTCATTTTTCTCTTTTCCAAATAATACAACTACGCCCAAACAAGTTTGGTTTTCGTCTTTTTTAATGATTGGAATAAGGAAAACAGACTCATCTTTAGCAAAAACTATTTCATTGTCAAATAGTTCTATAAAATCGTCTCTGAATTTTTCGTCGCTTAATTTATACAAATATTTGGACTCTTTCTTTTTAAACCCTCTTACAACAATGCTTTGATCATCTGTAATTGAATAATGCAGTTCTTGAATAATTTCGTTAACAGAATATTTCTTACCTTTGTATAATATTTGTTTAGAGGTTGTTGCACTTAGATATATTTGTTCGGAATAGTCATCATTTTTTCTATATCTGTAAATTGAACATTCTTTGGCGTGTACGGACTTTTTTACAATCTCAGCAAATTGCTTGTCAAAATCTTTAATCCTTAAAAATTGCTGCCCCTTCAATCCTTTTCGGAAAACTTGCAACGATGCGTTTTCAGATTTATCTACGATTGAATTAAAAATAAGTGTTATTTGTCCCGACAAATAAGACAATCGTTCTTCCGCTCTTTCTTTAAAATATTTTTCTTCTTGCTCTGTTATTTTGGGATCTTGTCCTTCACTATTATCAAACAATCTCAATGTGAACCAACCATACAATCTTTTGAAACGCTCAGCACAGTTCTGGTTTTCAGACGATTCACAAATTGGATTTTCTTTATCCATTATACATTTGTTTTCATCAAAGTCGTCATTGTATATGGGTATAAGAAGGGTCTGTTCTTTTAAGCTTAACTTCAAATCAATATAATGATGATCCGCAGAAATATCAAAAATAACATTCTTTTTATTACTGCAATTTATTTTATAATCGCTTAGTTTGTTTTGGTCAATAATTACTCTATTTTTATAATAAAATTCTTCTACTTGTTCCTGATTTGTAACACTCGGACTTATATAAAACTCCCTTAAATAAAATAACGGCACTTTTTTTTCACCATCCAAAATAGGAATACGAAATGAAACAATAGCAGCATTAAATTCTTTGGATAAATATTCCATAATTTCATGAAATAATTCACCTACATTATTTTTTTGTTGAATAATGCTTTTAATAAATTTTGAATCTTTTATAAAGTCAAGCTCCCGTTTGTTTTTTTCGTAGTTTATAATTATTCGCACTAATTGTAATAAATTACTTTTAAATGGATTTATCTTGGATATATTACCTGTCTTATTTATAAATTGAATATATCCGAAATTTTTTGAACTTTCATCTCGTAAAGGAATAATTATTGTGTTTGATAAGTTTTTTGATACAAGTGCATTTTTGTAAATTTCATAATTTTGGCTTGGTGTAATATCACTCTTACGAAAAATACTTATATCTTGTTTCTTGTTTCTCAACGCCATGCAGACTAAGTTATTAGTGTTGCTTATATGTGTTTTTTTTGTTTTATCAAAACATCTCTTTTGCTCCTGTTTTTTATCTTTATCCTTATATTCTTCATAATCGCAAGCATAATCTTCCACAATATCATCTACTACTTTCCCAATTGCACAATATTCACTTTTGAAGGTAGTTCGTAGCGTTTCCACAAGGCTTTTCATTGAATTTTCAGAAAACTTTTCATCTCCCACCTTCGATGCTTTATCTGCATAATCTATAATTTGACTTAAGATGTCGCGCGTTTCTTTTTCTTGTCTTTTTCGTCTATAAATAAAAACATATAAAAATATCAAAATGATAAAAAAAAGACCGCTACTTGCAATTCCTGTTAATATTTGGTTTACTCTCTGTTCCCGTTCTTTTTCTGCTTTTTCTCTGTTTGTTTTCTCTGTTTCTTCTATTATTTTTGTAACATTTTTGCGAGTATTTTTAAATATTTTGGTTCTGAAATCTTGCAGATCATTTAAACGTTCGGAATATTTTGCAGAGTCTATATCGGATCGAGTTTTTAAAATCATTTCATGCAACTGAAAGCTATAAGCTCCGCTTTCTTTGGCTTTAAAGAGCAAACTATCAGCAGATGCTATATAATATTTGGCAGAATCTAAATCACTTGTTTTTTTATGTTTTGAATATTCTGAGTAATAATAGTTTGCTAAAAAAATCTTACTTGCACCACTTTGAAAATAATCAATATGTTCGCCTCCCCATTTTGAAAATAAACCATCTGAATCTAATAAATATTGTTTTGCACCAATTTTATCTAACGGAAATTCCTTTAATAAGAAATTTTTATAAATACTATCAATTTCATTATTGTCAATTTGCATTTTAATTACTGCTATATCTTGCTTAAAATTTGCCAGCCAATAATTATATTTTTTTGTTTTTTCTAACACATCATGTTGCTCTAAATAAATTTCAAGAGCTTTAGAATAAAAATATTTTACAATTGTATTTTTGTCAACAGTAGTATTATAATATTTTCGTAATAAATCTTGTATGTTATCAAAATAAAGGTTTGGAATTGTTGTATCTTTTTCATGCTTTTTATAAGTAGCATCTAAATAGTTGTACAAAAGACCTCCTGTAGTATCAGAAGCTATTGTTTTTGCCAGTTGACGGTATGTATTAGCCAGGGCATAGTAGTAATGGAATAATGTTCCTTCGTCAAAACTTTTGACTGAATCTTTAATAGTTTTATTAGAAGATATGTAACTTAGTTGAGATAAAGCATCAAAACAATCTTTTAAGTGTTCTTCTTTGTTATAAATAAGATCAAAGTGATAATTATAAGTAGCATATTTTATGTGATATGCCATTTTTGCCCAAAGCCATTTTTCAGTATTGTAAAAATTTTTATACTTTTTCTTGTTTTCTACAGTATCTGTTACTTCCCCTTCAGCTACTTGATAGCGTAATGCACTTAGTGGTTCATTTACAAGCAAACGACAAATATCCTGAAAATTATATTGTCTTAAATAGGTTTCAATTTGTTGAATACCTTGTATCATTTTCAGATATGTGGAATAATTTCTAAGAGTTTTATCTTTTTCTATAGTTTCTTTTATCTTTTCTTGTTTATAAATACTATCAAACTTGTTTATGTAATATTGCGCCGAATCGAATCTGCTACACAAGTAAAATAAATTTGCATGGTTTAAAAATGCTTCTCCTTGTTGTAGCGTATAGTACATAATTGAGTCTTTAGCAGACTGTTTTAATCTTTCTTCTGCTTCTGACAAACTTTGGTAAGAGTAATTAAATGCGGTATTCAAATCTATGAACCTATAATAATTGGTTGAACCTATTAAATTCTCTAATTTGGTTTTAGATTTTGTTTTTGTTTTGTTTTTACAACTTGTCCCTAAAAGCACAAGCAGAATTATTGCTACAGCACTTATTAAAGTGGTTACGTATATTCGTTGTTGTTTCATCTTAAACAATATTCTATTTTGTTGATTTAGGAAATACAAAGATACAATTTTTTTTGCAAAATACAAAAAAATCCGTTTTCAGAGCAGTAACAAACGTTTTCGTAACATAAAAAAGACAAAAAATATCAAAATTCGACAAAATTTTGAACAAAAAAGGATAGAAAAGGACAGATTCGTCAAAATCCGACAAGTTTTACAGCAAAATTCGACAAAAAAACAGAAAAAACATTTTTTTCTGCTCATTTTTACATTTTAGTCATTATTTCGGTTGGATTTTGTTCAATTGCTTTGTAAATGACTTGCAAAAAACACTCAAAGCCTTTCGCTGTTTGCTTGAAAGTACACAAACAAAGTGTTCGCCGGAATAATAATCGCCGTTTTTCTGTTTTTCTAACTCACCAAAGCATCTTTTATCTGCCGTAGTTACAACGGTTATGATTGCATTGGCTTGGTCAATAGTTAAATCTGTAAAATTTACACCCTTTTTCGTAATTTTAAGTTTCATATCATTTTATGTCTAAAAAATTTCAAATATTCCGTTTGCTCCGAAACGGTTTTTGTGGTTTTCGGTTGTTGCAACGCCGTTTTTCACTTCAATAACCACATCGCAATCGTGCTGATATTCTTGTGATCCACGAAACACGCCGTTTTTAGTGGTTTGGAAAATCCAAATAAAGATTTTATCGGGGTACACATCGCAAAGTGAACGGAGTTTTTTACTGTCGAAACCAAACGTATTCACGCTATCTAAAATGACAACATCGAACTGCTCTAAATCATCGGGCAGAAAATCGGCAATGCTCAAATTTGGGTGTATCGCCTGCATGCGTTTCAACTTCTCTTGGAACGTGTGGTTGATGCCCTCCTCGATTGTTGAAAACAGTACATTTTTATCGTGATTTTTGCAAAGGTATTCGGCAAGTTTTAAGCAAAACGTAGTTTTTCCACTTCCCGGACATCCGAAAACCATTGCGACAAAGTTCGTACTTGGTGTTCCGATGATTTTTTGATAATCACCAGTCAGCTTCAGCGTATCAAACTGCATCCGGGCAAAATCTTCGCTGTTCACAATCCCTGCATTTTGGGCATTCTTTTTTTTTTGATAGTCCGAAAAATCATTGTCGTCATCATCATCCACTTCGCCCAATCCCGAAACTCCGACTGCATCGCAAATGCCGTTGAGTTCTTGTTCTGAAATATCATATTCTCCGTTTTTGATGTACGTTTTGAGTGTGCGAACAACGGATTTTTCCAAATCGGTTGTTGGACATTGACACTTTGTAAGAATGAGCGTAGCCGAATCTTTATCGGGGGCGGACATCCATTTTAGAAACGATTTGAATAATTTTACGCTATCGCTCACAACAACTGAATTTACGATTGCTTTGTACTGCTCTAATGTCTTTTTATCGAGTTCGATAAGAACCCAATTGCTCATATTGCGATAACATTTTGTCAGTTGTTTTTGAATGTTTTGGATTTGCTCGGCATACTTATCGCTCTTACGCAAAACCTTTTCAGCAATGGCTTTCTGAATGGCTTTGATAAAATCCAAGATTTGTTTTTTCGTTTTGTCTTTTTTATGTAAATTCACATAACGCTTGATAATCGCCACATCCGCAGGTATCTTTTCAACTGCTTTTGGCTTTGGTTTTTCGACTTTTTCTTTAACCGATTTTGTCGTTTTTTTCGTTTTCTTTTTGGTTAGTTTTTCGATTATTTTAATCGGTTTTTTTGGAACGACTGCTTTTTGGGGGTTTGCATTTGGCGTGGCTTTCGTTACTTTTCGGGAAGTTTTGTTGTTACCCGAACTGGTTGCTTCTAATGCCTTTGTCAGTCTTTCGCAAAACCTATCGGCAAGTTTCGTAAAAGTCTCATCATCTCCGTAGGAATCTAAAATTCCTTCAATAAAATCATATTCGTCTTGTTGTACTGATTTTGGCAAAATAGATTGGTCTAATGTTGGGTAGATTTCGCTTAAATTTTTGACTGTAACTTTCATATTTGACACGTATTTTATAGGTTTTTTAATTCTAATTCTAATTCGAGAAGTTTAATTTTTGCAAGTGCTTTAACCCTCATAAGTTTTAGGCGTTTTTCTTTATCAAGGTCTGCTTGCGATGGCGTTGGTTGCAGCGTTGTAGTAGTTGTTATTTCAGAGTTAAATAAATTGTTCACTTCGCTTGCAACCCAGCGGACAACATCGGTTTCACTCCTGTAAAGTGTTTTATTTTGCTTTGCCCAATCCGCAGGATTGATGTTTTCTTTTTGTAAAATATGTCGCACATCCAAAGGCTCATTATCGAATGCCGTAGTATTGGTAAAATTATTGGATTTTTCGGCAATCTCTCGCACCATTTCAAAGAGTATTTGCTTACGCTCATCCGCTGCGATTTCAAACGGAAAGTATTGTTTGAATACGGTAAACGAATCCGGTACAGTCGCCATTCCCAAACCTTCGAAACCGGTTGGATTATCTTGTTTCATCCACATAAAAAACTTAACTTCCAATTCCATAAGTTTTGGAAAAATCGGTATCGGTTTAACGGTTTCTTTTTTGAGCAAGTGGCTAATCATTTCGACTTGGTACGAGGTTAGCGAAACACAACACCCCGTAATTTTGTAAATAATATCGCAAATGGCTTCCAAATCTACATCATCAATATTACCACACCATCTTGTTGATATTTTTTGAAAACCAGTATCGTCTTTAAGATATTTACGCAAATCCGAATTAGTCAAAATTTTATCATATTTTTGTCGAGACAATCCGTCTGTAAAAATCGAAATGCCTTTGTTTGTTCGCATAAATGAAAGCCCATTGTTTGCAAGGATTGTGTCATTGTGTCCCAATGCTCGAATACATTTGGCAGCCACGTTTACAGGTACGGCTGTGTTTGACGCTCCCTCTTTGGGTTTAAAAGTTTCACGTAGTAGCAATCCCTTTTTTACTTCGCCATCGGCAGTTGTGTACGATATAAGTTTTGCCTTGTCCTCTTTGCACGCTGCGCCAAAGGCTTGCAAAAGATTTCCGGTATAGATATAGCGAATACCCCTATCGGCACTACTTTCCTTGCAAATCGTATCCCAATTTTGATGTATGGTATAGCTTGCCGACTTGGAAATACCCATAATTTGCTGTAGTATTTTACTTTGTTCTGATGCCATATTGAGTTCCATATATCTTAACGAATTTGAAACTGCAATGCGTACTAACATAGCACTTGGAGCATACGGATTTTTTGCATTAAGATTGATTTTTATACCTAAGCAGATCGCAGGTACACGGCTTTCTCCATAAGGGTAAAAAATGGATTTTCCAACCTCAAAATAATCCAAGTATTCTTTGAGAATTTGATATTTTCCGCCACTGTCTTTTTGTAGTTTTTGGAGTTCTTCACGCTTTCCACTTTCAAGATGTTTTGTACGTTGGTTTATGTACATTTCGTATGGAATAGAGTGTGGTGGCGGGCATTGGCTTTCGTTTGGAATATTTTTGATTAATTTTTCATATTTATCTTCTGTTTTTTGCTTGCTTAACATCAGTTGTTCAACCAATGTTTTTTGAAGTTTAGCCGAAATACCATCGGGAAATCTCTCGGTGGTTTCCGCTTTGTTTTGTTTGATCATTTCAGAAATTTCGGCGTATTTGTAAGGTTTTTTCAAAATGTTTACTTCGCATTTTTCAATATAAGTATGACCGCCAAACGACTTACTACCGCCTTTTCCTGCAATTTTCATTGTTTTTTCAAGGGTTTTGGCTTGCAAATCCATTGTTTCAACTTCTAAATCATATTCTCCGGCTTGCACAAGGTATGCAATATAACTTTGATAACGCTCTATCATATCGTTGTAAAAATGGTCTTGCTCATCCACCGGAAGCACCGCAATCCGTCCCGATACTCGGCTTGCAGCGTTTTCTACTTTTTCGGGTTTGGGTTTGCCGTTCTCATCTATTTCTAAAGGATCACCGATTTTTTCGTTGATTTCGGGATTTTCTCGTAGATACTCAACAACCAACAAGTCCCCATACTTGTTAATAAAATCATCGCTTTGGAGTAGTGCCTCGCTGTTTTTTTGGTTGGATGTTGTGTTGGCATCTAACGATTTTAATTTCTTTTTTAGTACCATCATTAACCGTTTTTCAGCAGGAATGGCGGATGTTATATAATCATAAATAGGCTTGAAAACTTGACCGGTGCGATTGATACGCCCACGTTTCTGCATTTCTTTGTCAATGGCTCCTTCGGCTTGCAAAAGTACCATTACACGCTGTCTAACTTCCGAAAGAAATACATTTTTGGTTGTTACTGCGTGAGCCGAAGCTCCGGTTGCACCACTTTGATTAACCAATAAAACGTCGACTTCGTTATTGTTGAATTTGCGATAAGCATCGTTTACCAATTCTTTTTTTCGTGGTACGATATAGCCTTGCGAACAATTGTCGTCGGTAAATTGAATTTCAATACTTCGCCCTGTAACTTCCGAAACGCTGTAACCTGCTTGTTCAATTCTGTGTTTAATTAAGTCAATCGGAGAAATGGAAATACCCGAAGACATCGAATCTATCAAGTCGCTAATTGCCCGATATTCTACTCGCCCCTCTTGTGTAAATTCTTCCATACCCAATGTTTTTGACTGTTGCGTTCCGTCTGTATTTTTGATAGTATAGCGCAAAACGCCCTCCAATCCTCGTCTTAAAACGGATGCAAAATCTGTTTTAATCAAAGTTTCGCCCTCTGTTTTTCCGTTTAGTTCCAAAATATCACTTAAAAAAGATCCCATTGTTGACGAAAACGCAATAATCGGAGCCTTGCCGTCTTTCAGTCTTTGAATGGCACGCTCGGCAACGGATTCGGCTTTTATGGAAAAAAGCATTTGACCAATAACTTGATGGACTTTTGAAAAATAGTCCGAATTATCAACGCCCATATTACCTGTTCCTTGTCGTTCTACTGCTTCCTTTTGTTGAGATTTCAAAATAGTATCTCGCTCGTCAATAATGTTGTTGATGTGATTTTTTTGAAATGAAATAATACGCCGAATTACACTTGTTATATTGTCGCAAATCGCCCGATGTTCCTGCTCTTTATCGGGTACGCTGTAATCCATTTGCCCTTGTTTATCGAGGGTAATATAATTAACTTCCACTCCCTCAAAACTCCGTTCCCTACGCATCATTTGACCTTCCAAAACGAGTGCTGCTGAAAGGACTTCTTGCAAAGCAACGCCACCTTTTTGAATAGCATCAACCATATCGGTATCGGTAATTTGTGCGTCTTTCATACACGTTTTGGCAGCATAAATCGGCATATTGTCCGGTCGTTTTGCAAACGTAGCCGAAAGAAAAATAACACCTTTTGAATTGCTTACAACATCATAAAAAAAGCGTGCCGTTGCAGATGTTTCCATATTTCCGCCTGCGTTGTGGGATTCGTCTAATATCAAAATATTGTTTCTTGCAATACTGCCAATGAATTGCTGTTTTGTCGAAATTTTATTGCTTGCAATTTGGCTGTATGTCATCATTACGTAGTCGTACTCATTGGAAAGATATAACGATTTGAAAATTTTATCTTGCAATGATTTTTCGAGTGGCTCATAAACTACGTTTCCATCCATATCTTTGACCTTTGATTTAGGCTCATTGCTATTGACGATAAACGGCACTAAATTGGCACTTCCGATAGCATCTAAATCTCGATACATATCGGAAAATAAGTTCGCTTTTTCTGTTACAAAAATCGGTTTTAATCCGCTTTTTGCACCGTAACGAATAATCGCAGCAGCTACACGTCCCTTTCCAATTCCGGTTTGATCTCCGATTATTATACCTTGTCGTTTTTCCTCGATATTGTATATCGCCATCGCAACAGCGTCCACTTGCTCGGCGCTTAGGCATTTTGCCATTTCGTTATCGTTTGCATAACCCAATTTCCTACGAACATAATCGTTGATTGATCCGCCGACTTGTTCCTTAACTTCAAAAATTGCACTGTGCATTTCCCAATCCATTGTATCGGGTACTTCCGTATCAAGTGAGGTAACAGGTGGATCGCTTGCAGGACGATAAGGTCCGGCAAGTTCCTCGTTAAGTAAAAGCAGTTTTTGCTCTGCCAGTTTTCTGACAGCTTCGATACGTTTATTCATTGCTATATTTGGGTTTTTCGGTGTACTTGCCTTTGTTTTTTCTATGAAAAAATTTACTCTGTCAAAAAGCTCATCGTAATCTTTTACAACGTTATTTTCGCCAAGCGGTGCGTAGCCTTCCGGTGTTTCTTTTCTGCCATCAATAAGAATTAAACGAACATCAGTAGTTGTACCTTGCCGAGAATATAATTTTTTGTCAATGTTGATTACATCGCAAACGTGGTAATGCTGGTACAGATACGAAAAAAAGATGCGGTTTTTTCCGGCTTGAATACGTCCTTTTTCGTCATATTGCGTATGTCCGCCGATAATGATTGCTGCTCTGCCACTATCTTTCATCGTGTCCAACGCTCGAAGTGCCATAACGTGATCAAGCGTATCAATTTTGTATTTGCCCCAATAGATAGGTTTTTCAGCCTTTCCGAAGGGCGGGTTTGTGATAACGCCTGCATAAAAATCGCTGCCAACGGCAAAAGGCTCTGTTGCATCTATTTTTGAAACAGAAAAATAATCTTGCGACAGTAAATTTTCGTGTCGTAAATCGTCAATTTCATTCACAATTGTCCGCTCTTGCGGTAATGCGATTGTAAGTAGTCCGTTTCCGGCGGACGGTTCAAAATAATAATCGCTTAGTTTGTCTTGTTGTGCCACGAAACTGCCTGCCAAGAACGCAATCGGTGCCGGAGTAGAGTATTGTTGTAGCATGATACTTTGCGAAGTTCGATGCGACAAAATCATCTGCCTTTTGTATAGGTTTAGAATTTGACAAAATCGGTAACTAAAAGATTTAGGTCGGTTTGCAAGATTACGAGCAGCGCGAACAATTGCAAGTTCAGTCAACTCCTTGATGAGTGTCGGATTTGAAATGTCATGTTCCCCCGCAATTTTTTCGATTTTACGTTTATTAAAGTCAGAACCGTCTAAAAGTCCACTCTTAATTTCATGCACATAATTCTCAAAATTTTCTTTCATCACACAATTCGTTTTGTGGTTATTGAAATTCCCAAAATGATAAGTAGTATCAACCCCAAAAGAATAAGCACTCGCTCAATAAGTGTACCGAAAAAATGTTTTTTGCTTTTCTCTTGTACTACGGTTGTTTTTTCACTGTTTGTAGTTTGATTTGTGGTTGTTTCCCGAATCGCATTGGGCAATCGAATTGGGATTACAGTGTCTTTTGCGAAAAGTTCTAAGTTCAATTTTCCATTCTGAATAAACGCTAATGCTTTTGCAGTGGAATTTTCCGCAAAAACAGTATCGCTTGCTACGGTGTCCCGAATTGGAACGTGAACAAACACCGGAGGCGTGGCGACAAAACGAACGTCTATAACGGTATCTTTCAAAACCGTTGTAGTGGTTGTATTTGTATGGCTCTGCGAAGTTGTACCAAGAACAATCTGTTTGGATTTGCAACCTGTGGAAAGAACGCAAATCAAAATAATGCAGATTGCAAATACTACAAAATCGAAAATTTTACGGAAATTATTATTTATCGTTGCTTTCATTGCTGTGTTGATTTGTCGGTCGTGCAGTTTGCGCCCACACATAAAGACCGAGTGAAGTCATTAGCGATCCGACAACCGTAATGGCAAGGTTTTCCATACTTCGAAATAACCCTACCACTCCAAAGGTTGTGATAATCGCAACGATAATAAATGTAATTTTTAGCCTTGTTTGATGTTTCATTTTTTTTATTTTTTAGTTAAACCATTTTACTGTTGTATCGGCACAAAATCCTTTTTCCCAAACAAACCAAGCATAAGCCATTGCTGATTTTTCAGAAAAAGTAAAATCCCCATTCTTTGCACAATGCAATCTTTTTGACGATACCCAAACCGTTTTTGGCGGGTATTTTTCAAACAATTCTTTGCGTGATTGAGATTCTAAAAACAGAACTTTTAGAAACATACAAACCTTTCTGCCATCGGGGATTAAAGACAAAGCGTGCTCTACAAATTTTTGAGCATGTTTATACGGTGGATTGGTAATAATATCGCCATCCCATGTTTTTGTGGTTTGCAAAAAATCCAAAACTTCGCAACCTGCCCCTCTGTCTATAAGATCGGTTGACCATACGTTATAACCTGCATTCTCAAACACGTTTGATATATGCTTTTCTCCGGCTGCACATTCCCAAATACTGGGAGATAGGGTTTCGAGTTTGATTAGCCACTCTGCTGCGAGTGGCTCGGTAGCGTAATAATCGTGCTGTTCTCTGCTTATCTGTGAATGGCTGCTTGCACCAAGCGTAGCAAATGGCGATAATCTATTTCCTGTCCAATCTTTATTCATTTCTGTTATTTTTTTCTAAAAAACATGAAATACGAAACTATGCCGATTAAAACAACTGCTCCTGCTCCAATGGCAAATTCTTTTTTTTTACAAACTCTAAAAACTGTGCCGGTACACGCTTTGTAATGACTTCTCTAAATTCGCCAACGGTGATTTTTCCGTCTTTGTTCAAATCAAAACCCGGATTTTGGGCGGAGATTGTCTCTGCTGATATTTTTGAAGTCTGCAAAATATAGTCATCCTGCTTTCCCATCGCAGCAGGAAAAAACGTAGCCAAATACAAATCGTGAAAATTCTGAATTTTGTTTTTGTAGGGAGCGTAGTATTTTTGAACATAGTCAAGTTGCTGAATGGTGTTCATGTTGTAGAGTGCTTGCGTTGATGTTCCAAGTCCGGCAGCAGTTGCCGGCATAAATTGGATTAATCCTGTTGCTCGTGTTTTGGCACGAGTAAACGCATCATCGGGATCGCCTTTTTGTTTGTTTACAGCTCTTGAATTCAGTCCGCTTTCTTGGAGCATCACAAGCATTAACCAACTGGGATCAATGTTTAAGGAGTTGCAAACGCTTTCAATTTTTTGTCTTACGGCTTCTCTGTTTTCTCCAAAATGAAATTTCATTTTTTCAATAAGTATCATTTCGTTTAATTTTTATGGTTATTATTTTGTGAATTTTCGTAATCGTTTATTGCTGAAAAAATCCGGTATGGTATTTGCGGAACAACTGCATTTCCATAACCTTTTATGGATTCATTTCGCCATTTTGGAAAGGTAATACCGTCCAATCTATCGGAAATCCCATCATCTCCGCAACAAACAGGGGATTGAGTCGGGAAATTGTCCCAGTTTGGTATTGCACATTGCTTTGCAAGTAACTCATCGCCTTTTGGTGTCCTTGTCTTTTTATTCTTGTTGCGTAGTCCTCTTGACCGGTCGCTGTCGGCGTGGGCAACAATCCAAATTCGTTCTCGTTTGTGTACTGAACCCACGCTTGCAGCAGGAATAATGAACGATTGTGTTTGGTAACCGATAGTTTCCAAGTCAGTGAGCATACGCTCGAATACCATGCCTTGCTGCCCACTAACAAGTCCGCGAACGTTTTCGACCACAATGTAGCGTGGAAAAATTTGGCAAATTGCTCGCAGCATTTCATCCCAGAGATAGCGGTCATCGCTGCTGCCTTTTCGCTTTCCTGCGACTGAAAATGGCTGACAAGGTAGTCCGCCGGAAACAACGTCAATTGCCCCTTTGTACTGTGAAAAGTCTGTTTCTTTGATGTCATGATGTAGTTTTGTATTTGGAAAATGATATTTTAATACTTTTTGGCAAAACGAATCAATCTCACATTGAAACACATTGTTCCAACCCATCCATTGTGCCGCAAGGTCAAAGCCCCCTAAACCCGTAAATAACGATCCGTGATTCATTTTGATAGTCTTATTTTTTGAAAAAGAAACGAGTGATCGCCTCCTGAATGAGAATAGTTGCAATAACCGTAAAAAATGTTTCATTTAACAGTTTTTTGTACGGTACTTCCGACTCTTTTTCGGAATTTAGATTGCCGATGGAGTGTTTCGCCCGAAGTGGTCGCACAGTACCTGTTTTGCTGAATGGTGTCATTTTTTGAGAACATATTTTTTTACAACAATAGCAGTAACCACTCCGATCACTCCCCATTTTAATAGATTTCCGATTGCTCCAATGGTTCCTCCGGCTGCTTTTTTACCCTCTGCAAACGCGTCTGTACGTTGTTTGTCAAATTCTGCAATTACCTTTTTTCTTTCTTCTTCCGAAAGTTTTTGCGAAAGGATATTTTCAACATCTTTTGAAAGTTTCAAATCCGATAGTCCTTCGGATTTGTTACTTTTAACTACTGCCCAAACAGCTATAGCAGTAACTCCTACGAGTGCCCAATATACCACAGGAACAATCAGGGTTTGTACAGCTCCCAGTCCGTTAAAAAAAATCGGTCTTGGGGGATGGGCTGCAATGGCTTCAAAATAGTTGAAATCAGCAAAAGATGTTTGAAGTCCTTTGACCGAATTTATTTTTTGTTGGCGTTTGTTATAGCGTTCTGTGAGCGTATTGATAGAGTTCTGCTGTGAGGTTACGTTTACTGTTTTGGGGATTTTTTTCAAAAGAGCCTGACTCCTGCCAAGCGACGAAAAAACATTTTGCTCGTTAAGAATGAATTTGTCTAATTCCGATTTTGCTTCCGGTTCGGATAGTGTCGTAGCAGGGGTTGTGGCAGTGGATGGCGTTGTCTTAAAAGAAATGTTATAGGTAGTTGCCGAAGTCTGCAAAACCGATAGAAACATTTCTTGTTTTTGCTCGTTGAGAATTTTGATAGCCGAACTGTTTACAAACCCATTGTTAAAAGGTATTTGCATCACTTCAATCCAACGCTCCAAGCCCACAACAACGATTTTTCCGGTTGGCATTCCAACGGAAAGACCATTACTAACATTGCGTATTAAATTCGCTGTAGCGGATGCCGAAGCTCGCACCACAACCGATCCTTTTGCAAGGAGCGAATACTTTTTGATATTTTGAGAGGTAATAGTTGCCATTTTTTGATTTTTTTTCTTACATGAAAAGCATTGCTTTTTTAATGAGTGAAGGCTTTTCGACTACTTTTTTGACCATACTGCAAAAATCATCAGGAGTTGTTTGTTTTGTTGCAATTATCATTAAAAGTAAAGCCGAATTTAAAAGTTCTTTGGCTTGCTGTGGCGATTGTGCTTCGATTTGCACGTTGAACGGATAGTTATTCATGGGACTGATTATTTTCGTTATCTATTACGGTTTGTAGATTCTCTTGATTTTGTTGTACTTTTTGTGCGTTTATATTTTGCTTGTATTTGTCAATAATAGCAAGGATTTTTAGCCCTAAAAAATTTCGTTTTTCGATTTCTGAAAAAATAGAAAATACGATGCCCAGCAGTGTAGTATCCATTGCCGACAAACACGAAACAATGAGTTCAATCATTTCACTTTTGGGATTATTTGGCTCATTGCAAAACGGCTCATCAACTATTCCGGTATTTAGATTTTCAAGTGATATGTTAGGCGTTTCCTCATTTTCATCATCTCCCAAAAATCCCGAAAGCATATCTTTGACTTGATTTTTCAGTCCCAAACGATCGAGCGCAACACCTGCAAGTTCGGCGTATGTCTTCATGCTTTTTTGGGATTTGACCTTTTCGTTTAGTTGTTCAATCACCTCTTCCGCCGCCTCCAACTCGTTTTCAAGCTCCTCATTTTCTTTTTTGAGCCACTGGTTTTCTTCTCTCAACCTTAATAATTCTTGCTGTTGAATATGAGCGTTCAACATTTCTTGAAGTTTGTCTTGCTGCGATTCTGAGGTATTGCCAAAACCCGAAAAACCAAGCGAGTCGTCTGTAAATTCGTAGGTTTTTTCGATTTTGGACTGGCTGATTTCCAAATCATACACATCAATTTTCACTCTGATAAATTTTTCCATTGCCAAAAGTGTATTGATGCTGTTTAGATTTTTTATGTCGGCTTTTTCAATTAGTTTAGTGCCTCGCTCCTCGCCTTGCTTGTAGGCTGTAAACGTAAGGCGGATACCGCTGCTTTGTTTGGCTTTGGTGTTAAAAATTTGCCGTAGAGATTTAATTTTGTTTTCGGGGATTTTCATGGTCAAAAAATGATGCTGGTGTTACACGAAAAAAGTTTAGAGTACATTGTCCGGTAAGCGGACTGTTTAGATTTCCTTTGCCGGAGCATTGTCCGTAGGGTTTTAACGAGATAGAAACCTTGCCGGTAAAGTGTTCGGTATAATTTGCAGTTTGTATATTGGAGGCACTGTCTAATTCTATCAAGTCATTTTCGGCGGAAATTAGGGCAAACCCTCGTTGATTCCCGCTCAAATGGTGTTCTACGCCTGCCAAAAAATAAAACTCGTTGTAAGCGTCTATTTCGAGTGGCTCGTCCGGCGAAACGGTCAAAAAAACGGACTGGTAAAAATACAAATCAACGCCCATAAACGCCATAATGTTGCCGATATGTTGATAGGTGAAATTCACGTTAGAGTAGTTTGTAAAGAAGTTTGATGTTTAAACCGGTAATGTTTTGCTCGGAAAGGTTGTTTAGAAAATGTCCGCTGATTTCTCCCATACTGCCAAGCATAACGTCTATGTCGTAGTCAATCGCTCCGTCAAACAAAATCGGCTCTAATGTAACAGGTACATGGAGCGTTGCCGTATTCCTGCCGTCAAAGGAAATAGAGAGCATTCCGATTGGTTTCTGCAAATCTTTATCATTCACGCCAAGAGCAAATTTATCGGCTATATCTGCAAATTCAAGCACAACAGTAACGCCAACGCACCTGCGAAAATGCTTTGGGATTTTGGTAGAAAACCGTTTGTGCAAATACGGATTGGAGCCCGGAGAAATAATATGTTGAACAAGATAGGTCATCGTAGTTATTTTGTAAGTTCAAACACACAAACCAAATCGGGATCAAGAAAAGAACTCACAGAGGTCGGAGCACTATGCTCATAGACTATTTCCGCAGTTGTTCCCTTTGCTCTTATGTCGAACGGTTTTAAGTCGTAAAAATTTTCGTCAAACTGAACGCATTGCGCATTCAAAAGCAAATTATTTGCAGGATACGTGAGTGGAAAAATCTCACTTCCGCCGATTTTTAAGCCTAAACGAGAAAAATCCCGATAACAAAATTCATTAACAAGTTGGTGATAAATCAAACAAACTCCCGTAACGTTTGAGTAGTCGGGCAAGGTTGTGAACAGTGTTTTTACAATACCTCTTTTGAGTAAATTCCCCAAAAGTATGCTGTTAAGCCTTTGTGCAATTCGAACAATCTGATATTTTTTGGTTTGTGATTGTGTGTAAGCAACAGGCACATCGTCTAAAACCAAAATCACATCAACATAATTGTTTTGATTACCTCGAAGGCTCATTGTTACACTCTGTCCGCCTGCTTTTATAGCAAATGGAACAAGGTCAAAATAGCGTTTATATCCGGCTTTATTGTTTCGGTGAAGTGTTTTGTTAGAGTGTGAAGTCAGAATTTTTAGCGGAAAGTTTTCGGGAAAAATTTCCGTACCACCGATATTTAAGCCAAAATGAACGTGTCCGTAGTCCGCTGTATTTTCATTGATACAAAAAATACCAACCACACGCTGCGATGTGGAAAGTGTGGGGAAATTGACCGTTACTCTTTCGGTGCTTTTTCCAATGATACGCTTGGTTTGGTACTTAATCATTTTTTTGTGGTTTTATAGTTTTGTAGTTTTATAGTTCGATAGTTTTATGGCTTTAAGAATTATCTATTAAACTATAAAACTATTAACTATAAAACTGTTTAACCGTTTTCGTATCTGAGAATAACATCATAGGTTGCCTCGCTGCCTGTCATATAGATTTCCACTTGCGACCCGCGTGCTGCAATGTTGAACTCTCGGAGTGATGTTTCTCTTTGGTTTGTCGGACGAAACGCTCCGCCCACAAGTTCCGATGCAGGATAGTCATCAGGGAAAATTTCGTGATTGTTCACTCGCATTCCAAAGCTCGCTTCGGTGGGATTTCCAACAAGCGAAATCGCAGCGAGTTTGTCAAACATTCCGTCTGTAGCGAAAGTCGTCTTGGTTTTGCTCGGACTACATCCGACTCTGACGGTATGGATTTTTACTTTTTGCATTTTTTTGTAGTTTTGTGGTTCGATAGTTTTATAGTTTGATAGGGTTAAAAGGTGAAAGGGTTAAGGGGTTAAAGAAGCGATTAACAAACCTTTTACCCTTTACCTTTTGCCCTTTGCCGTGTTTAGTTTTTCATAATGACTGTGCCTTTGAGCATAACCTTTACCCACATCTTTGCAGGTGCTGGATTTGCCCATTCGAGATTAACCTCAATTCCCTGTTGATCGTTAATCAACTTCGGATTGTCGAGTTTGTACGATCCAACGTGAACAAAGTCGTTAAACTTTGTGTTAAACACTTCGGTTGAAAGTGCCGAAAGTACAGCCGATCCGTTCACTCGAAGTTCGAGTTCTCCGCTGCGAATAAGCGTGTCCAACAGTCCATAATTGACCGCTGTTCCGCCTGCGGTGTCGTCAGTTGCAGCAAGTCCCGAAACTAAAATAATTTCGTTCATAAGGAAAAAATTTCCTTTTTCAAGTTTACCACTCGAAATGTTACAAACGCCTGTTACCTTGTTGTCATCGTCGCGAAACATCTTGACAGATTTCGCACCTGCAACAGATTTGATGGCATAAATAATGCCGTCAGAGGCTTGCAAGGTACGGCGTGTCAAGCCGTCTTGAATGTACTTTGGCAAGTGGTTGAAACGGCGTGTGAGTTCGCCACGAGAGTTAGTCGGGGTACTTGATGCAATTAAATTCTGCCGTTTGGCTGAATTTTTTACTTTTCGAGCCAATGCTTTTTTTGCTGATGCAGGTGCTGCTTCAATAATTCCTGCTAATTCTTCGTCGCTATATCCGGCAAAGACGGCATCATCAAAGTCGCTTTCTAAAATAGTTCCTAAATCCATAATTTTGTGTTTTTAAAGTTTGTAATTTTTTTTGAATTATTTTTTTTGTTTTTGGTTTGTTATGCAAAATCAACGGCATCTTCAAACGATGCGTCTTCAATTGCAGGTTGTGGCAACGATCGTCTGCCTTTTCGTCTGCCGAATTTTTCTCTGCGATTTTTGCGTCCAGAAAGATCGCCATCGAGGTCTTCATCATCGCCGCCGTCTATTTCTTCGAGCTGCCCGTCCATAACATCGACATCTTCAAATTCGCCATCAACGTCTGCCAAGTTTTCCAAATCGCCGTCCATACCGCTTTCCAAGTATCCGTGAATCTCCGGCAAATCGGGATTGAAATATTCCAAATCGCCGTTTAAGTTTTCAATTAAACTTTGTTTGGTAAAGGTTTTAATGCCGGAAAGAATACCGCCAACGGCAAGTCCGGTACCAAAATCTTTGACCATTTTTTTGTCAAACATGATTTTTAGTGCCAATCCGGTACCTGCAAGCAGCAGTGGTTTGATGGATTTTTTGATTGCCGAACTGTCGGGTTTTACAAAACCGTCAATAACTTTGCTCCCAAAGTTAGCAGCAACAAGTCCCGCTGCTACAAGCAGTATGGGCATACTTTCATCTTTGAGGCTATCCACCCCAAACCGATTTTTGCCTTTGCGTTTGCCCACTACGCCTTCGAGCGTTCCTGACAAACCTTTTCTTTTTTTTCTTGATTTTTTTCGCATGATTTTTTTGTTTTTAAGATTGATATTTATTAAAACAGAACTATTTTTTTGAGTTTGCGTTTCGGCTTTTGCCTTACGCCCGATAGTCCGTTACTGCTTTTCTTTTGTTTGTTTTCTTTGCCTGTCATCATATACATTGTCAAGCCAAGAGCAGCAGCTCCGCCAAGAAGTATGACCTCTTTGTTTTTCTGAAAAAAACTTTCTCCACCGCCATTTGACAGTTCATTTTCGTATTCGAATTCAAGTTCGCTTACGGTGCCCGGGTTATTCAAAAGTGCGAGTGCCGAAGCAGCTTCATCGGATTTCATAATGCCAGATTCTTGAAGTGCGTTGATTATACTAATGATAACCGGAATTGCGGCGGCTATGGCAGCGCCGGTAGCAACTTCTCCCAATCCGGCTCCACAAAGTCCGAGTTGTCCGTTTTTAAGTGTTGAATTCCCACCCTTTCCGTAGATAATCGCAATTCTTAATTTTGCTTTATCTCCGCCGATTTTTGTAAAAATGGTTTCGGTTTTCAAAAGCGCTTTCTTACTGGCTTCCCATTGTGCAGGTGTTAATTTTCCGGCATCAACATCGGCTTGCGTGGCATAGCCCCACTTTAATTTCGATGCCATTTTTCCGATATTCATTTTCATTGCAAGCAAAACACCGCCACGAGAAGCAAGCGTGAGCGGATTGAATTTCACAATCGCTTTGCCGGCTTGTTTTACACGTGCTTTCAAACGCTGATTTTTCGGCAAGGCTTTGATACGTGCTTTTTCCTCTTTTTTTGCAACTTTTTTTTCGGCTTTGGCTTGCTGTTTGGCTGCTTTCTTTTGTGGATTTCGTTTAAAGAATCCTAATTCTGTTCCGTCCATATCATAATCGTCATAATCGTTCTCAAAATCATCGTCGTCATCATCCCAATCATCGTCAAAATCGTCATCATCGTCCCAATCATCCTCGTCGTCATCCCAATCGTCATCAAAATCATCGTCCCAATCCCTGCGACGATAGCCACCGCGATGTCTTCGAGGGTAGTGCCGGTAATATGCCGGAGTCGTCGGTGATGATGAACCGCTCGGCTCTGTATAGGTTGGAATTTCGTTTTCTATTTCAGGCTCGTTAGGCGTTTCCATTTCGTAATTCATTTCATTATCGTAAACCATCTGATCGTCCTGTTCAAATAGTTGTTCGTCTTGGTCAAATTCCGGCTGTTGATCTGCTGCTTGACCAGCCTTGCGAAGTGCAACACGATTCGTACGATTTTCTTGTCTTATGGCTCTTTTTTCAACTCGTCCCGCTATACGTGCTTGTCTGGTTTCTTGCCTTGCCAATTTTCGATCGGTTTTGGCTTGCCGTTTGGCTATTTTTCGCTCTTGTTTGGCAACTTTGCGAGCCGTGCGGTTTTCTTGTCGTGCAACTTTTTTTGCGACTTTTGCCTCTTTTTTTGCGATTTTCTTATTGGCTTTGACTTCTTTTTTGGCAACCCTCGCTTGTCGAAGGTTTTTGAACAATTTTCCAAAATCACCCAAACCGCCAAGCATACTGGCATTTTTGCAAAGGTTTTCAAGTGCCTGTTCACGATGTGGCGTATCCCAATAATCAATGAGATAACCAAGCATTTCATCGGTGGTTTGCGGATCGCTACACAACTGAGGTCTGCGAGAAATAATGATACGCAAGTCCTGTAAATACGCAAGTATCGCCTTATCAAAATCGCCGATTTTTTCAAAATGAACTTTGTTGTTGACATCATCAATCACTTCCGCAAGCGTTCGACCTACGCCCGAAAGCATTGCTATATCTATACCGCCAAGTTCATTGATAGTGGGTTTCATAATAAAATCTTTTTTTTCGCTGTAAGGTTTTTCGTAGTTGAATTGCGAGAGTACGCAGTCAATAATGATTTCATCGTTACCGTTTGGAACAACTACGTAAACGTGCTGAAAGTTCGGCTTTCCGCCGTATTTTGTGATTCGAAACTTATGCTCAATTCCCAAATTTGAAAGTATAGAACTCACAAAAATCGAAAAGCAATCGCAGTCGATACCGGTGTGTCGGTTTGCCCATGATCGTGCAGGTTGCCGGAGTTCCTCCAAACCTCGTTTGTCAAGTTTATATTGAACGTGATGATACAAAAAATCCCACAACTTGCGACAGGTTTCAAAAAGATGCTTACTGTTGTTTCTCCCAAACAACGTTCTACTTTTAAACCTGTCCGCAAGTGCTTTGGTCTGCGATAATGTTGCTCTGACAATTTTTCCCATTAGTCCGACTGTATCGTTGACTTCGCCGTTTTTTAGAATAATCTTGTCAGTATGTTCAGCAGGCGGGAAGAGATGGTCATACTGCCGACCGTCTTTTATTGCTCTGTATCCCGATGATGTATCTGTTAAATTAGTCATACGCTCAGGGTGATTTTAAGTGTATGAACAATCGAAAAATCCCAACACCTTGCGGTCTTTTGAAAAAGGTTCGCCCCGCCTCCTACCTGTAAAGACTACGCTCCTCGACTCAACCGCAAGTGCTTTTAACTGCAATAACATTAGCAAATTACCTCTAAACCAAAGTGCAAGCACCGATTTTTGAAATAACAGTTTAACAAACATTTCTGTAAATTTAACAAGTCCGAAGACATTGAAAATTTTAAGATTTGCTGTTTTGCTCTTGTTTCTCATAGTTGGGAAAAAACAGTCAAACCATTGACTAATTTTTATTTTATATGTTGATATGTTTTTTGTTGGATTCATTTTGTTGATAGTGCGATGGTGCGAAAATTCCCATCCACTGCGACAAGCTTTCGTAAAACCAAAACCCTCTTCCCCTCCACTCGAAGGCATCGGTTTTTCGAAAAACTTGTTCGCAAGGACTTTTAACTGTGATCGTATTTGTAGATGACCACTCAACCTAACCGCTTGGAGCCTTGTCTGTTGGAATACGCTCATATTACCGTGTCGCACAATTGGAGGGATTTGTGCTTGTGATAACATTTGCTTATTACCGCCGGACTTAACTCCGTGAAGTTGGCTTTGTGATAATGCTCGCAAATTATTCACAGTTGGGAAAAAATAGTCAAACCATTGACTAATTTTTATTTTATATGCTGATATATTTTTTGTTAAATTCATGTTATATTAGGGGGTAAAAATCGCTCTCATAATAAACGTTGTTTCCATACGCTGTAAACTGTGCTTTGAGTTGAAGTTCTTTTAGTAATGCGCCGATACTGCTCGCTCCTACGGCAAGTTTTGCAACAAAATTTTTATCTGCGAGTTGATTTTTTAGATTTACCGAAAGTCCGCTTTTTAGTTTTGTGGCGAGATTGACAAGCGTAAGAATCGGCAGTTGAATGGAAATTGTATCTAAACTGGTTTCGGAATTGGGTTGTATGGTATGTTCCTTGTTTGTTACGTTGGAAATTGCGATCTGCTCATTGTTCAGTCCGCAAACAATCTTTACAAACGGTTGAGAAATTTTCATCGTGCCACGAGTGGGATTGATAATTTTACTGTCAACATGGATCGGAAGCCCCGTAAGCGAAAGTTTACCCAATCGGAAATTACGAATTGAAAAATTAAGTTTTGTGAATCCGGCAAAATTGCGATAAAGCGGAACGGCAATTGCAAAACCTAAAATGCCAAAAAGAAGTATTTTTAACGATGTTTTCATTTTTGTTTTTTTCGATTTTTAATAGCGTTAACAATTGCATCAAAAAGAAGTTTGACCAAATAACCAACGCTCGCGGAAATGATAGCTGCAACAATCATTTTGACATAATCAATGGATTCCATAGAATGTGAAGCAACAATTTTTGCAGTAGCCTTTGTAGTGCCTCCTAAAAATCCGAAAACGGTTGTAACTATGGATGTGCTTTTTGACATAATTTTTTCTTTGCTTGGTTCAAATATTGAGTTTGACGGTGCAAAGTTACGTCGAGAAAAAAGGGGGGTGAACAAAATGTACCAAAATGTGAAAAAATGTGTCAAAAAAGCAAATTTTTACCCATTTTTCAAAGCAAAAAAAAAGAGAAATCGTGTTGATTTCCCTTTGAAAATTTCAAGTTATGTGAAGATATTTTTTGACGTGCTGGTACGTAACTATGTCTACGCTGTATTGCTCTTTGATGTTTTCGAGCAACGCTTTCGAATAACGTCGTCCGGTGTTTGTAATACTCATTAAATCCTTTACTCTCATAACAGTCGTTTCACTTGGCGAAGCTGCGACTTTGTTCATGGATTTGGGTGTTTATGATGTGTTTTTTAGGTGTTAAATTTTGTAAATGAATTTGCAAAGTTACGAAAAAAATTGAAAATGTTAAAATTTATTTCTGAATAAGCAAAATTGCGTCAACAAAACATACAAAGAATACTATTATCTGTGAACAATAACTGTATTATCACGAATATCTATTAGTGATAAATACCTATATTTATAAATAGTCATATATAAATCTCTAATTTCATAAATATAGCTCATTTCCGTTCTTATCATTTGAGTTTTTGCTTGCACGAAATTTTGTATATCTATTCGTCCATGTTCTACATTAATTTTCAATAATTCTATTCTCCTGTCTAACAAATTTATTAATTCTTGACTACGGGCAATATTTCGTATAGCATGCGACACATATTTTAATTCTCGTTTGTATCTGGAGAGAGCTTGGCTTTCTATTTCAGCATTGTGTAAGTCTATTTTTTTTATTTCTTGTTCTAATATTCTTCGTTGGATTTTATTGTGTCCCCAATCTAAAATAGTGAAAGATAAAGAGACACTCGCACTCATTTGGCGATTCATGTTATTTGTAATATACCTTATATAATCTGCTTGAGAATTAAAGCCTCCACCTAAAGATACAGATAATGTCGGCCTAGATGCCAATTTTAACTGTTGTGCTTTTTGGTCAAATAATAAATTGGTATAATTATTGTTCAATTGCCCATTATAATATAGTGCATTTTCAATAATCTGGTTGAAATCAAAATTAAAATGATAAGTAGATAATATATCAAAATTAAAGTCTGCAACAATTTGAGTTTGCTCCGGTATATCAAGAAATTTTTTTAAACGCTCTTTCATCTCCTCTATATAAACATTGTTAACGTTATCTAATGCCTTATAATATTCAATTTTTGCATCTAGATAATCCTCTTCCGATATACGTTTTTCGGCAAACCAGGCTTTAGCTTTTTCGTAAACATATTCAGAAAATTCTAGTATAGACCTATTTAAATCAACTTTTCTTTGTTCAACAACCAAGTTAAAAAATAACTCTACTACCTGTTGATTTATAACTTCTATAGATTGATAGTGTTGGATATAATTGATTTGCCTTTTTAAATCATTAAGTTTTACATTCCATTTATATTCATTATATCTCGAAATGCGTTGCGAGTACGAAATGTTTAGGGCATTAAACCCATATGAAGTATTTCTATTTGGTTCAAAGTTGTCTAATCTATTTAGGCTAGAAGAAACAGATATTGAACCTCCGGTAAACGGTAAGAGTTGAGACAAACTAAGCCCTGCACTACTTGTAGAATTAAAGCGATTTAAAAATTTGTCGCTTCCATCAGGTTGAGTTACGATAGATATGCTATTGCTTATTGGGAAAGAGCCTGACATATTCAATGTTGGTAAACGAGTTATTCTAAATAATTCATAGTTGTACTCATTAATTAGAGAATCAATCTGTACAATCTGATAGCTTTTTGACATGTGGGATAAAGAAATTGCATTATCCAATGTTAATTTCAAATTTTGTGCAATCAAATTATTGGAGATTAACACAAAAAGGATTAAAAATTTATTCATTTTCATGTGCTTCATAATATTTTAGCATATAGTTTTTCATATAAGATTGAAATTTTATTTTTATTCTGAATCCATTCAAAAATCTAATTACATACCCTTCTTCATTTTCAATATCAATTTCATGGAGTTCGTTGATATTACTATTTACTTCAACCTTTCTAACTTTTGGAAATGGTAAATTCGTGAGATAATCTAATGGTATATCTATGTTATTTTTATTATCAAATGCACCTATTAAAAAAAGGTCGGTAGTATTTTTATAATCTATAACAAATCGGCTTTCAGGATAGATTATTTCAAAGAAATATGAATAATCCTTATTTAGATTAATTAAAGAGTCAGCATAATTTGTATATAACATCATAGTTGCTTTGAGTGCTTGTGGTAGAACAAAAGAACTTCTTGTTGTAATAAATGGCATTTCGTTTACCCAATACAGAATTCCTAAAGCGCCGTCTTTCTTTTCTAATATTTCATAGTCTTCATCAGGTATAAAACCATCATAAATCTGATGATATTCAAAAAATTTCTTTAGTGGTTTTGCTATAACATTATTGCTTGCATCTAAAATGATTCCTCGCGCCCAAAGAGTAATTTCATTCCAATACTCTTCTTTTTTACACTTATCAGTGTAGTTATAGATGTATAAATTTTGTGAAGGATGTTTTTCCCGAGTTAGATAGTCATTCAATAGTAGAAAATTGAGCATTCTGGGCTCTACATAGTTGTTTCTCAAATGAAATAATATACTCAACTGTGATATTTGGATAGAATTTACAGCATCGCGATGTTCTACAAAGCCAGCCCAAGTAATTTCAGATGTATCTAGTGGCTTTATAGTGGGCTCAACAACACATTTTAATTTTACAATGTAATAGATTATACGCCGTTGAAATTTCTCATTATTGATATTTATAACATGAGGAGTGGTATCAATTTCATCACGATGAACTAACAATCCTGTTTCTTCATAAGTTTCTCTTATGGCAGCATCAAGAAATGGCTCATTATCATGAATAAATCCTTTAGGAATAGACATGTGGCATCTGCTGTTATCGTATTGTTGTTGGACTAAAAGTATTTTGTCTTGAAATACTACCATTAAACCTGCTGAAACTCTCATGGTAATGATGTTTATTTGAAATGTTTTATGTATCTATCTTCCCATTTCCACACGACTGTTTCGTAGATATGTGATTGTTCGAATCGTTCATCAAAATCAAAATACTCTATAGAATGCTCTGGCTTTACTAAATCCCATGATTTTTTCAACTTGTATTCAGACAATATTCGTTCAGCCTGTTGGGTCAACCAATAATCTAACCCCATTAAATAATAAAAATCCGGAATATTTTGCTTTATAGTGAATAAATTATCATCACCAGCTTTTAGAGCAGTCCAGATGTCAATTGTGGAGATAGGATGTACATTTTTTTTTAAAATTTCGGTTAGCTTAGCCCTTTTTATCATAGAAATTTGATCTTTTTTTACAAAAAAATCTAAGAGTTTATGAGCTTCTTTATACCAAGGAAATTTTAGCTTCATCATTTGGCCATCTTCAAAATGTATGACAAAACCTTCTTGATTAGGGAGGTCTAAATTCACTAAATCATCAAAGTTATTAATATGTCCAAATTCATCAGTATAATCCTTACATAAAGGAAATCCCACATCCGGCAATGATTTTTGCACACCTGTTGATTTATCTATCATTCCGATAAGGACAAGTTCTCTTCTTTGACCATAATCAATTAATACTTTTGTTTCCGGATAAATTGCTTCGAAAACATAAGTGTAGTTTTTATCGAATTTGTCAAATAAATGTTGGTATTTCCCATATAAAAGTTTGGTTGCTTCTACTGCCTTGATATTAGTAAACGACCTTTGAGTTGCCAAATAAGGTTTATCATTAATCCAATATAACGTAACCATAGTCCCATCAATTTTTTCAAGTATACGAAATTTACATTTAGGAATTTTCAGTACCTTATTCTCGCTTAAAAGAACTGTATTTTTCGATAAGTATTGTCTATATGTCCAAAACTTTGGGAACGGTCTTTCTACAACATCTCCAAACTCATTAAGTATTATTCCTCTACAATGTACACTTATTTCATCCCATTTTGTTTCACTGTTTAGTGCATATCCATAAAGATATAGTTCTTCCGAAGGATGTTTTTCACAACAGATATTTTTATCTTGAACATATTTTTCAAGTACTTTTAGATCAAAATTCATTGTTGGCAAGATATTTTATTGTAAATGGTATAAATGCTTTATAGTATAATGGGATATCAAAGCAATTCAGAATATGTTTGTAATATTCAATAAAAAATAATGCTTTAAGATTGACCTGTAATGATGGATATTGTGAAATATGAGTAGACTCCCAAACGGTATTGTTTGATATATTTGATAGTATTGATAAGTAAGGACTCATATCATCGTCTTCAAGCATTTTGCTCTCCCATTTTTTGATAAATTCAGAGTAGTTAACATGTAAGTTAGGGTATATATTCTTTGCTAATAAATTATATTCTCGTTCTATTTTATCTTTTACAGAAGAAACGATACCGCCATCAAGCAAATTAAATGTTAAGGGAGCCACACTACATGGCAGTAACATATTGTATAGTTCATCATTTACTTTAAAAAAATCTTCTTTACTATCAAAATAATACACTGCTGACGCTAAAAGGTAGTAGATTAACAATGCTACACCGTTGTTGTCTTCTAAAGGTTTTTCTGAATAATCGACAACAACATCTTCTGATATTTTAGATAAAATTTTGTACGTGTCATCTCTTAAATTAGGAGCCATAGAATCAATTAAACCCAAAGGCCTTTTGTAGGGTATAATTATTTTGTGTAGTTTATAATCCGAGACTTTAGTATATAATTCTTTCTGTAATGTTAGCAACATCTCATTTCTTTTTACAGGCTCTACAAAATAAGTCAATTCAATCATCAGGTTATTTTCATCATGGCTTTGACGTTTTGTTTGTAATATAAAATTTGCCTCATGCAAATACTGCTTGATAAACTTTGACAAAGGAAAAAAAACACGATTTATAAAAGTTTGCAAATCTGAGTTGTCCATATATAGCATTGAAAAGCTATCTTTTCCGTCATCCGAGTTGGATTCTTCAAATAGGCACTGTGAACTTTCTACCGCTTTATCCATTTGATTTAAATCATACGCTATAATGGATTGTGCAGCTAATTGAGCCATAGGAGCAATTGATAGGTCATCTTTAATAAATATGGCGTTAGATACCATTTCTCCAAAAAGTAAATCACGACTTAATAAAAATTTATAAAAATCCGTTAATGGTAGTTTTATAATTTTATATGCAATGTTTTCAGAAATAATGGTACTTTCAGAAGGATTAACATCTTCAACATATATTGTTACAATCGCTATAACTTCTGTGTTTTTCAATCTTACTAAAAACACTGTTGAAGCATCAAAATAATTGCGTTTTTTACAATAATCTACTATTTGCTTTACATTATTTGTAGAGATATTATAGCTTTTCATGATTTTATGACTATAGATTAAAATAGAAGGTTTCTCCTAATTTTTTGCAAATATACGCATAAGTTTTGATATATTTATTACAATTGAAAAAATGGTTTCTTGGAAGACGTTTCTGGCTCTTCTATTCGTTTCTTAGAGGGATTTAACAAAATATAAATATGATGAAAAATTTTAGTGAGTAAACGTTTGTTTCCTGTAATAATTTCTGCTTGCCCGTACATTGTTTCGGCAAATGACAACGTATGATTAGTTGAACTTACAAGTCCATTCGGGAGGGCAATATAAACTATATAACTCCTATCTACTGAATTTAATGATATAGAGGATACAGCACCTTCTAACACACCAAACTCCTGATATGGGTAGAGATCTATTTTTAAATTTGTCGATTGTCCTACAGCAACTTTTCCTGCTCCTACAGAAGGCAATATAGCAATTGCATAGAAAGAGTTATCTTCATAAATCACATTAAAAACGGGTTCTCCAACACTTACAAAAGAGTTATTATGCAACAAATTAGCATATTCTACCGTTCCTTGTTGGGACGACATAAATACGTATTGCTTTTCCCATTCTCTAATACCTGCAATTAAATTATGATATGACTATATTAGTTTAAGGTGGCCATTATTCAGCTCTATTTCGTACTCGTTCATAGCACTTCGTATTCTTAATCTTGAGTCAGTTATCGATCGATTTTTACTTTCAATTTCAGAACGGATGGATATAGTAGTACGCTCACTATTTAACAATGTCAAATACGTATTATCATGAGCATACTCAAGAATTGCCATTTGGCTCAAAAGGATAGAGTCAGTCCGAAATCGCTGATAAAAAATCTCATGTTGAATTATATGATTAGCTAAAATTTGCTCTTGTGTGATGATATATAAAGAATCATTATAAATTTTTTGATACAATAATTTGATTTCATAGGTATACTTATTGTCATTTAATAAGAATTCATAATTTAACAATGCTTCTTTGAAACGAAAGTATAAAGGTTCTATTTCTCCCAAATATAATACGTTGTGGCGTATACTATCTACCGATATTGTGTATGCATGGGTATGAATATTAAATTGAGATAAGATCTCTTTTAATAATTTAATATCATTTGGATTAGCTGGGTTTTCAATGACTGCTATATATTCGTTAGGCTCAAATAGATGCGGAAGTTGAGATTTTAGAAGTATCAATTTTCCATTGGAATTTGCGTTCAAAATATTAGGCGGTGAAGTCGAAGTAACACGTACCTCCGCAATTACCTTGTCGGGTGCATGAATTACAATACCTAATGCTATAAGTATTCCTATAAACATAACTAATCCCAAAACAATTACCGAAGTATAGTTATCGGGGATACGCCGTATTATTCCTCTATATTCTTGGCTCTGTGTTAACTTCGTTTCCATTCCAACGACTATTTAATTGTCCCTCAAAAAGATTATAATATTCTTTTTTAGATTTCATTAATAATTCATGATTTCCAACTTCAACCACTTGTCCTTTCTTCAATACAATGATGTTGTCAGCATTAATCACAGAAGATAATCTATGAGCGGCTATAACTACTGTTTTATCTAACAAATTATTTTGGATACAATTTACTATGCTATTTTCATTCCTTGAATCCAACGCACTGGTTACTTCATCTAAAAATAAGTAATCAGGCTCATTATATATTGCCCTTGCAAATAAAATACGTTGCTTTTGACCTTCACTAACTCCTCTGCCATTTTCTCCTATCATAGTGTCATAGCCGCCGGGCATTGCTTCTATCTCGTCCTTGACGTTGGCTATCGAAATGGCATTTAACAACTTCTCCTTGTCAAATTCTCTTCCAAAAACAATATTGTTCGTAATTGTATCTTTTAGCAAAGTGCTTTCTTGTGTGATTATCCCGCAACGCTCTCGCCATGCATCTACAGAAAAAGATGATAATCTCAGTTTCCCTGATGATAGGTAACCATTAGACGGAACATAAAGTTGCATTAACAATTTAATGATAGTCGATTTTCCTGAACCACTCTCTCCAACCAAAGCAGTTACTTTTCCTTTAGGAATACACAATGAAATATTTTTTAAAACATATTCTTCATTAACGGAATATTTGTAATAAATATTGTTCAGCCATAAATTATTGCTTAGATCTATTACTTTTTCAGTTTCTTTAAAGTCGGCATTTTCGGGTTTTGCCTTTCTCACTTCTAATGTACGTGTATAACTAATAAAAGCGAGCTGCCAAGAAATAATAAAGTTAATAATATTTTCGACAGGCATTTTTAATTGACCAAGAATATACTGTACAGCTATCATCATACCAATAGTCATTTCTCCGTCTATCACAGCTATTGCAGCTACATAAATTAGCATTGCATCTCTAACCGTGGAAATAAGATTCGATCCAACACCTTGAATTTGGTCAACGCGAAGTAGTTTTATTTGAGTTTTATAAAGCCCTACTTGTATTTTTTCCCACTTCCAGCGCATTGGTTGACCATAATTATAACTTTTGATGTCTAATATTTTTGATAACAGTTCCATCCAATGACTATTATTAGAAGCAAGGTAAGAAAAATATTTTATATCCATTTTCTTTCGTATACTCCAAAATAATAGCACCCAACCTACATATAATAAATTTGCTAAAAAGAATATCCAAAACAACGTAGAATTATAGAGAAAAAGAATAGTCCCAAAAACCAGTAAGTACAATATAGCAAGTATAGCATTAAATGCAACTCCCATTATCATTGATTCCATGCGCTCAAAATCTTTAGATCGTTGCAGCAAATCCCCCATGAGCCTTGATTCGTAAAAGGGTAATGGAAGTTTAAAAAGATGGGATAAATAATCCGATAGCATACCAACTTTTACACGTAGTCCAAAGTGCATATTAATTGCCTGTTTCACCCATGTCCCAAAGGAAGTGCTAAGTCCTAAAACAACTGTCGAGATTAGTAATAAAGTCAGAAAACTGTAATCTTTCGATGGTATACCGACATCAATAATGGATTGTGTTATAATTGGAAAAATAGCATTTACAACTGTCATAACAACAAGAATGCAAAGTATCTGGACTATATTTTTTTTGTATGGTTTTATATAGTCCCACATAAAACTCAAAGCCGAGAGATAATTAGATTTTGTTTGAGTTTCGTCAGTTTTGTTAAAACTGGCAGTTGGTTCACAAACTATACAAACGCCTCTTTTTCCATATTTTTCATGCCTTTCCACATGATCTAACCAGCCTTGTGCAAATTCTTTCAAAGTGTATTTTACCCTACCAAGAGCTGGATCTGAAACATAAACATATTTTGGAGTAATCTTATACACTACTACAAAATGCATACCTCTCCAATGAACAACGCAAGGCAACGGAATCTCGTGCCTGAATTTTCCATAAGAAACTCGAAAAGCAGAACATCTTAGATTTAACTTTTCAGAAGCTTTAATGAAATCATAAACAGAAATACCTTCCTTTCTCACTCCGGTAATATCCCTCAGATAATCCATTTCAAAAAAACGACCAAAATATTCACATAGCATCTGCAAACAAGCAGGGCCACAATCTTTGGAGTCATGTTGAAAAGTATGGGGAAATCGTTTTTTGAAAATCATAGTTCAGTTTCGTTACAGGCCGACAAAAATACGAAAATAGATTGAATAAAACAAGGCGACCATAAAGCAAGTCGCCTTGTCATTGTAGTTTTGTAGCTGTTGTTCAGCATATTATTCCGTCTATATGGCTTAAACCAACAAAGCAGAAAATGAATCAAATCCCATAATGTTTAAATATTCTATCAAGAAAGGGCTTTGGGTTAGCTGCATTGACAATAAGTCCATCTTCACCTTCTGCTCTCCTTTCCTCATTGTACAGTATACGTAAATACCTGTATGCATTTTTTGCATTTATTCTATCTTTTACTAATCTATCATATATCTTTTCGTAATCTGAAGAACTAAAACTATTCTTGACAATATCATTAGCATTTATTCCCATTATAGGAATGAAGCCAGGAAGGTCGTACCTCTGCAATCCTAATACATGATTCACCGACATCTTTTTTTCTGCCTGTTTAATTTCAGAGAGAATAAGCACTTTAATTTTATCGCTCTTTTCTTTATTAATAAGCACTACTTCGCTCATATTATCAATAAGACGATTGATATTTGCTATGGTATCTTCAGGATATCTAAAATACATAAACAAATAGTTTATTTTAATAGCAGCTACGGCTTCTTCCTTTGTAAATTGAGAGGCTTCATTGTTTTGAGTAAATCCACAATGCCCCAAAATTACAAGGGCGACAAACAAAAATAAAACATTTTTTTTCATAATAATTAATTTTGAGTTAATAAGAGAAATACGGCTAATGAACCACATAGCACATTGCTAAAAACAATATAAATGAACTTTAACTCCTCTATTTAAAGAAAAAGAACCAGTCAAGATCGTCTATGTGGATTTGGCCTTCCTCTCCTAATACAGAATCATAATAATCAAAATACATCGTATCTAGATCAAGGTCGAGCAATAGAATGTCATGTCCAGGGCCACCCTCCCCGTCCCCGTGCATATGTCCTATTGCATAACCTCCATCACTAAACCAGTTTGCAGCATCAGACCAGGTTATTGTCGGGTCAGTATAGATTTCAAAACCCAGATATGTTAACGCTTCCGCAATTTCTTCAACTGTTGCAGCAATACCACCATTCTCACCAGGATCAGTATTAACTCCAGCTTCATTTAAGGCAGCTGTTGCTGTATCAATGGCATCCTCCGCACTACCGCCATATTTTTCTTGATAGGCTGTAGCAATAGTGCCAATAGTGCAATGGCCATTCTCTACCACAGGCCTTTCATTATTTTGGTCGTCTGTTCCATGATCTCCTGTTCCAGTCCCCTGATCTTGATCTTGATCTTGGTCTTGGTCTTGGTCATTATTGTTATAATCACCATCATAGTCAGACGGATCGTGAGAGTCAGGATTATCAAAATCTGGATCCCAATGGTCAGGTGTCCAATCATCCCAATCATTTTCAGGAAGATCTGGTTCATCTGGCTCAGGAAGATCTGGTTCATCTGGCTCAGGAAATTCAGGTGGTTCAGGTGGATTTGGCAGCTCAGGTGGCGGAATACAATCATACCCACCCAAAAGTGTTCTAGTGGCAATCAAATCAATAGTTGGAATACATAATTCCAATTCCAATAAACTTTTCTTTTTCATATTTACACTTATTTATTTGGTTTGTTTAGGGACAGGCCACAAAGATACAAATAAAAAACGAAATAACAAAATAAAACAAAAAAAAAGTAAAAATCTTTAGTAATTTAACTTGAGAGTTTTTTCCACATTATATGCTATACTAAATTTTTCTATTGGATTAAGATGAAAAAGCGATAGTATATGGTTAGTAATGTTTGTTTTTAATATTTGCTTCGTTTCTTTTGTGTTCCATATGGGATTTAAAATCTGTTGTTCACAATTAATATTTATTATTACATCAGAAATTTCACTGTATAGTTTTTGAAGTAATTCGTAATTAGCAATGTTTGCTAAGCTATCCTTTGTCGATAATTTTAATAATTGCGATTTATTTTTTACAAAAACAGATTCGTAATAGCTAATAGTTACTTCTTTTATATCAGGTAACTGATTAATATTATAAAGAGCATTCGGGTCGATTACTTCCGGCAGTAATGATTCACAATAATCACTCAGAAACTTATGTCTGTCAGTCTCAGTATTAAAAATTGTCTTTACAAATTGCAACAAAAAATCGGTGGCTAACAACAATAATATGTTCCGTTTATCATCTGCGTCATCTTCTACAATAGTTTTAAATATAAAACTTGAAATGGATTCGTAGTAAGGCAATAACTTTTTTAATATTTCCTCCCCTCCAAAATATAAGCCTTCAAAATACAGTGTTTTGTAAGGGAACGACATTCGAATATCTTTCCGAATATTATTTTCTGTGATCGTTTTTCTATATTCATTGATACGTTCGAGAATAGATTTACTCTCTTGTAGCTCACTGTATACAGCCAAATACACTCCTGCTTCCATTAATTGGTTTTTCCCAATATAAAAATTATGACACGAGCAATCAGAACATAGACTGGTAATATTTGTAATAATTTTAAACACCTCATTTTGGTAAATGGTATGATTTGGGAAAAATACCATTACTTGTCGTTCAGGAGGAACTAACCATACATAATCTGAAGTATGTTTCGTAGTTGCATTTCCAAAGTGAGCTAACAGTTTGTTAGTTGTTGACGTAAAATGTGAAACATCTTTTGTTTTTATGAACATATTGAAAGCATCTACCAGTTGTTTAAGTGTGGTTTCAGAATCATTAACTGCTCGTCCTAAATGTTTACCTGTAGACAACTGCATTCTACCTGATAATAATTGTGTTGTGTGTTTTAAAATATCAACAGCACAAAACAACTTTTCTTCCTCTGTAGAAGCCACTTGTAAATCTTCAAGATTTTTAGTAATGAAATTTTGCAAATTCAAGATTTCGTGTTCACTAATACACGAACCCGCATGCATTGCAAATGTTTTTAATCGCTTCAATAAAGAATTCGAATCGTCCAAAATAATTATACCTTTTTTAAACATAGAAATATAGATTCCTTCACCTTTTAAAGCATTTTCCATGAGAATTAAAGGCACTTTGAAATAGGGGAAAAATAATAATTGGTATTTTTTTTCATTATATACAACGGTTTCATAAATAACTCTATTAGTCAACTTGGAAACAAGAATAACATCTACATCTGAATTTGCCAAAGCGCGATTTTCGGCATAGCTCCCGGTAAGTATTATTCCGTCTATATGGTTTAAGTTAACAAAGCGAGAAATAACTTCAACAAGTTGTTTATTCATTATTTAATTTATGAGAGTTTTAGCTCGTGTTTAACTATTATATTGATTGTTATCGGCTGCAAAAATACAAATAAAAAATGAATTGAGCAATAAAATTATTTTAAAAACTTTACAACTCTTTTCGACATTTTACATGGCAGGGTAGCAGGCAGCAGGTATTGCAGTGATATTCTATTTATTACCCCTGCTATTTTCCAATAATAGAGAAAGTGGCAGGATAAACTATCATAGCAGTTCTGCTACCCTGCTACCTTCCTGCCAAGATAAAAAAAGAGTACCATAGCAGGATTATTTTTCTAAAAATCATCTCTTTATATTAACCCTGCTATGACTGCTATGAAGAAGTTGTAAAACTTAATAATGGATTGCATTTTTCAAAAAAAATCAAAAAAAAGTCCCCGAAAATTCGGGGACTGAAACGGCATCGTTTTTGATTTATTTTACTTCGCCAAGTGAAACTATTTTTTTGCCGTTTGTTGTTCATAGATTTGTTCATTGTTGAGTTGGATAACAGAATATACCCATTTTTGTTGATTTCCGCTCGTTAGTCGCCACTTCTCGAAGCCATGCTTAATGAGCGCTTCGCCAAGCGTTTTTTGTCGAATACGAACGTTTGTATTGATTTGGATGATTGATAAAATTTCGGCAGGTTGCAGGTAGTGTGTTGCCAAATCTCGATGCTCCGGTTTGGCAAAGTATTTGAGCAAAAATTGTTCTTCCATACTAATAACTTGAAACTCGGCGTTGGAAGCGTGGAGTTGTTCGATTTCATCTCTGGAAAACCAATACTGAAGGTTACTTTTGAAAAGATGATATGCTTGTTTCCAAACTAAATCCATATTCAATTCTTTGGCTTTTTCAATATGAATTTTTACGACTTCAAATGCCAAAAAACGCCGTGAGCCTGTTGGGTCAGTCAAAAATTCATTGCCGTTCACAGACCCCATAAATGAGCATACATGGGGGTATTCTTGGATGAAAACGTCATAAGGTCTGCGATATTTCACGTTCGGTGCGGTTATCATATTTTTTAAGTCATTCTCATCTTTTTTGTTGAGTTGTTTAAGTTGATCATCCACGTTTACCAGTAAAAATTCGGCAAGCAAGGTCTGTGTATCTTTGTTTGATGGATCAATTTTACCTGTGTAGAGATATTGCCGAAGTCCAACCGGACAAAGATTATCAAGCCAAGTGGTTTTGAAAGCTCCTTGCTCGCCTGTTAGCACTAACATTGTATGGTTCTTACAATTCTCGTCTATCATAGCGTTTGCAACAACGGCAACGAGCCATTTTTTGAGATATTCCGCCCATTTTTCAGAGTTTTTTGTTTCAACTGTGTTTGCCAATTCGAGAATGTAGTTCGTTTCTTTTTCGTTGTACTGGGGCAATTGCTCAAAATATTCTTTGATTGGGTTTGAAATGATAGAATAATCCGAAAATAAAATTTCGTTTAGTGCGTCCCTCGAAGTTTTTACGCCCCGCGAACGAATGTAGCGGTTGATGGAGTTCATCGAGTATCGTTCGAGCGGTGCAAAGTTTTCCATTTGACCACGAATAAGGTATTCCGGCTTTTGTTTGATAATGTTGAAACGACAATCCATAAACGTATCTAAAAGCATCTCAATCTCCTCGTATTGTCCTAAATCTTTTTGTTTGTCAAAAAACGTCATATTTAACGCTTTCCGAACATCTGTTAGAGTTACTGAAATTCCGTTATCTAACAGTTCCGTATGAAACGATTTTACAACTTCCGGCGTAATGTCTGCAAAATCTTTTTCGCCATGATTTTTGAATTGCGTTCTGCCGGATTCGACATTAAACAAAAGGTCATATTTTGCCTCTAACGATTTTTTGATAATATCAATTTTGCCGTATTTAACTTGCATTTGTAGGATTTGTAGAGTTCTTTTTTTGGAAACGTTGCGGAATTTTATATTCGCCTAAATAATATGCTCGCTTACAAAGGCGAACCAATTCCTCTATGTCTATTATCGAATAATAAAACATTTCATCTTCCGAAAGTCCGTGTAATAGCAACGTGTATTTGAGTTTATTGATTTCTGTAAATTGTTCAGCATTGTGCTGTTGCTGTTGCTGTATTTCTTTTTTTTGTGCCAAAAACAGTCCATCAACTTGTTCAAGGTCTGCAATATCTTGTAGTAAATACTCACGCAGGTACGGTGTGCGCACGTAGCTCAACCGTTTAGTTTTTATTTCAATAAATTGCTGAATGGATTGTATTCGAGATTGTTTTTTCATTTTTTACCCTCTTTCAAGTCATAAAATGCTTGTGCTTCATCACGGATTTGGGCGTTGGATTTGATTTTTCCTTTTTGAAATTCTCTATCACGCCACTCCCTGCATTCTTTTAGATTAAAAAGCAATCTCGCACCAATACGGCTGTGTGGCAATTCGCCCAAACAACATTTGTTGTAAATGGTTTGTTTTTTCCATTGCGGAAAAATCCGTTCACGAATTTGGTTAATATCAACAAATCTATCTTCATCCGGCTGCTGCTCCGGTGTTATTAATTTGTCGATTTTTTGATTTAAGATTTCGATTTGTTCAAAAATCGTTTTTACTGCTTGGGGCAGCGTGTCGAATGTGATTTCTTGCATAATTGTTTGGAGTTTTGGGACTATTAGGTGTATAATGATTATTCAATAAAAACAGAAACCACGACTTTGGTGTGAAATCGTGGTGCAAAGTTCCGAAAAAATGTAAGTTACGGGGGGCAGTTTCGGGGTCTGGAAAATTTAATATCGCCCATTTATATCTATTGATATTGGAGATTTTAAGTCCAAAAGTATTTTGTTCGCACTTTCTATTTGTTTGTTGTAAAATTCAGAAAAAGAGATGCCTTCTTGTACTGCTTTGTAAATACTCCGGTAACTGTTTCCGGTTAAAAACGCAATCAATCTGCAAATTTTGGTCAAATCGTTATGTGCTGTGCCTAATTGTAATAATTTCAATAGTTCCAAAATAACAACGGAGCGAACTTTGATACTGGCTACATCCATTCCCGATTCATTTTTTTCGATGCCTTCCGTTTCTTGATTTGTAGCCTGTTTTTCGATAGCCGAAAGCATTATGATTTGGTTGATTAGACTGACTTCGTCCACCATTTGCATCACAATATCTCCCTTGTCTTTTATTTGTTTGTAGTGTGCCAAACACTTGGCATAAACCAATTTTCGCTTGTTTAAGTCGGTAATTTTATCGGCTATGTTTTTTAGAAAATCAAAACTATCCGTTCTAACCGTGATACACTTTAATTCCTCGATGATTAAAGGTTCAAATTCTTGAAAGTAACCAATGTCAATCCTTTGTTTGATACGTGTTAGAAAAAAGTTTAGATTTGAATTTTTGTTCTCGGAAAAGAGTAAAATCACATAAACGCACGAAAAAATGATACTGGTTTCGCATAATAAAAGTTTCGATTCTACTCTATCCCAAATTTTGAAGGCTATTTGTTCGGGATGCTTTTCTTTTTCGAGGTGATCGCAAATAGCGTACACTTCATTAAAAATTTCGAGGGGTGTTTTTTTTAGTTTGTCGCGATGCTCGGTTTGGCTGTCCTGAAAATTCAGCAAGACTTGATAAATACGAGCATTTAACCCATTGTTTTCAATGTAATCTGCAAGGTTTTTTTTTTGATATTGTGTAGTTTTTCATAATGAACTATTTCTTGATTTTTTCTTACTTTTTGTTGATGTTTAACTTGATGGCGTTGGCTGCTTTTTGTTTTTTCGGATCAACAACTTCGGCGTATATTTGCGTGGTCGTTATGTTTGTGTGTCCTAACATTTTGCTGAGTGTGTAAAGGTCTGTGCCACTTGAAATTTGCAGAGTTGCGTAGGTGTGGCGGAAACAATGGAACGTGATATGTTTTTTGATTTCGGCTTTTTCTACCCATGCTTTTATAGGTACGTTAATATGAACAGTCGGTAACAGTTTTTGAAAAACATGAGCGTCGGAGCTTTGTCGTTTTCCGCACAGTTTTAATGCCTGTGGCGAAATGGGTAGATACGTCATATTTTTCGTTTTCTTTTGACGAAATTCTATGCGTGGCTCGTTGGTGTTATCGCCGGTGATTTCGTCCCATGTTAGTTTTTTAATATCCGAATGTCGCAAGCCTGTAAGTGCTGAAAAAAGAGCAGCCCTGCGGACTTGATCATTTTTGAAAGGTGTTTTTGCAAGCAATTCCAATTCCTCAATAGTTAAGCGAACACGGTGCGACTTTTCGCCTTTGATGGGCTGAATTTTTTTGCTCAAGTCGGTAGTTAAAACTTCATCTTTGTAAGCACGAATTAGCACCGTTTTGAACTGTGTTAAATATAGCTTTTGAGTGTTTGGAGCAAGCGTTTTTCCTTTTTCGTTTTTGTTTGTTATTAGGTAATTGCGATATTTTTCTAACCATTCCGCATTTAAATCACCGATACGGACTGATTTACCACCTGTAAAATCTTGTATTCGGTCTATCATTGCTTGCCATTGGATATGAACACCCTCGCCAACGTCGACACTTCTACGTTTTATCAAATCACGGAGATATTCAATAAAATCCATATCGGCTTTGCGATCGGCTTCTTTCTTTTGTAAAAACAATTCGGGATACAATGCTTTATTATCAAAGTCCGATTGCTTGATTTTACAAAAATCTTGTGCAAACTTGCAAGCCTCTTTGTCGCTGTCGCTCCGGCATTGGATTATGCCATCTACATTGCGTTTAGGTTGATACTTACCGCCTCTTGTTGGGCGTTCTTTGTCCCAAATAGGCGTTGTGATGATACGATTCAGCGATGAAAATTGTCGCTGTGGGATTTTGGAGTTTTCGACAAAAACAGGGTACGATTCAATCAAAAGATAAAACTCATTTTTTCTGTGTTTTGATTTTTGAAGTTTGACCGTGCATTTTGTACGGAGATACTTGTTTTTCATGGTGTTTTCTTTTTAAAGTATATTAGTGTTTTGTTCTGCAAGTGTTCTGCAAATATACGATAAAAAGTAGTAAAAGTAACGAAAACGGCGGGAAAACCGCTCTGCGTTTAGCATCTAAAATCCTATTGAATGCCTTGTTATTGGTAAATCTTTGGGATTTAAGTGAAAAAAACGTAGGTTATTTTTGCAAAGATACGAAAAAATTAGTCAAAGATTATTTATAAAGTTGAGAATGAGAGCCAATCGCAACAAATACAACAATGATATGATTGGGTTCTTTTTCGTAATAATGAAGACGAATATTGCCACCGGCACTGATGGAGCGAAATTGTGATAAACTGCCTTTTAACCGATGATTTCTTAATGATCCCGAAAAGGGTTCTTTTTCAAATAATTTAAGGGTTTCCAGTGTTCGAAGTTGCTCTTTCCTTTGCAGATTAGCAAACTGTTTGGTAAAACTTTTGTGATATTCTATTTTCATTTTACTAAACTTTCCAAATACTCAAATCCTTCTTTGTTGCTTGCAAAATGTAAAACATTTTTATCATTTTCTATATCGTTTTTAACAGCAAGAAGATAATCGGAAAATTCTTTAGCCATAGCATTTGATGCGTTATCTTCATACCCTATTGTAAATGGTATGGAACGAGTTTGATTTACTTTTATTAAAAACATACGAATTGCCGTTGAAATATCCAAACCAAAATCATTAAAAATTTTTTCGGAGGTAACTTTTACATCCGAAGGTACTTTTGCCTGAACTAAAACTGTATTTTTCATACCTTATATATACTTTGTAATACTTATAGTTTTATTTGTGTTGCAAAAGTACGATTTTTTTTTGAATTGACCAAATTTATTTTGTTTTTTTGCGTTGGAATTGTGGATTAGTATAAATTCAATTACATCTTCAACTGATGCCCCATGCGTTCCTGTTTAGTTCGTAAATAGCGCTGATTGTAGGCGTTTGGTTCAACTACAATCGGTACAGTATCTACAATTTCGATACCATAACCTTCCAAACCAATTCGTTTTACAGGATTATTGGTAACCAACTTGATTTTATTGGCTTTCAGATAGCGCAGGATTTGTGCGCCAATGCCGTAATCCCGTTCATCGGGACGAAATCCGAGCATAACATTGGCGTCAACTGTATCAACGCCCTGTTCTTGAAGTTTGTAGGCTTTAAGTTTGTTGATGAGTCCTATCCCCCGCCCTTCCTGATACATATACAGCACAATGCCTTTTCCTGCTTTTTCCACCATAGTCATGGCTTGGTGCAACTGATCGCCACAATCGCATTTGCACGAATTGAAAATATCACCCGTAACGCACGATGAATGTACGCGCACCATCACAGGTTCATTTTCGTCCCATTCGCCTTTAACCAACGCTAAATGTATCATTCCCGTTTGTTTTTCGGAAAAGGCTTTGAGTTTGAAGGTGCCCCACTGCGTGGGTAAATCCACTTCTTCCTCAAATTGGATCAAGGTTTCGTTGGCCACACGATAAGCAATCAAATCTTCAATGCTGATAATTTTCAGGTTGAATTTTTTGGCGATTTCGACCAATTGTGGTAAACGTGCCATTGAGCCGTCTTCGTTCATAATTTCGATCAGAGCGCCTGCGGGATAAAGTCCTGCCAAACGTGCCAAATCCACAGCGGCTTCGGTATGTCCTGAACGTTGTAAAACCCCGCCATTTTTGGCTCTCAACGGATTGATATGTCCGGGACGTCCCAAATCTGATGGTTGAGTTTTGGAATCGGCCAAAGCGCGAATTGTGGCTGCTCGGTCGTGAGTTGAAACACCCGTGGTACAGCCGTTTCCGAGCAAATCAACCGTGATGGTAAACGGTGTGCCGTGAATAGACGTATTGGAATTATCGGCAATCTGCATGTTTAATTCCAACTCTTTACAACGGTCTTCCGTGATTGGAACACAAACCAAGCCACGTCCTTCTTTAATCATAAAATTCACCATTTCGGGCGTAATTTTTTCTGCTGCACAGATGAAATCGCCTTCATTTTCGCGATCTGCGTCGTCAACAACGATTACAAAACGTCCGTTTTTAATGTCTTCAAGAGCTTCCGGAATAGAATTTAAGTGCATAACTTTTGGTTTAGGCTTGCAAAGGTACAAAAAAAATCGTATCTTTGCAAATCCATTACAAAATCCATACATGCTTCGCTATTTCAATATAATTTTTGGTTTTCTCGCCATTCTGATTGGTTTTTCCTGTGCGACACCCGGAAAACCGACCGGTGGCCCAAAAGACGAAACACCGCCGAGGGCAATTCATGCTTCGCCACCAAATTTTTCTACACATTTCGACGCAAGACGAATCGTTATAAGTTTTGATGAAAATATTCAGCTGAGAAACCTAAATCAACAATTAGTGATTTCACCACCGATGGCGAGACCTAACATTGGCTCGAATAATCGAGCTCTGAGCATTCGCTTGCAGGACACGCTTCGCGAAAATACGACATACGTATTTTCGTTTGGCGATGCGATTATCGATTTTAACGAAGGTAACGTTTTATCCAACTTTCAATACGTTTTTTCGACCGGAGCAACCATTGATTCGTTAAGTGTGGTGGGTGAAGTTTTGGATGCTTACACGTTGCAACCGATTAAAAATGCAAGCATAACCTTAGTGTCGGATTTAGACCATTTAATTACGAAAGAAGAACGACCGATTTACATTGCTAAAGCAAATAACGAAGGGCATTTTCAAATCAACTTTTTGCGCGAAGGCTGCTATTTTTTAGCAGCAATCAATGATAAAAACAGCGATTGGGCGTATGACTCGTTGCAAGAGGAGGTGGCTTTTTTGCAAGCCTGCGTATCACCGAGATACTTAAAAATGCCAACACTTCAAGAAAAAGATAGTAATGACAATGGTTGTTGTCATCACGACAGTTTATCTCTACTTGATTCTATTAAAAAGTTTTATGAAGGCGGGTATCAATTATTGATGTTCAAACAAGAGTTGCCGCAAGGTGTGAGTAAATCCGAATTTTTGTCGAATGCCGTAATTCAAATAGAGTTTAGAAATCCTACGGAACAGGCTAAATTTCGAGTATTACAGCCTGAAATGGAGTCGAACAATTACCTTGTTCGTTGGGACAAAAATCAACAAAAAGCGGAGATTTTTCTAACCGAATTGGGCATTCGAAATCTTTGGCTTTATGTGGAAGACGGCAATTTTTCGGATACGCTGAAACTTCTTAACACGAAAACCGAAGAGAAGCCGGTGCCGTTAAGAATTACACTTTCATCAGGTCAAGAGTTGGCTTTTTTTGATACGTTAAAACTCTCATTTAGCTCACCAATTCGAGAAATCAAGCCGTTAGAAAAACCGTTTTGGCTGTATTCGGGAAATGATACAATTCCAATTCCTCTGACACATTTTTCATTCAATCCATCTCGTACGCAAATTATTTTTGACACGCTATTGAACCAAAGAACACCCTACCGATTGATGATTCTTGACAGTTTGCTGTTCGATTATTTCGATCAAACCAATGACGATACGCTGCATTTGAGATTTAGAACCAATGCACCTGAAAACTATGCCCGATTGGATGTTAAACTGCTTAACAAACCCGAAGAATCGTGTATTTTGCAAGTGTTGAACGAGAGGCTGGAAGTTATGGAGCAACGCATATTACTTACGGATAGTGCGTCATTCACGACCTTGAAACCCGGTAAATATCGTTTGCGATTAATCGTTGACCAAAATCGCAACAACCGTTGGGACGCAGGAAATCTCCGTGAACGTCGCTTGCCTGAACCGGTGTTTATTTTGCCGAAAACCCTCTCGTTGGAAGCGGATTGGGAGTATGAGGAGGAATGGGAATTGTAATAAAAAACGTATAAAAACAACACATATCAAAAAAATTGTGTATATTTGCAAAAATTAAAACAAACACCTATGAAAAAACAGCGTAGATAGTACGCAGAAATAAAATATAAAAAATTCTTGTTCTTGAAATGTAGGAGTTTCTAATACGCAAGAGAAGTAATGCCAAGCGGGCTTACTTGTCTTTGCGTATGGGTTTCCTACAACCTCAAGAACGGATTCGTAAGTCCGTTTTTTTTATTGTTAGAAATCAAAAGCTTTAAACAAACCATAATGATCCAAGCTAAAATCCTTGAAAACTTAGTTATTTTGGAAAAACTTATTCGCCAAGAACATACAGGGACGCCGAAACAATTGATGAAACGACTTTCTATCAGTCGCAGTACATTATACCGTAGAATTGACGAGTTGAATTCTTATGGTACAAAAATTAAATTTTGCCGTACTCGCAATACGTTTTATTACAATAGTGATGAGGTTATTGACATCCTTTTTAATATAAAATCGACTGCCGAACCAACTAACCCTGAAAATAAAAAAACATGAAATTTGAAAATATTTTCTTCCGTACCATTTTTTGACACGGAGAAATTGTATCTTTGCAGTCGGAAATATTTCCAAAAACAACAAACTAAAAACCTGGCGATGTACAGGTAATCGTATAAAACTATGAAAAAATTGTTTTTTATTAGCACACTTTTTGTAGGTAGTATTTTTTTTACTTCGTGCAACAAAAACGAAATTCTGAAAATTAGTGAAGAAGCGCAAAAAACTATTGATTTGGCAAAATTCCAGCTACCATCTTTCGACAAATCAATGTCAATGTCAGAGGAGGTGCAAATTGTTCTGTCAAGAAAAGATTTGGGTCTTAATGAGCAAGAAAACGAATTACGTCGCATCCTGGAACCACAGATTAATCTTGGAAAAGAACTCCACACAGAGATATTAGCCATAATAGAAGCAGATCCTACCATTAGTCTTACTGAAGCAGAATACAGCGAAATTTTAGATCTTATGGAAGAACATTTTGCAGAACTTGCCGTTCTTGTAGCAATAATAGCAGATGATCCTTATAGAGGATCGGTAATGACTTGTTTAGGTCTCGCAGTAGGTATTCTGCAGCTTGGAGAGTTTCTGGCAGGTACAATAACTGCACAAACTGCCATTGCTATCATAAAACAAGTGGGAAAACGTTATTTAGGTTGGATAGGATTAGGTATTATGATTTATGAATTTGTAACATGTTTAGACTGACGAAAAGTATAATCCTACATGACAAAGTTTTTGTTCCGAAATGTGATGAAAATCTATTTTTTTTAACCAAAGGTAAAAAAAAATTGCAAATTTCGGAGAAAATAACTATCTTTGCAAACTAAGTTGCATTTGATAATTGAATCTACCGAAATGTTATAAAAAAAACATAAAATACTGAAAATAAAAAACAATAACAGTATATGAAAAACAAAAAACATCTCTTTCCTTTCGTTACAGAAAATTTGACATTTCTCAGTTTGATACTTGTAGCTCTTTCGACTGGTACGTTTAAGTCTGTTGTGTTATTTTGGGTATCATTTGGAATAGTTATTTTAACCGTGTTTTTATTCACGTACAGATTGCACCAATTGTTGAAGCTTCAAGATAGTAGTACAAAGAAAAGCATTCTAAAAAAAGAAAGACCATACGTTATATTGCTTGTTGTTTGCTTTATATTGTTATGTTCGTTTTGGATTAAATAATTCCACTTGCATGAACATTCTAGTCCGTGCGTTTCTCACGGTATTCAGGCAGGTTGTTGAGCATAGTCGAAACTCCTGCCTTTTTTATTATGCTTTGTTTACAATGCTTTACAAGGTTTTAGTTAAAAATTCCTAATTTTAACACTTTTTAACTAAAATTTTTTGGTCAGACTATTTTTTTGTTGTAACTTTGCAGAAAAATTATGTCAACAGACCTATTTCGAAGCAGATACCGTGTGGAATCACATCGATTGCGAGGATGGAATTATGCAAATACAGGGTATTATTTCATAACCATAGCAACGGCTTTTCGCGAGCATATTTTTGGGCATGTAGAAAACGACAAAATGATTTTAAATGAAATCGGAGAAATCGTACAAAATGAATTTATAAAATCATTTGCCATACGTTCCGAATTGTCATTGGGTAAATTTGTTTTAATGCCTAACCATTTGCATACGATTGTTGGGTTGGAAAATCCGCATTTCGAACGACCGTGTAGAGACGCACGGCCGTGCGTCTCTACGATGATGACGACGATAACGCCAACAACACGTCCGATACCACACCGTCAACCCAAATCCATTTCATCATTTGTGGCGGGATTTAAATCGGCGACCATACAAAAAATTAATGATTGGATTGATTCTATGGATTCCGTACAGGCGCATGGCATTGTAGAGACGCACGGCCGTGCGTCTCTACAGGTCGATAATCGCATGGTTTTACAAAAATATAATCGCCAAAATCCATTATGGCAACCAAATTACCATGACCGCGTTATTCGTAATCAACGCGAATATACAAACATTGCAAATTACATCATTGAAAATCCACAACGATGGCGTGAAGACCGTTTTTTTGTTGAGAAGACTTGAAAGCGTACTAATCCACGTTATCGTGCAAATAACTGTTTCGTTCCACACGACCATCTTCGGTGAGATTGAAACGCGGTGCTTCAGACGTTGAAGAATGGGAGTTGTAGATTTTTTATTTCTTTGTTTTATCTTCCAACATTTTCAAACTCCCTAAATAGTTTTTTTCTGCTTCGCTTAATGTTTTCTGTTGATACTTTTTGTACTCTGTGGTGGCTTTATCTACAGCTTGCTCGTGGCTTACACTTCCTGCATTGAGCAACAAATTTTCGCCACTCATGGTTAAGATTCTGTCTAAATGTTCTGCCCAGTTTTTCATTGTCATCGCAACCTCACGCTCTGCCTGTCGTTCGGCAAAATCTAAATATCCCGAAACGATTTGACCAAGCGAACGTAACTCCTTTTCATTTAGGTAATTTTTCGCAATCACAACATCTTTTAGATACGGGCGATTGCCCGGAAATGTCATCAATCCCATAAATTCTTTTTCCGCATCAACACGAGTATAAATCACTTCGGCTGCGGTTTGTCCGTGAACAGCGTAATGAATTTTGTTTTGTACTTTTTTGAAAAATTCTATTGATATTTTTGAATGTGGGTCGTAATCAATACTTGTTGCATAAATGTCCAAAACTTGACGATAAAAAACTTTTTCGGAAGCACGAATATCTCGAATGCGTTGTAGAAGTTCTTGCCAATAACCGCCACCGCCAAGATTTTTCAAGCGTTCATCGTCCATTGTAAATCCTTTGCGGATATATTCGTTGAGTCGTTTGGTAGCCCATTGCCTAAATTGAGTGCCACGCAACGATTTTACACGATAGCCTACTGAAATTATGACATCAAGGTTATAAAAATTAGTGGGTTTGGTAGAAAAATCGGAAATTCCGATTTTTCTCACACTATCGTTTTCCTGCAACTCATTTTCGGCGTAGATATTTAAAATATGCTCGTTGATTGTGGAGCGTGATTTTTCAAACAGATTTGCCATACCATCTATTGATAGCCAAACCGTTTCGTCTTCTAATCGAACGTCTATTGATATTTTTTCATCTTCAGTTTTGAAAATCAAAAACTCAGATTCGTTGTTTGTTTTTTCGGGTTTATTCATGATTTTTGTAAAGGTACGGTTTTATTTTTTGTGTTGTTCATTTTTTTGTTGCGGTGGCGTGTCCGTAAATACATCGTATCCTAAATAATTAACTATTGCTCGCTCTATTTTATAGATATAATTTCTGTAAAAAGGGTTTTGCAATAAATCAAAATATTGTCTTTGAAATTGCTTTTTTGCCTCTTTTTGATACTCATCGCCCGTTAACCCGTTGCATTTATCAATATAATATGGCAAATAAGCATTTTTCTTGTATTGTAAAAATCCCTTTAATATGGGAACAAAATCATTTTTCAAAGTGTTTGAAACATAATCTTTATCTAAATTGTTATTTTGCAAAAACACTGTAAATTTATCTGCACCGCTCAAATTTGTATTTTGTATAAATCTTCGTTGTTCGTTTAACATTTCTTGTCTATCAGATAAACGAGTTAACTGATGGTTAGATATGCAACCATAACCCGTCTTAAATTCGCAAATAAGACACTTCATTTTATCTTTGAATTTCACAATATCAAAATTATCTTCACTCTGATTTTTCTGTTCGATGCTTTTAGACAATTCTTTCATTATTAAAGGACTTAGCGTAGAGTCATCAGGTTTCTTTTTTTTGCATAAATTCCAAATAAAAGTGATAACAACAATTCCAATACCTCCAAATAGAAAATTAATTATTTTATTTTCAATAATCCACTCCATAATTTTTTATTTTTCAATCTCCATCTCCACCAAACCTTTCGCCTCCTCCAACAACCGCTCACTTTCCCTGCGAAGCGTAAAACTTTCTTGGATTAAGTCTGCTATTTATTGTTGTTTTGGTTCATCAATAATTGGAATTATGATGCTTTTACCATGTGCTCAAATTTTCTGCAAAGTTACGCAAAATATTTGAGTTATTAAAGTTAAATTTTTCATATTAAAATCTAATTTTTCGACCTCATTAGTTTTTTAATTTTTTTGTTGTAACTTTGCAGAAAAAATAACTGTTATGGAACAAGAAGCTGCAAAAATAGAATCTGCTCAAACATTTGAGGAACTTCTTACGATCATGAAGGAAACTACACAATCCATAAGGGAACTTCGTGAATCGCAAAAAAATATTTCCAAAGAAGTTGGCGGAATAGCCAACAGTAATGGCTATTTTGCTGAGGAATATTTTAGAAATGCTTTCGAACATGAGCCTGTTTTTGCAGGCGAACATTTTGATATAATGAAAGAAAATATCAGAGTTGCAAATGCAGAACAAGAAGACGAATACGATATTGTGCTGTATAACAAAGAAAATATTGCGATTATCGAAACCAAATACAAAGCCAGAGTAAGTGATATCAGCGATGTCATTAAAAAAGCAGATTCGTTTCGTCAGTGGTTTCCGTATTACAAAAATCACAACATTTATTTAGGTTTGGCGGGTCTAACATTTGATAACAAAGTTATTTCCAAAGCCAAAGAAAAAGGTATCGCCATCATTCGCCAAAAAGGCGGAAAAACAATTGTCAGCGATAAAAATTTGAAAGCATATTAATCCACGTTATCATGCAAATAACTGTTTCTCTCTACACGCCCATCCTCGGTGAGATTGAAACGCGGTGCTTCAGATGTAGACGAATGTGTGGGTTCTGTCAATGGCACTTGACGGCGCATATAAGCAGGCACCCGCTCGAGTTCTTCCAAACCTTCAGGGGTTTTAACCTTAGCACTCACATCGCGGGCAACGCTCATATCACGAAGTTGTTGAATACGATTTGTGCTTTGTGCTTGAAATCGTTCGGAATTTATGGTCGGAGGCTCAGATTTTGAACGCTCATACTGTTCAAAACGCAAATGCGGCTCTTCTTTCGGTAGTTCGCTTACCACTTGCATTTTAGGCGGTGCGGGACTGCGTTGAGCATACAAATCTAAAGAGGCTTCCAAACTATTTGAATGTGCTACAGGTTCTGTTTCCGTCTTGCTAATGATGCGAATATCGTCCAATTTATCTTCGGATGTAAATTCATATTGAGATAAATCGGTTGCTTCGGGAGTTTCCAAAAATAGAGTTTGCGGTGGAGTTTTCGTAGGTGTAGGACGATCCAACTCTACTACAATAGGTGCTTTTTTCTCAAATATCTCGCTTTCCGAAAATCCTGTTGCAATAAGGGTTACAGAGATTTTTTCGCCGAGATTTTCATCTTTTCCTGCTCCCCAAATCACATCAACATCGCTACCGGTTGCTTTTTTTACAAAGTGTGTGATGTCTTTAAATTCGCTCATCGTTACCTCATTCTCTAACGACGACGAAATATAAATTAATACATTTTTCGCACCATTGATATTGCTATCGTTGAGCAATGGCGATTCAACGGCTTGCATTACAGCCTTGATAGCGCGATCGTCGCCTTCTGCTAAACCGCACCCCATCAGAGCTACACCGCTGTTTTGCATCACCGTATTCACATCGCGGAAGTCAACTTGATAAGTTGAATGAACGGTAATGATTTCGGAAATCCCTTTAACCGCCGTACTCAAAATCTCATTTGCCAAAGCAAAGGCTTTGCTCATGGTTAATTCGCCATATTCGTCAAGTTTATCATTGTTGATGATGAGAATGGCGTCCACGTGTTTGCGAAGTTCGGCAATGCCGTCTTTGGCTTGCAAAACGCGTTTGCGACCTTCAATGCTGAACGGTGTTGTGACCACAGCAACTGTCAGAATGCGCTTCACTTCTTCATCATCAAGTTCGATTTCTTTCAAAAGTTGTGCTATCACAGGCGCCGCACCTGTTCCTGTTCCACCGCCCATACCGGCTGTGATAAATACCATTTGCGTATTGTTTGCAAACAAAGACTTAATTTCCTCGGATTTCTCAAGGGCTGCTTTTTGGGCAACAACCGGATTATTTCCGGCGCCTAACCCTTTACCCAATTGTATTTTATTGGGAATCGCACTGTTGTCCAACGCAGTTGCATCAGTGTTGCAAACAATGAAATCAACACCGGTAATACCACGTTCATACATGTGGTTTACAGCGTTATTTCCACCGCCACCAACACCTATAACCTTAATGTAGGACGATTGATGAAGCGGGAAATCGAATTTGAGAATATCTTCCATTGCGTTCATTATTTTATTCATGCAAAATTACCTAAATAAAACGGTTTTTTGTATGGATGTTCCGTGTTTTTATTCACTTTAAATTGTTAATTTCTATTAATCTTCCTTTATGTCGTTTTCCATAAATCCATCTAAGCCGTCGAGCAAGCGCTTTTTCAAACTAATCCACAAACTTTTAGACCTGTTTTTTTCTTGTTTTTTCGGTTTAGCAGCAGGAAGCTCTTCGACAGGATTTTCTTCAATAGGACTTTCTTCAATTTTCGGAATTTCCAGCGGTTCTTCCAGATCGAATCCTGCCATAACCAATCCCACACCAGTTGCATAAGCCGGATTGGCAATTTCATTGTTTTTTTCAGATGCAGACAGATGTTCGGTAGGATAACCTATTCGAGTGTCCGTACGGGTTACAAATTCGGTAAGTTGAATCACGTGTTTTAATTTTGCACCGCCACCCGTGAGAACAATACCCGCAATCAATTTGTTCTCATAACCCGATGCTCTGATTTCGTTTAGTACAAGTTCCAAAATCTCCTCCATTCGCGCCTGAATAATACCGGAAAGATTTTTTCGGGAAATTTCTTTTGCAGGTCTGCCCCTCAATCCGGGAATAGAAATAATGACATCTTCCTTGGTGGCTTCTGCCAAAGCATATCCAAACTCTTCTTTAAGTTTTTTGGCTTGTGTATCAATGATAAGGCAGCCGCTTTGAATATCTTCGGTAATTGCGTTTCCGCCAAGCGCAATTACAGCGGTATGACGAGGTTTGTCGTCGTGGTGATAAATAGCAATATCTGTTGTCCCTCCGCCAATATCTACAAGAGCAACTCCCGCGGCACAATCTTTGTCGTCTAACACAGCTAATGCCGATGCCAAAGGCTCCAAGATCAAATCTTTCACTTCCAAACCTGCTTTTTCTACACTGCGTTGGATGTTTTTAATTGCAGAATACTGTCCGGTGATGATGTGAAAATTCGCTGCTAATGTACGTCCGGACATACCTACCGGATCATTGATTTCGGGAACATTATCAACAATAAATTCTTGCGGAATAACATGTAGAATTTTTTCTCCGGGCTCTACTTGAATTTTTTTCATCAAATTGACAAAATCTTCAACTTCGGCTTTCGTGATTTCCTCGTCGCTGGTGCGAATAATTTCGTTACGTCGCTGAAAACTACGAATGTGCTGCCCAGCAATACCAACGTAAACATCCTTGATTTTATGATGTGAAATCAGTTCAGCTTTTTCTACGGCTATTCGGATAGATTCCACCGTTTTGTCGATGTTCATGACCGAACCTCGCATAACACCTGCGGAAGGTGTATCGCCAATACCTAAAATTTCGATTTTACCATGTTCATTTTTTTGTGCGACAATGACCGCAATTTTTGTGGTGCCAATGTCTAATCCTACTACAATGTTCGTTTTCATATTTCTAAGTTTTTTATTTATTTTGCTGTTAATGGTTAGTGATTAATGGTTAATTTTTTTCTAATCATTAACCACTAATCATCAATCATTTTCATATTTTTGTACCGATGACTTGATTATTATATTTTAAATTAATGATTCTGTAGACATCCCAACCAACTTTCTGTATGCCGTAATGATAAAATTGTTGCAAGCGTTTGAATTGATCTTCGTAATTTTCTGCATCTCCGAGTAAAATTATTTGATTTCCCATTTTCGGAACGAGTTCGAATTCGTTTTTGGAATTGACGTAAATCTGGTCAATAAAAGCATTCAGAAAATCATCGTTGCGAATAAATGTAACGAGTTGATAAATTTTATTCAAAGTAGGTGTTGTGAAATCCGTGTTTTCTGCGGATTTTATAATATTTCGATTCGGCACAAACGATTCAGATATATTTCCGTTAGCAATGATTAATCGTGCAGTGTGATTGGAATTGGTTCCCATTAAATGCCCGTCAGAACCGATGTAGAAATGTTGGCGTTGCACGTTTTCAATACGAACAATCGGTTGACGTTGCATAATCTCAATTTCCACTTCGCCGGATAAATGTGCAAACACATTAACCGTTTGAATAGCGCTGTTTTTGAGTAAATAATCCTCAATGGCATGTGTATTCAAAATGCTTGTCAATTGCCCTTTCGGATAAAGTTTGGACGCCAAAAGTTGTTCGATAATTTCATCTTCTGTAAGAAAATTTTCGCTACCACCGGCATTGATGGAAACTCTCACCGTATCACAAACCCGCTCGGCTTGCTGACGTTGTGCAAATCGAAATGTCCAAATCGTTCCACTAAAAAAAAGCAGAATTGATAACAGGTACAAGATTGGTTTGATATATTTTTTCATTGTCATGTTGAGCGAACCCTCTATCCGTCATTCCGAGCGTAGTCGAGGAATCCCCTTGCTATTTAGGTTTTAAAAATTTTATTATCGGATTAACAACCTGATCAATATCCCCCGCACCCATCGTGAGAAGTACATCCAGAGATTGTGTTTTTAATATATCAATTAAATTAGATTTTGTGGCGAGTATTTTATTTGGACACGTGCATTTTTCGAGTAACATTTCTGAAGTAACACCTTCTATCGGGAGTTCTCTCGCCGGATAAATATCCAGTAAAATCAACGTGTCTAAAAGCGATAAACTTTTTGCGAAATCGTCTGCAAAATCGCGTGTTCGCGAGTAAAGATGCGGTTGGAAAACACCTGTGATTTTTCGGTCTGGAAATAAATCTCTAACCGATTTTACACATGCTTCTATTTCTTGAGGATGATGCGCGTAATCGTCAATGTAAACTAATTTGTCGGTTTTAATGTGAACATCAAAACGACGCTTGATACCTGCAAATGTTTTCAATCCTTCCTGAATTTCAGTTTCCGTAGCACCTAACATATACGCTATAGCGATTGCTATCACTGCGTTTTCAACGTTGTGTAATCCCGGATAAGTCATGACTAAATTTTTCAACCTTCCGTTTTGTGCAACGAAATCAAAATGATATTCGCCATTTTCAACACGCAAATTTTCGGTGTGATAATCTGCATTCGGATCATTCAAATGATAGAAATTTGGCGTGCCTCCGAGGTTTGGCGTTCCATATTTTTGAAATAAAAATCCACCATTCTGAATTAAATTTACAAATTCGGAAAAACTTTGCTCCATCGCTTCTTTTGAACCGTAAATATCCAAGTGATCGGCGTCAAGCGAAGAAATAACAGCGATTTGCGGATGCAATTTCAAAAACGAACGGTCAAATTCGTCAGCTTCAATCACAGCAATTTTGGATTTTTCGCACAAAATTAAGTTCGAGTTGTAATTTTTAGAGATCCCACCCAAAAACGCGTTGCATTTTACGTTAGATTGTGTGAGTAAATGTGCAATCATCGTGGTAATCGTAGTTTTTCCATGTGTTCCTGCTACGCAAATACCAATCATATTTTGCGTGATGATTCCTAACACTTCCGAACGTTTTAGAATTGGAATATTAGTTTTTTGTAAATACACAAACTCCACAAAGTCTTTTGGAATAGCGGGTGTGTAAACAACCAAATCAATATCTTTTGGAACTAAATTGATATCTTCGGTGTAATGAATCGTCATACCTTCGCGTTCTAATTCTTCGCAAAGTGGTGTGCGTGTACGGTCATAGCCCGAAATGGTTTTGCTTTGCGAAGCAAAAAACCGAGCCAAGGCACTCATGCCGATACCGCCAATGCCAAGGAAATAAATATGTTTCAGTGTTCCGAAATTCATGATTTTTTGATATTGTCAACGATGTCGGCAATTTGTTTTGCCGCATCGGTTTTGGCCAATTTGAGAATATTTTGAGATAAGTTTTGTTGCAATTCCAAATCGTTTACTAATTTTGTAATTGTTGAAAACAGCAATGTTTTAGCATCTTTGTCGGCAACGAATAGCGCTGCATTTTGATTGACCAAAGCCATCGCATTTTTCGTTTGATGATCTTCCGAAACATTTGGCGACGGAATTAAAATCGCAGGTTTTCCAACCACACACAATTCCGAAATCGACAACGCGCCTGCACGCGAAACGATGAAATCTGCAATGCTGTATGCCAAATCCATTCGAGTAATAAATTGCATGGTGTGAATATTTGGAAATTGTTTGGTATCAACACTTGAAATATCGAAGTTTTTGCCTGTTTGCCAAATGACTTGCAAGTCGGTTTTTGCTAATTCGGGTAGCATGGCGGATAGGCTTTCGTTGATGGTTCGGGCGCCAAGGCTTCCGCCGATGACTAATAATGTTTTTGGGCGAGGGTGAACCTCGCCCCTACGATTGGAAAAATTAAAATATTGTTGTGCCTCGTCGTATTTATTCGACAAATCCGAAATATCTTGGCGAATAGGATTGCCGGTAAACACAATCTTTTCAGACGCAAAAAATTTATCCATACCTTCATAAGCCACGCAAATTTTTTGCACGTTTTTGCTCAAAATTTTATTGGTAATTCCGGGGTATGAATTTTGTTCTTGAATCAAACATGGAATACGTAGTTTCGTTGCCATTTGGAGGGTTGGACCACTTGCATAACCGCCAACACCAATCGCAACATCGGGGTTAAACTCGCGAATTATTTTTTTCGCACGTTGCAAACTTTTCCAAAGTTTAAACGGAAATGTGAGATTTTTCCAAGTCAATCGGCGTTGGAAACCTGCGATATTCAAGCCCTCTATGCGATAACCCGCCGCGGGAACTTTTTCCATTTCCATACGTCCGTTTGCACCCACAAACAAGATTTCAGCCTCCGAATGTTTGGCTTTTATCGCATTTGCTATTGCAATCGCAGGGAAAATGTGTCCGCCTGTGCCGCCGCCGCTAATGATTACTTTCATTGTTTGTGTGTTTTTTCGTTTATTTTTTTCAATGGGCGTATTGCACACGCCCATACATTCTCCATTTTCAATTTTCCATTCTCAATTCTATTACAACGTATTCCGACTGCGTCCCAATCCGAAACTTTCCACCCCAAATACCAATGCCACTGCTGACGTAAATATGACTGTTACCTTTTTGCAAATGACCGTGCGAAACCTCAAATATGATGTCGGTAAGCCACGAAAAAGGCGGAAGTTGTCCACGATGCGTGTGTCCGGAAATTTGTAAATCAATGCCGTTTTCTTTCGTTTCATTGAGATGAAAAGGTTGGTGATCTAACAAAATAAGAGGTTTTGTAGGGTCTAACGTTTTTACTAATTCCGTTAAAGATTTTCGATTTTGAATGGCACGATCCTCTCTTCCTATCAAATAAAATTCATCGTTTATCAATATTGTCGTATCTCGTAAAACACTGATATTAGCGTCTTTAAGAAAATCAAGTGTTTGAAAAATTTTGGATCTACCACCGATATATTCGTGATTTCCCAAACAAGCAAATGTGCCATAGCGTGAATTTATTTTTCTCAAAACAGAAGCAAAATCTTGGTCTATAAGCGGTTTCATGTAGTTATCGATGATGTCGCCTGTCATCACGACAATGTCGGGATTTTCAGCATTGATGAGCGTTACCCATTTTTCTAATTCCTTTTTTCCGATACTATAACCCAAGTGTAAATCACTAATTGCAACAATTTTCAACGGATTGATTTCTTTATTGATGGAAACGGTTAACTCCTCTCTCACAACATTTCGATAATTCAGATGTGCGTAAGTAAAAATCGCCGTAAGAGTAATCATCAAAACTGCAAAAGTTCGCCAATTTCCAACTAAAATTTCTTTCATCGGCAATACTAAACGCAACAAATCAAACACAACGAAAATGAAAAGCAAATATATCGCAACAAATAGGAATGTCATGCCGATATGATAAGTAACAGTAGCCAGAGGTGTCGGCAAAAAATAACCTCCAAAAAATCCTAAAAAGAAACACGACATCAATACAATTACAACACCTATAAATATCGGTTTCCCCGTAGGTATCATCTGCCAAAGACGGAAAAAAACGTAGAAAAATAACCCAAAAAAGATGAGTAATGCTATGGATATGAATAGGATTTGTTTCATTGGTTAATTGTTGTTTTATTGGATCAACGCGAGGTTCGCCTTTACAGGTTTTTTTTGTAACATCTTCTTCTAGTTATTACTATTCCTCCATATCTTTCCCAAATTCGGCAGGCATGATTGCTCTCCAATTGTTGGGTTGTAATGGCGTATTTGTATCCTTTATCAATATAGGTTTGATGCATCTGATGATGATATAATGCGTGTATCCCGCGATTGACCCACTGCGGAAGAACACCTGTGAGATATAAATCAACCGTATCGTTTTTTTTCAATGCTTTAAAAATATGATACCAACCAAAGGGAAATAACTTTCCGTTAGCCTTCCGAAAAGCCTGGCTCAACGATGGCACGCTCAAACTGAAACCAACAACGTCGTCGTTTTCATCCACCAAAATTCCAACCAAATCTTTGTTGGCAATCGAAAAATTAGTTTTGATAAGATAGGCTATTTCAGCATCGGTTAAAGGAATAAAGTTGTAAATATCTCCGAACGATTGGTTCAATGCTTTGAAAAACCGTTCGGCATAATTGAACAATTCTTTTTTGTCTTTAAATTGTTTTGTCTTGATTGGATATCGCTCTGCTACTGCATTATTCAGCGTTTTAATTTTTTCGGGGATATCTTTAATTTCAATTCTCATTTGCAAATAATCTTCCTCTTTTTCATAGCCAAATTCATTCATAAAAAGTGGATAATAGGAATAATTGTACTCACTGGAAAGAGTCGTCAGCACATCGAATCCTTCAACAAGCATACCTTGTTTTTCCATATTGGAAAATCTCGAAGGGCCACTTATCTCAAGTAAAGCTTCTTCTCTGCCCCAATCTTCGACAGTTTTAAGTAAGGCTTTTGCAATTTCAATATCATTATCCACATCAAACCATCCGAAGCGAATACGTTTTTTGTTCTTCAATTTATTGTATCGATGATTGATAATTCCTCCGATCCGTCCTACAATTTTGCCGTTTTTGTAAGCCATCCACAAACGTATATTGCAAAACAGTTTGGCAGGATGAGCGGTTAGCATTTTATATTCATCAGCTTCCAACACCGGAACATAACAAGAACAATTTTTGTACAGTTGCTTGGGATACCGGATGAATTGTTTCAATTCCTTTTTTGTTTTTATTTCTTTGATGGAGATCATTACGTCTGCTACATGTGTTATTTTAAAGGTGAACCGGGTTCTTTAGCCATCTCTTTGTAAAAAATTTTGTCGAGAGATGAGCTGTAAAACTTCTTTATCAGAGAGACGAATTTACCTTTCCAATCTAAAATCAGATGTCGTTTTTTTTGTTGTATTCCACGTACGATATAATAGGCGACTTTTTCTGCACTCATCATTTTATGTTCATTGCGAGGTGTATCACCTTGTTCGGAACCATCGGCAATCAAAGCCGTATAGCGAATATTGGTTGCAGTAAATCCGGGTGTGACGATCATGACGTGCAGTTTATTTTTCAAATTTTCTACACGTATGGTTTCTAAAAATCCTGTTAAAGCAAATTTGGAAGCTGAATATCCCGTACGTCCAGGCAAACCATGAATGCCGGCAACAGACGAAATTCCGACCAAACTTCCCTTCGATTTAATGAGATAAGGAAGTGCATATTTTGTACAATAAACAGCTCCAAAAAAATTAACATTCATAAGTCGATGTAAAACATCTATATTGGCTTTTTCAAAATTTGCACGCATAGAAATCCCTGCATTGCACACCAAAATATCTAATTTTTTGTATTTGTCAATGGCTGTATGGATCAACTTTTGGCATAATTCTTCAACAGTTACATCTGTTACACAATAGATAGCCTCGCCACCGTTGCTGTTGATAGTATTGACAACTTTCATCAATAAATCTTCTCGTCGAGCTCCAAGAACAACTTTTACACCACGATTGGCTAATTCAATGGCTATCGCTTTTCCGATACCCGAAGATGCTCCGGTGATAATTGCTACTTTATTTTTGTAGAAATCGTCCTTCATTTTTTATTATCATTGTTTTTTTCTCTGTTTCAGTCTTTTATAACTCATAACTAATTTTCAATTCCCATTTCCTGTGCAATTTCCTCCGCCGACTGCGGTTTCACTTCGTCAATTTTTTCGCCTTTGAGTTGTACATCCACACTTACACTTAAAATTATTCCAACACCTAAACTCGTTAGCCAAAGCGATGTTCCGCCCATACTCAAAAATGGCAACACCTGTCCTGTTACGGGAAACAAACCCACCGCCACCGCCATATTCACAAAAGCTTGCGTTACTAATAAAAATGCAATGCCGAAAACCAAATAACTTCCAAAGGTACCTTCACACTTTCGTGAAATGGCAATCGCTCGAAACATCAACATCAAATACAACAGCAAAATGAACAGTCCGCCAATAAATCCGTATTCCTCAATAATAATAGCGTAAATAAAATCGGAATACGGGTGTGGCAAAAGGTTGCGTTGCGTACTGTTTCCCGGCATTTTACCGAATAGCCCACCGCTTGCAATCGCAATTTTGGCTTGCTCGGCTTGGAAATTTTCTTTGCTCTCGTCGGGGTTTGAAAATCGATCAATTCGTGCAGCCCACGTGCCCATTCGTCCCATTTCGTTTAAACGGTCTTGCGGAATTAATTTCATCAAAATAAACATCAAAACCAACGCTGTAACGCAAACGGCGAGAGTGCTGAACACGTACCTCAAATTAATTTGTCCGATAAACATCATCACCATTGCCGTGAGAAAAACGAGTGCCGATGTGGAAAAATTCGCCGGAAAAATCAATCCACAAACGATCAATGTTGCAATCATAATGTGCAAAAACGGTCCACGTTCTTTGATACGGTCTTTCTCTTTTGCCAGTATTCGTGCAATGTACATCACGAGCGCCAACTTCGCCAAATCCGACGGTTGAAACGATAAATTGATGACAGGAAGTTGTATCCAACGTCCTGCTTCGTTCACTTGTCCTGCAAAAAACAATGCATACATCAACGCCGGAATTGCAATAATGAGAAGCAGTTGCGAAATTCTCGAATAGTATTTGTATGGAATATTGTGAGCCACATACATAATTCCCAATCCGAAACACAACAGCAGGAAATGCTTGAATACGTAGTATTCCGTGGCTTGGTTCATGCGGTACGCCAAAGTCCCTGTCGAACTATAAATCGCCAATAGCGAAAACACCGACAAAATGAGTACGATGACCCAGATGCCTTTATCGCCGCGTAGATATGTCCAAAGGTTTTTTTTCATGATTGCTTTTCGTTCCTGTTGGGGCAGGGTTAACCCCCGCCCTTGTACGTGGGGCAGGCGTGGAGCCCGTCCTTACAATTATATATTAAAGTTCATTCACCGCATTTTTAAATTGATCACCCCGATCTTTGTAATCCTCAAACATTCCGAAACTTGGTGCAGCGGGCGAAAACAGGACGGCGTCGCCTGTTTCAGCCAATCGATAGGCAACCGAAACAGCGTCTTTTGCAGTTTCGGTTTGCACGATTGTGGTTACGATATCGCCAAATTCTTTGCAAATTTTGGCGTTGTTGTCGCCAAGGCAAACAATGGCTTTCACTTGTTTTTCAACTAATGATCTCAAAGATTTGTAGCCGTTTTTTGGGTCTTGTCCGTTGACAATCCACACCAAAGGTTTGGTCATTTTTTCGAGTGCATACCACGTTGCGTTTACATTGGTGGCTTTGGAATCGTTAATAAATTCAATGCCTCTCACGCTTGCGACGTACTCCATACGGTGGTCTCCGTTTTGAAATCCGCCGAAACTATCCATTAAACTTTTTTTGCGAAGTTCGTAGATACGTTGTGCAACTGATGCTGCCATAGTTTCGTGTTGCGTTGAAATGCTTTGTTGGGCTAAGGTTTCGAAGTTCATATTGTTTGTTGTTTTATAGTTTTTATTTCAAGATTAGTAGCCGACAGATTCCTCACTTCGTTCGGGATGACAAGTGGCTTTTCCCCTACACATGATAAACCGTCATGTCGAGCGAAGCGAAGCGGAGTCGAGACATCTGTTTGCTATTGTAGTTTTTTTTCATTTATTTTTTTTGCTTTAACGCAGTTTAAGTGTAACAACCGAAAGAATCGCCAGCAAAATCCCAATAATAAAAAACCGCATCACAATCTTCGGCTCGGCATAACCTTTCACTTGATAATGGTGGTGAATGGGCGACATTTTAAAAATTCGCCTACCTTCACCGTATTTCCTTTTCGTGTATTTGAAGTAAGAAACTTGCAACATTACGGACAAACTTTCCATAAAGAAAATTCCGCAGAGCACGGGCAACAACAATTCTTTTCGAATTAGAATGGCAAAAACAGCAATAATTCCGCCAATAGTCAAACTTCCCGTATCACCCATAAATACTTGGGCCGGGTAGGTGTTGTACCATAAAAAACCAACCGTTGCACCCACAAATGCGGCACTAAAAACAACCAATTCACCTACGTTTGGAAGGTACATAATGTTGAGATAATTTGCAAAAATGATATTACCGGAAACCCACGCTAAAATGGCCAGTGTTGCACCGATAATTGCCGATGTTCCTGTGGCTAAACCGTCAATTCCGTCAGTCAAATTTGCGCCGTTTGAGACTGCTGTAATGATAAAAATTACAGCAAGTACAAAAATAATCCACACGTATTTTGATGCCCCATCGCCCATCCAATTTACAAACCAAGCGTAATCAAATTCGTTGTTTTTTACAAATGGAATGGTTGTTGTAGTAGACTTTTCAACGTTTTGATGAAATATTTTGGTTGCTGTAAAAAATTCTTCTTGGTCAAGCATATTGTGTTCTTGAATATAGGTTTGCGTAACCTTAGATTCGGAAACTACGATAGAAGGGCTGAAATACATGGTTAATCCAATGATTAAACCCAATCCGACTTGTCCGATGATTTTGAATTTGCCTTGAAGTCCTTGTTTGTTTTTTTTGAATACTTTGATGTAATCGTCCAAAAAACCTATAAATCCTAACCAAACGGTGGTTATTAGCATTAAAATAATGTAGATATTATTCAATTTTGCGAACAACAATGTTGGAATTAAAATCGCTGCAATAATGATTAATCCGCCCATTGTTGGTGTTCCTTTTTTCTGCATTTGACCTTCCAATCCTAAATCTCTAATAGTTTCTCCAACTTGTTTTTTTCGTAAAAATTCGATGAGGGTTTTTCCGTAAACAATCGTGATCCACAGCGATAGCAAAGCCGCCATTGCCGCACGAAATGAGAGGTACTGGAATACGCCTGCGCCGGGGAAATTGAATGTTTGATGTAAATAGTCGAATAGGTAGTATAGCATAGGTTTTTTGGTTTTTTAGCAAGGAGATTCCTCGACTTCGCATACTGCGTATGCTACGCTCGGAATGACGGCGTTTTTGCAGAGGAGGAGGAGTGCAGGTTTTGGCGGCAAAGCCGCCAAAACCTGCACTCCATTTCTCCCCTCTCTTAACATCGTCATGTCGAGCGAAGCGGAGCTGAGTCGAGACATCTGTTTGCTATTGTAGTTTATTTTCATTTACTTTTTATAGTGCTGTCACTAGTTTTTCTTTGTCGTCAAAGTAAGTTCGCATTCCGTTAATTTCCTGATATTTCTCATGCCCTTTTCCAGCAACCAAAATAATATCGCCCGAACGTGCCAGCATACAAGCCGTGCGGATGGCTTCCTCACGATTGCAAATCGTCAAAACCTTAAATTTGCATTGAAAGTCAACACCTTTGTTCATCTCATCAAGAATAGTTTGCGGATTTTCGGTGCGAGGATTATCGGAAGTCAAAATCACTTTATCACTCATTTTGCAAGCAATTTTCGCCATAATTGGACGTTTACTTTTATCTCGATCTCCACCGCAACCAACAACTGTGATTAAAGTTTCGTTGTTATTTCGAACATTGTTAATGGTTGAAAGCACATTTTCCAAAGCGTCCGGAGTGTGGGCGTAATCTACAATTCCGATGGTTCCATTTGCAGATTTTACGGTATCAAAACGTCCTTCGGCGGTTTGCAGGTTGCTCATAATCGCCAATACATTCTGACTATCTTCACCCAATAAAATCGCCGTTGCATAAATCGCTAAAAAGTTGTAAGCATTGAACGTGCCGACTAACCTGCAATACACATCGGATTGATTGATGAGCAAATGTAAGCCTGTAAACGAATTTTCAATAATTTTGCAACGAAAATCCGCCATGGACTTGAGTGCGTAAGTGTATTTTTTTGCAATAGTATTTTGCAACATCACTTCGCCGTTTCTATCGTCAATATTGCTCAGGGCGAAGGCTGTTTTCGGCAACTCATCAAAAAATGTTTTTTTGGCTTTAAGATAAGCATCGAATGTTTTATGATAATCCAAATGATCGTGTGTGATGTTGCTGAAAATTGCACCGGTAAAGCGAAGCCCTGCGATGCGATGTTGAACAATCGCATGCGAACTTACTTCCATAAACGCATGCGTGCAACCTTCGTCAACCATATCCGACAAAATTTTATTCAATTTGATAGCATCTGGAGTGGTGTGTGTAGTGGACAAAACACGGTCGTCAATTTTATTCTCAATCGTCGACAACAAACCAACTTTGTAACCCAATTTCATAAACAATTGGTGTAAAAGTGTAACGGTTGTCGTTTTTCCATTCGTTCCTGTAATGCCTACCAACTTTAACTTTTCCGAAGGATTGCCATAAAAATTCGAAGCACAAACTCCTAATGCGTAACTTGATGATTTAACTTGAATATACGTTATATCTTTTGATAATTTTTTTGGCAAAATCTCACAAACCACAGCGATAACACCATTTTCAACAACGCTCTCAATAAACGAATGTCCGTCCACATTCGTACCACTCACCGCAAAAAAACAACTTCCGGATTTAACTTCTCTCGAATCAAAACAAAGTTCAGATACAACGATATTTGTCGTTCCGATGATGTTTTCAACGGCTAAATTCTCAATGATATACGTTAGTTTTTTCATGATAATCGCAACCAAATTTGTTGTCCTGAAATTATTGTTGTTCCTGCGTCTACCGACTGTTCTCTCACAATTCCACGCCCATTTAGTATCACTTTGTAGCCCAAGCTTTCAAGCACATACACAGCATCACGAGCCGTCATTCCTTTTACGTTTGGAACTCGTTTTGATGAACGAGCTGATTTTTTTATTTCGTCCAGCTTATCTGTATTTTTTGTCAATTGTAACGGTTGAAAATCTTCTAAATCGGGCAATTCCATTTCCATATTCAAATGCGTTGCATACACTTTGTCGGCAATTTCTTTGAATACCGGAGCAGCAATTTCTCCGCCATGTACGCGGATTCCGGAAGGATTGCTCATAACTACCAAGCACGTATATTGCGGATTATCTGCAGGAAAATAACCAATGAATGATGCACGATGACGCGTCCGTTCCAAACCTCTTTCACTATAATTGATTTGTGCAGTGCCTGTTTTTCCTGCAATTCTGTAGGGCGACTTCGACAATGACCTTGCTGTTCCGTTTTGTACAACACCTTCCAAACACTCTCTTACTTTTCTGAGTGTTCTATCAGAAGCAATTCGCGATTCCAAAACAATCGGATCAAATCGTCTAACAACCTGTCCGCCACTTCGAATTTCTTCGACAAACATTGGTTTCATCATTCTTCCATTGTTTGCAACAGCATTGTAAAACGCAAGTTGTTGCAACGGCGTAATCAACACTTCATATCCCATCGACATCCACGCCAATGAAGTTCCCCACCATTCCGATTTATGGTCTTTCGGATTTTTAATCACAGGATTTCGTTCTCCTGCAATTTCCAAACCTAAAGGCTGGTTTAAGCGCATTTTGTATAGATAATCCGTGAATTTTTTTTCGTTTTTTGAAAATGTTTCGCGAACAGCGTAAGCCATTCCAACATTTGATGACAGTTCAAATGCATGTTTCAAAGACACTTCGCCGTAGCCTTCTTCTCTTGTATCTCTCAACCTGCGGTTTCCAACTTGCATTCGTCCTGTCTTAACAAGTGTTCCGGTATCCATTTTGCCCTCTTCTAAAATGGCGATTAAACTTGCTAATTTGAACGTTGAACCGGGTTCTACAGATTCGTTAATAGCAAAATTTTCAACTTCGTGATATGTATTGTCTTTTTCGCTAAGTTTTAGATTAACAATCGCGCGAATTTTTCCTGTTGAAACTTCCATCAAAATCGCAGTACCATGACTGGCATTGGTTCTTTGTAAATTTCTCCTCAACGCATCGTGGGCAACATCTTGAACACGCATGTCGATTGTGGTTACAATATCTTTGCCGTTTTCAGGTTCTTGTTGATTATTGAACACCGGACGCCATACATTGTTCGCAACCTTTCGTTCAACACGTTTGCCGCTATGTCCTTTCAAAATATCATTGTAGGCACCTTCTAAACCCACGCCAACATTGCTTTCTCTGTTGAAGTATCCGATTGTTCGTCCGGCTAACGGATCATGTAAACGAATACGCCGATTCGTTTCTTCAACCACCAAACCTCCTCTGTTTCTGCCTTTATTTAAAATCGGAAAGGCTTGCAATCGCTTCAAATCCGCGTATCGAATATTTCGTGCAATCAAAAAATCTCGTGCTCCGCGTCCACGAGAAATTTTGGTATCCGGATTAATGCCTAAATCCTTAGAACGTGCTTCCGTCAACGATTTTTGCCATTCGTTCGATGATCGCTGTGGATACATTTTTGCCAAACTATCTGACAAAGCACGAACATAAAAATTAAACGTATCTTGCGGAACAACCGAGTGATGCAAATCCATGCGAACCGTGAAAATCGGCATCGTCATCACTAAAATACTGCCATCTGAAGAATAGATATTTCCTCGCTTTGCCTCTACCTCAACACTGCGTGTCGTTTTGTTTTCGGCTCTGTTTCGCCACTTATCACCTTCAACAAAAATCAAAAGGGCAGTGCGAATCATAATCGTCAATGCAACCAACAAGATGCCAATATACACCAAGTTTACACGCCATTTCATATTTTTTTTGAACTCTTCCATATCCTTTACTTTTTCCTCTTTACCTTTATTCTTTTTGGTGGAACAACAGATTCTTTTATGCCAACTTCATTCAATCGCTTTGCAATTTCCGATTGCTGACTTTTTCTCAAATATTCCGAAAGTGTTGCCAAATGCTCAGTTTGGAGTTCTTTTAATTCTCTGTTTAAACTGTTTGTTTCGCGAATAATTTTCTCGGAAACATAGTTGTTTGCAATTAATAAAATGGCTAAACAAGCCAAAAAAATCACATAGGGCCAGCGTTGCAAAACCTTGTCCTGCGTGATGATAGAACCATCTAAGATATGTCGTATTTTGAGTTTGGTTGCCATTAGATTTTTTCTGCAATTCTAAGTTTTGCACTGCGCGCACGATTATTTTCTGCAATTTCGGCATCGCTTGGAACGATGGCTTTTCGCGTGATTAAGCGAAACGGCGTTTGAATATTGCCATAAAAATCTTTCACCACTTCGCCATTCAAATTACCGGTTTTCATGAAATTTTTCACCAAACGATCTTCCAACGAATGGTAGGAAATCACCACCAAACGCCCGCCTGTTTTCAACATGTCTACTGATTGTTGTAATAAAATTTTCAACGCTTCCATTTCTTGATTAACCTCTATTCGCAGAGCTTGGAAAACCATTGATAAAAATTTATGCTCTTGATTTTTAGGAAAAAACGACGTTAAAATTTGTTTTAAATCGCCGGTTGTTTGGATTGGTTTTTCTGTTCTTGCTTTGACTAAAACGTTTGCAATTTTTCTCGAATTGTGTAATTCGCCGTAATTGTAGAACATATCCGCAAGTTGGTTTTCGTCATAATTTGAAAGGATTGACGCTGCAGTTAACGAATTTTTCACATCCATTCGTAAATCTAAAGGTGCATCGAATCGAAACGAAAAACCACGTTCAGCAACATCGAACTGATGCGATGAAACGCCTAAATCTGCTAGTAGTCCATCAATCGGAAGAGCATGGTAAAGTTGCAAAAAGTTTTTTGCGTATTTGAAATTTTGCGGAATCAATTGAAATCTCGAATCGCTGATTACATTTTTTTGAGCATCTTCATCTTGATCAAAACCCAATAACCGTCCGCCTTTCAGTTGTTTTAAAATTTCTTTTGAATGCCCTCCTCCTCCAAATGTAACATCAACGTAAGTCCCGTTTTCTTTGAGGTCGAGACCGTTGATAGATTCATGCAATAAGACAGGAGTGTGGTACATTTGGTTTGTTGTTTGGTTTGTTTGGTGCGAGGTAGCTTCGATAAGCTCAGCCACCGGTCGTTGAGCCTGTCGAAACGCCCCCCGTACCTATTCCTCGTTTTTTATTCCGCCGAGACGTTCGCTGATCAAAATAGCCAAGTCTGTAGTCGATTTGCTTAATGCTTCATATGCCGAAACATCCCAAATTTCAATCAAATTAACTTTCGGAATAAGCACTATATCTTTATCGATTTTCTTGGATTTTTTTTGATCGTTCGGAATTAGAATTCTGTCGTTGGCGTCTAATTCAACGGGATTTCCTTCCGAAAGTTTGCGGATAATCAAACGATCTTGAGGGTTGTAAGGATTGAGTTTACTAATGATTTCGCCTGTTTCGCGTTCAAATTCTTTGCGAGGCCAAAGTTCCAAACAGGCATCAAATACGCTTTCACGAATGATAAAACCTTCCTCAAGAACTGCGGATAATAATTTCTTATGTGCCGACGGAAATTTGAAACGTCCGTTAGCATCTACTTTACAATACTCTTTACCTATTAATATGCTCATCTTAATTCGATTTTCAGTTTCAAGCCACAAAGTTACAAAAAAAAATCGAAATTTCCCAATTTTTCCCATAAATTGTTAATAACTTTCCAAAAAAATACATAAAATCCCATTTAATAAATTGTAATATGGTATGAATCACCAATTTATGGCTTTTTGATATGTTTTGAAAAAATTTAAGTTTTCAACAAACGCCACAGAAATACATGTTTTGTTGAATAAACGTTCGCAACTTAATGATTTTCAAAAAAAAGTGATTTTTATTGATAAAATCGTTTTTTTTTCATATATTTGTATTCTTAAAACAATTAATAAACCCAAAAACAAACCATTATGAAAAACACACAAATTATTGCATCGTTAATCCTTGTATTAGCAGTATGTTTCAGCGCAGCGGCTCAAACCGAAAACACAACAAATGTTCCAAAACGAAAATTAAATTCACGTATTGCTGTTGGCTTTGATGTTCCCATACTCGTTGATAATAGCGAGTTCTCAGATTTTATGTCCAATCAGTTTCAAATGGAAGCGCCAAGCGCTTTATTCGGATCAACACTTTCTGTGGGTTGGAATTTTTCCAAAAGCAAGCGCTGGTTTTGGGATATTAGTATTGGAGTTCGTTCTTCAAATCGCTCGAAAGATAATATAACTCGAAATTGGACTCAAGCCTATTTCCCTCTGAGGTTTTCGTATGCGATACTTGATAATAATTCGTTTCGATTATCGCCGTTCGCAGGTATAAACTATAGGGTAAATCAGTTGTATTATTGCGACATGCGTTCAATCGGCAATTTAAATCAAATCACAGAAATACTGGAAACATCGTTTACATCGTTCAACTTGGCGCAATGGAGCGTAGGATGTGAATTTGGATTGCAATTTGATTTTAAAGTTGATGATCCCAGTACTCGGCTAAACCCACAATTTTCAGCATTTGTCAAATGGGAACAATCTTTCCACAACAGTAATTGGCATCTCGAAAAATTCGAAATACGCGACATACCGAAATTTCAGAACAATGCTTTAACTATAGGTATTTTGATCGGAATATAAAGGTTTCCAATCAAAATTTCCACCGCATCTGAACCCTAACTTCCGCTCTATCCCTTCCGGAAGTTTCCTCTAATCCACTACCAATCGTATGTCTATTGGCAATGTTCGTATTGGAATATTTAACCCAAAATGTAAGTTTGCGAACAGGTTGATATTGCAATAACACAAAAAAACGACTCCCTTTGTAGTAGTAACTCTGCAAAGTTGAGCCATATAACACATCATTTTCATAAACAAAAATCCGCATATCGTAGTTGTCCGTATTGTAAACAGCATACCGAAACACCATAGACATTGGGATTTTTCGAGACTTACACTGCAAATCCTGATACATCAAAAAACCTTTTTGTTTATTCGAAAATCCATATTCCAAACGATTTTTCAACACCATCATTTCGGAAAATTTATAGTCGAAATGCAAGCGTAAACTTTGTTTGGATAGCATGCCGAAATCATTGATGACATTTGAATTTGACGTTACGCTTTGCCGGGTTTTGTAGCGATAGTGCGCATAGCCCGACAGTCGCGAATTGGGCGTGTAAAATAATTTGAGTTGATATTCCTGTCCGAATAACGGTTCGTTCGATGAATACGAAAGCCACGGAAATTCAAAAATATCCGCCATTACAGCGATATTCCATGCTTTTGACAATTCTGAAAACAGTGATAGGTTTAATCCCTTTTCATTCGCCGTTCTACTGTTTTCGGATAATCCTTTAGCAAAGAAATTTTGGTAATCTCTATCGTAATAACGAGCCGAAACATGAGCCGAAAGCCGCTGATTAAGCAGAAATCGAGAACCCGCAATCAATGCCTTTGCACCGTTTTGCGACATTGCAAATTCACCATAATAACGAGAAATTGTGCCAATTCCTTCCCAATCCAAACCCACGTTAATATTGTCTTTGGGCGGAATTGAAAATTGATTGTCAGGTCTGATTCGTGGCAAATAATCCACATTCAAACTGTTGTAATGCGCCGTTGCACCAATTCGAAACCTTTGCCAATGGCGGTCTATGTGAGTTCCGAACACGGTCTGTTTGGCAGTGTGTTTTTTCTCCAAATCGCCAATGGTACGATGATAGATGGTTTCAAGAATGGATGAAATGCTTTGTGGACGCCCGTTTTCGTCGTATTCCGAAACCGTTCCGTCTAACAATCGGTGCGAAAAAAATGTGGATACATCTATTTGTCCGAATTTCAGAGTGCTTGCAACTCCTTGAAAATAACCATATCTCGCAGATGATGTATAAGGTCTCACGCCTTGCGCTCGTTTTTTCAATGTGCTTCCGTCAACCGATTTTCCAAGCGAAAAACCACTCCACAAACACAAACCTTGTCCGAATCGCAACTGGTAATTTCCAATCACCAAATTTTTGATTCGACCAACATCTGCAATCGCTATAAATCCCGAATAGAAAGGAAATCCTTGCTTTTGCGAGCCTTTGAAAAATTCTTCTCCCGCATCTTTTCTGGCTACAAACCCCATTCGAAGTTTATTCATCGCATTAAATTGATAGCGCACCAAAAGCACATCCGGAGAACCCAAATACCATGCATTTTTTCTGATTGTATCACGAACGATGGTGTTCGAATAACCGTGTTTTTCTGTCAATCCGCGTGTATGACGTAGGACAAGTTCAGACTTTCCAAACCGACGAATATTCGCCCATGTCAATTTATAAATTTCCGTTTTTTGGAATGAAATATAGGGTTGCAACAACGTGATGAGTTGCGTTGAAAAACCAGGAACATACTGTAATTCGGAAACATCTGCAAAATCACCGTAGTCCGAACGATACTGCAACAAAGCAGCAATTTGAAAATCGTTCAGAAGTCCTAAATTTTCGAGTTGGGAAAGCGTTGCTGTGTTGAGATTTAGCGGACGATAGCGATAGGTTTCCAAATGTTCGATGAGTTCGGAAATATCTGTCATTTCATCGAGTTCAACCGTTTCCAAAACGCTTTCCAAAATGTTATCAAATAGTTCTGTGGTATCGCTAATTGTGAACAGCGAAAAACCGGCAAATAGTAAATTAAAAATCATGGCGATTTGTTTTTTGTTGTAGAGACGCACGGCCGTGCGTCTCTACGGAATTATTAAATTGGTAACCTAACCCAACTGTGGTCGAATACCCCACAATCGGACGATATTGGGTTTGAAATCGGCACATCACCTGTCCAAAAATGTATTGCACTCCAAACCCGCAACCGCTCAACGAGCTAACGTTTCCGAAAACCATCAGCGACGAAATCGGCGAATAACAAACCTGCAAATCAACTTCAGTTTTGTAAAGCAACACTTGTTTCACACTTACGCTTGTCTGACATTGTTTCGAAAAAACATAACTCATAGTCATTCTCAAAAAACTTTGCAAAGGTGCATCGGCTCTTGTATTTGAGGATATTCTAATGGGAAAATTAATCTCCGAATCCCAATATAAATTCGAATTTAATTTTGTAAAACTCGTAGCATTTAAATCCATTGAAAATTGCGATTCATAAGATTTTCCAAACGTTTCAATTTTTGGAACAGCGGTCAACCCTAACGCCCATCTCGGGGTTATGGTTTTTGAAAGTCCAACAGCAAAGCCATGTTCGCGATACGACAAATAACCGTAAGTTTTGTACATTCCCGACAAAACTCCGCTCGAAAACGGGCATGCTCCGAAAAATCTCAGAACATTCAGTTCTTTTATAAAACGATTGTTGATTTCAAAGCCTATACCCGGCTGTGTCAGGTAAGCCAAGCGTGCAGCGTACGAAGTTTGATCAAAAACGGTCGGATAATTAACCGTAGTAAAGTCTTGCGACTGCATGTTCGAAGTAAATACTCCGAACAAAATAAATAAACGAAAATTTTTCATAAGTTGTGCATTTTTTAGGTTTCACCCTATATAACGCTCAACTTTCGATTTTCGTATATTTTTTTCTAAAAAAATGCCGAATTGTTAATAACTTGTCGAGTTATTAACAATTCTGTCGGGTTTTTACCTCAAATGCCGCTCTCGGGCTTTATCAAATTCGTTAAACAACAAATCTAAGCGGGCATCCTTCAAAATAATTCTTTTGTCTCTATCCAACAAATACATGGTTGGCGCACCTCGCATTTGGTATAATCCCAGCTCATCTAATTGACTCATTCCATCCGGATTTCGGGCGTTTATCCACGTATTGGGGATGGTGTTTCTATACGATCTGAACGAATTCAAATCTTCTCCGGGATAAAACGCAAAACCTTGCAATATGCCGGCTTCAATAAGTTCTTGATAAGCCGAATCCAATCTAATAAATTCGAGTGTTCTGACACAATCCGCACAACCCGGGATATAAAAATAAACCAATATGAGTTCAGCATTTATTTCCGACAATCTGCCTCTTTGCCCTTGAATCGTTACAAACTCCAAGTCCGTCGCAATAGAACCGACCGGATTCTTGGCTGCCATTCTTAAGCCAAAATTAATTTTTGCACTATCCGAAAACGTAGCCCATCGCGATTTCAACATTTGTTGCCAAATCGGCACCATCCATTGCTCTTCGCGAAGCTGGGAATTGGCATCATTTAGAAAAAAATCAAATGAATTAACAAACTGACGATACATCCTTTCGTTGGTATCAGCTCTTCTGAGGGTTTCTGCGAGAGAGCGCTGAATCGTTGGCAAATCTGCAAATCGAATCATTTGCAAATAGCGTGCAATAGCGCCGCTGTAAATATTTAAATCGCCAAAAACATCCCTCTGCCCTCTAAATCCATCTGTATAAAGAACTGTTGTATCGTGAAATGGAAATCCATCCCAATAACGTTCTGCAAAAAACTCACTTCGCGCAACATCCGACATTTGATCAAAAGGTCGAAAAGGAACAGGCTGAGCACTCAAACTCATACATACAAAAAGAAAACCAATGATAAGAATCTGTTTTTTCATAATTCAATAATATTTAAGGTCTATAATTTGATAATCTTAAAATCTTCTGACTATCTGTTTCTGCAAATAATTCCGGCACAGTTTGTCCGGTATTTTCCATGTATTTTTTTACAATTCGATACCCTAAAAAATGTCCTATTCGTCCCGGAGAACCCGGAAATATCTGTACAGTTGGAGCTTCTGAAACAAAGGTACGGTATTTAAAACTGTCTCGTTCATACAGCAATTTCGAACCCACCAAATACGACCATATCGTTTTTTCGTTTTTTCTGCACCATGCCATTTGCTCAGGTGTATAGCCAAATCGAATGGCTGCATCCGTATTCGGCAACGTTTTTTCCAAAAAGTAAGCCACTTTTCCGTTAAAAATCATGTGATCTAAAAGGGTTTGAAGCGACTGTGGTGTTTTTTCCAATTGGTAGTGAGCAACCGCTCTCATGCCATCTACCGCAATAAAGGGCTCATCTAAACGCATGCGAATATACATCGGAAGTGCGATGGCATTATAATGTTTGTTATCCGCGCCTAAATACATATCAATAGCAATAACTAATACGGAATCCATAAAAATCACCCGATTGTCGTAGTCTAAATAAGACATATACGTATAAATCGTTGGTATTTTCTCTTTTTCAAACAGTAGATTATATCGCTTAAAGCTTTCACCGAATGTTTTTTCAAGTGGTGTCAAATTCGGATATTTTTCCAAAATATCATTCAATAATTCTTTCGAACGCGGATCTGTAACAAAATTCAAAATTTGTTCTTGATTATGAGGATCGTCCAAATCAGCGCCTTCTAAAAACAGCGGAAACTCCTTGTAAAGTCGATGGAGTTCTTCTCCTACACGATTGGTATCAATTTCCATTAGCGCAATTTCGTAGCGTTTAATCGGTATTGGCGAAGATTTCAATTTTGGATGTTTGTTCAAAAATACCAATAATACTACAGCAAGAAGCAATACAAACGCCAAAATAATATATCCTATTTTTTTCGTCATAGTTAAAAGATTTTTAGCCCAAGGCTAAAGTTTAAAATTCTGTAAGACGTTTTAAAATCAAGAACAGAAAACATCGGTGAAATTGCATACTCGTAGCTCACATCAAACGTGAGGCATTTAGTAATATCAAGACCTGCGCCGATTCGCGCACTAAAAACATGTGTATTAACTGTCGATATAGGCCAATTAAATCCATTTTTTTGAACATCTACACGGGTGTTATTTAAAAACGACAATACCGGACCGGTATACACTCGAAGCGCAAATCTGTTGCAATCAAAGAATCGAAAACCAAACATCACTTGCAGATCCACGCTTTGTGCGTCAACCCGTTGATTAATAGAGTCAAAATTATTCGGGCGAAACGCTTTTTCCAATCCGCCTTTTCGTGCTAAATAGAACTCCGGTTGGATATAAAGGATTTTTGCAAACTCAAATCGAAGAGCAACACCAAAATTGTAAAACTTCTTAGCTTCCTCAGCAATCGTTTTTGCATTGTCGAAATCCGTAATTAAGCGCGATGTGTTAAATCCGCCAAACACTATGAAATGTACATGACCTTGCGCTTTTGAAAAAGAAAAAAGCGCAAAAAAACATACGGTTAACCAAAATTTATTTTTTACTTTCATACCTCTGATTAAAAAAAAATTTGTATATTTGCCAAATCTTATTGCAAATATACGAAAAAAAATTCATTTTGTTGCATTAAAATGGCAAAAAAACAAAAAATTATTAAAAGAATGACAGAAATAGCACAAATTCATATGCTTTCAGCAAATTTGGATGAGAATTACAAAAAAATTCGAAAATGTGTCAAAGATGCGCAGAAAAAATCTGTCAAAACGCTGATCTTTCCTGCATTTTCGTTGACCGGATATCCGATTGCCGATGAGTTGAAATCGCCCGAATTTATAAAACAATGTTGGAGTTATGTTGAACGACTTTTGAAATATACCGAGAACTTGGCAGTGGTTTTAGATATTCCGTTTTTGGAAAAAAATCAACTTGTACATCGTTTGTTGTGGTTGGAAAACCGCAAAATTAAAGCCTTTTCGGATAATTCTTGCGGTTGGAATGATATGGGTTTGAGCTTTGAACGCTATTTCAAAACGTCCAAACAATTTCAATCGCCAAAATCATTTAAATTCGGCTTGGCTTTTGCCTCCGAGTTGGAGAAAAAACTTGAAAAATCAAGTGAATTTGAAAAATGGATTGTTTTAGATGCGTGGAGTTTTGATTACAAAACTATAAATTTTCGAATTAATTATTTTTGCGATTTGGCAAAAAAATATCATGTTGAAATTTTCCTTGCCAATGCTGTTGGTGGACAAGTTTCGCTAATTCTTTCCGGTGGCTCTATGCACATTAGTTCGGAAGGGAAAATTTTGAAACAACATTCGTATTTTTCAGAGTCTTTTTTGAGTTCGAAAACTGTGAAAGTTCCGAAATCAGAGATTGAGTGGATTTATGAAGCATTGGTTTGCGGAATTCGAGAATATTTTAATGACAGAGGTTTGAAACAGGCAGTTTTAGGGCTTTCCGGAGGAATTGATTCTGCAGTGGTTTTACCTTTGGTGGTGGAAGCTTTAGGACGAAAAAATGTATTGGGCATTTTGCTACCATCGCCATATTCGACCAAGCATTCTATTGTAGATGCCATTAAATCTGCAGATAATTTGGGTGTGGATTATCACATTATCCCTATCGAACAAGCGTTTCAAACGATGCGTCAAACATTGTTGCCTGTTTTCGGGAAACGCCCGTTCGACTTGGCAGAAGAAAATTTGCAAGCGCGTATTCGCGGTATGATTTTGATGGGAATTTCAAATAAATTCGGACATGTTTTGTTGAATACATCGAACAAATCTGAAATAGCAGTGGGCTACGGAACTCTTTATGGCGACCTTTGCGGCGGGTTAGCTGTACTTGGTGATCTGTACAAATTTCAAGTGTATGAATTAGCAAATTTCATCAACCGAAAACGCGAAATTATTCCTCAAAATTCTATAAATAAAATACCTTCCGCAGAATTGCGACCCAATCAAAAAGACTCGGATTCTTTACCGGAATATGATGTTTTGGACGCTGTTTTACAACTACATTTAGACCATAATTTTTCAACTTCTCAAATTATCGAAAAAGGATTTGACGCAGAAGTTGTAAAAAAAATATTAAAATTAATCCGAAATAGCGCCTACAAACGTCAACAAACTGCCCCACAGCTACGGATTTCCAATTCTGCATTTAATATTGATAGGATAACCGTTTTTTGAAATCACCCGTAGGGGCGCAGTCTGCGCGCCCATTGAACGGGGGCGGGCGAACTCCGCCCCTACCGAAAAATTAACAATCAAATACAGTATATCATGAACAAACACGAACTAAACCAAAAAGTAATTGATGCTCTTGAGCAAATCCGTCCTTATCTTCAAGCCGACGGCGGCGACATTTCTTTCGTTGAATTGACCGACGACAACATTGTCAAAGTTAAACTGCAAGGCGCTTGCGGGCGCTGTCCTCATGCTACGATGACGCTGAAAAACGGCGTTGAAGTTGCGGTAAAACGTGCCATTCCGGAAATTGTTGCGGTAGAATCAGTATAGATTTATCTTTTTTTCTCGAAAATCGGCAGGTCATATAAAAGGTATAATTTTTTCACTTGACAAATTCATTTTTTTTTTGTATCTTTGCATCGCCTTTTATAGGCTTTGATAAGGATTATTAATCAATTAGTTATAAATTACAAAAACAAGAAAACGATGTCAAAAAAGTATGTTTACCTGTTCGGCGGAAAGACCGCAGAAGGTAAAGCGAACATGAAAGAATTACTCGGCGGAAAAGGTGCTAACCTCGCCGAAATGTGCCTTTTAGGCTTACCTGTTCCGGCAGGTTTAACCATTACAACGGAATGTTGCACCGATTATTATGCAAACAACTGCCAACTTCCTGCAGGTCTAATGGATGAAGTTTGGAAAGGTATGCAAGATGTGGAAAAAAACATGGGTATGAAATATGGCGATGCTGAGAATCCGTTGTTACTTTCGGCTCGTTCCGGCTCTCGCAGTTCAATGCCGGGTATGATGGACACCGTTTTGAACATTGGTTTGTGCTCCACAACTTTGCCCGGTATTATCAAAAAAACCAATAATCCAAGATTTGTTTACGACTCCTACCGTCGTTTGATTATGATGTATGCCGATGTGGTAATGGACAAAGCCGAAGGTTTGGATAAAGGTATTCGTCGTCAATTAGACGATATGCTTGAGCATTACAAAGAGCAAAAAGGTTACAATAGCGATACCGATTTAACGGCTGACGACATGAAATTGTTATCAGAGCAGTTCAAAGTGAAAGTGAAAGAAGTGATGGGTGTTGAATTTCCTGATGATGCAAAAGCACAGTTGGAAGGCGCTATCAAAGCGGTTTTCATTAGTTGGAACGGTAAAAAAGCGGTTTCTTATCGCAGAATCGAAGGAATTCCTGATGATTGGGGAACTGCTGTAAACGTTCAAGCGATGGTGTTTGGAAATATGGGTGACACATCGGCTACAGGTGTTGCGTTTACACGCGATCCCGCTGTAGGAACCAATATTTTCTACGGCGAATGGTTACCAAATGCGCAAGGCGAGGACGTTGTTGCCGGTATTCGTACTCCGAATCCGCTCAACTCTGATACAACAAACGAGCAAAACAAACACTTGCCTTCGTTGCAACAGTTGTGGCCAGAACTTTACGCAGAACTTGATTTTATCCGCACGCACTTGGAACGAGAGTTTAAAGATATGTTGGATATTGAATTCACGATTCAAGAAGGTAAACTTTACATGTTGCAATGTCGCGTTGGAAAAAGCACTGGAACTGCTGCTTTGAACATTGCAATGGACTTGATAAAAGAAGGATTGATTGATGAGAAAACCGCTGTAATGCGTGTAAGACCTGATCAATTAGACGAACTTCTTCACCCGATTTGTGACCCGAAAATTGAAGCTACAGCAAAATTGCTTTGCAAAGGTCTTCCGGCCGGACCGGGCGCAGCTGTTGGTAAAGTGGTATTTACTTCGGAAGATGCCGTTGAGTGGGTTCGTCGTGGCGAAAAAGTAATCTTACTTCGCAAAGAAACCAATCCGGAAGATGTTGATGGAATGCGCGTTTCCGACGGCATTTTGACTTCTTTAGGCGGTATGACTTCTCACGCAGCTCTTGTGGCTCGCGGTTGGGGCAAGTGTTGTGTTGTTGGTGCAGGTGCGTTGGATGTTCACGAAGAGAAAAAAGTGGCTTACGTGAAAGGTACGGATATCGCGATTAAAGAAGGTGATGTTTTGACGTTGAATGGAACCAAAGGTCACGCTTACGAAGGCGCTTTGAAATTGATGGAATCTTCTGAGAATCCACGTTTCCAAGAATTCATGAAAATTGTAGATAAATTCCGTACAATGGGCGTTCGCACCAATGCCGAAACTGCTGAAGACGCTACTTTGGCGCGTAGTTTTGGTGCAGAAGGTATCGGTTTATTCCGCACCGAGCACATGTTCTACGGAAAAGGCGCAGACCAACCGTTGTTCATCTTGCGTAAAATGATTTTGAGTACGACTGATGAAGAGCGTCAAAAAGCCATCAACGAACTCGAACCTTTTGTGAAAAAAGATATGAAGGAAACGATGGTTGCCATGGACGGACTTCCTGTTACATTCCGTTTGCTCGACCCGCCGTTGCACGAGTTTGCACCACAAACCGCCGACAAACAAGAGGAAGTTGCAAAAGCACTCGGTATCGACAAAGCAGAAATAGTTAGACGTATCGACGCTTTGAGCGAAGTTAATCCAATGATGGGGCATCGCGGTGTACGTTTGGGTATCACACACCCTGCAATCACAGAAATGCAAGTTCGCGCCTTGTTCGAAGCTACAGCAGAATTGTTGAAAGAAGGTAAAACTCCGAAACCTGAAATCATGGTGCCTGTTACGATCGGCGGACGTGAGCTTCTTATCACAAAAGTTTCCGTAGATAAAATGCACGAGGAAGTTTGCAAAAAATTCAGCGTAAAAATCGACTATTTGTATGGCACGATGATCGAAATTCCACGTGCTTGCTTCTTGGCAGAAAGTATGGCAAAAACCGCAGAATTTTTCTCATTCGGAACAAACGATTTGACGCAAATGACTTACGGTTTCAGTCGTGATGACGCAAGTGTATTCTTGCCGGACTATCTCGACAAACGAATTTTGGATCATGATCCGTTCCAAACCATTGACCCGAAAGGTGTTGGCGAGTTGATTACGATGGCTTGCGAGCGTGGTCGTAAGGGACGTCCGGACATCAAAATCGGAATTTGCGGTGAACAAGGTGGCGATCCTAAATCGGTAGAATTTTGTTTCCTCAATGGTTTGACCTATGTGAGCTGTTCGCCGTATCGCGTGCCTATTGCGCGTTTGTCGGCAGCGCAAGCAGCGATTAAACACGGAAAATAAAAATGAATAAACTCGGTCTGATTTCCGGTGGTGGCGTGCTACCAACCGAAATCATTAAATACTGCAACCAAACAGGCAGAGAAATTTTTGCCGTTGGAATTGAGCCTTATTCGTGGGAAGAACAGATTAAAGACGCGCCGCATATTTTTGCCAAAATAGGCGAAGTGGGAAAAATTTTGAAAACGATGGAAAAAAACGGTGTACAAGAAATTGTGCTCGCCGGTGGTATCAAACGTCCATCACTCAAAGAAATCATTCCCGATTGGGGAGGCATAAAAATGCTCGCGAAATTGGCTATCAAAAAAATGGGCGACAATGACTTGTTTCTTGCAGTCATAGACGAGATCGAACGACATGGATTTAAAGTGGTTGGTATTGAAGATGTCGTTCCCGAAATGTTGTTTTCGGAAGGTGTATACGGAAACGTTAAACCTTCGGCAGACGATATGAACGACATTCAACGTGGCATTACAGTAGCCAAAGCATTAGGTGCTGTGGATGTAGGACAAGCTGCTGTGGTGCAAGAAGGTATCGTTTTGGCTGTGGAAGCCGCAGAAGGCACAGATATGATGCTTTCTCGCGTGGATGCCGTTAAAAAGGAAGGCAAAGCACCGGTGATGGTCAAAGTGAAAAAGCCGAGACAAGATACACGCACAGATCTACCTGCGATTGGGTTGCAAACTATAGAACAATTAAAAAAATATGGCATAAAAGGCATTGCGGTTGAAGCAGGCGCTATTCTCGTGATAGAGCGCGAGGCTGTAGTCAAAATGGCAGATGAATGTGGAATTTTCATCATTGGAATAAAAATTTAAAATAAACTATGAAAAAAACCGTTCTCAGCGGCATACGCCCAACAGGAGATTTACATCTCGGCAATTATTTCGGAGCTTTGAAGAATTTTGTAAGAATGCAAGATGAATTTAATTGTTATTTTTTTGTAGCGGATTACCATTCGTTAACCACACATCCGAATCCTGAAAATTTACGAACAAATACACGTCGGGTTTTGGCAAATTATGTTGCAGCGGGTTTGGATCCAAAAAAGTGTGCTTTATATATTCAGAGCGATGTTCAAGAGGTTGTTGAGTTGTATTTGTTTTTGAATATGAGTGCGTATTTGGGCGAATTGGAGCGTAGCGTAACCTTTAAGGATAAAGCACGGCAACAGCCCGATAATGTAAATGCAGGTCTGTTGACGTATCCGGTGTTGCAAGCCGCCGACATCCTCATTCACAAAGCCAATTTTGTTCCGGTTGGGAAAGATCAGGAGCAACATTTGGAAATGGCGCGAACCTTAGCCAATCGCTTCAATCATTTGTATAAAGTGGAGTGTTTTTCCGAACCGCAAGCCTATAATTTTGGCGAACAATTAGTCAAAATTCCGGGCTTGGATGGCAGTGGAAAAATGGGCAAATCGGAAGGCGAAGCCAATGCGATTTTTTTAGGCGAAGAGCCCGAAAGCATTCGTAAAAAAGTGATGAAAGCTGTTACGGATTCCGGCCCAACAGAACCTAATCAAGAAAAACCGGAAGCCATCAAAAACATCTTTCAATTGATGAGCGTGGTTTCCAAGCCCGATACATTGGAATTTTTTGAAAATGCCTACAACACGTGTCAAATTCGCTATGGCGACATGAAAAAACAATTGGCAGAAGACATGATTTTGTTCACTGCACCCTTCCGCGAGCGTATCAATGACTTGCTCGCCGATGAAAAAGGTTTAGACGCTATTGCTGCCGAAGGTGCGGAAAAAGCCCGTGTTTCCGCAAGAAAAACGATTGATGAAGTTAGAGGAATTATTGGGTTTTAATAAATAAAAAAAGGTTCAAAATTACATTAGTCGCTTCCGCAAATTTCGTGCCCGCGACTGAAAACCGGCGGAAGCGTCTTTGTATTGCAAATCAATAACCGAAAATAATTCGCCCAAAAGATCGGGCTCGTCCTCTGCAATGTTTGCTAAGATTTCCATCGCTAAAACTTTGGAGGCGATTTTTTCTTTATTGTTTTGTAAAATATCGAAACTATAATCAATTACAAAGCCTTGATATTTCTTCGGAAGTTTGCGTTTGGAAAGTATGGATAAAACAGGACGTTTGACTGAATCGCTTTGTACATTTTTGAGATTTTTTAACACTTTTTCAAGATATGGATTGATCAATTCAGGATGTTTTCGATCTAAAATATCCAACGTCCAACCTGCGCGATTGGAATGCGGATACTCTCCAAAAAGCGCCAAATCAACTAACAGCGAAATACTTTTGTCGTCCTTTCCTACAAGTTTCAAAACGTAATCAATCTGCTTACGCGACGCTTCGGCTTCGAGCAATTCAATTAGATTTTCACGAAGATTGTTCATATCGACACAGGGATTATACGTTTTTATTTTGGTTATCAACCACTAAGAGTAAATCTTATAGGAATTAAAACTTGCACCCGAACAGGTTTTTCATCTATTTTACCGGGTGTCCATTTGGGCATTCTTTTTATAACTCTCATGGCTTCGGCATCAAACCAATGATGTAACGATCTTAGAATTTCAATTATGCCAATTGTACCGTCTTTTTCTATAATAACTCCGCAATATATTGTCCCTTGAATTGACATTTCTCTTCCTTCAGGTGGCCATCTTAAATTTCGACCAATAAAATTACGCATGTCCTCAAAACCTCCCGGAAACTCTGGCATTTCTCCTCTTTCTCTCATTTTAACTATTTCAGCCATATCGTATATTTTATGGTCTGCCAAATTAAAATGAATAGAAATTTCACGTGTTGTATCTCTATGTGGTTCTCGCTCTTGCCACGGAATTGCATGAATTAAACGACGTCCTTCCGTATCAAGCCCACTTCCAATCGAATGGATTGTTTCTATTTTATTTATTCTTCCGCTACGTTCAAACTCCACTTGATAAACTGCCGTTCCCTCAACTCTATTTATGTAAGCCATCAAAGGATAACGCATATTGACGTAAATAAATTCTGCAAATCTGGCACTATCGGAAAGAATACAACTATTGCGATTTTGACCTGTAACACTCGTACAAATCATCAACAATAGTAACATAAAAAAAGATTTTTTTATTTCCATCTCTCATTCTTGTAAAATTCATTTTCATCGTATGAATAACGATAAAACCAACTGTCTTCCTCTGAATGCCAACAGATATTTACCCATTTTGAATCTGTAAATATGGCGTAATCTTCTCCCAAGTTAAACCTCCAAAGGTCTTCAAATTCAATTTTGTGAGTTTTTATTATCTTCATGTCCTGAACAACGTATATGTATTCACGTTCAAAAAACAAATATCGGTTATGTATTTTGGCAGGTAGAGTTGAGTTCACTTTAAATGGAAGCGGTGTGCCATTGATCACATACTTCAACCTATCGCCCGAATATTCCAACGAAACGCCGTCTCTTTCCCAAATTATGAATGGCTGATATACGATTTGTTCAATAGTTGCTTCAAATAAGTCGGATACTTTTTGCTCTTCGGCTTCATATCTTTTTTCAGCGGCTTCTTCTGTTTCGTTTTCTCTTCGCTCATAGTATGCTGCGATAGGCTCCCAGTCAGGTTTTGTAAAATAATCAACAATTCTTATAAGCTGGTCTAATGAGGGGAAAGAATATCCTGACATGGACACAGAGTAAACATTGTTTTCTTGTCCTATAAACAAGCCTCGAATATAGATGGGGTCGGATATCCAAATTTCAAATTCTTTGTCTTCTAATTCGCCTCGTGCTATTTTGTCTTTGATGTAATTATTCAACACTTTTGTTCTTGCCTTAAATAACAGATTGGTTCTTTCGCCATAGCGACCGTAGTTTTGGCATAGTCCGAGTGAGATTTTTTCTTCTTCGAACATTATATCTTCACAATTTGTCGCCTTTGCCGTTGTGCAAAGGATTGGAAGTAATGATAGATAAACGCTAAAAATGACTATTGTTTTTTTCATTATGAACTATCTATGCTTTCAGCTGATAAATACTCGAAATATTTCGCCCATATCCATCGTAATCCAAGCCATAGCCAACAACAAATTCATTGCTAATGGTTTTTGCAACGTATTTGATGGGAACTTGTTTCGTATATTTTTCAGGTTTGAAAAGTAGGGTGCAAATTTCCAACGAGGCCGGGTTTTGTTTCAACAAGTCGCTGTACAAGCCATCAATCGTAATGCCTGTGTCAACAATATCTTCAAGGAGAATGATATGTTTGCCCTCCACAGACTCTTTCAATCCAAACAGTTGTCTCACATTTTCGGTAGATTGCGTACCATCGTAAGACGACAGTTTCACAAAACTGATTTGGCATTTCAAATCAATATGTTTCATCAAATCCGATGCAAACATGAATACGCCGTTGAGCACACCCACAAAAAGGACTTCTTTTCCTTTGTAATCGGCATTAATTCTTTGAGCAATAGTGTTAACTGCTTCGAGGAGTTCGTGTTCGTTGATGTAAGGAACGAAGGTGAGGTCTTTGATTTGGATCATGATAGTTTTAAAGTTTGTAAAGTTTATAAAGTTTGTAAAGTAAATTGCTTATTAAGTTGTTTGCGATTTGGCGAAGCACTTTATAAACTTTATGAACTTTATAAACCTTATGAACTACAAAGATACAAAAAAAATTGAAATTGAAAAAAAAGTTGTATCTTTGTAAGACGCTTTAATTTACAAAATCAGAAATCATGCAACGTTCAATCATTACTCTATTGTTTATTTTGTCATCGTTTGGACTACAAGCAAACGATAAGTTGATATTAGCAAAGGTAAACGATGTATCACATCTTTATGCTTTGTTTGAAAATCCGTTTCTAAACATCCATTACTACAGCGACAGTTTCATCATCGCTTCTGCTGAAAATGATAAGAAAATCGACGGCGAAACCCTTATTTTAGACCAAAAGGCTTTTTCCGATGTCGAAGGTTACTATATCGTTTACTGTCCACCATCCCTGCGTCAATCTTATTTAGACCAAATACAACATACAGCAAAAGTATTATATACGGATAACGATATTTTAATTGTAAAATCATTAAACGCTAATGTTCGCGTACCTTCGGCTAAAAATGACGGCTTAGTTTACATTTCTCAAACAAAAGCATCTCTACCCAAGACAACCCTTAGTTTTCCTGTTATTACAGAAATCGACCCTGTTATTCAATACATGACTGAAATGGTAAATACCGACAGCATTATGTCGTACATACAACATTTGGAGGATTATGGAACGCGAGTATACTATAAACAACAGGCCTATGAGGCTCAAAACTGGTTATCGGCAAAATTTGAAGCCATGGGTTTGGATGTGGAAATACAAAGTGTTATTGTACCCGGTTTTCCGTTCGGCCCTGCTACGTCCTCAGGAAATGTTATTGTTGTCCAAACAGGGACACTATATCCTGATGAATATATTGTTTGCGGTGCACATTATGATTCATGGGCGGCGTGGTGGAATCCTGACGTTGCCCCCGGAGCTGACGATAATGCCTCCGGTACAGCAGGAATACTAGAACTGGCACGAACGTTAAGCCAATTCGAGTTTGAACGCTCCATAATCTACTGTTTTTTTGCCGCCGAAGAAGCGGGATTGCACGGAAGCAGGGCCTATGCTTCTCGCAGCAGTATGCAAGGTATGAATATTTTAGGATACTTCAATATGGATATGATCGGCTATTTAAAACCGGGAACAGATATTAACATCAGTTTGATTTATCCTTCTGTGGCAACGCCTTTGGCAAATTATTATACAACTATTGCCAACGTGTATTTCCCAAATATCCCGATTACTCATTATTCTGCGCTATCCGGTGGCGACAGCGACCATACTTCATTCAATCAAAACGGGTATCAAGGTATCTTCCCTTTTGAAAATATTGATGACCATAGCCCCTATATTCACACAGCAAACGATGTTATAGGACTTAGTGTTAACAACGCTGAACAATCTCGTATGTTTACTCAACTCATCTTTGCTTCGATTGCGACCTTGGCAGGGCTTGCTAATAATGAGACAAGCATTACAAATCCTATTAACACGGAACTATTGATCTATCCCAATCCAACCACCGGGAAGTTAAATCTAAAAACCGGAGGTCGAAGAATTAAAAATATTGAAATTTTTGATGTTTTTGGCAAAAAGGTGTTAGAACAAAAAAGGCAGGATGAAATAGATATGTCTACACTACGAAAAGGGATTTATATTGTACAAATAGCAACAGAAAACGAAGTCGTAGTTAAAAAAATTGTAAAGCAGTAGTAGAATTTGATTTTTTTTTGTATCTTTGCAAATCAAAAGGAAATAAGAGAATAAGAAAATGAGAAAATAGAAAGATAAACAGTCTTATTCACTTATTTACCTTTCACTTATTCACTTCAAATTCACAATAAATCAACAACATTATGGCACACACATTCACAGACGCAAATTACGAAGAATTAGTTTTAAAATCCGATAAACCCGTCGTGGTTGACTTTTGGGCGGAATGGTGCGGCCCCTGTCGCATGCTCACTCCGATTATTGAAGAAATGGCTGCCGAGTACGAAGGCCGTGCTATCATCGGAAAAGTTGATGTAGACAGCGCTCCGGGTATTGCTTCGAAATATGGTATTCGCAATATTCCAACCATCATTTTCGTCAAAAACGGAGAAGTGGTTGACAAGCAAGTTGGTGCTGTCCCGAAATCCGCGCTGACTGCGAAGTTGGATGCTATCCTTTAATCAGTAAAAGGGTCAAGACTGAAAAAACACGTCATGTCGAGCGAAGCGTAGCGTAGTCGAGACATCCCATAGCAAGGGGATTCCTCGACTACGCTCGGAATGACGGTAAGAATTCGTTAACCTTTATGAAATTTTCGTCCGAACTTATCGAACCTTTTTCTCCCTTCGAATTGCTTGCACACCAAGTCGTAGAAGGATTTATCACGGGTTTACACAAAAGTCCGTTTCACGGGTTTTCAGTTGAATTTGCCGAACATCGACTTTACAATACCGGCGAATCTACGCGTCATATCGACTGGAAATTGTACGGAAAAACCGACAAACTTTTCATCAAACGCTACGAGGAAGAAACTAATCTACGATGCTATATTGTTGTGGATTGTTCGCGTTCAATGTACTTTGAGCAAAAATTGGATTTTGCGTGCAAAGCGGCCGCGTGTTTGGTGCACATCATTACACAACAGCGCGATGCTGTGGGTTTGACGTTTTTTTCCGACCACATCGAATTGCAAACCGAATTGAAATCCACGGTTTCGCATCAAAAATTTTTGTATCAAGCGTTGGAAAACATTGCCAATGGAGGCAATGTTGGCGATGAAAAACCCGTTGGGGCGCGGTCTGCGCGCCCATCGAACAAGGGCGGGCAAACCCCGCCCCAACAAATCCCCCAATTATTACACGAATTAGCCGAACAAATCCACAAACGTTCATTGGTGATTATTTTCAGCGACATGTTCGATGATTTTTCACAAACGGAAGCACTTTTCAGCGCATTGCAACATTTGAAATTCAAACAAAACGACGTAATTTTGTTTCATACCACTGCAAAAAATAAAGAATTGGATTTCGATTATTCGAATCGTCCTCATCGGTTTATTGATTTGGAAAGTCAAGTCGAATTAAAACTAAATCCGCTTGACGTGAAAGAAGCCTATATTCAAGCTATTCTGCAATTTCAAAGAGAGTTGAAGTTTCGTTGTCAGCAATATCGTGTGGATTATGTTAATGCCGATGTGGATGAGGGTTACTACCCTATTTTGCGGGCTTTTTTGGAACGGCGACGAAAATAATTTTTTTGACTTTAATCTCTGAATTTCACGAAATTTTGGAAATTGATTTATTTTTCGTATCTTTGCGGAAGTTAAAGTTCACCACGTAATCTCTCTAATTATGAAACCAGAACGTTTTATTATGAAAAGCCCGGTCGGCAATATTGCCGCAACGGTCAGCACTCATGGATTGCAAGAGTTGAAACAAACTTCCGAAGCGGTAAAACCTCCAAAAACCCCATTTGGACGGGAAGTCAGAGACCAACTCAAAGATTATTTTGCAAAAAAAAATAAACATTTCGATTTCAAGTTAGACTTACAGGGCACTGATTTCCAGAAAAAAGTTTGGAACGAATTGCGAAAAATTCCTTACGGTACAATGGTTTCTTACGGCTATATTGCACACCGTATTGGTAAACCGAAAGCCGCTCGTGCCGTGGGTTCCGCGAATCATCATAATCCGTTGTGGATTATTGTTCCCTGCCATCGCGTGGTGAGTTCAACCGGCAAACTCACCGGTTATGCCGGAGGTTTGGATATGAAAGCGTATTTGTTACAGTTGGAAGGGGCGCTGTTGGTTTAAAAACAACAGCGTAGGGGCGAGGCATGCCTCGCCCCTACAAAATTACAAAATTCCCAATTGCTTCTGATAAGCCGTCAACGTCTCAATCAAATTCGAACGAACGTGAATAAATTCGCCAACTCCCGCTGCTTTGAAGGCTTCGAAATTATCACCCGGATGTCCGGCTAAAGTGATATTTGCTTTACCTTTGAGCACAGCGCAAGCACCGTTTACCAATTCCGGATATTCCTCGTCTGAACTACACAACACCACAATATCGGCTTTCGCTGAAAGCGCAGCATTTGCACCTTCTTCTGGAGTTTTGAAACCTGCATTATCAATAATTTCATAACCGGCACAACCGAAAAAATTCTGTGCAAATCCCGCACGAGCCTTACGCATAGCGAGGTTTCCGTAAGTCAATAAAAATACAATTGGTTTTTTCTTTCCGGCTTTCACAGCTTTTTCTGTTGCTAAGCGCAACTCTTCAAATGCTTCCGCACCGCGATATAAGTGAAGTTTTTTGTATTCACCTGTCGGTATACACTCACCGTTTTTTGCATCACATTTGGGTTCGATTTTATCCAACATTGTTTCGTGTTGGTTTGGATATTGGTTTGTCCCCAAAATAATGGTTCTACGATTGGCAATGTCCAAGTCGCGCTGATGTGCGGTTTGTGCAATTGTATCTTGAATAGTTCCGGCTTTGAAAGCTACTGTAAAACCACCCATCTCCTCAATATCTTGAAATAATTTCCAAGCATGCTGCGCAATAGCATCGGTCAAACTTTCAATATAATACGAACCACTCGGAGCATCTACAATTTTATTGAAGTACGATTCTTCTTTCAAAATAATTTGTTGATTTCTTGCGATACGCGCCGAAAATTCATCAGCACATTTATATGTATCATCATACGCATCTACATGTATAGAGTTTGCTCCGCCAAGTGCGGCAGACATGGCTTCCGTAGTGGTTCGAAGCATGTTCACATTCGGGTCATAAATGGTTTTGTTCCATTTCGAAGTTGACGCGTGAACAAAAATTTGCGTGTGTTTCGCGTTATGTGCTTTCAACACATTTGCAAAAAGCATACGTGCAGCGCGGATTTTAGCGATTTCCATAAAGTAGTTTGAACCAACGGCAACGTGCAATGTCATGCGTTCGGCAATGGTATTCACGTCTAACCCTTTTTCAGTCAATAAAACTAAATATTCATTCGCCCAATTTAGCGCATAGCCCAATTCTTGAACAGCGGTTGCACCCGCATTGTGCAACAATTGTGCATTGACAGTCAACAAACGGAATTTCGGAAATTTGGCTGCAAATTTATCAAAAAGTTCTACAGCTGTTTTTACACATTCTTCCAATGAACCTCCGAAACTACCATATTTAAGAGCACATCCGAAGAAATCAAAATCAATCGATCCATAAACTTGTGCCGGAGAAATTTTATTTGCTGTAAGATAGTTTTCAAACAAATCTAAGGTTACCGAATAGTCTGTGGAATTTGTAAAGTGAATACCAACTTTCGTAACATCAATATCGTTCAACAAGGTTGCAAAATCCTGTTCCGTTTTCACATTTTTAACATTCAAGCCAACGCTCTGTGCACCGCGTTTAACGATATCTACAGCTGTCATGTTGGTTTCTGAAAGATCTTTTTGACAAGCATCTTGACGAATTTCCCAATCGTTGTTTTCTGCGGAATTACCGCGAACAAACGGAAACTCGGCAGGATTGGCTTGCAAATATGCTAAATTTTTCAAATCTTCTTCACGATAATAAGGTTTTACCTTAAATCCTTCGGGCGTTTTCCAAACCAGCTTTCTTTCATAGTCGGCACCTTTGAGGTCTTTGATGATCACATCTTCCCACTGTTGCGTGGTCATGGGTGGAAATTCGGTGAATAATTTTTCGTTACTCATATCGGATAATGTTTTTTTCGGTTATATAAGTTGCAAAGATACGATTTTTTTGTCTTTTTGCCCCAAGTATTTTTATCATTGTCTGATTATACTATCAATTTGCATCAATTTTTTTACAATACCTATTCGTTGCGGACATTCTTTTTCGCAGAGCATGCACTCCTTACACAAAGACGCTTGTTGTAAAATCGGATCGGCTTTGTCAAGTTCTTTTCGTTCGCTAATATATTCATTATATCTTGTAAGTACAGCCGGAATATCCACGCCAAACGGACAAGGCAAGCAATAGTTGCATCTCGTGCAGTTGACAAACCCTGCTGTAGTCATGATTTCCGTAACAACTGCCAAAGCGTCGAGCTCCTTTTGTGATAAGGGTTTTAATGGAGAAAACGTTGCTAAATTTTCTTGTATATGTTCAGGTCTATTCATTCCACTTAAAACCGTCAACACATTATCGAATGATCCGAGATAGCGAAACGCCCATTGAACAGGCGTCATATTAGGATTAACCTCATTCAACACATTCAACGCAAGTGGGCTTAAACTTGCCAATCTTCCACCAAGAAGACCTTCCATAACCATAACGGGAACGTTATTTTCAACGCATTTGGTGTATAAATATTCCGCATTCACATTCCGACCCGACGCGTGTTGCCAATCGATATAATTCATTTGTATCATACCAAAATCCCACTGTATGCCCATTTCAAACAACGTGTCGAATGCTTTAACATCACCATGAAACGACCAACCAAGATTACGAATTCGCCCTGCTTTTTTCTCTTCGAGTAAAAATTCGAGCAAACCATTGTCGATAAAACGCTGTCTAAATTGATCTACTCCTCCATTGCCAATACTGTGTAAGAGATAATAGTCGATATAATCCACCTGTAAATCTTCGAACGATTTATGATACATCGCTTTTCCGGCTTCAAAACTAAAATCCCGAAAATTCGACATTTTTGTTGCAATAAAAAAATCTTTGCGATTATGGCGCTTCAAAGCCACACCAACAGAAGATTCGTTTTGCCCGCTAAGATACACTGGAGCACAGTCGAAATAGTTTATACCCCCGGCAATAGCCATATCAATAAGTTTGTTGACCACTTCTTGATTAACAATTCTGTTTCCATTTTCATCGTCGATCATAGGAAAACGCATGGTGCCAAAACTTATCAGGGAAATCTTATCTCCTGAATGTGGGTTAATACGATAAGACAAGTTGTTACTGCTTCTCGTGCATGACAAAAAAATGACCGTCGCAAAAGCAACAGTAGACAAAATAGAGATAAAAGAGTACTTTTTCATGGTTTGATAATTTTATTTTGAATCCACAAAGATACGATTTTTTTCGTATCTTTGCAAAATCAAACTATAATATTTTTTTGCTATGAAACCAACCAATCTTAAAACCGATGAGTTTACAACCTCAAAAGGCAACATCGTTAAAGTAAATTTCATCAAACACGCTTCGTTGTTTTTTGAAATAAACAACTACGTTATTCACGTTGACCCAGTGTCTGAATTTGCTGATTTCTCAGTATTTCCGAAAGCAGACCTGATATTGCTTACACACGATCATTACGACCATTATGATGCTAATGCTGTAAAGGCTGTATTGACCGAAAAAACAGCGGTTGTATGTTCGGCGGAGGTTGAAACTGCACTAAAAGCTTTGGATATTACAAACAGTGTTAACGTTTTGAAAAATGGCGAAACAACGGAAATTTCAATACCTGCCGTAGAGTTTTCGATTTTGGCTGTTCCTGCTTACAACACCACACAAACTCAGTTTCACCCGAAAGGTCGTGATAACGGCTATGTGCTAACGATTGACGACATCAAATTTTATATCCCCGGCGATTGCGAAGATATGCCCGAATTAGCCGAACATCAAGACTACGACGTTGTTTTTCTACCCGTAAATCAACCTTATACCATGACCATTGATCAATGTGTAAATGCCGTACAAATGATGCAACCGAAAGTGTTTTATCCCATTCATTGCGGCGATACCGATATGAATGTATTAATGGACAGGCTCAAAGATATTACAGGGACAGAGGTTAGATTGTGTGACATGTAGAGTTGGTTATCGCCACGAATTGCAGGCACCAACGAAGATTTTACGGTATTAGCATATTTTGTACATCCTGACGTACACAACGTACTCCCATTGCTTCACCCGCTCCGGTGGCCGAATGTGTGTATAAGGTTGTAAGGCCAAACGTCATATAAAAAATATTGGTTCAAGATTAGAATAGCCTGCAGATGTCTCGCAATGCTTGACATGACAAGTAATGATCTTAGAAGGGAGGATGAAAGCAGCGGTGGCGTAGCCACCGCTGCTTTCATCTTATCCCCCACATATAATAAACCGTCATTCCGAGCGAAGCATACGAAGTATGCGAAGTCGAGGAATCTCCAAGCTACAAAGGCGTTAGTTGTGTAACAGCGACTA
>Ga0123352_10000057_pt1 | contig 113623 bp, 103 predicted proteins | sample TergutLab28metaG_FD_89700 | JGI IMG/M metagenome (GOLD analysis project Ga0123352, IMG submission 89700) | Labiotermes labralis P1 segment gut microbial communities from Petit-Saut dam, French Guiana - Lab288 P1 | ecosystem: Host-associated > Arthropoda: Insects > Digestive system > Gut ...
CGTGCCTAAGCATTATAACATTGTCTTACAAAAGAAGCAAACATTGTTTTGACTTTCTCGTCAAAAAACCACAAAACCCTCTGATTATCCCCAAAAGCAAATGGGATATCAGGGGGTTTTTGTATAAAAAAAAATATATGCGTTTAAAGCATATGCGTGTAACGCATATATACTCATCATACCTTGTATGATATCTTGTATACAAACAGACAAGGAGGCGTAAAATGTCTATAGGATTCAACCTCATATCCATGGGGGAACGGTATGATAACGATGTGCGTACATCATCATTTGACACAAACAATAGAATTGATTTGAATTATGTAGAACACTACAAACTTATATGTGCAACCCCAATGGATTCTCTGGCAAAGGGCAATGAGATACAAAATGACCTGATAATCACCTTGGAAGTGCCTACATCTGATTATAAAAACCCAAGTGTACAAAACATCATCAACTGGGCAAATACGCCAGTGATGCATGACGATTACTATAGAGATTTAGCCGTGGTTATAACCATGGCTAGTGGTTATCGTACAGTATATATGACCCATGCCAGAATAACACTGGAAGAGCGAATAGTGACACAAGCTGATTTTGTGACAATGACCATTGTGGCAAGTCAAAAAGAAGACCATCTTCAAGGGATTGTAACAGGCAGTGATTTTGAAAGCACGAGGGCAAGGGCAATCAGTATGATTGCGACGGCAAGGAGCAAGCGCAAAGTTGGGGCAGTTATCATGGCAGAACCTGTACGAAATGAATCAGAGCGTATACCCGTGGTTGAGCGTGTTCAAGAACGACGCTTTGGAGATACGATTACCCTGTCTAGGGGGCATGTTTTTTCTACACGTTCCTCTGCTATAGATACCCCTATTGAGCAGAGGTTAGGGGGGCGGTTTGTTCATTTTTCGGATGATTTTGAATCCTATGGTGGCGACCAAGGTTGGTGGAATGACGTTGATATTACAGACCCACCACTGCCAAGATTAGCAGATACAGGATGTGGAGCAATAGCCGCAGCAAATATCATATTCTATTATGCCTTGACGAATCGTCTTGTTACGAATGCACTTGGAGCATTGCCACCTAGCCGAGAAACTTTTTTAGCATTTGCAACAGAAATGTATAATACTTACACTCCACAAACTATTACATTACCAACATTAAGACGCGAACGCGAACCACGGTCGTATGGCATATGGTTTATGGATACACTTTTACTTGGTGTAAAAGCCTTTGCAGAAGAACGATTAAATACAATTTTGCATGGGGATATCATTGTTAATTCTGGACGACTTGGAGCAACTTCATATGTAGACGCAGTAAAGTTTTTAAAAAATGCATTGATAAATGACCATCCAGTTGCCTTACTTGTGACATATAATGATTACATCGCTTCTCCTGAATCTGGTGATATGATGGAAGAACATTTTGTCACGATTACAGCAATGAATGAGATAAGAGAATATGACATATTGCTGCGTGATGGTGTTGAGATAGAGCAGGATAATTTAGGAGTGATTGATTATGAATTAGTCATATCAAACTGGGGTGAAAGACAAGTCATACCATCTTTTAAGCAGATGTGGGAATCAAGTTCACCTGTTGTTGATTGGATACAGGCTTCTATGTCTATAACTTCTCTGATTACTGGATTTGCTAGTGTTTCATTAGCACATTTTACACGTGCGCAGTAACATTGAATTTTTACTTGCCCTTTCCAATGTAACTATGAACTATGTATAGAGGTGCAGATTATGAATAAAAAAGCTTTAACTGTTAAAATATTTATTTTATTGGTTATGATTTTATTTACTAGCGTAGCATGTGCAAGAAGCGTATATCCTCCACATGATGAATTCATAAAACTCTTTAATGCCTATGAGTATCTTACAATGCGTGTAGATTATGTTACTCGTCATTTAGGTCATCAAAATTTGCGTCTTGGACTAACCATCTATGATACCCATGTAGCGCTTGCAGATGTACGGGAATTACAGGCATATATTACAGAATATTTAAGAAGTGAACAGTTTAGAGTTTTTATAGAAGAACATATGGAGGATGTGAATATTGAGTCCTTACGTATATATATTAACCTTCGCAGTGCGAATAGAGAACACGGGATAAGTATAAGAACTACTGCAAGACAGTCTAACTTTGGAAGATGGGCACCCCGAGGTCAGCTAGGGTGGAGTATAGAAGTTGAAGATGAGTAAGACCATCATTTGTACAGCTAACGAACATGTCTTACAAAAGAAGTAAACATTGTTTTGACTTCCTCGTCAAAAAACCACAAAACCCTCTGAATATCCCAAAAACTAAATGGGATATCAGGGGGTTTTTGTGTTATGGCGGTTAAGTCAAGAATATACTTAAATATAATGACACTTGCAGTAGAATGCATAACTTTTATAAGGAGGGGTTTATGGGTATTAGCAATCGTATGAAAATTGCAGCGGTTTATGGTTCAGTATTTCTTGGGGCTGGGTTTGCATCAGGACGGGAGTTGATGCAGTATTTTGTGGGGTTTGGCAGGATTGGGATTTGGGGGCTTATGGTGGCAGGTGTATTATTTGCCCTAACAGGCTGGGCAGTTTTGTCCATTTGCCGCCGTGAAAAAATTGTCTCCTACAGCGGGCTCATGCGCTATCTACTGGGTGAAAAACTAGGCACAATGACTGAATGGGCTGTGGTTGGTTTTTTATTTTGCTTGTTTGTGGCAATGCTTGCAGGTGCAGGTGCAACAGCACAACAAGCTTTTCACTTACCCTTTACAGCAGGTGCGGTGATGGTGGGTATTGTGGTTTTTGCAATCTTGTGCTTTGGGCTAAACGGTATCATCAAGGTCAATCTTATTCTTGCACCCTTTATGGTTTTTGGCGGTATTTTTATTGGGCTTTTCACCTTTTTTACATATGCAACCCCTGCTTTTGCAGGCATTGGCACAAATCTTGGTTTGGCATGGCTTTTATCAGCAGTGGTTTATGCCTCTTACAATTTGGTCACTGGCATTCCTGTACTTGCGGCAACCTCTGGACTAGCGGTTACGAAAAGTGACGCACGATTTGGCGGCATTGTTGGTGGCGGAATCATTACTGTGCTGGGTATATCCATGGCTTTGCCGCTGTTTTTATACTATGCAGACATTATTACTTTAGAAATTCCATTTTTATATATTGCAGATGGATATGGACATGGGTTTAGCGCACTATATTTGACAGTCCTTATCACTGCACTGCTAACCACAGCGGCTTGCAATGGCTTTGCTGTTTTGCAATGGGCTGAAGGACTTGGCTTTAAAAATAAAGCCAAAGCCGCAGCAATGATTTGCGCCTTTGGTGTGATTGCATCTCATATTGGCTTCTCTAATATTGTTGCCTATATATATCCCCTATTTGGATTTTTAGGATTGTTTAAAATTGTAGTGATTCTGTTTTCAGCCGTTAAAAAGCGCGGGTGATAAAAAATGTGGTATACTGTCTAAGATAAATTCACTTGAGAGGGTTTTAGAGATGATGTTTAAACGCGCATGTGTAATAGTCTTGGACAGTGTAGGCATTGGGGAGTTGCCTGACGCAGCAGAATATGGCGATGTAGGAGCCCATACCCTTGGTAATATTTATAAGCACCGTGGCAAACTTGAAATCCCCAACTTATATGCTATGGGGCTTGGGAATATTGAAAACGCCCAATTGCCCGCGGTAGACAAACCCATTGCCGCCTATGGCAAAATGGCAGAGCTAACAAAAGCAAAAGATACCACCAGCGGACATTGGGAAATGATGGGGCTTGTTATGAATCCCCCTTTTGCTACCTTTAAAAACTTCCCTGAAACCATGTTAAAAGAATGGCTTTGCCGTGCTGGGCGCGAACCCAAATGGCTGGGCAATTATCCAGCATCAGGCACACACATTATGGACGAGCTGGGGGAAGCGCACATGAAAACAGGCGCACCCATCGTGTATACGTCGGCTGACAGCGTATTTCAAATAGCCGCCCATGAGGACATCATTCCCCTACCCGAGCTGTATAAACTTTGTGAAATTGCAAGAGAAATGCTGGTGGATGATTTATTTATTGGACGGGTCATCGCCCGCCCATTCATTGGCAAGCCTAATGGATTTACCCGTACAGAAAATCGTAAAGACTATGCTGTTCCCCCTACAGGCAAAACACTCCTTGATGTGCTTGAAGAAAAAGGCCATGCAACCCTTGGCATTGGAAAAATCGAAGATATTTTTTGCAACCGTGGTGTAACCCATGTAAACCACACCACAAATAATGTTGACGGCATAGCTGCCACTATTGACGCTTTAAAAAATGACACAGAAAATACGCTCATTTTTACAAATTTAGTGGACTTCGACATGAAGTTTGGACACAGAAACGACCCAGAAGGTTATGGTAAAGCCCTTGAAGACTTCGACAAAGCATTGCCAAAAATAATGGAAGCCATGAGAGATGACGACCTGCTTATCATCACCGCAGACCATGGCTGTGACCCAACCACCCCATCAACAGACCATTCTCGGGAATATGTACCTGTACTGGCTTATGGCAAGTGTATTACAAACCCTGCAAACCTTGGCACCCGTGCCACATTTGCAGACGTTGCCGCCAGTATTTACAGCGGGCTTGGATTTGGCAAATGGTCTATTGGTGAGTCATTTTTATAATTTTACAAACCTGTTACAAATGTAACTATTCATACCCTATCGCCGTCTAGTATATTGCATACGAAGCGGCTTTTTTTATTTGTCGGTTTACAGACATATTCTTATGACTCACGTACTTAGACTTGTCGCACCATAGGATGGGAGGTTTAAATGAATAAAATTATTATAAATAAAAGTTTACGCTCGATTTGGAGAAACAAGAAATCTTACTTTTCAGGCATTTTTGTTTTGGTTATTGGACTTGGTATGTTTATTGGCATGTTCAGCGGATATTTAGTGTATATGGAATCGGTCAGACTTTATCATTTAGAAACCAATTATGCAGACGTTTTTGCGTCAGTCAGGGCCATGCCGCTGGATTCTGTAGATAGGCTTACAAGGATAGACGGTGTAGCAGAATCCCAAGGTATTTTAAAACATGACACCAATGCACGGCTTGCTGGGTTTGATGATTTGATTGGTGTGCGGCTTATAGGCATTGATGAAAACCGCCCCCTAACAATCAATCAGTTTAGTTATACAGGGGAATCCATAAGGGAAGGGAATGACATATTAGTCAGTAGTGCTTTTTATAATGCACATGGGCTTCATATTGGAGACACGATTAGACTGCTCATTGGCGGGCAATATGAAAATTTCACCATTCGCGGCACGGTGCTTCACCCTGAATATTTATTTGTGCCTAATGTTGGCGGCGGGGTGGCAGACGATAGTTTAAACACTGTGGGCTTTGTACAAGTCAATGTAGTAGAGACTGTGGCAAATATGCAGGGGGCAGTAAACAATGTGAGATTAGTACTGGATGAATCTGTTACGTTTGAAGCCATTGAACCCTATCTCATTGACGCAATGGAACGGTACGGAATGATTAACATGGTAAGCCGATACCATCACGGAAGTTATATGGCTATCATCCAACAAAGCACTACATTTTCAATGATGGCAATACTTTTCCCTTCTATGTTTCTTACTATTGCTATTGGCATGTTGTATGTCACCTTAAAGCGGCTTATCACCATGGAACGTACTGAAATAGGCACTTTAAAAGCCATGGGCTTTTCAGGCAGATATATTGTAAGCGGTTATTTGCTTCAAGGGACTTTGGCGGCAATCATCAGTTTTTTACTTGCCCTTGTTTTTGGCTGGTTTGTTGGCGGCGCATTTTATAATTTAATCGCAGAATTTTGGGATTTAGCGTGGCTGCCATTTGTCCTTGATACCACAATTATCATTGCTGGGTTCTTTATTGCCCTTGGGGTCAGCCTGTTTGGTGTCATTATGGGTGCAAAATCTTCTTTGGGTGTTCAACCTGCCGAAGCCATGCGCGAAGCACCACCCAGTGCAAACAGTGCAGGCAGTAAGTTTAACGGCATATTTTCAAGGTTGCTTCTTAACACAGGGGGCAAGCTGGCCATCCGCTCTATGCAACGCAACAAGCGAAGAGTGCTTATCACTGTAGTGAGTATTGCACTTGTATTTACCCTAATGAATACATTTTTTACCATGGGTCAATTCATGTCCGATATTACAGATGACGCTTTTCTTAAACTACAAGTCAGTGACGGCACAATCACTTTAAACCGCTTTGAGTCCCGAGATGTACTGCTTAGAGACATCGGGCAAATGCAAGGTGTATTAGAAGTAGAAACCGTGCTGGCCATACCCGTCGAACTTGAAAACAATGGCGTTACACGCACCGTGGCTGTAAGCGGAGTGGCGGCCAATGCAACACTTTTTAATATCTTTGACAACAATGGAAGCCAACTGTGGACGGACAGCGGCGGTATTATATTAAGCCGATTTTTTGCAGATGAACTGGGTGTGACCGTTGGAGAAAGTATATCCGTTTACAATGCTAATCTTCGTACCCATGTTTATGTAGAAGTCACACAACTTGTGGAAGCTGCTGGAGGCATGGGGGCTTACATGGAAATATCCCAGTTAAGCGCGCTATTTAGCAGCGAACCTGTAGCCAATATGTTGATGATAAATGTTGAAGAAGGCTATTTACCTATCATCTTTGATAGTTTGGCTGACGCGGCGAATATTTCAGGGTTTAGTGATAACGAACGTGCCCATGCTTTTGCCCGAATCAACGCAGATATGAACAATGCCATATTCAACATCATCAATCTTGTATCAGTGATTATATGCTTCGCCATTATTTACAATATATCCAACATTGCCCTTGGGGAAAAACAACGGGAATATGCTACTTTGCGCGTCCTTGGTTTCCAAGCCAATGCGGTCACTGAAATTAACACATTTGAATATGTTATCATGCTTATTTTGGGTACTATTTTGGGCATTATATTTTCTTATTTTAATATACCGTCCATAGGCACAATGTTTAGTTTTGAACAGTCTATTATATCCGTAGGCCTATCCTTAGTGCCTACAGCCATGACTTTTGTAGGTGTTGCAGTATCCGTTGCCGTATCTTGTTTTTTAACAGGCAGGCAAATAAGGAAATTTAATTTGGTAGATGTGTTGAAGGAGAGATAAATTAAATGAAGGAAATACTCACAGTTACTAATTTACGCAAGGAATACAAAGTGGGTGAAGTCACCATACCTGTACTCAACGGCATTTCATTCAGCTTATATGAGGGTGAGTTTGTTATCGTACTTGGCCCAAGCGGCTCTGGCAAAAGTACTATGTTGAATATGGTTGGCGGCATAGATAGCCCCACAGGGGGAGACATTATTTACGACAATAAAAATATTGGCACAGCTTCCGAAAAAGACATGACAACATACCGCAGTAATGCCATTGGTTTTGTATTTCAGTTCTATAATCTCCTTCAAAACCTGACCGCAAGAGAAAATATAGAACTTGCCGCCAATCTGTCAAAAGACCATTTGGACGTTACTGAATTACTTGAGAAAATAGGCATGTCGGAACATGCTGGGCACTTTCCCGCGCAAATGTCTGGTGGGCAGCAACAGCGCATTGCCATTGCAAGAGCCATTGCAAAAAACCCCAGTCTACTCCTTTGTGACGAACCAACAGGCGCATTAGATTCTACTACAGGGCTTCAAGTCATTAGACTGCTTAAAGATTTTAACAAAGCTTATAAAAAAACCATTGTTATCATTACCCACAATGCTGCCATGGGAGACATTGCAGACAGAGTGTTTTATATAAAAGACGGACTGCTTGAAAAAGTAGTGGAAAACAAAAATCCAAAAGAACCTGAAGATATTGAGTGGTAGAAGAGGGAGCGATTATTCTATGAAAAAGAAAGTAAAGTATGCCATTTTAATCCTTATAGTTTTGGCAGTTGGTGGGGCTGTAGTTTTTACTGCCATGCAACCCCTTCATGTAGACACAGTAATCATTACGCCATCCTATGCCGAAGCGTATTTTACAGAGCGCGGGCATGTGCAGGATGACAGACATGTAACTGTTTACGCACTCACAGGCGGGGTTATTCTATCCGTCAATGTGCAAGAAGGGCAATTTGTTGAAGAAGGCGACATACTCGCCGTCATTGACCCCAGTGATTTTCTTCATGAAATCCAGCAATTGAGCGTAAGCAATCAATCCATTTATGCACAAATAGACAATTTAGCAGCAGAAGAAGCCCGCATGAGAGTGAGTCAAACAGCAAGCAGAAACGCATTGCAAGGGGAATTAAACGCCATTGCGGCACAAGAACAAATTGCCAGAGTGTCTGAAACAGACGGGTTACACATTAGGGAAGAAAACATCCGTCTGCAAAACATCCTGATTGAGCAAAGCCGTATAGATGTTCAAAATGCGCAAGATGAGCTAGACAGAGCCCAACTCCTTTTTAATGCAGGCATTATTCCCAGAGTGGAAGTCGATGCGGCCGAGCAAGTGCTGGAAGGACACAATACAATGCTTCAAACCAATGAGCAAAGGCTTGAAATCATAAGCAGTGAAGCAGGTATTGTTGACCAGTCGGAACATTTTGCGGCACTTCGGTCTGCCACTCAGGCACAAATAGCCGGCATTGAAACCACCTTAAATCAATTAAATTCTGAACCTATGCGCCAGCATTTTCTTGCCCTTATTGAAGGTAATAATCTAGCCATTGCCAACTTGGAGAGAATGGTTAATAGCAGTACAATAACCAGCCCTGTTTCAGGCATAATAGACCAGCTGCATGTAGATTCTACAAATATTTTAAACCCAGCTAGACCTGTTGCTGAAATTATAACAGGTGGGGATAACTTCATTGAAGTGTTTGTTTCTACAGCAAATATCAATGACTTATCTGTAGGTGACACAGTTGACCTAATCTTTATTCGCCAAGGCGGAGATGTTGTTTATTCAGGCACGATATATTCCATAGGCAACCGTGCAGAGGCCATGGTATCCATTTTGGGTGTGGAAGAAAGGCGTGTAGAGGTACTTATTGAACCCAATACATCCAGCGATTCCTTTAGAAGCGGCTTTGATGTTGATGTTCGATTTGTCACCTATGCCGCTGAAAACAGAATCACCGTTCCCAGAACTGCAATTTTTGAAGATGCAGGACAAAGCATGGTATATGTAGTGGAAAATGGCACAACTGTTGCAAGACCTGTAGTACTTGGCACACAGCTTAGAACAGAAGTAGTTATTGAATCAGGCATAAATGATGGTGATGTGGTCATTAGAAATGCACGTCAAGATGGGTTAGCCCATGGCATAAGCGTTGCATATTAAATAATAGGGCGTGTTTCCGTAATAGAAACACGCCCTAAACGCCTACCTCAATATAGCTCTTGGTGAATTTTCTCCTGAATATCAAGCAATATATCTACAAGATTAGGGTCAAAATGCTCTCCTTTTTCACTTGTAATGATATTAAGTGTTTGTTCCACAGTAAAAGCATCCTTATAAACACGTTTGGACATCAAGGCATCATAAACATCTACAATCGCCATAATACGTCCTTGAAGGGGAATGTCCTCACCTTTTAAACCATTAGGGTAGCCTTTACCATTCCAACGCTCATGGTGTGCTATTGCAAACAGTCTTGAATTACGTAAAAACACATTTTCGCCACTGCGGGCAATTATTTTTTCTATGATTCGTCCACCAGCCGCCGCATGGTCTTTCATGATTTCCCATTCTTCGGGTGTAAGCTTGCCAGGCTTTTTCAAAATCCTATCAGGGGTGCTTATTTTACCCACATCATGTAAGAGGGAGCATTCTGCAATTAAATCAAAATCCCAGCCAACAATTTGGTCATAATACAGCTTTTTTTCTAGCATATGGGTAAGTATCATTTTAACCAGCTTACTGGTGCGCCCCAGATGGTCACCAGTGGATTCATCTCTGTTTTCAACCATATCTGCCAATACAAAAACAATATCTTGTCTGGCTTTGTAAATTTGAAAAGTTTGTGCCTGAATCAATCCGCTTATGTCTATATGATGTTTGACTCTGTTTATCAGCACGGCAGGATTAAACGGCTTTCCGATAAAGTCTACAACACCCATTTTAAGGGCTTCTATTTCTGTAGCAAAATCAGTCTTAGCCGTAAGGAAGATAACAGGTATATCTTGAAACTGCTCATGACCTTTTAAATATTTCAACACATCAAAGCCGTCCATCTCCGGCATTTCAATGTCTAAAAGTATAAGATTTGGTTTTATCTTTTCTAAAAGGTCTATGGCTTTTTTACCTGATGGAATGGTTCTTACTGCATAATCAGCACTCAAGGCCTCAGCAGCCATGGTTAAATTACTTATGCTATCATCTACAACAAAAATTATTTTTTTCAATGTTCATTCTCCTTCTTCATTATAATCTCATCAGCAGCTTGTTTTGCCAGTACTGCGGCATTGTCGTCATCACTCAATAGTAAGTGCTTTTCAATCTCACCAATCAACATGGTTGTGTTTTTTGAGAGTGGTATCTTTTTCAATTCATTTAATAAATCTTGTGTGCCTTGTGTGTCATATGCTTCGCAGGTTTTAGAAATTGCCAGCAATTGTGTACTCACCCATAAGGAATCCTCCACCACTTCAAAAGTATCCGCTTCCCTACCCTTTGACAGATATTGCGTAACTTCCCGCAAACCTTGTAAAAATTCAGCGGTTTGATTTTTTATGTTATCTTCATCCTTAGTCCTGCCAGCATTCTCTAAAATAGCGGCTGTTTCTGCAAGTTCCAAGTGCTGAATATTTGTGAGGGCACTTTTCATGGCGTGGGTTTGTATGGTGTACATCTTAAAAGCATTGGAATCTATAGTTTCCATTTGCATTATAGATTCCAATATAGGAATGGATTTGGCTGTATCCATTAAAAAGGATGCTTTTAATTTTTCAGGCAGATTCTGTACATCGACACTTTCATGTTTATAATCTTTTGGTTTATCAATCACGAGTAAACCATGAGGCTGTTTGGCATGTATAAATTCCATTAAACAGGCATCTAGTTTTAATGGGTCTATGGGTTTAGAAATAAAGCCGGTAAAACCGTTATCCATAAACATTTGGGCGGCATCGAAAGTTGCATTGGCTGTTAGTGCCACAATGGGATGATTGTATCCTAAATTCCTTAGGATTTTGGTCACTTCTATACCATCTATGTCAGGCATCATGTGATCCATAAACACAACATCATATATTTGTCCATTTTTAATTCGCGCAATGGCATCAAAACCATTGTTGACCGTTTCAACAGTAAGCTTATATGGCATAAGATATCCCTTAATGACATATAAGTTGGACTCTACATCATCCACCACAAGTACACGGCCATAAGGCATAGGCTCATGAGATTTAAAAGCCGTTCCTTTGGCGTAAATTTTAGTTATCTCAAAATTTTGCAAACTTTCTGATAAAGCCTTGCCTAAAACATCCATGCCATCTGTTTTTTGTGGAATGCGAACAGTAAAAGTACTGCCTTTGTTGGGTTCGCTAATGACTGTAATGTCCCCACCCATCATTTTTACTAGAGAGTATGTAATTGCCATACCAAGCCCGCTACCTTCAATGCCACGGTTTTGCTCTAAATTAAATCGGATATATTCAGTGCCGAATAGCTTATCAAGCTGTTCTGATGTCATGCCCTGCCCTGTATCAGATACACTAATACGCAAGAAAACATCATCTGCGGTTGCTTCACCTTCTATGCAAAATTTTAAGGTTATGCGACCTTCCGGCGTGTATTTAAAGGCATTCGATAGTAAATTATTTAAAATCTGTTTTATCCTAAGTTCATCGCCAACAAAAAAACTAGGCAGATTTTCGTCTACTATCAATGTAAACTCAATGGATTTATTTTTTGCATACATAAAATTCAGTTGTAAAGTATCAGCAATGAGAATGGCTGTTTCATAAGTATTAGGGATAATCTCCATCTTACCTGCTTCTACTTTGGATAAATCAAGAATGTCGTTGACAATGGTAAGTAAAAGCCTTGATGAGTCATAAATACGTCTAAAAGCTTCTTCCGTTTCTAGGGTATGAATATTTTTTTGCAATTCGATATCTGATATGCCTAAGACAGCGTTTAAGGGTGTACGTATTTCGTGGCTCATACGGGCTAAAAATTGTGTTTTTGCCTTGCTTTCATTTCTTGCTTCTAATAAAGGTTTTGTAAAGGAATCAAGTAATTGATTGATGCCTGACAACAAGGTATTCCAATCCCCTTTATGTTTTGTTGGGTCAAGCCTGTAATGTAAATCTCTACTGCCTACAACTTGAAGTACAGCTTGATAGATATTTTTAAGCTCTTTTTGCATCTCCCCTGATATTTCATTAAATACTTTACTTTCTCCCATGTATGGTTTTAGTTTCTTGTCAAAGTTTCCTTCGGCATAATCGTGAAAAATATCTAAAATAGCCATGTTATTATCCACTAATATGTCAATGACTTTATTTATCCCCATCGTTGCTTCTTGATATGAACCCATATATTCAGCAGTATCTACACGCATACTAAGGGTACCCTTTTCTGCCTTTTCTTTTATATACTCCAAGTCTGTTATGAGTTTGTTCATTGGCTCTACCATGTTCGCAATAAAGTTGTGTAATTGCCCCATCTCATCTTTATCATCCGTGCGCAAACATACTCTGAAATTACCTTGAGACACTTCCATTGCATATTGGGATAATTTTTTCATACGCTTATTGATAGAATTTGCCGTTATTATTGTAATTGATATAGATACTATGCCAATTAAAGTAAGTAATATTGCAATGAGCCAGTACGTTAAAATTTGATTTTGAGCATTGGTTTTTCTAATTCCAGCAATCCATGTATCTGAAAGGCTGTCCAAAAACATATTAGCTTCTTCCAGATGAATGGATATTTCAGCCCCATTCTCTACGACTTGCATTCCTGCAACAACATTGCCTGCTAAGGCATATTGAAAAACAGGTTGTATGACATTGTTATAGTAATTATCTAAAATAAGCGCAACTTGCATTGAGGTTTTTAGTCTTAAATCTTCTTCTTGAGGTAATATATCATTATCGTGAATAACCAAATTATTATATAACTTGAGGGATAAAAGCGCGTCTACAAAAGCATTACGGGCGTGGAAATAAGATAGCTCTACATTAGCTGTATCGCCAGCTCCACCATACAAAATCATAGCATTTACATGTCTTTGCATTGTCTCATGAGCAAATCTATAATTAAAACGAGCATCTCTCCTGACAAAATGACCGCTGATAAGGTTTTCATGTGAATATATTATCCCTCTCAAACCTATCAAAGTATATATTATCATAAAGAGCATAATCCCTAAAACTACACAAAACCCAAGTAAAATTTTGGTTTTTATTTTTAAATTCAAATAATAATTTTTCATTGATATATCCCCCTTATTACAGCTGGTTTACGAATACATCCTATGACGTACACTATGAAGATTGTAACTAACGCGACTAATGCTTATTCAGTATACAATACTATAAAACTGCTCTTTTATCATCTGAGCAACGTCATCATGCGAAATGTCTGGGTTTCTAAATCTGATGCAGTTGCGTTTTGATAAGCTTTAACAACTTTTTTGCTTTTCTTCGCTGAAATAACCTAGGCACTTTTTCAACCACACCGTTTACTTTAACCAATGATCCCGTATCTTTGAAAAACATCTCTGTTCCGAATTTATCACACTGGTTTTTCAACGAAACAATCCAGCCGAAATCTAAAATCCTGCCCCTCTTCGCCACCTCACCTGCCACAGACACATATTGAATCCCTTTAAGATAAGACTCAATATTGATGTTTTCCAGCAATGGGCTACAAGATATGAACCTACCTCTTGCCGGAATATCTAATAAAATTGGTAATCTTATGTCGGTATGATATTGGTTTTCAACAGTCACGCCAATTATTACGTTAGCATAGCCACTCCCCCAGTCATCAGGGAGATTTATATAAAACCTTTCTATCCTCTTGGTTAACAACAAAAATGTAACATCTGGATTATCCTTGATAACTCTCCACATTTCAGCACGCCACTGGTCTGCGCTAGGGTGAAACCAGTCGGACATAAAACCAGTGACAACGCTTTTGCCTTCTGTAAATTTGACTCTAGCAAAATCTGAGGTCTTTTCAAGGATGGTATTTGAACGATAAGCATAGTAGCAGTTTTTACATGCTTCAGATACCGGGGTACATCCTACCCAGGGTTCCCATACAATGAGTTTTCTAAAAGGAATGCGCTTATTTGAGGCCGCCCTGCGGGTTATAAGTTTAATTATTTTAAATTTTAATCTATTCATTTTCCCTACCTGCTTCCGAAATCTTTTCAAACAAAAAACCTTTGAAATTCGGCGTTGGTTGTTCCAATATTATAGATATCAACAATTCCTCTAGCATTACAATACACATAAAAATGCCTATAATCGCCACAACTATGTTTGCCTCTATGACTAACGAAAGCATTGGAAATAAAAAACATAGCGAAGCACCCAGTTTATGCCCATAAGAGTGGGACATAACGACACTTCCATATTTGTGAAGCGTAAAAGCAACAATAACCACTTTGAATAATAATATTCCCAGCACCAACCACAATGCCCAAACACCAACACCTACTGCCGGTGCTACTGATATAAAAATACAAACTACGAGAACATGATCGGCGACTGCATCAATCGTTGCTCCCAGTTTAGACTGAGCATTTAATTTTCTTGCAGCCAAACCGTCAAGCATGTCGGTTAAACACGCCACAATATAAATTAGCATAAAAAACAAAGTGAATGGCTCGAACAGAAGTAGGCTTATCGCCAATAAAATACGCGACACTGATAAAACATTAGGTACTTGTTTCATATAAATATCCACTCCTCATAGCTCTATCTAACTATACCCTGCATTAACATGTAGTGAAGCAAATGTTACCTTATTGTTACACGGGATTATGGCATTTCGTTATATCCACGTTAATATAAATTTTAGCACGTACCCACTCTTTGTGGTATACGTCATAATATTACGTTATTGTACAATTGTAACACGTAGTTTTGCATAGTTTCAATAATAAAATTATGTATATGCTAGGACAAAATCTAGTAAAAATGCTATACTCAACAAGAGACATAGATGGAGGCGAATAACATGCCCAACCACATTCATACGATTCCTGTACTTGATGCATTGCGCGAGCCTGAACATTGTGCCTTTTGCGTCATGCATAAAAAACTTGAGCAAGACGCGATTTTATTTATCATGGGCCCAGCGTATATGGAAGATGATGTACGTATGGAAACAAACCGTGTTGGTTTTTGCAAACGTCATATGGAACACATGTATAAAAATCAAAATCGGCTTGGCTTGGCACTCATGCTGCACACCCATGTACAGCAACTTAACAAGGATATTAGCAGCATTGTTCAAGACAGAACACCTGTCTCCTTTTTCGGCAAAGACCCAAATTCTGCATTAAGTAAATTGAAAGTACATTTGGCAAAAACCAATAGCACATGTTATGTCTGCAATAAAGTAGAAAACACATTTGAAAGATATATAGATACATTTTTTCATATATGGAGTAAAGGCGGGGAAGATGCCAAGTTGATTTCAGCTCAAAAAGGTTATTGTCTCCCGCATTTTGTGCAGATTTTAACCGAAGCCGAAAAACTTGGGCGCAGAAAGCGTGAGAAATTTCAAGATGATATTTTACCTGCATGGCAAAATCTTATGCAGGAACTTGAAGGGGATTTAGACTGGTTTGTGCAAAAATTTGATTTTCGCAATGCAGATGCCCCTTGGAAAAACGCAAAAGAATCCGTAACCCGTGGAATTTCATTATTAGGAAGTGACATATAAAAATGAAGGATTTTTTTAAAGCTGAGTGGACGAAACTGAAAACCATGACCTTTGCTGAAAAGCGGTGGTATATTTGGAATTATTATAAGCTGCAAATTGGCGGCTTTTTAATCGCCGTTTTTTTTATTGGCAGTGTCATAAATCATGTGTTTATTAACCCGCCAAAAGATGAATTTTTATACATTGCATGGCTGGATATCCCTGCATTGTCTTCAACACTGATAGAAATGGGGGAAAGCCTTAGTATCATTGTAGACGATGACCAGCGTGAGTGGGTTCTTTTTACCGATTACAGTGCCACTGACAATCCGCAACTTAATCAAGCGAGACAAACCCGATTTCATGCAATGGTGATGTCTGGCTCGATTGATGTTTTTATAACCACAGCTGAATATGCACAAGGTTGGGCAAACGCAAATTTTATCCAGCCCTTACATGAAATGCTTGCACAAGTCGATAGTCCTGCGTTGGAAGAGGCAATAGACGAGCGGCTACTCACCATGACCTTTACACCAGAGGAAACCTATCCTCCGATTACAGACATCATGGCAGTGTCTCTTGCTGGTTCGCCCTTTATGGCGTATTTTGGAATACACACTGATGATATAGTGATGGTATTGGTGGGCAATGCCAATAGATTTGACAGAATTATATTGGCTTTAGAGGTGTTTTTAAATGGAGCATAGGCGCGGCAGTGCATTTATGCTATTTATGTTGATTTTTTATGTTATTTTCATGATGGTTTTTTCGCTTATTGTCAGCCGTTTTGGTGCAGAATTTATGGTGCGTGTATTTAGTTCGCCTTGGTCAATTGTTTTTAGATATTTGATGACGTTCATTTTACCGCTGGTCATTTGGTTGACGGTCACACGCTGTAAGCTTGCAAGCTATTTGCCAAGTAAACGTATTGATAAGATGAATATTATTTTTATTATTTTTTTAAGCATTTTTTTGCAGCCCCTTATGATGTTTATTTCGGGGATTTCCAGCTTATTTTTTCCGAATCAAGCCAGTGCAGTCGTTGGTGGTATGATGGCACAACCATTGTGGTTGCTTATTTTGGCTTTTGCTGTCACACCAGCCATTTGCGAAGAAATAATTTTTAGAGGATATATACAGTCGGCTTATCGTCACTATCCTTTTATTTTTGTTGCGCTAATAAATGGGCTTTTTTTTGCGATAATACATTTAAGTTTTCAGCAATTTTTATATACTTTTGCAATGGGTATTATTTTTGCATATGTAGTACATTATAGCCGCAGTATTTTTGCAGGCATTTTAATGCACTTTATGATGAATACAATGCAAATATTTTTGCTGTGGTGGACGCATATCAGCGGAGTCGAGCTTATACCCACATGGGGAACATTTTATGAGCGACTTTCTACCATTATGGGGGTTGGGCTTGTTGCACTGCTAACTACACCTTGCGCGGTTATTTTGTTTAAATCTTTCTTGTCACATAATCGGCAACACAATATCACCCATGATATGCAAAAAGAACTTTTAGATACGCCCCTAGATGTTGTAGATGAAAGCGTTGAAGCACCACCAAAGCCAACCCGCTTATTATTTTTAGACCCTTTTGGGATTGCAGTTGTTCTATTGTTTTTATTGATTATGTTTCTCTTACAGCTATAAAATGGAAGAAGCCCAACTTCAGGGGGGATGAAGTCAGGCTTTTGAGGGGGGATATTTAGTTGTTCCTCAAACAATTGTTTAAGGTCACACATATAATATCGACCAGATTTTAGGGCTTTATACTTATGTTTGAAAAAAAATTGAAAAAGATTTTTTATCCTACAATTTTGTAGTAGGTTCTTGCAGTTAAGATATAGATGATTGTGTAGATTACAGCAAAGATTGCAAAGCAAGCGACTGTACATAATATAAATAAATTGATATTTTGTAAGTCCAACATCGCCAGAATATTTGTAAGTGCAGGAAATGCCGCCATTAAGTGAACACCTGCTGTAATTAAGGGCAGAAAAAAGACGATTAAAATTTGAGTGTGGATTGCACGCTTTATTTCCACAGGGTCTAATCCTATATTTTTCATAATTATATAGCGTTCTTTATCGGCAAAGCCCTCTATAATTTGCTTATAGTAAATGGTAAGCACTGTTGCCATGAGGAACAACGCGCCAAGGAACATACCGATAAAATAGATTCCGCCATACATTTTTGTTTCTTCCATACGTCCTGTTTCATGGCAAGAAAACCTGTAGGCATATGGATAAACGCGGCGTATTTCTTGGACAATAGCTTGACTGGCGGCTAAAGTGATTGCGCTGTCTGCGCCTATGTCAAACCCATATCTGTAACGGACGTGTACAGGGTCATAGCTGATATTTGCCGGGTGATATTCAAGTAAGCTGTCCATCACTGTCCTATTTTGTACAACGATAAAATATGTTCCCACGACAAGGGTTCCTATAACATCCCAACCTAAGATATATTCCACCTGTTCACGAATGTAAAAGCGGCTGCCCATCAATTCAACACTTTCATGGGAAAATGACCCCCGCCCAGCGTGAAAAAGCACTTCGTTTTCTTCCAGTTCAATAGAAGTTCCTGCCCAATGATTATAATCTTCTAAATTTAGAACCATCACATATCGCATTTGACCGATATTATTAAAATCATCACCTGATACATCAATATTCAGCACATCATTTTGAGATATAGCCCAAGTCGTAAAATATGAAAATTGAAATGCATTTAATGGCATAAGATTTCTTTCTTCTAACACATCATGTGCAATTTCACGAAGCAACTCAATATGACCTTCGTAATGGGTATCCAGCGAAATATCATGAGGAAACCGCCGACCTAGACCATCTTCAAGTCCTGCATACAGCGTCACAGCGGATGCAACCATAACCAGTACAGATGTGGATAAAATACATATAACTGCAAGCCCAGCGGCATTTTGCTTCATACGGTAAATCATACTTGAAAGAGAAATAAAATTGCGCGCTTTATAATAATATCGTTTATTTTTGCGCAAAATTTTCAACAGGGCAATACTGCTGGTTGTAAATAGCAGAAAAGTACCGCCAATAACAAACAATGTAGCCATAAAAAATACAATAATGATTTCAGCAGATGCAATATCAACGGTTATAGCCATGCCATACCCTATGCCAAGCAGTAACACACCTAAAATGGCAAGAAACCATTTGGCTTGTGGTTCTTTTTCGCCTGTTCTTCCACCGCGCAATAGTTCAATGGGTTTAGAAAAAAATACTTGCCGCAAACTATCAGCTAAAATCAGTCCAAAAATTATAGTAAATACAATGGGTGTAGAGACTAACCCTCGTAGAGATACTTCAAAACCTAATGTAACCAACCCGCCCATAAGGCGCAAAAGCAATAGATACATAAACCTATCTAATAAAAGTCCAATGGCAAGCCCAATATTAACACTTACAAAGACAATCACCGCTGTTTCTATCAAAATGATACGAGCAATATGGGCTTTGCCAAGCCCTAGTACATTGTATAACCCAAACTCCATCTTGCGTCGTTTCATGAGAAAACTGTGAGTATAGAACAAAAATATTCCTGAAAATACTGCCGCCACTTGAGATGAAAGTTCTAATAAGATTGCTGTAGTTCGGCTCATTTCAATAATACTTGGGCGGAATGCAAGGGATGTAAGCAAGTAAAACACTGCAACAGTACCAATCATGGTTATTGCAAAGGGGACGTTAAGCTTTGCATTTTTTCGCAAATTCGACACAGCGAGTTTCATGAAGAAAAACTTAGGCATCTGCATGACCTCCTGCAAGCATGGTTAAAGTATCAGAAATTTTTTCAAACATTTGGGATGTAGAATTTTCTCCCTTGTAAATTTGATGGAACACTTCACCATCACGAATAAATAAAACACGTTTTGCAGTGCTGGCGGCTTTGACACTGTGCGTCACCATAAGAATGGTTTGATTTTTGTCGTTAATTTCTTCAAGGAGACGCAATAATGCGTCTGATGTGCGGGAATCCAGTGCGCCTGTAGGTTCATCAGCAAGGATGATTTGAGGGCTGGTAATCAATGCCCGTGCGACTGCGGCACGTTGTTTTTCACCCCCTGAAACTTCATACGGGAATTTTTGTAAAACTTCTGTAATACCAAGATGTTTGGCAATTGGCTCAAGCCGTAACGCCATTTCGTTATAGGTTTTGCTTGAAAGTACAAGGGGAAGGAAAATATTATCTTGTAGTGAAAATGTGTCCAGCAGATTAAAGTCTTGAAAAATAAAGCCCAAATGTTCACGGCGGAAAGATGATATCTTGCGGTCTTTAATTTTTGATAAGCTTTGTCCCTTTAGCAAAACTTCCCCGCTTGTGGGTTTATCAAGGGCGGCTAATATGTTTAACAATGTCGTTTTACCAGAGCCGGACTCACCCATGATTGCAACATATTCGCCTGCTTCCACACTAAAATTTACATTGCGCAAAGCTTCTACTTTGTTACCGCCAAAGCGGGTGGTGTATGTTTTCTTTAAATTTTTAACGTCTAATATTGTCATGTGTATTCACATTCCTTTCGTGACATAATTATAGCTCCCCTGCTTCGTGTCTACCATTGATTTGCCTTACAAAAAAAAGGTGTATCTTACAAAAATGTAAGATACACGCGGGTACCTTTGCCGACTTGAGATTCGGCGTGGAAGCCGTGATTTAGCTTTTGGCAAATGCTTTTGCACAAGTACAGCCCCAGCCCTGTAGCTTTTTTATCAGTACGCCCATTGTAGCCTGTGAAGCCTTTTTCACCAATGCGCGGCAGGTCTTCGGCGGCTATACCAATGCCTGTGTCTTCTATTAAAAGGGCATTTTCTATAAAGAATATTTTTATTGTTCCTGTGGATGTGTATTTAAGTGCGTTTGATAAAACTTGCTCGATGACAAATGACAGCCATTTTTCATCCGTTAGCACATTTACATTTATGGCTTGTAAATCAAGTGTCAATTTTTTGTAAATAAACACAGGTGCAAGTTTTCTTACAACACTACGGACAATAGTTTCAAGGGAATAGGTTTGTAAAACATAGTCTGTAGAGTGACTGCCAAGGCGAATGTATGTGAGCAACATTTCTACATATTGCTCAATGCGGAAAAGCTCCTGTGATAGTTTTGGGGTTTGCAAAGTTTCGTCTGATTGAATCAACATACCCATTGCGGCAATAGGTGTTTTTATTTGATGTACCCATAGTGTGCAGATATCTAGCATGTCCTGACTAAGCCCATTGGCAGTGGATATATTTTCTTGCCGTAGCTCATTCAAAGTTTTAATGAGGACAGTATAATCACTTTCAATGATTCCCTTTGGCGCAGGAAGTTCATGTACTACCACTGCAATTTTATCCCGCAAGGCACAAAGCCGCTTGTGACGTGAATAGAACTGGGCAAAATCTATCATAAGTACAATCATGCCTACTATTGCACATAATAAGCCAGCGTAAAAAACAGCCTCTACTTCCAGCCGATAAACTGAAAATACAGCGGCAAAAATGCCAACAAAAACAAAAAATATAATTATCAACTTCATATGTTGCCATACATACGTGGTAAACCATTTTAGCACAGTCATTGAATAATATACCCTGTTCCTTTTTTAGTTTCTATGAAGCCCCAAAGCCCTAACTCCTCCAATTTACGGCGCAGTCGCCCTACATTGACAGACAGGGTATTTTCATCTACATAACTATCTGTTTGCCATAGTTTAGTCATTAGGGTATCACGGCTTACTATTTTGCCTTTGTTTTCTAAAAGCGTTTGTAAAATACGCCCTTCGTTTTTCGTAAGTTCAATGGTTGTATCACGGACAGTCAGCGTCAAATTTGATATGTTAAAAAAGCCACCGCCATGCTCTATGATATCTGCTGTCTTACTGCCAAATTCATAAGTACGTCTAAGCATGGCTTGTATTTTTGATGTGAGTACTTGCATGTCAAAGGGTTTGGTCATGTAGTCGTCTCCACCCATATTCATTGCCATGATAATATCCATTTTATCATCGGCAGATGAAATAAAAATCACAGGCACTTTTGACAATTTGCGAATTTCTGCACACCAGTGATAACCATTAAAAAATGGTAATCCAATATCCATAAGCACAAGTTGAGGGTCAAAAGCAATAAAGGCTTCCTGTACTTTTGACAAATCTTCTACGCAAACTGCATTAAATCCCCATGAAGACAAATGTTTGCACAACGCTTCGGCAATGATGGTATCATCTTCAATAATTAAAATTTTGTACATGTTATTTCACTTTACAATGCAATACATAAGCTGGGGGGACATTGCGCAGTTCCCGTGTAATGGATATATTTTTAAAAAACCCTCCAATAAAATCTTTTTTAAGCAAAGTATATTGAAATGTGATAAATGCGCCATTGGGCTTCAAGTGTCTCTTTGCTTGTTCTAAAATATTTATAGAAACATTCTGGGGTAAGCTGGCAAAGGGTAAGCCAGAAATAATGTAGTCTGCGTGGGTAATGCTATGTTCTGCTAAGTACTTGGCAATATTTTCTGCGGAATCATTGGCAATGTGCAGGTTTGGTACGTTTTTATATTTTTTGCGCAATATTTCGCAAAAAGATTCGTCATTTTCAATGAGTAAAAGCTGGGTATTTGCTTTGCGGTTGCTTAACAGCATGTCTGTAAACACACCTGTGCCTGGTCCATACTCTGCAATAAACTCTGCATTGTCAAAATCAATGCCACGCACCATTTTGCTTGCAAGAAAGTGGGAACTGGGCAACACTGCCCCAACAGTTCTGGGTTTAAATATATATCTTAATAAAAATGCCAACCGATTCATATTTCAGCCTTCTTTCCTCTTGGATAATATCATATACGTGTATATAATAGAAGAAACTTTTTTAAGGAGGCTGAAAATGAACATTCCATTTGATGTGACGGGTATACAAATAGAAACTGAACGCCTACTGCTTCGCCCTTTTGAAGTATCAGATTTAGTGGATTTTAATGCTTATGCATCTGTACCCGGTGTAGGTGAAGGGGCGGGCTGGGAACATCATAAAACACTGGAAGCTTCACAAGCAATATTGCAATCTTTTCTTGAAAATAAAGATAATTTCGCCATGTATCATAAAGGGGATAAAAAAGTTATAGGTTCATTGGGTCTGCATAGTGGGTGGAGCAGCCGCAATGAAACCTACAAACACTTAAAGGCAAAAGAGCTTGGATATGTACTTTCTAAAGATTATTGGGGACAAGGATTAACCCCTGAAGCGGTCAATGCAGTTGTAAAATATTGTTTTAGTCAATTGGGATTAGAAGCTTTAGCTATTGCCCACAGCCCTAGTAATACTGCGTCACGCCGTGCAGCAGAAAAATGTGGATTTACTTATATTGAAACGGGAAAATATTTTTCAAAGCTGTTGCAAAAAGAAATTGATGATATTCGTCATATCATCATCAAGGCCGTTTCTCATTGATTTCATGATAAAAGGCAATAAGGGATTAAGCAGACTTTGCCGCTTAATCCCTTATTGCCTTTTACTACATATCATTAAATGCATCTTATCCAAAGAAAAAATTAGGATTGGGTGGATAATTATAAATACTAAGAAAAATATATTGGACAGGTTATCATATCTGATAAGATTTGCCATTTGTATTGTCAATCCAGTGGATTGTATATCCGTTAGCATGTTACGGCTACTATAGGCGACTAAAATTCGTGTAAAAGCGTTCATCCACAAGATGACTAAGGGTAAGATGAGCAGCAGTTTCCAAATGTGGGGCTTGGTTCGTATCAGTATTGATACCAGTATAGCACTTACCAATGCAATGAGGGCAAGAATTGGTCTATTCCTTATGACGGTATTCCTGATACTAAAATTTACAAAATAATATTGATTGTCACCAATGCCCAGCCGTTGCCATTCATTTAGGCGTATCATATCCGTCGTGATAGATAGATTTGTGATGATGGTTTCTACAGTGTTGCTTAACCGTGTGATAGGAATATAGATGTTTGAATGGTTATTGTCCTTATCGTCAATGATTCCGAATACTACATATGGTGTTTCATCAATGATTAACGTGTTGCCTGTGGCTTCATGGGTTCCAAAAAGTATAAAGGCGGCGTGTTGGTTAAGCACTGCCACATGATGGGCGTATCTAACTGCGTCTTCCCTAAAAAATCTACCATGGGGTATATAATGTCCCATAACAAAAGGGAAATAGTGATTTGTTCCAACTAAAATAACATCGTGGCTTGTATTGATGGCAGTCACTGTTGCCAATTGGCGGGATTCATAGGTTAGTTTTGTTCCGCTTCTGCTTGCTTCCGCCAATGTTTGCACAGGTAGGGTTGTGCCTGATATTCGGGGGATTGCTAAAAATAATTCCGGTAGAAGATTGACGCGGTAAGATATTATCACCATGCCAGCCAGCATAAGTAAGAGCATGAGGGTCAGGCTGATTTTAGTTTTCAAAAAAATCACCTTCATTTCCCAACCGTATACTTTGCCCTTCGCTAAAAGGCTTGTCGCTTATAACTACAATTGGCTCAAAAAAAGTTATGCCTTGAATAATAGATGTGTTTTGGTCGTCTGAATCCCCTATGATTACCCTCGTTTGCCGTGTATAAAACTCATTGCCTAAAACGCCCCTGCGCTGTCTCACTTGACTTATAAAATATCCGTCTCCATCCCGCCCTATGGCTGTATTTGGTACAAGCACTGCGGTGTTTGCGCTGGGTTCTTCAAAGGTTATTGTAAAAGTTTCGCCTGCTGTCACGGCACGTATGGATGTGTCAATGGCAATTGTTACGCTTTTTGCATGGTCTAGGGGGATGACTTGGGTTACAACCCCTTCTAAATGCCCTAATGCATTGCGTAACATAGCCGTACTGCCTGTAGTGATAAAATGATTACTAAGAGGAATCTCACACTCAACAATAAATTGCGCAGTTAGCCCAATACTTGCCAGCCACCCATTGGCAGAGATATGTTGCCCTTGGTTGATAGGCAAATTGGTTATTACACCATCTACAGGGGATACGATAGTTGTAGATTCGTAATTTATCAGTCTGCGTTCGTAGTGTGATATGTTGTTTTCCCATTCCGCATGTAGGGTTTCTTCACGTAAGGCAAAGTTTTGTGCTTGTATGTTTAATGTGCGTATAGCTATGTGTTGTGATTCTAATTGATGGGTTAGGTCTAGTATGCGATTTTCTTGTTGTCTCTCCCAGTCTTGCTGACGGATATGTTCGTCTTCATTTTGCAGTTGATATTGGCTGTAAAGTTGTGCTTGGTTGGCTAGTAATGCACTTAAGGCATTTTCTGCGTCCACTAAAGCTTGCCTTGTGACAATGCCTGCGGTTAATAGGGTATTGGTTTGATATAAAAAATGCTCGGCTTGTGTGATTTCTTCTGCAATGGCTTGGAGTTGAAAGTTAGAAATTGCTATGGGTGTAAAGGTTTCACTTTGCTGTGCGGTGATTTGTCGCTGGATGTTTGCAATTTCTGCATTTATTCTTTCAATTTCAACTTGATTGGTTGCCCTGTCTATTTGCAATGCATTGATTTGCCGTTGAAATTGCATGTGAGCAGATTGGATTTGTGCTTGTACATCGGCGGTGTTTGTTCTAAAGTCAAGCACTATAATAGGCTGACCTTGGGTCACACTTTCCCCTTCACCCGCGAGGATTCTATAAACCCATCCAGATGTTTCTGCATACAGCTCTGCTGTTTCTGCATAGCGTACAATACCGCTGGTCACTTCACGATGATTAAGATAACCCCGTGTAGGCAAGGCAGCGGTGACTGTTGGCATATTAAAGTTATGCATTGTGCCTGACATGAATATGAGTACCAAAAGTATTGCCAAGGCGACAAGTATTGCACGGATTTTTTTGTTCATGTTTTTTCACCCTTCATTTCAATCCTGATAATTCGATTCCTTTTTCTAAGTGTTCCTGACCTGCAAACAGCCATAGGAATGGAAAAAGCATATATACACTGCTTGCCGCAAAAATTACCCCCATGCGTCCATCTGCAATACGTGATAAAAATACGCTGAGTGGTTCCATATTAAAATCCCGTATAAAAATTACGGCTTGCTCTACCACATTCCAGTATTCTATGAAAACCAGCATGGCAAGTGCGGTCATACCTGACTTCATTTGAGGGATTACAATGTATGTGAATATGCCAAGTTCATTTGCGCCGTCAATTTGTGCTGCTTCATAACATTCTGCTGGAATACCTTTCATAGATTGTCTCATTAGAAATGTGCCAAATGGAGCGAATATGCCCGGCAAAATGATTGCCCAATGGCTGCGGGTAATGCCCAGCCAATCTGCCACAATAAAATTAGGCACAAGTACCGCTTGTAAGGGCATGAGCATTACCACAATATAAATGAAGAATAAAATTTCTTTGTACTTCCATCGCCAACAAGTAAACCCGTATGCAGTTAATAAGGAAATGATTAGACTGCCCAATACCACAGGGACAGTCATTCTCATGGAATTGACTAACAACATCAGAAATAGCGGGCTGTCAAACAAAACGATACGATACTGTGCAAGGGTAATATTCTGCGGAATCAAACGGAAAAATACAGACCGCTCTTCAATACCATGTATTCTGTCAAAGAGGGATAAATCTGTACGGTAGTGCAGAAGTATCTCCTGCTCTGGCATGAATGAATTTGTTACTGTCACCAATAGAGGAAATAAAAACACAAAACCAATCACCACTAAAAATGCGTTTATTAAAAGTGTCTTAGACATGCGATGTTCTCCTTTCTAACCGTAGCAGTCCCCAAGTGAGTACCACCATTACAAGGGAAAACAAAGTCGTTGCAGCAGTAAGTCGGGGATAGTTTAGGGAAAAGAAATTATTATTCATGAAATGCTGTAACATGTACACGCTTTCATGAGGATACGCACCCATGAGTAAATAAACTTCACGAAAAACTTTAAATGAGTTTATTATTGACATCAACAGAACGATTACCGAAATTGGCAGCAGATTTGGAAAGGTAATATTGCAAAATATCCGAAACCCACCTGCACCATCCATTTTTGCGGCTTCGTAGTATGTTTTGGGAATATTGCTTAGTCCTGAAAGGAATAGCACCAAATTAAAGCCAAGGTTTTTCCATACAAAAATAATCAATACAGTTATCATGGCATATTCGGAATTAAGCCAGTCAATGCCCAGCCTATTGCTGCCAAACAACACGCGCCAAAAAAATACCATTGCACCTGATGGAATGACAAGTGGAATTAGAAAAATAAGTATATACAATGGTTTATATTGTCCAGTATTTTTGATAAGCAGGGCTAAACCCAGTGAAAAAGCCATATTCAAAGGCACAGAAAGCCCCATGAAAACCATTGTGTTTCTAAACCCCAGCCGATAAGCGGGGCTTTGCAGCAGGTCAATATAGTTTCTAAGCCCTACAAAGTCCCCGCCTACAGGGCGACTCATGAATGAATATCCAACCGAAACGATAAAGGGTATGATATAAAACAGTGCAAACCCAATAAGTCCCGGTAGGATAAATAATAGTCCTTTATGCTTATTCATTCAGCATTAAACTGACTCTGCTTTGTAAGTTTTGTGCCAAATCTTCCGCACTTATATTGCCTTCAAAAAATTCTGCAACGGCTTCAATCACCATGTCTGTCATGATTGAATCTGTTGTGTGAAAGGTGTTTAGCAGGCTGGTAAAATGGGCAACTGTTGCCGTATATGCATCAAATCTGGCTTGTTCGGCTGGAGTTAACTCTATGGCTTCCCCAGCCATGTCAGGGTTAAAATGATGTCTGAAAAAGAAATTGGAGGCACTTCGTCTTGCACTTTCTTCAAATGCGCCAATATGCAAAGGAATCCCTCCTGGATTTTGCAATATTTCAATGATGGCATCACTGGATAGAAATTTTATAAATTCCCATGCCAAGTCTTGATTTTGTGAGTTTGCGTTAATACCAAAAGCTGTGCCTGTGCCAATCTGTCCAAAGCTAAAAGGTACCTGTCCCAATGAATTGCTTAAAAGCCCTGCAATCATGTCATCATCTGTTATGCCTATACCAAAATCTAGGGATGGCGTATTGGGGTCATCTCGTGCAAACTCAAAAAACAATGTAAAAAGGGTTTTTATTTTAAAGGCGTAGCGGTCTGTTGCACTGGACGCTATGCCTATCGTGCTTATCGTATCCATGTTCATTTCAGGGGCAGATTCACGTAATAATCCTGTGTCTTCAAAATATTGCAGTTGATTGAGCATGTCTACAAACAAGCCATCGGTAAAATTGGCTGTGCGGTTTTCAATGTCAATAAAATGACTATGATACAGGTCAAACATTGTGCGGAATAGTGTAGAGGCAGTCGTGGGCATCATTTGATATTGGCTTTCGGTTGCCCACGCGCTTTCAAGTGCTGGATACCCTATGGCAAATAATGATTCAAGGGTAAATACATCATTGGTTTCAAGAAACTCCCGTTGTGCCTGGGCAAATAACGTGCTGTCAAAGGTTAAGTAATCAAAACTATAACTGATGGGAAACTTGAATAGTCCTGCGTCTGTTGTAAGCATATCTAAAATATTGGCGCGATAGTCATAGATATTAAAGTTTGGGTCATTGTCCATAAACCGGCGAAGGTCAGCCAATTGACCTTGCTGGGCATATCTGTGAAATGGTAACACGTCAAAACCTAAAATATCAGCACCTCTGCCACTCATCAGTTCTGTATTTATTTGGTTGATATAATCACGACGTTCTTGCGCACTATCTTCCATGTGTGACACCATCATTGTTGTGCCATCATCCATTTCAACTGTTCTTACTTCCGGCATACTTGAAAAGCTTTCTACCGTAATCGTCACATCAGGATGCATGTACATAAATAGCGCAGCCGCTTCTTCAACAAATGGCTTCGTTATGATACTGTCAAAAACAGAAACTGTAAGTTCCCTAGATTCTTCAATGGATTCTCCGCCACACGCTGTCAAAGCAGTCAGAAGCAAAAATGTAAGTACAATAAATTTCTTCATAAAAAACCCTCTCGTCTTTAAATTTGAGGGTTAATCATAAACCATGTTTATGGAATTGAAGTGAAGCCAATATGAACTTCATGTGAAAAAGGCTGTGATATAATAAATATCATTCGTGAATTATGTACAACATAAAAAGAGCAGAGACGGTCACACAGGCGCATGAATATTGTATTATACTCTTTTTGTAAGGTGGCGATAAGGAATGCACGCATGGGAATCCATACAAAAAACATTGGATTACATTGAAGATAATATTGGAGATGAAATCCTTATTGAATCATTGGCAAAAACCGCTTCCCTATCCATGTTTTACTACCAGCGATTGTTTGCTCGGCTAGTAAAAAAACCTGTAAGAGAGTATATCAAGTTGCGGCGGTTAGCCCGTGCTTGCAAAAGTCTTACAAGTAAGCGTCATTATATTACAGACATTGGGGTTGAATACGGCTTTGGCAGTCGTGAAACATTTTCAAGGGCATTTAAAGAAACTTATGGACTTTCCCCATCTGAATATAGAGACAAGCCTGTCGGATTGAATCATTTTGACAAACCTGATTTATTACTCAATTATGTGATGGTAGATGAAGGCATACCTTTAGCCCATGAGGGAATTATCTTGGAGTATAACCGCAAAACCCTTCATGAGCCTATCCACTTTCTTGGTGTAAAGGATTTTTGGCGTTTTCAATCAGGTAAAATGCTTGGAGAAAGGACTGAGGTTTCCGAACCGTCTATTATATGGCAAAGATTTTTTAATGTACTTAGCGATATTCCATGTATCCCCTGTGGGCGATGGGTTGGTGTGTCCTATCATGGCGGTGCGCCAGACGGTTATTCCACTTACTTTGTTGGGGCAGAAGTTGAACCGACTGTCATTGATTCAGCTGATGAGCGTTTCGCAAGTTGGCAATTGCCTGCAAGGGAATATATTGTTTGTGAGTATGAAGCGGAAAATTTTAATCAACTTATGGATTCCCTTGGTAAGATGATGAAGTTTACGCGGTTTTGGCTAAGAAAACATGGGCTAACCGCAGACGGTTTTTTTCCAGAAATACATTACAATAATTTTACCAGCGTTGGTTATGCCTATATGGAAATGTGGATTCCGTTTAAGGCACGTAAATAAATAACAAATAATCTGGAGGGATTACAATGAGTCAGTATGAAGAAGGAATAGTAATACTTAAAGAGAAGTTTGGAAACGACAAGGATAACGTTATTGCCCTTGCCACTATCGAGCAGACTGACAATAATAAGCCTCGTCCCATTGTGCGGGATGTAGATGCTTATTATGAGGATGGTGTTTTCTATGTTGTTACATGGGCAAAGTCAACAAAAATGCAACACATCGCACAAAATAATGAAGTTGGCATTGCAGTTTGCTTCGAGTGGTTTAACGCTAACGGTATCGGCGAAAATTTAGGCTGGGTGCTTGACCCGAAAAACGCTGAATTAAGAACTAAATTACGCAAGGCATTTGCTAAATGGTATGACATGGCTAACAATGAAAATGATGAAAATTGTTGTATCTTAGCCATTCGGCTTACAAAAGGTATAATCAATATTAACCATCATGAAAAACTGTACTATATGGACTTTGTAAACAAAACCGCAACCGTAAGGGAGTGACTTGTATGATTTCTTAATTGAATATACTAACATCGTGTAGTATAATGAGACTGTCCCATTCACTAAATGCATTTCCTTTGGAGGTACTGTTTTGTAAACTGTCATCTGTGATAACTTTTATAATGAACGAAAAGCCTGTTTTCAACAGGCTTTTCAGTGATGATATTGGTTAATGATGGCAGGGCTTAATGTATTTTATTGCAGAAGTCTATTAAAGCTACCGTGTCATCATAAGGTGGCTTATTTTATTTCCAGAGGAGAGAAAACATTATGTTAATGATTACTGGGCAAAAGCTAAAAATAGCACAAGGCCTTTTCACTGAATACAACAATAATATCCCTATTTTTCAAAGCGTACTGGATGGGAATTATGAAGGCACTGGATTCGTTGACGATAATACAGCACCGTCATGGGTTGTTTTACAACTACCTATCGGCTTCCACTTTGTAGCAGGGCGGCTAATTGAGAAGAAAATCTTAGAAGACATACTTTTCAATCATATCTTACCCGTGCAGGACGAAAAACAGCTTATTGTATTTTCACCATCAACCGAATGGCAACCCTTGCTTGAATCAATCTTCTTGCCACGTAAAGGATTTATTGTTCCGCGCAAGATGTTCAAGTTCAGCCACGAAAAATATCAAGAAGCCATTGTTAGGCATTCTGTAATGTCTGATAATGCTAAAATAATAATCACGAAAGAGCGTATTGAAGGCAATTTTTGCAAAAATGATACATGGGTTTCAAGGTTGCTTGTTGATGGTGAATGTGTAAGTACTTGTGCCGCACCCATGACAGGCGGCGGGTATGCAGAAATCGATGTAAAAACCCAATCGAATTTTCAAGGTCAAGGCTACGCAACCCTTGTGACACTTGCGCTAATTCAAAATTTATTGGAAAATGCATTGATTCCTTGTTGGTCAGCTTGGCCTTATAGGCAAGCTTCGCAATCACTTGCCGAAAAAGTCGGGTTTATTCCAGAGCCTGATGTTAACGCATGGCTGTGGGATGAAAATGAATGTAGTTAATGTTGGTTAATAACTAAAGTCTGGGAGTCACCTTTCGCTACGCTTCAGGTGACTTCCAGACTTTTTTAGAAAATTTATTTTCCGTCAATCCTTTAATTTTCCCTTGTTTACTTGACAGAGGGTAGTCTATATGTATCCATTTTTTGTTTAAGTATAGTATCTTCACTTGAATATTTAGCATGAACACCTTTAATGGGTTGACAATACAATGGACTAAATGTATATCGTAAGCTTTAAAGCGGTACAGTTTAGGAGGAGAACTTTCATGTCTCACAAACACCAAGATGCGATACTTGCGTATCCATATGTTCCAGCGCAGAAATTCACCATGCGTTATTCAGATGATGACGCAATAATCCGCGGTACATTGTTTCCAGAGTTAGACCTACCTTTTGGCTGTTTTGAAAACAGTAAACACCTGCCAAGCACACCAATGACAGAATTGATGAAATTGGATTTTGTATGCTTAGAATTAAAGCTATACCTTGATGTAAACCCAAATGACACAAACACGCTTGCACTCTATCGAGACTATCAACGTAGAAGCGAAGAAGCCAAAAACAAAACACTTGGTTCACAAGCGCAGTTTAATTATAACAATTGGGTTTACGACCCATGGTCATGGGAATTGGAGGACTAATTATGTTCGTTTATGAGAAAAAGCTACAGTATCCTGTTAAAATCAAAAACCCAAATCCAGCACTTGCAAAATTTATTTTAACCCAGTTTGGCGGGCCCGATGGAGAGTTAGCGGCATCCATAAGATATCTCAGCCAACGTTTTAGTATGCCTTATCCAGAACTCAAAGCTGTTTTGACAGATATAGGTACAGAGGAGCTAGGTCACTTAGAGATGATAGGGACAATAGTTTATCAGCTAACACGCAATCTTACCGTTGATGAAATTAAAGCAAGTGGCTATCAAGATTATTTTGTAGACCATACTACCGCGATATATCCAGCAGCGGCTTCAGGTACGCCATGGAACGCAGTAGGCATACAATCAAAAGGCGACGTTATTGCAGACTTAGTGGAGGACATGGCAGCAGAGCAAAAAGCACGCGTAACCTATGATAACATTTTGCGCATGGTAGATGACCCAGATGTTAGAGACCCAATTATCTTCCTGCGCGAGCGGGAAATCGTGCATTTCCAGCGGTTTGGAGAATGCTTAGAAATAACGAGAGACAGACTAAACAAGAAAAACTTATACGCCATCAACCCAGCATTTGATAAAAGCTAGGATGTTGAAAGTGCGATAAAAAATGTAAAACAAAGGCTGCCGACAAAGATTGCCGGCAGTCTTTCATGTTATAGCTTTCTCATTTTTCTCATATTTAATAAAGATAATCCGCAAAACTAATGCCTTTGACAACTTAAATGCGACCATTAGAATAAATAAGCATTAGACCAATGTGATTTCAAACCGAACTTCGCCATCAATATAAGCCATTTCAAATGGAAACCCTAGCGTGTCCAGATTCTTCTTGACAATATACAACCCAAGCCCTGTGCCGCCTTTGGACTTGTCGCGACTATAATCTGGTGTATAAAATGGTTCAAACCATTTTTGCATCAAGTCAGGGTCAATAGGAGGGCATTGATTTTCTACATACAAAACTTTACCGCGCTTATAAGTGACCACGCCAATGCGAACGCTTCCGCCATCAGGGGCGTATTTTATGGCATTGGATAATAGGTTGGAAAGGATGATAAGTAAAAGCCGTCTATCTGTATTACAACTCAATCCACTGGTGGAAGATACACTCAATTTTATCTCCTTTTGTTCAATGAAATGATGGTATTGCTCTATTGTTTCATTGATTAGTTTATCTATATCTATCTCAGAAATCTCCACATCTGTTTTTTCTGTTTGAGATGCGGTGAGTATTTCATGGACTAACCTTGCCAGTCTTTCTACCTGCATTTTTAATTCAGGGAGGTATTTTTCATGGTTTTTATATACACCCACTTTGTCAATCATTCCATCAATCATTCCGCTTAAAGCAGTAATGGGGGTTTTTAGCTCATGTCCTGCTGCGCGCATTAAGTCGGTTTTTGAGCGTTCTAATTTTATAATAGGCTTGATTACCTGACGAGAAAAAATAAAAGACATAATCAGCGCAATTACAAACCCCACAATCACTAAATATGGAATCATTGCCACAATAACATCTTGGGCTTGGTCAATAGGTTGCAATGTGGTGGTAAATATCATGTGGTCAACAATCGGATGCTCAACATCCCGCCAAATTGCCACACTTCTATTATATTCGCTATCAAAAATAAAGACATCGCTCAAATTACTGGTAAGCGTAATATATGCAGGTATATGCGTCGCCACAAAAGGTGTAAAGCTCACTGCATTCACTTCAATAGCTTCAGTAGCATCGAAAATAATTATATTATCATCTTGAAAAAATGTATGATTATCCATGTGTGTAGTTGCCATGTTGGTCCTGTGAATGAAAGTATTTGGAAAACTTGAAAATTCAAATAATGGCTGACCAAGTACATCATGAGACATAACAACTGCATTGTTTGCCACAGAAAATTCAAATATATAAGGCAAAATATCTGCACTTGGGTTTTGGTTTATGGTCTGAATTAAAGCAGTTGATTGTCTATCTAGCCGATTGGTCATGTGGGTAAAATAGTATTGAGGCAAGAATACATACAAAATGCCTAAAGTGACAACTAAAACCATTGTCATGAGTAACACGGAAAATGCAAATGTTTTAAATGCCCGCCCACTTATAAATTTTTTCATGATATTACACCATCCTTATCAAGACGATAGCCAACACCTTTGACCGTAACGATGACTTGCTCGCTAAATTTTTTTCGCAAATTTTTAATATGGGCATCTACAATACGTTCATCTCCAAAATAGTCATACCCCCACACCGCATCTAATAACTGTTGACGCGTGAACACTAATTTGGGATTTTGTGCAAAAAGCTTCAAGAGTTCAAACTCTCGCAATGTCAGCTTTATTGGATTTCCGTTTTCGTATGCCAAGTAACTGTCCGTATCAATATACACACCGCCTTTGGGGACAGGAGATATACGCGATTTTCTGCGTAACAATGCCTGAACACGTTTTACCAAAATTTTTGGTGAAAAAGGCTTTGTTACATAATCATCCGCTAGTTCTTCAAAACTAAGCAACTGGGTATATTCATCTACAACAGCTGTTAACATAACAACGGAAATATCTGTATAACGATTACTGTCACGAATCATGCTTAAAAGTGCCAAACCTGTAACATTTGGTAACATGATATCTAAAATAAATAAATCAACATCAATACCCTTCTCAAGAATTTCTTGGGCAGCTTTTCCATCATTGATAGATAAAACATGATATCCAGCTTCTTTTAAATACTCCGTCACCACTTCGTTAATATGTTTGTCATCTTCTACAACCATGATTGTTTGCATTAAATCATCTCCAATGGCAGGATTATAAACATAAAAACCTAATTTGTACAATACCCACATCATCAATTTTATGTTACACTATGGCAAGAGGTGGACATATGACATATTCAGTAGTAGTGCCTGCGTTTAACGAAGAAGAAGTCATCACAGAAACATATAAACGCCTAACCCATGTCATGCGTAGTATGGGTGAATCATATGAGATAGTATTCGTAAACGATGGAAGCCGCGACCGTACTGCACAAATGATTGGGGCATTTTGTGAAAATGACCCTGCTGTGCGTCTGATAAATTTTTCACGCAATTTCGGGCATATGCCCGCCATTTCTGCAGGCATGGCATATGCCCGCGGCGAAGCCATTTTTATTATTGATGCAGACTTACAAGACCCGCCAGAAATCTTCTCTCAAATGGCAGAAAAATGGCGTGAAGGCTATCATGTTGTATATGGTCAGCGGGAAAAGCGCAAAGGCGAAAGCCTGTTTAAAAAAGCCTCAGCAAAATTCTTTTATCGTTTTTTACGAAGCATGACCTCTGTAGATTTACCCCTAGACACAGGGGAATTTCGTCTTATTGACAGAAAAGTTTGTGACGCAGTGAATAAATTGCCAGAAAAAAACCGCTATATTCGCGGTTTGGTTAGCTGGGTTGGATTTAAACAAGTTGCAGTGATGTATGAAAGACAAGAACGCTTTGCAGGAACAACAAAATACCCCTTACGAAAAATGATGTCATTTGCAATGGATGCCATTACTGCATTTTCATACAAACCCCTTAAATTGGCAACCAGCTTAGGTTTTTTAATGGCAGTGGTAAGTCTGGTATATCTTTTAATCGTTTTTTATCAAGTCATTTTTACCGACACCACCATAGATGGCTGGGCATCCACCATGGGTGTTCTCTTATTTACACAAGGTATTGTTATGATGATTTTAGGGCTCATGGGCGAATATATTGGGCGGCTTTATGAAGAAATCAAAAACCGTCCATCATATATTGTTCAAGAAGTTGTTGGTGGTGAAATATCCTCCGTTTCTGAATCTTTCGCTTCAGAAGAATCCTCTTGAATCTTAATCTCCAGCCGCTTATTAAAGAACTGATAAACAAAAGAAATACCCAATAATAAAACACCCAGTGTGAAATATGAAAGAATCCTATGCCCCTGTGTAAGCCCTGCAAGGTCAATGATAAAAAGTTTAGCAACGGAAGCAAGGGTAAGACCCAGTCCAAAGCGACGCAAAAGCATATACCGTCTGGCAAAACCCCAAATAATCCACGCCAGTGCGGTCACTACATAAATGAAACTAATCCACATGCTGTCAAACCGCATTCCATACTGTACGATTAAAATTTGCGTTAAAATAACCACAAAGTAGCCTGAAACAATAACAGGCAAATAAGCCATACCTCCCTTTGCCATCACAACAATTCGCCGCATTAAGTCATACAAGGCAGACATAGAAAGCAATCCCATCACAATAATTGCAATACTTCCAAAGACTGCAACACTGGTAGATACCGCATACATTTCAGATAAAATAGGTCTAGCCACGCCATGGGAAATAACAATTCCCCCTATCCCAAAAATATAAAACAAGATGCCAATAATCCGAGTCCCTGAATCCGCTAAACACTTGATACGCGGCAAACTAAAACCAAGCACCAATGCCATCAGAAATAAAAACATATTCATAAAGTAATCATTATTAAAATTTGCACCTATAAGGATATGATATGTTCTTGCATTTAAGCGAAGAATGTTATCCATCCCTAAAAACCAAAGATTTATCATCGTGGCATATTTGAAAATTTGCACACCAACATTTTTTACAACAGTATATTTTTTGTAAACAAATGCACCAAGAATCGCCAAGCTTCCTAAGGATATAGCCCAGTACTTTAACCAAAAGAGGTCATCATAACGAACCCACCAATGATTTTGCAAATCCATGAGCGCAAACACTGCCAAGCATAGTCCAAAAACCACCCAGCCAGAAATGCTAAAGCGACGATTATTTTTTAAAATACCATAAACAAGTACGCCAACACCCTGTATTAACCACCCAAGAGATAACCACATCCAATCGAACTGGAATGGCACAATAAGCACTGCGAAAGTAAAACCTGTGATAAAAAATAAATCTCGCATCGTGTTGGCATTTTCAAACTTGCGCCACAATAATATTGCCAGCCCAAAGTAAATGACGGCATAAATCAATGCCAAAAGCCCTGTAAAGTCATACCAGCCAAACACTGCAAAGATTATATAAGCAGTCACACAACTAAAAAAGGTGTTCAGTGCCATTAAAACAACATCCGATACAGCAAATTTAATCTTTGTGCAATATGTGCTGATAAGAGGCGTTGCAGTGTAAATGCCAAAAGAAAACAATACAAATACCAGCAAAATCCATTGCTCTATCAGTGTTGTATCTGGTGCTGTCCATATAATAACTGTAGTGCTAATGATATTAAACCCCAGCCCAACAAAAGACGATACAGTCCATTTCATCTTAAACGAAACCACTAAATCCAAGAGGTTGAGCATAATAAAATAAATCATCGCGCCGTAAATCATGGCAGGGTCTGGCGAAATAGAAAAAATAGGTAAGTAGCCCCCGACAAAAGCAATAGTAAGCAAAGTCTGGGAACGATACCGCGTAGACAAAACAAATGCCAGTGCCGTAATCACAACACAAATCCCAAGGGCAGGAAACATACCAATGACTTCAAGTACAAAATGGCTAACAACCAATGCTACATAAAGCACAGCCAAGCCGCCGGCTGTCACCCCTAGCGAAAACACATTTGCCTTGCGTCTGTTCATGATTTCCCCAGCAATCACCATTGCTGTGCCTAATCCAAAAATAGCTGCCGCCCGCATAGGGTCAGTCACACGCACAAAGGCAAACTGTCCTGCCGCAATTGCACCAATGATAATCAACAAAATTCCCAGTGTGTTAATTAAATTAAGTCCAACAAACCGCTCCCAATTGTTTTTCTTGGCAACTGCCACAATTTGTTCTTTTGTAATCTGCTCATCACGAAGCTTATCAAAAGCAGCGTTCTCTTCATCAGAAAACGCTGCTTGACTTGCAATATGCTCACGGGCTGTCACAATAGTTTGACGTATTTCTTCTTCAAAGGCAATGACCTTTTGAAACAATGGATTGATAGTATCCACATTATTCTGCCTTAAAGCAAAAGTCATGCGGTAAATCCTAGCTTTGATAGAATTTTCTAACTGTGTTAGCTGATTCATAGGGTCGCCAACAGCTTGTCCAAAATAAATACCAAGTTTCGCTTTAGAACGGTCGATAAATTTTATCTTTTCATTGTAAGTGTGGTTATACAATGCATTTTTAAGATTAGCATTTTCATTTTTCAAAAAAGCTGCCTTAAATTTAGACGCTTCATTTTCCGCTTCAAGCTTTGTCAGTTTTTCTTTTAATACCGCATTTTCCAAAACCACATCACTTGACTCAAAGGCCTGTACTTGCTTCTCAAGGTCTGCAAGCACTTCTTTTTGTCTATCAAGCACTATCCGTAGGTTCATGATTTTTTATATGAAGACTTGAGTGATACAGTGCGGTTGAACACCAGTCCCTCATGCTTATTATCCAAGCAAAAATAACCATTGCGCATAAATTGGAAACGGTCATCCATTGTAGCGTCTGCAAGGCAGGGTTCGCCTAATGCATTTGGCATGACAATGAGAGAGTCTGGATTGTCAATTATGCCATCCGGTGCGTCTGGCGCGTCTAGAACTGCCATATCATACAGCATTGCCTTTATTGGCACTGCATGTTTTGCAGAAACCCAGTGAAGTGTGCCTTTTACTTTACGCAATTCAACACCTGAACCACTCTTAGTCTCAGGGTCATAAGTGCAACGTACTTCAACAATATTTCCCGCTGTATCCTTCACAATACCCGTACAAGTTACATAGTACGCCCCTTTTAAACGCACTTCCTTACCTGGTGCAAGGCGGAAAAATTTTTTCCCAGGTGTTTCCATAAAATCTTCACGTTCAATATAAATTTCACGAGAAAAAGGCACTTCACGACAACCCAATGCTTCATTATCCCCATGGAATGGAAGGGTCAGCATTTCTACTTCCCCCTCTGGATAATTTTCAATAATCACTTTCAAAGGGTTAAGCACAGCCATAACCACTTTAGAAACAGGTGCAAGATGTTCTCGCACAAAATATTCAAGCATTCCAAAATCTACTCGGCTTAATGCTTTTGATACACCAGTATTGCCCAAAAATTCGCGAATAGATGCAGGAAGATACCCACGGCGGCGCATTCCGGAAAGTGTTACAAGACGAGGGTCATCCCATCCATCATATTTACCCTCTGCAATTAGCGCACGAATATGCCGTTTGCCCATAATCGTGTTGGAAATCGACATTTTAGCAAACTCAATTTGCCGTGGTTTAATCGGAAAATCCAAGTGACTAATATACCATTCATAAATCGGGCGATGCTCTTCAAACTCAATAGAGCATAACGAGTGTGTAATCCCCTCAATGGCATCTTGAAGGGGATGTGCAAAATCATACATCGGATAAATACACCACTTATCACCAGTATTGCTGTGGGTTTGACGAGTAATTCTATACATCACAGGGTCACGCATGTTCATATTAGGCGAAGCCATGTCAAGCTTTGCACGAAGGGTCTTTGCTCCGTCGGGAAATTCCCCATTTTTCATGCGCGTAAATAAATCTAAATTTTCTTCAATTGAACGATTGCGATAAGGACTATCCGTTCCTGCTTTATCTATGCCGCCAAAAGAAGCCCGCATTTCCTCTGCGGTCAGGTCACAAACAAATGCCAACCCCTTCTTAATAAGCGTTACCGCACATTCATAAAGCTTATCAAAATAATTTGACGCAAAGAAAAGTCTACCATCTAAGTCATAACCCAACCAACGAATATCATCTTGAATCGCCTGTACAAATTCAGCCTTCTCTATTGCAGGGTTCGTATCATCCATGCGCAGATTGTACGTCCCACCATAAATCTTAGCCAGTTCAAAATTGATATACACAGCCTTGGCATTACCAATATGCAAAAATCCCCCCGGCTCGGGTGGAAATCGCGTGTGCAACGCATTTAGTCGTCCTTTTAAATCTTCTTGTATTGCACTATGGATAAATGTACCCGTTTCCATTAAAATATGCTTATTATCATCAGACATTAGAATCTCTCCTATTCTTCATAATAAATATACCACAAGAGGTGACTTATGGACAAGGAACTAATCATGTATCGTGAAACAGATTTTGAAGATTGCGTGCAAATTTATGTAGATGCATTTACTGCCCCGCCACTAAACTATGATTTTTTAACAAAAGAAAAAGCCTGGCGTTATATTAGTGACCTAATAAAAACACCAGGTTTCATGGGATATACCTATTGGCTTGATGGAAAAATGACTGCCTTTTGTTTTGGCAAACTTGACAACTACTTTGACGGTTCAGTTTTTAAAGTAGAAGAACTTGCCGTGGCTTCTATGTATCACCGCAGCGGCATTGGCACTGCGGTAATGAAACTTCTTGCAATCAAATTAGCCGGGTACAATGTTTCGGCTATCAACCTGCAAACATCGCGTACTTTCCCGGCATTTGATTTCTATTTAAAGAACGGTTATGAAGAACTGACAGACAACGTGTCACTTTTTAAATGGATTGAAAACTAATTCACTTTTGCTAGTTTCATTGCTTCTTTCCAAGTGTCACGAAACTCCCTAAACATGCCAAGTACCTCATTAAGAATTTCCAAATCTTTGCGAATATTTGCATCTACCAAGCGGCGATGCATATAATCGTAAAGCGTGTCAAGTTCTTGTGAAATGGGGTACTTGTGGTCGAGTGTTAATTGAAACTCACGCACGACATCTTGCGACTTTAAAATCATCGCATGGGCCTCTGTCATATCCTTCTTTTCCACTGCCATGATGGCTCTGTTTAAGAATTTTATGCCGCCTTCGTACAGCATGAGAGTCAACTCTTCCCTTGTTGCAGTCATAACTTTGTCTTCAAGCATTTTGTAATGAAAGTTCGGATTTACCACTGGATGGTTGCTCCTTTTTATTTCTTATTATCCCCGCGTGTCCATAAATAATCCAGCAAGTTCTAGGATACTGGCATGGGCATCTAACACACGTTGAGGTGGAATTTCTCTAATTGCTTCATTGGTTTCTGAGTCATACACTGTAACCATATTACGCCCTGTCGCTTGGTGAAAAGTTACACTTAAATGTCTGCCATGTGTGGCAATGCTTGTATTGATTTCACCAATTGCACGATTTAACGTGCTGTCTGAATACTCTGGTGTATCTACGGATTGAGCGTCTACTGCTGGCGTAGGAATGTACATTGGTTGTACTTGTACAACAGCAGTTTCTATGCCTCCTACTGGTGGAGGCGGTGGTGCTTGTTGGTAATTTACTCTATTAACATCCATATTAGTCTTCCTCCTTTTAAAAAATTGGCTTAATGCCTTGTATCAAATCTGCGGGAAGTTGCTTCTTCGGGTATGGACTGATATCCTTGATGGATTTTTTGTCCATGCTTTACTTTTCGCAAAGCCCCTTGTACTGCTTCACGCACATTTTCCATAAAGTCGTGGTGTTCCTCGTCCTTATCAGATATCATTTTAATGGTCTGTAAAACTGTATCATATTCTTCAGTTAATGCCAAGACTTCATCAATATTTTGTTTTAATTCGACTAGTTCAGCAACTAATGGTTCGCGCGCTTCAACCATTTTTATATATGCATCGATATCTGCTTCTTCTTGCGCGTCAGCACCAGATAACTCTAGAGCCAATGTTAATTTTAGGATTTCATCCGCCAATTTTTGTGCTTTTTGTATAATATCCATTACATACCTGACATAGCCCAAAGGCTCTCCATTTGTGATTGTGACTGAGCCATTGCTTGTTCCATACGGGCAAACATTGCAAAGAAGTGACTTTCACGGCGTTGTAACCACTGCTGCATTTGAGCAATTCTACTGTCGTATTGTTGGATGTGCTGCGACATACGGTTATTTGTAGCGTCTACGCCGCCTTCCATACCTGCACGACCACGAAGACTACCTGTTGAACCGGTTGCATTTTCAATGATATGGTTCAAGCGATGGGCTATACCAATGTTTGGCATTTGCGCATTACGTTCTGAGTTGGTTGTAGTTGGCCCATCGGGAATACGTGTAAACATTTCTTGTACACCTGCGGCATTTGTTTCTAACGCATTACGAAGTCTACTTTCATCAACTTGAAGCATACCAATCAGCCTATCACTACCTGAACCTGCACCTGTGGTAATGCCGATTTGGTGCAAAGAAAGTGTCGTCCCATCTGCAAGACGTACCCCTTCATTCATCCAACGGCGCATTTCTGCTTGCAAGCTACGGAGGTCATTGTCGCGGTGAAGCATACCTGTACGGGCTTGTGCTTCCCACTGTTCAATTTCACGTTCACTCATCTCACGGCGTTGCTCATCTGTTAGCGGTTCAAAGAATGTGCGCTGACCACTGCGTGGACGTGCTGTGGTGTGTAGGGTATTCAAATGGCGTACAAGTTCATTATACTGCTCAACAAAATTGCGGATGGTTTCCATAGCAGTATCAAGATTACGTTGAGTATCTACTTGGAAAGTTTGCCCCACCGCCGCTTGACCAATGGTAAAGGTTAAACCTTCCACTTCAAAAGTATTTGACGAACGGTTGATTGTTACACCGTCAATGACAACTTCTGCATCTCTAGCACGGCTTGTAAAGTCACCTGAACCAGCAACTGTGCCAGCAGATGAATCAATATTCGCTAAACCAATATGAGCCATAAAGCCTAGTGCATCGCCAGCCCCTACATCAACTGTAGCATCTACGCCCATGCTCGTAGACTCCAGTTGGAATTGTCCAGCTATATTATTGAAGCTCATTCTAACGCCAGCGTCACTTCTGTTTACACGATCCATAAACTCAGCAATTGTATCATCAGCGTTGATTGTAATGTTTGTGCCGTTAATCATTACAGAACTAGAACCTGTTGGGCCAGCGGCAATTGGATTATATCTTTCAAAAAATGCATTGATTGTCTCATTTGTGCGCACTGTAAATGGAGGAGGACTGCCTGTCAACCCTTCTCTATAAAACTGTGTACCTCTTACAACGTCCCTATTGGCAGTTTGAACCACTGTTACGTCAATTGTACCAATATTGGCATTATTGTTAGACGTTACACTGAAGCCATGTGTGGTGGTAGCAGCCATACCACTGGTGATATTTGTCACAGCTGTTGCAGTTGTACTCCAAGGGTCTGGGCTACCTGGGGGGGGCATCAAAGCACCCATGTTTGCGTGGGTATTTCTTGCACGCCAATCGTTTAGATGGGTCATTGTATTGCGCAAATCTTCTTGTCGCCATACTAAATGCTGCCGCCTACGGTTCAATCTATCCATGCGCATACTTTCTGCACGCATGAGTTGATTAACCATTGATGTTGTATCCATTCCAGAGAAAAGCCCTGTAAATCGCATTGGAGAACCAGTCATAATGTCCACCTCGTAAATGATATATTTTTCGTTTTCATATTCGTCTAAAATTATATCGTCATAACCTGCAAAGGATTTAACACTATTATGTAATTGTTTGTAAGCGCGTTTCATGCTACTATAAAATCTAAGAATTTGTCACTAAGATTTCAAGGAGGCTACAAATGACAGAGGAAAGCAAAAACTTATTAGGGCAGTTTATTCCAATTCAATATCATCATCACATGTTGCAAGATGTTGCTCGGATGCAAGGGTTTAAAAATGCCATCGACTTAATTATAAAACCTACAGATGTTGTGCTTGAACTTGGCGGAGGTACTGGTGTTTTATCATACTTTGCAGCACAACATGCCAAGAAGGTTTACTGTGTAGAGTATAACCCAGAACTTGTGGCAGAGGCCAAACGCCTGCATAAGCTCAACCCAAATTGTGAAAAAATTGAAGTCATTTGCGGCGATGCAATGCAATATGTTCCGCCAGAAAAAATTGACGTAGTAGTGTGTGAAATGCTGCATTCCGCTATGCTTCGTGAGATTCAGCTAGAAGGCATTGATGCTTTCAAGAGAAACTATCAGGCAAAATGGGGTGGAAATCTTCCTATCTTTATACCTGGTGCAACACTCTTGGGCGTTCAGCCAATTTATCAAGATTTTAAATTTGAGGGGTATTACGCTCCCGTTATCATGTTCCAAAACCCATACAGCTTAGACGGTCGTACTACAGAAATGGGTGATGTAGTTGTATATCATCAAATCGTGTATGATCAGCCCTATGACCTCTCTATTCAGTGGAGCGGAAAATTGACTGTAAATACCCCAGGAAAAATCAACGCATTAAGATTTATTACAAAAAATATTCTAGCGGTTAATCCGCAGACGCAGCAAATCGTGGACTGGAGCAATGGACATCTTATACTTCCATTAGATGAAATTGAAGTCACACCCGGAAAAGAAATTTTGGTAAGCTTTGAATATGATTCCGGCGCACCATTAACCGCCCTGCGTCCCGTTATAACCGTATAAAATGAGGTTTTTATATTGAACGCAAAAGCTTTAAACACTCTCGAATATCAAAAAATAATTGAAATGTTAACAAGTTGTGCAGCATCAACCATGGGAAAATTCCGATGTACCGCACTGCTTCCTATGAATGACCTTGACGATATTACCCGCGCACAAAACGAAACAACAGCGGCAGCAAGTTTAATCCTACGCAAAGGAAGTCTACCCCTTGGCGGAATCAGTGACATCCGCACTGCCTTAAAGCGGGCAATAGCAGGCGGCATATTACAAGCAGACGAGCTTTTAGCCGTCAGTGAATGTCTATATGTATGCAGAAAAGTTATAATGTATGGCGGTATTTCAGCCCGTGGTGAAGCAGAGGACGATTCTTGTCTTACACCTTATTTTGATGGAATTTCTCCCGAAGAATCACTGGAGAGTGAAATTGCGCGCTGTATAAAACCTTCTGGAGAAATTGCAGATAATGCATCACCAAAATTGGCAGAAATTCGCCGAAGCATAAGTGTTGCACACAATCGCATTCGTGACCATTTGCAAAAGGTTATTCAGTCTGCATCATACAAGACTATGTTACAAGACACTATTGTGACATTGCGCGGCGACAGGTTTTGTGTACCTGTAAAAGCCGAATATCGGGGTTCATTCCCCGGCATGGTGCATGACCAAAGCGCTACAGGTGCGACAGTTTTTATGGAACCATTAAGCGTGGTAGAATTAAATAATAAAATAAAAGATTTACACTATGAAGAAAAACGTGAAGAAGAACGCATTTTGTTTAAATTAAGCGGACTTGTTGGTAATCATGGAGAAATTCTTGATGCCAACCTTACACAAATCACCCACTTAGATTTTGTATTTGCCAAGGGCGAACTGGCACTTCAAATGAAAGCAACCGAACCAACCTTCAATAATCGTGGATATGTAAATATTCGCAAAGGACGACATCCTTTGCTGAATCAAGACCATGTTGTGCCTACAGATATTTATCTTGGCGGCGACTTTTCTATGCTGTTAATCACTGGCCCAAATACAGGCGGAAAAACTGTGGCATTAAAAACCATCGGGCTTTTTACATGTATGGGGCAAGCGGGCTTGCATATTCCTGCCTATGATAACTCTGAGCTTGCTGTTTTTGATGAAGTGTTTGCCGCTATTGGTGATGAGCAAAGCATCGAACAAAGTCTAAGCACATTTTCCTCCCACATGAGTAATATCGTAAGCATTCTCAAAAATTTAAACGCCAATGCATTGGTACTCTTGGACGAACTTGGCGCAGGTACAGACCCTACGGAAGGTGCAGCATTAGCAATCGCTTTGCTTGGGTATCTCCATGAACGTAAAATTCGTACCGCTGTAACCACACACTACAGCGAGTTAAAAGTCTATGCGCTTTCAACAGAGGGTGTAGAAAATGCCAGTTGTGAATTTGATGTAGAGACTTTGCGTCCAACTTACCGTCTGCTTATTGGAATCCCCGGTAAAAGTAATGCTTTTGCCATTGCAAAACGCCTAGGACTTGGTGATGATATTATAGATGAAGCACGTGCAGTGCTAAGTCAAAAAGATGTGCGCTTTGAAGATATGATAACTGACCTTGAAGCCAGCAAAAAAATGGTACTCATGGAGCAAGACCGCGCAGCAACCTACCGTCGTGAAGCAGAGAAACTTCGTGAAGATGTTGCAAAACAAGAAGTATGGCTTCGTACCCAAAAGGAAAAAATCCAACGTCAAGCACGTGAAGAAGCCTTGCAACTTGTACATGAAGCAAAAAAAGAAGCTGAAGCCGTCATTGCCAAAATGCGCAAGCAACTAGAAGGTGCAGGTCAACGAGAATTAGAAGACGCACGCCGCCAAGCACGTGAAGGACTAACTGCCCTTAGCGAAGGAATTGCGCCATCAACAGAAACTTTACCTACCCGCACCCCTCCAGACAACTTACGCCGAGGTGACAGGGTTCACATCCATTCCATGAACCAACAAGGAACAGTATCTACTCCCCCCGACTCTAATGGGCAAGTACAAATTCAGGCAGGCATTATGAAAATCAAAGTTCATGTTAGTGATTTATCATTAGATGAAGATACGCCTGAAGAAAAAGCTTCTGCAATTGTCAAAGCCCGTTCAGTCGCCCGTAGCGGCAGTGTTTCAAAATCTTTAAGCATTTCTCACGAAATAGACCTACGCGGTATGATGCCCGAGGAGGCAACTACTCAAGCAGAAAAATATCTTGATGATGCTTTCCTTGCAAGCCTTTCTACCGTAAGTATCATCCACGGAAAAGGTACAGGCGTTCTTCGTACCACTATCCATACAATATTAAAGCGGCATCCTCATATAAGAGAATACCGCTTAGGTAAATATGGTGAAGGTGAAGACGGTGTTACTATTGTCACTTTAAAATAAATAAAATAATTGAAAATTTTTGCTTGCATTTTATCCATATCTGTGATATCATATTTTTTGTCGTCGCAGAGTGGAGCAGCTTGGTAGCTCGTCGGGCTCATAACCCGAAGGTCGTTGGTTCAAATCCAGCCTCTGCAATAAGTAAAAAACAAACCCTCAGAAATTAAGTTTTCTGAGGGTTTGTTTAATTTATTCGCAATTCTGGGTATAACAGCAATTTACTTTAGCAAAATCCACCATTAAATTGTAGTTAATGCGATTGAAGTCAATTATGGGTTCAAAGTAGTTTTTTACTATCATTTCCATTTGTCTATTACCCTGAGCTACATCAAACCAAAGATATTCAAATGATAATGCAATTAAATTAAATACATGTGCAGCAAAGGAATGGGCTACCATTTTTGCCCTTTCTGTTTCGTACATATAAAAATGCTGTATCATTATTTCATTTTCAGATATCAACCTGCATAATATCCATCCCATTGGCTCCTGCATATTGTTTCTGGTAAAAACATATGAGTTGCGCTCGTCAATACGTAAACTATGTTTTTTCTGATAGCTAAATGGTGAAGTATCTTTACTGCGCATTTTATCTTTTAATGTCACATTGCATTCCGATAACTTCTGCACACCGTATCCTCTATTCACCCAAAGTTTAGGGTTAAAAATTTTGAATTTCCTCAAATGGCTAAAGTCCGAAGTTTTAATCCGAAATTGCTTAGAACTTTGTACATCTCTCACATTGCAATATGGTATACTTGTTAAAAGTTGAATGTGAGCATTTATTTCAGCATTATCATCTGTAATAAAATTCCACATTGCATGGTTAATTCTTCTAGTATTTATTGCCGCCATAAAAATAGAGTGCAATAATGCTCTAACATTTTCATAAACACGATACTCTTTTTTAATATACATATAATGGAGAAAAAACCTATCTGTTCCATGCTCAATGACCCCATAAGCCATACCTATGGGGTCATTATTTTGACTCATTCCTATAACTAGCCTTTTATATTTTTGTTCAAGAAATAAGAATGACGGAAGTACTTGATGTTCAAGCACTTTTTTTGCGAAGTCCTCTATTACCATTCTTTCAACAATCAATTCAAAGTTCATTGAATTAACCGTCCAACCGTTGACGCTTGACTAGTTCTGCAAACTTCCCATTAAGAGACATTAACTGCTCGTACGTGCCATCCTCAACAATTTTCCCTTCTTCCAGCATAATCACTCTATCACATTGGCGTATTGTAGATAGTCTATGTGCTATAACAATTCGTGTGCATTTTAAGCCATCTAAAGACTGTGAAACGTGCTTTTGAGTTATATTGTCCAAGGCAGAAGTTGCTTCATCAAGCAAAAGAATTTTAGGCTTTGGTGCAAGCGCACGAGCAATCAATACACGTTGCTTTTGACCACCAGATAATCCGCCGCCACCATCTGAAACCAATGTATGCATACCCATTGGCATATTACGAATATCCTCGGCTATACCAGCCATTTCTGCCGCTTCCCAAGCTTCATCTATAGTCAGCAATGGTGCGGATACAACAATATTTTCGTAAATTGAACCCGTCATAAGTTTGCCGTTTTGAATTACACAACCAATAGATTTGCGAAGAGATTTTAAGTCTATAGATTTCATATCTTGGGCATCATAATAAACAGCACCCCTATGTGGTTCTTCAAAACCTAGTAACAGCCGCAGTAAAGTAGATTTTCCACACCCAGAAGCGCCTACAATCGCAACATATTGACCTTTGTTAATTTTTAAAGATAAATTATTTAACACATAGGGCATATTTTCATTATAGCGGAAGAACACATTATTTATTTCAATGCTTCCAGACAAACGATTTATCATCTTTTTCCCTACAGATGTTTCTGGCTCTACATCCATAATCGGTTTGGCTAAATCCATGATGGGTCTAATTGATGCAACTGTTGTTGAAAGCGAAGTCAAAGACATCACTGCCCCAGAAAGCATTGCATATGCGGCTGCAAAAGCCATATATTCTGCTACCGCAATATCAGCAGAAGCTGATATTGAAAATAGCACGATACTACCCACTGCTGTTGTCGTACCCACCAAAACCGCTGAAATCCTTAAAAAGATTGGAGGCGCATAGGTCAGTGCAGCATTTTCAGAATATTTTTTTGCCCATTTAGAAAACGCTCGACGTTCGCTTCCCGAAATTTTAATTTTCTGCACACCTGAAACCAGAGAAAATACCAACCCGTGCAACTTTGCCGCACCAGCAAGTTGCTTCCTAGAAATTTTAACTTCAAATAATGCAGCAATACTCGTTATTGCTAATGAAATTGCAACAATAATTAAAGCAGGTATGGTCAGTACAGGTGCAATAAACGCAATTTGCCCAATAAAAACAAATGAAAATAACCCAGTTAGCCCTGCACCAAAAATAACTTGAATTAAAACGGTACACAATGAGGAAATACCATGTAACCGCTGTGAAATTTCACCTGTTGTGTAATCTTTGAAAAAAACTGCTGGTAAGGATAACAATCTACTCATGGCAGCAGACTGTACGGCGACTTCTGCCTTAGTTGATATACGCGCTTGCACTATATTTTGCGTAATCCGAATCAGCATAGTTGATATTGTTGCACCAACCAACAGGAATGATATTGCCATAAGATGTGAATATCCACCCATTGGAATGACATGACCAAAAATTTGCTGATTTGCATAAGGTATGAGCATTCCAAGAACAGTTGCTGTTAAAATGGTTGCTACAATGATTACATAATCGGAAACAGCTAAAGTCCTTGCCATATAAATAAGTAAATCTACTATGCTAATTTTATGGCTTGGCAATGGATTATAAAAACAATATGCATCAATGCCTATATTTTTTGCATTTTCTTTGTTTACTTTTATACGCTTATTTAGTTCATGGTCAAAGTATATATATCCAGACATTTTTCCTGGCAGAAGACTAATTATCTGTCCGCTATGAGTCTGTCCTAGTAGTGGACCAATGCCATCTTTATACCATTTTCCTGTAAGCTCCACTCTGCGACGCTTTATGCCCGACGGATGTAGGAAAAATTCTAGCTGGTCATCTACAGATTCGATATTGTCCGGCAATGCACCCGGCGTAATATGGTAATATTTTAATATTTCTTCTATGGCATTTTTTGCGGTTTCTCTGTCCGACAAAAATGTCTCTGCTTCACGTTTATGCCCCATTACCACAGAAGCCAGTTGAACAAAGCTTAATTCAAAAGCACTTTGGTCATTTTTAATTCTATTTGATATTTGGTCGCTATACAAACCCATACCAGCACCTTGCCTCTCTTATCAAGTCTTATTCTGTGGTAACAAGTTCAGCATAGTACCCATCTGTTTTAATTAGCTCTTCATGGGTTCCACGCTCTACAATAAGCCCTTTATTCATCACAATTATTTCATCACAGCTACGAATTGTAGATAATCTATGGGCAATAATAATACAGGTAATCCCTCTATTGCGTATTGCATTAGCTACGTCATTTTCTGTTTTAGCGTCCAACGCACTGGTTGCTTCATCCATAATAAGTATGGCAGGGTCACTAGCCAAAGCCCTCGCAATTTCCAAACGCTGGCGTTGACCACCTGAAAAGTTTTTACCGTCTTCAGCCAACATATGTTTGTAACCATCTGACCTTTGAAGAATATCGTGGTGGATACCTGCATCCTTGCTTGCAAGTATGACTTCAAATTCCTCTATGGATGTATCCCAAAGTTTAACATTATCCGATACAGTGTCTTCAAAGATAGTGATATCTTGGTCAACAACGGCAATAGAACTTGTAAATGAATGACGGTTAACGTCTGTTATATGCACATCATCAAAAAGAATTTCACCACTCCAAGGCTTATACAGTCCAGAAACTAATTTAGCCAAAGTTGATTTGCCGCACCCGCTAGACCCTACAATGGCTACAGAAGAGCCTGCCTTTAATGTCATATTAAAATCCTTAATTAGTGGCGGTGCTAGTCTGTTATAACCAAATGAAACATCCTTTAACTCAAGGTTGCCAGTTAACTTATTAGGAGCATCAGTATGCTCAGAAACATCTTCCTTTACATCTGGTTCATATTTGAACACATCCTCTACACGCTCCATGGTTACACGCATTTCTTGAATAGATTGCGTTGCGTCTATAAAGGATTCTACTGGTGCTGTAAATGCCAGTAGGAAACTTTGAAAAGCCAAAAGCATACCCGCAGTAAATGCGCCTGTTAAAATGAGATATGCACCTGTGATTAAGATAGCAACACGAGAAAGTGATAGTACAAATTCAGGTATTGCGCCTAAGTACACATTGGTTTTTATAAAATCCACTTGTGACCTGTTTACAGCGGCTCTAATGCCTGCCCATTGCTCAAAAAAGCCATTTTCTGCACCAGACGATTTTATGGTTTCAATCATTTGTATACCGCCTAATGTAAGCCCTCTAAGCTTGCCCTCATCTCTCATTTGTGTGCGGGCAATTTTTATACGTCTATTAGAAATTATTTTTGCCATTACCATATTGATTACAATGGCAACAACCCCTATAGCCGTCAGAAGCAAACTATAACGCACCATGACTATAAAGTAGAAGATAGTAAGTACAAAGTTCAAAAATAGTGGTGCTAATTTAGCAATGAGCGTTTCGGCAATGGTTTCATTATATTTAAGCCTACCAACTATTTCGCCAGGCATACGTTGAGAGAAAAAACTCATAGGTAGGCGCAAAACATGCCATAGAAACACCGAATTTGCCACAATTGCTAATTTACCGCGTATTTTAAGCAAGTACAGTGCATTGATTAAATACACAACAAAAGACACAACTGCCAGCCCTATCATACCCAAGATAAGGGGTCTAAACCATTCTGGGTTATACCCAGTCAAAACCCTATCTAAAAAAACCCTAGACAATACAGGATTTATAATACCGATTAAGGATATTAAAAACATGGTGAAAATAACAAAAACAATTGGAGCAACTGTACCCTTTAACCTGTCACGAGCAAATTTTAATACACTTTGCCTTTGCCCCTCTGGTTTAAAATTTGTGTCTGGCTCAAAAGTCATGTAAACACCAGTAAATGACTTATCAAAAACCGGCAGCGGAACCTTTATCTCACCAGACGCAGGGTCGTTGATGTAGGCAAACTTGTCCGAGAATCCTGTTAATACTACAAAGTGATTAAAGTTCCAATGGATTATACAAGGCAAATGAGCATCTTTTACAGCATCTACGCCACCACGGAACCCCCTAGATTCAAGCCCATAATTTCGCCCAGCCATAATAATATACTTTGCATTAGAACCGTCACGGCTTACAGCGCATTCTTCACGCACTTTTTCTAAAGGAATCCACTTTTTATAGTATGCCAAAATCATAGCCAAACACGCTGCGCCACATTCCAGCATTTCCATTTGCATAATCACTGGTACTTTTACGCGCGGCTTTGGCTTCCTAGTTTTATTTGCACTCACTTTAATCACCCACCTAACAGAAACTGTATTGGTCTAATGCCTTCAGGTAATTCATAAGTGATACTCCAAACGATTACTGAAATAAGCATAATGGCAATAGCTCCCAAAATAATCCACACACTGGGATTAGAAACTTTAATATAGTCATTTAGTTTTTCTGGAGATGACATTTTGTCTAGACTTTCCTTGCGAAAGATATTTTTCTTGTTGTTCATACAAACTCAACCTTTCTGTCGTTAACTAGATTTTAGATATTTTTCTACAAGTAAAATATTGTGACCGTTTTCGTATTTGTAAATTTGTGTGTCCGTAAATTTTTTAGAAAGCATGATGCCTAAACCACCTATTTCACGGTCAGAAATATGTGCATCCAAATCTGAAATTTTATGTTCAAGTGGATTATATGGTTTGCCAGCATCACGAAATTCCATTGTCACCTTATTTTGCTCTGGACAAAGAAAAATCTTTAGAAGGAACGTACCGGGGGCATCATCATAGGCATATTGGAAAATATTAAAAGCCAGTTCTTCACCCACAAGTGTGAGTTGCTTTGTATCTCGTGGATTGCCGACATCCTTAATACATAATTCTACAAAATCCATCACTCTATCCATGTTATTCGCCTTTGTGAGTACTTCCATCCCATAGTTACTCATTTCCATTTCAAATTTCAGCATAAGTATCCTCCTCCTAGCTTGATGTTTTAAACTCAATAAAATCTGCAAGTCCGCATATATCTAATACTTCCATTACTTCTTCGTTGACATCTACCATTACAATGGTCATACCTGATGCTATTTTTTGTTGTGCAAAAATAATTACACGTATCCCCGAACTAGAGATATAAGTAAGTTCTGCACACTCAAAAACTATGGTTGATATATCCTTGCCCTTTAATTCAGCAAGTGCGTCCATAAGTTTTGGTGCGCGGGCAAAGTCTAGTTTGCCTGCAAGCGTTACATATGTTTCCTTGCCTTCTTTAATTGAAAACTCCATAAGCCACCTCATATTTTATGATTTATATTATGGACAACATTAACATAGTAATGTCGTCAAATTGGGGTTCACCATCTGCAAACTTATCAATATCTGCTTTTATATGTGTAAGTGAATCCCTTGGTTTTAAATTTGCAGTGCGATTAAGTATGGTTTCAAGACGTATTTTTCCATACAAATTACCTTGACAATCATTTGCTTCTGTAACGCCATCTGTATAAAGGAATAACTTGTCACCTTGCTGCATTTTTATGAATGACTGCTTATATTTGACACCATCCATACCAGCAAGCATCAAATTTTTTCTTGTCGTCAAAGGATGAAATGTATCATCGGCTTCCTTTATTAGAGGCGGGTCATGACCTGCATTAGAATATATCAATTCCAAAGTGCTAAGTTTAAGAATACCCATCCATGCTGTTACAAACATTGCATTTTCGTTGCCTTCACATAGTTGACTGTTTACTTTTGTGAAAACATCCATTGGCTCAATGCCATTTCTCGCCCAATTATTTATAAGTGTTCTTGTTATAACCATAAATAGTGCAGCAGGAATACCTTTGCCCGACACATCTGCAATAACTATCCCTAAGTGGTCACTATCAATCATAAAGAAGTCGTAGAAATCGCCGCCTATTTCTTTTGCCGGTTGCATAATTGCATATATTTCAAATTCCTCTCGTTCTGGGAAAGCTGGAAAGACATTCGGCAACATATCCGCCTGCATTTGCTTGGCTACATTTAATTCAGTGGCTATGCGTTCGTTTTCAGTTGTAATTTTTGTTAGGTTTTGTATATATATGTCCAAATCCAAAACCATTGTTTTGAAAGCTTCTGCCAAAATACCGGCTTCACCTTTAATTCCGATGAGAACATCACATTCTTTAACAATTGCGACACTATCTTTCTTCTCATGACCACCATTTACAAAATTCTTTGCTATTTGTGCGATGGACTCTACTGGAATTGTAATTTTCCTCTCACAATACCATAAAAACACAATTGTAATCATATAAAAAGCCAACAAGTTTACTGCAATATACATATATATGCGCATCCACATAGTAACAGGGTCTGATATTGCATAGGATAGCTCTATCGCAGAAAATATGCCTATTAGCCCACCTGAAACAACACCCGCTATTAAGAACACTAAAATCAGACGCTCATTGATTGAAAGTGTTACTTGATTTTTGGTTAATTTTCTAGCCGACATAAATATAATGATTGGAATACCCAAAACAATACAAAATACAAAGTTGTTTAAAAACAACATCAAAGTTGATGTTGATACAAATGGACTTACACCGATACTTTGCATAATCGAACCTAGAAATGCTGCCATAATCACTGCATTTACCAATACAATGACAATATACTGCACTACACTTTTTACATTATTTAATCGAATTGGGCGAGATGGGTCGCCTACTAATTCGTTCATGGATTTCCACATGAGATATGGCAAAATGCCGTATGTAAACTGCCCCACAAACCCTAATGCAATCATTAGTAGGGAATATCCAGATACAATATCTGCAATAAGGTTGCCTAATGCACAGCCTAATACCCCAAACGGGCCTAGCATTAACCCTAATGCCGGCGGTAACGCGCTTGGGCGAATACCCAACACTGCCATTACATTAAAATATTGACGGAATATCATAGTTACTGCAAAAAAAATAATTGCCGTAGCGGCTGTAATTTGAATTTTCTTAAAAAAAGTGCTTTTCATAGAATCGCCTCTTGCAACCCATTTTTTTGTCGAGTTTAAGATAATTTGAACATGAATTTACAATTTCGCTGTAATACATATAAGCTTTCGTAGTAACTTACATTTTAGTGTTCATGTTTTACTCAACTATGACACAATACACGATGAGTAGACAAAAATCTTTTTGAAAGTTAAAATATATAATACATAAAAAAATATGCAAAGCAACATGCTATAAAATGTTTAAGTATACGCATATTAAACGCTTTCTGTCTCAAAAAAATGTTAAGTAAAACGAACTAAGGAGGTATAATATGAAATTGTCAATTGCTATCTGTGAAGACGATATGAAAATTAATGCCGAACTTGAGTATACCTTAGAAGCTATACTAAAGAAGCTAAACATTAAATATGAGATAGATGTCTATTTTTCTGGTGAAAAACTATGCAAGAAATTAGAAGCAGGTCAAAACTATAACCTGATTTTCCTTGATATCGAATATGGTGAGGGGAAAATAAATGGCGTGGAGATTGGCAATATTATCCGTGTTATCCATCAAAACAATTCTATATCCATTGTATATATTTCTTGGGAAAGTCATTATTCTATAAATTTGCACAATACACAGCCTTTGAATTTTCTCATTAAGCCTTTGAAGTATGAAAAAATAGAAGAAGTTGTATATAAGTATTTGACTTTAGCTAGACTCTGGTCTAGTTACTTCACTTATAAGCTTGGCTATGAAACTTATAGAAAACAGGTTAAGGATATAGCATATGTAGAAAGTCGTGATAGAAAATTAATTATTCATTTAGCTAATGGTAAACAAAAAGAATTTTATGGCTCACTAAAAAAGGTATACATTGAGCAATTGCAAAAATTTGACTTCCTATTTATACATGCAGCATACGCCGTTAATTATGATTTTATTTCTCAATATAAATATACGACTATATGTATGAACCCTGGTGACGTCATTTTACCTATAAGCCAAAATAGGAGGACTGAAGTAAGAAAACGTTTTCTTCTTATAGAAAGTAAAAGGGGAGGATAATAAGGTGGATATTTATGTTGTGGTTTATTTAATATCTAATGCACTAACAGCATTTGCCCTTGAAAGATTCATGAAAGTATTTTTTGAAAAGAAAAGAGTGCAGACTTGGATTGCGGTTATTCCATTTCTAGTTTATTTTATTGCATCCAGCTCAATATTTTTATTGCTTGGTATACCTATTATCTCTTTGTTTGTTAATATTCTAACTATTTTTGTGATATCGTTAATTTATGAGTCAACTTTAGTTAGGCGATTATCTGCAACGGCATGTATCGTTCTATTTACGGTCATCACTGATATGATTGCAGTTCTTTTGACAGACAATTCACACGTGAATCATTTTGTCCCATTTGAGTATAGAGATGTCTTTGGTTTTATATCATGGGGATTATCAGTGTACTTAATGGCTTTGTTACTTCAACGATTTAAAAATGTTAGAAGAGGTGTGATAGTACAGCCTTTTCACTGGATTATTACTATTTATATACCCACTTCATCTATATTTATAATTTCATTACTTATTGCTTCATCAGAGATACCTCAAGTTTTTTCAGTCTTCGCAATAGCTATGATATTGGTTATAAACGTACTTGCGTTTTATTTATGTGACGCACTTTCTGCAGCCTATGAAAATCAACTTCAATCAAAATTGTATGCACAAGAAAAAGAACATTACCTCACCCAATGTCAAATGATGCAAGATTCTGTAGACATGATGAAGTCTTTTAGACATGATGTAAAGCTTCATTTTGGTACATTGAAAGGCATGGCCGCAGAAAATGAAATTGAACTCATTTCAAAATATTTAAGTACATTATCGGATTATGTGAAAAGTAGCGAGGTATACAGCGAAACAGGAAATTTGGCACTGGATAGCATAATCAATTACAAGCTTAGAGATGCTAATGAAAGAAATATTAAACTCACTATAAATCTCATATCCATTCCAAAAATAATAGATATTGAAATAATTGATATGACAACTATCTTGGGCAATCTTTTAGACAATGCCTTGGATGCATTAGAAAAATTGGATGAAAAATGGATAAAACTAAGTGCCAGATATAAAAAGGGAACTTTGATTATTGAAGTTACGAATCCTTTTGATGGGAATATAAAGTTTAAATCCATAAAAAAAGAAGATAAAATGCATATTGCATCCTCAAAATTTGGAAATAATCATGGATATGGATTAAAAAATATTCGTAAAGCCTTAATCAAATATAATGGAGATATGGAAGTAACCCATGATAACAATGTTTTTTCTGTAAAATTACTGCTCATTTTAGCATAGTAATGTTTTAATCATATAAAAAATGCCCCTTTGAGAATAGCTACTGAGGCTAATTTATAAAGGGGCATTTGAAATTAAACATGAGTTACTACACAAGTACTAATAAGTTACTACATATACTACATTAGATAACGGAAATTGGATAATCTATTAGTAGATTAAATGTATCGTACCATTCTAAAACTTAGAATCAGCATTGAAAGAATGTCATTATATGAAGAAAAGTATCAAGAAAAAAGCAAGTCAGTACATTGCGAGTACAATACGAAAAGTTGTAGAGTCTAATGTCAATACGACTTGTTCCTTTTTCTTATATCAGAACACATTACCCGAAAAAGTTAAAAACTTGCGCAAATTTTAATGTTTATGAAAAATGTTGCAGTAAAAATTACTGACCGCTTAGAAAGGCAAGGTATATTTGAGCCTACCGATAGAGAAATTTATCTTTTTGGTACACAACTTGGATTAAACCTCTTGCTTCACTTAATGACTATGACATTAGTTGGTTTAATGATAGGGTCATTTTGGCATATAGTGATTTTCTTGCTCGCATATATGCCTTTAAGAAGTTTTTCCGGCGGATACCATGCAAAAACACAGTTAAAGTGCTATATCATATCTACTATAATGATTGCATTTGTAGGTCTTGCGTCTAGGTTTATAACCTTCAATAGCATTTTACTTGGTGTGCTTCTTTTGATGTTTGGTATAGTCATTATGTTAATTTCACCAATAGGCAATAAAAATAAATCACTTGATGATTTGGAAATAAAAGTATATGGGAGAAAAGCCCGCTTCATATGTATAGTTGAATTATCTGTAGCTATAATTACCTTACTTATAGGTATGCAGTTCATCACAACAGGTATTTTTTGGGCTTTTTCCATGGTATTATTACTATTGGTACTAGAAAAATTGTTTGGCAGTAAAATATAAAAAGAGCTTGTTTAGGTCATTTAAAATGTGTAACCTAAACAAGCTCTTTATCCTCATGTCGCGAGAGAAACTTGAGAATGAACCGGGGTTCACTGGAAAATAGACTTCTTATTTCATATGTTTTTGCTCATAGTGAATCTCTAATAGGTCTTTTATATGGCTTTTGATATACGTGCATGTTTCTCGCTTTACCATATCGCGATTGCTATACATGCGTGCTTTTGGACATCCTCCATTACATATAGGGAAAAAGAAACACGCTAGACAAGTTTTGCTTTCTAAATTAGAGACACCTACCATGCTATTTGCAATGAGTGCTATGTTCCAAATTTTGGTGTTATTTATATTGCCTACAATTTCTTTGTCAATGCCTAAATCATCCCAACATTTATAAATTTCTCCGTGAGGGCCTACGACATATGCATTTTTTTTACTTAAATAGCATCCCCCTATTTTCTTTATGGGGAATATTTCAAGGGCATGTATACCATAGTCACGAGCTAATTCAAAAATAAACTTTCCTTTTTTATATGGGTCGAAATGACAACCAATGTCTGGACTTTGCTTATCATCTACAAAACCTGGGTAAACGCGTATGCTTCTATCAAATTTATCTGAGTATATATCTTTGAAGTACTGATATACCTCGACAAATTCACTACTGTTATTGGTGTCTACATTTACCCGTAAGCTAAGGCATCCATGCCAATCCGAGTTCATTAACTTATTTATATTTTCAAGAATTTTGTCGTACGTACCTTCTTTGTTAATTAAATGACGACGACTATCGTGTGTTTTTTTGATGCCATCAATCGTAATTTGTACATGCGAAATCTTTAGTTGGTTTAGATTTTCTATAACATCACCAGAAAGTTCATATCCATTTGTCACCATGTCAGCAGAATATTTAATGCCTAGCGCATCTATTTTTTTACTAATATTTTTAATTTTATTAAACTCAAGTAGAGGTTCTCCACCATACCAAGTAATAAATACTTTATTTACTAATTTATGATTTTTAATAAACGTTATAAGATTGTCTTCAATTTCATCAGACATTTTTGATGGAACTCTATTTTTCTCATAACAATATGCGCAATCAAAATTACATTCCTTTGTTGGTGCTACTGTTAAATAAAGCTTGTCTGATGAATAATTTATTGTCAGTGCTTTCATCTTCAGTATATTTACAAGGTCATCATCTTGCCCATCATCAATAAGAAATCCTCCAAGCCTTAGCTTAAAAAATAAATCGGGCTTATCTGAAAAATCCATATTGGGACTCTTCTGAATTTGTTTAGCAATTTCTGCTGTTTTATCATCCATTTGCACGAATGTATTAGAACCAGAGTTATACAATAACCAGCCATTTCTCTTAGATTCAAACATTAAATTGTATCGTGACCACTCCATAAAGGCATTTCCTTTCTCTTTTATAAATAATAACCAATAGCACTGGTTATCCAACAATTGCACCTACAACATAAGTATCACAAGATATTAAATTGATAACACTTTTTTGCATTGCCCATTATAATACCATGGGCATTTGTTATTGCTGGATTGCGTAATCCCATTTCTGTAATCAAGGATTATTATGTTCAAAAATAACGATGACATCTACAAGACTATCATCGTTATTTAGTGTATAGCTATCTTCAAAACCCTTGCAAGTGGTAGGTATCCAAATGTGATAATGATAGTCAATGCAATATAACTAATGTCTTAAATTTGCGCAATGCTTTGCGATTGATACCGAATAGTTCCTTACCCATAACATTATCCTCCATAGGTTAATAATTCTTTTTTACATAAAAAATCAATACGTTGAATGTTGCTAAGTTGCAAAAAATCTTCACTTTTTGACCAATCTTCTATCCACGTTGACGCAAGATGTGCCAGTGTTTCTACAACTTTTGCTGCTGCTGGGCTTAAATTTTCTATATAAATTTGCATACGTCCTTGATGAAGAAATTTCATGAAATAATCTGCTTTATACCATGAAAACGATTCCCACATACCACAAAAATCTGCAATCAATTCATCATGCAAATTGTTTTGTGACGAACCATGAAATTGTTTGGTATAGTAGTGGGCGCATTCATGAAATTTACGCAATACCAAAGACTTTTTACGCCATATTGCATCATCTAGCCCTATTGATTCTGCGGGCAGGTTACTATAAGGTTTATGTGAGAGGATAATAAAACGATTTTGCTTTCCAAACGCAAAGGATGCACCTTGTTTTTTGATGTGGGGATATGGTTGACCTTTGTGTACGATATTTAAAACCAAACTCTCGAAATCAGTATCCGATGATGCAGTGATGATGGGGATTTTCCCCGCAAAGGAATCATAAATTTCAAATTCTATTTCCTCTGGTTTATTAAAAGGAATTTGCAAATCACTTCGGACAAGATGTTGATTTATAGCAAATGCCACTCCATTTTCTTTGGCAGTGGTTAGCAGTGGTGTCCAGCGAGTCAAATATTCATCATCACTTGGTTTTGGACTGTATGAGAAGGCATTAGCCGTATACTCAAGCAAAGCGTCCATATCATCTGATGTTGCGCCTAACTTTTTTAAAATTGTTTTTTTATCATCTATTGATAAAATCACGTGGTCAAACCTCCTTCACATCATTGCCAATGCACTTCAATAGATACGTTTTCTGCTTCAACAAAAAGAATCCGCATTTCAATACGGCGAGATTCAAAAATATCTACAATATAATCCCCAATCATTTCCTTGTGATTGCTTTCGCTTAAATCAAAAGTGTACGATACATTCCCTTGGGTTATTGTGAGTGACATCCCGCCGCTTGAAATACTACTTTCCAAAAATAAATTGTCTAAGGTTATCTGATGAGGTTCAATAAAGATAGCGGCATTACCATTGGCTTCATCCGCAGAAAAATACCAGCCTTCACTGTTAGTCCTTTGAGAAACATTTGTAAATGTACCGGAACGTACACGTCTAATATCTCCTAAAAGACCCATTGAATTGATTATCAAAGGGGCACCAATGGATAATATGAGCATTCCAACAAGGGATGCCAGTAAAATTTTTGTATATTTTTTTGAAGTTTTCTCCATTGATTATCTCCTCAAATTGACTGCCTATGCCCATGATTAAAGCTGTTATACATTATTTGCAGGCATAAGCACCACAGTCACCATTGATGTCACTGTAGGCATTGATACCGCCTGCCACATTGTCCAAATCATCATCAGAAAGTTCACCTGACAACTGGGGTAGTGTAATGGTTAGTGAATGGTCATTTTCAATCACATTGATATTGTAGCCTTCTGGAATGGCTTTGCCTGTCAGCTTTTCAATGGCTTGAATAGGGTTTTTTAACAATTCTGCCTTAAACGTCTTGTCAACTGTGGCAAGTTCTTGCACCTTTAAGTATGTTGCAGTAATTTCTGCTTGTGTCCAATTCATGATTTTCCTCCTAGAAAATTAAATTTCATTCAACGACTTCATGTGACTTTATTTCTTTTATTTCATAAAATTTTGCTAATATTATCATGAACCACTTGTGAATATAGAAAATTGGTCATAATGCATATTACCTTATGTAGCAACTCATATATAAATTATATTTTATGTTGAATGTGTCACACCATTGCAAAAAAATAAAGCATCGTAACCTTTTCAGATTACGATACTTTAAATCATGCTTAAAACATGACCAATATTGTTGTGTATGCGTAAGTTAGCCTGATTATCATATGGTGTTTTTGAGTTATTGATTAACACAAGCTTATCACCATTGTAATGATTGACCAGTGACGCAGCAGGATATACTGACAGAGATGTTCCGCCAACCATTAACATATCTGCTTGGGATACAAGTTTTATGGCTTGGGTTAAAATGTCATGGTTTAGTGATTCTTCATATAAAACCACATCGGGTTTAATCACACCACCGCATTCACAGGTAGGAATATCATGGGCGTGAATGATATCTACATGATAGAACTTTGTACATTGCATACAATGGTTGCGATATACTGAGCCGTGTAGCTCCAACACATTTTTACTTCCTGCCATTTGGTGCAAACCATCAATATTTTGCGTAATGACTGCTTTTAGCTTTCCTTGGCTTTCAAGTTTGCTTAGTGCAATGTGGGCTTGGTTCGGTTTTACATCCATGTTGACCATTTTATTTTTGTAAAAATTATAAAAATCTTTTGTGTTGCTTTTAAAGAAGGTATGCGACAACATTATTTCTGGTGGGTACTTGTATGTTTGATGATATAATCCATCTATACTGCGAAAATCAGGTATCCCACTTTCAGTAGACACCCCTGCCCCGCCAAAGAAAACAATGTTTTTACTGTCTTTTACTAAACTTTTTAATAATTTAATCGGTTCTTCCATATGACATGCACGTCCTGTCTCATTTTTATTTGTTTTTTGTATAGGGTTATATTATAAACTGATGTTGGGTGAAGTAAAAGATTATAGCTTTGAAAAATTAGGCAACAAAAAAGGCAGTTTCGTTAAGTCGCTTTAACGAAACTGCCTTGATTTTTTATGCTGATTTTAAAATAAGCAAGTTGTCTATAGAGTAAAGTGAAAGCTCATTGTCTGCTGTCCAGTTGAGGTGGTGCATAAGTTCTGGGGGTATTTCTATTCTGCCTAATGGGTCAATTTCCCCTGTGTAACAATGGGCAGACGGCTCACCGTCTAAACGCCGCATGATGATAATGGTGTCTACAGGCATAAGAGACACTTGCGTTTTTGGCTCTAACTTCAAGTCGCGCTTTACTGCACTGGGCAAGACCATCTTTCCTAGAGGGTCAAGTCTTCTGTTGTTGTGTCTTTCCATAGTTTGGTACCTCTCTCCACTTATATTCGCGGCTTTAAAACTTCCACGCAAAGATGGCACCATCACTCTGCACTCCCAAATCGCCCCTTCTACACACACACGACACAATAAAATTAAATGAGTTGTACGCTATATCAACTGCTTATACTTTAGCCACTTGTAATGGGGGAATGGAGTGGTGTATAATCAGTTTGCCGTGGTGGCAGGTTTAACCTGTTTGTGCTGAGTGATGGCTGTTGCCCATCACTTGCGTAAGTCCTTTGATGTCTTGTACACATCATAGACCCCACGGCTCCCGCTTTGTTGCTACCGCGTGTACATATCTTATCCTATCTTTTCTAAAATGTAAAGTTTTTTTGACAAAAAAACAGATGATTGATTCCCAGCCAAGTGCTGTCGTCAATTCATCTGTTTTTTTTGTTATTGTGCTGTTGCTAATGTTTTTTCTTTTCTAATTTGTTCTATTTGGGCTAATCCCTTATCTGCCCCTTGTCTAATGTCGGCTATAAGTTCTTCAGTAGTCATTCCATAACGTCTTAGTGAATTATATTCCCGAAGACTATATAAATCTTCCATTGTAAAATCAGGACTTAATTTTGGTTTTTCCATTTGCTTTACCTCCCACCAATTAGCGCACTTGGCTGGTAAATATCAATTCCATGATAACCAAGCGCGGCACTTATTGAACGGACACCATTGATAGTTTTTATTTTTACCATGTGTCTAAAGTTCCAAGATAACAACAATTGACAATCGTTTACTACTGCGCTGGCAATATGAAGACAATCATTATAATGTTTGTTGCTTAAAATCCCAGCTTCAACTATTTTATTTGCATATGCCCTGATTTCATTATTTACATCAATCAAAGTGTATTCAATTTCTGTCAAATACTCAAATAAACGAGCGCGCTTGAGTTCGGCATTAGAGGTAATTTCATCAATGACAACATCCGAAATATAGACATCATATAGCCCTTGCTTTATTTCGTCCCATAATACAAGGGTATCATTCATCTTATCGGGCGCGTCTTGTTGGTCTAAATGGCTTAAAACCGAGGTTTCGAGGTAAACTTTTAACTTTCTCATACTTGACAACCCCTTTTCTAAGGATTCTATCGTACCATTTTTTAGCTGAATATTCAACAAACATTTTAGTCTATCATGACATTGGGTCAAATCCCCAGGTGGATATAATTTTTATCCACCTGGCGGGCTAACCAATCTTCTTTTGTCATTTCATAATCTATTGCCGATTGCCATTTGCCCAGTTGGTCACGCCATGCGTTTTCATTGATACGTAATTTTTTAAAGCCCAATTTGTTTTCATACACATGCTGGGCGCGTTTGTTTGTCAAGCTTGTGTCTAGAATGACTTTTTCGTAACCGTAGTGGGTAAACAGCGCGTCTATAAACATCGTCAGCAAAACTGTGCCAATCCCTTTTTCTTGGCTGGAGACTTCGCATATTTTTATGCCAATTTCTGCTGCACCACCTTTGTTTCGGTAAACCATTTCACCTATAGGGTATCCGTCTTGTTCTATAATATGGCGGCGGCAGGTTTCATCACTGTCTTTGGCAAGACTTTTACGGGTAGATTCAGGAGTTTCCCCTAAACCATTGGGATAACCTGCATGTGCCATGATTTCACCATTGTTCCACCAAGTACATAATTGTTCAGCATCCCCAGACATAGCGTTGCGGATGGTTAAGTTGTCTTTGACTAAATTCATTTTTTATGATTTCCTTTCCCCTTGTGGTGCTGTGCAATGGCTTTAAATTTTGCACGTTTTGCTGACACAAAAGCTGCTTTGTTATCCAGATATTTATTTTCGCGGACTAAAGCTTGATATTGTTCCCACTGTTCTGTAGAAAGTGTGCCGTCTGACAATGCGGCACGTATGGCACAATCTGGTTCGGTTTCATGGCGGCAGTCTGTGAAGCGGCAGTCTAAAAATAAGGCTTCTATATGGGCAAAGTTGGCACTTAGTCCTTCATCTGCATCATAAATGCCCAGCTCACGCATTCCGGGGGTATCAATGACCATTGCGCCAGAGGCAAGTGTTAAAAGCTGGCGGTGGGTTGTAGTATGGCGACCGCGGCTGTCATCTTCACGGATGGCTTGCACTTCCATGGTTGATTCATTCATGAGTGTATTCACCAGTGATGATTTGCCTACCCCTGACATGCCAAGAAAAACAATGGTTTTATTGGGTTGGAGGTATTCCTCAAGTGCTTCCAGACCAAAGCCTGTGTGGCTGGAAATTGCATGGACAGGAACACCTGGGGCAACATTCATGACCTCTGCAATTTTTATGTCTACATCTTCTGCCAAGTCTGCTTTAGACAATAAAATGACAGGCTGTCCACCGCTTTGCCATGCTTGGGTAAGATACCGTGCAATGCGGTTTACATTAAAATCTTTGTTTAGAGAGGTAATAATAAATATATAGTCAAAGTTAGCCGCTACAACTTGCTCCCGATTGGATTTTACATGACCTAAACTGTGTCCAGAATAGTCTGCACGGGAAAATTTTGAATGACGGGGCAACACGGCTTCAATAATTGATGGCCCGCTGTCATTGTAGCGAAGGTTGACATAGTCGCCTACACAGGGCAACGCTTCCCGCAAGGTTGCATCATAAATTAACGAGCCTTTTAACGCGGCTTGCACTTCACCATGGGTACATATGACTTTGTAATGGTCGCGATGTTGTTCTGTTACGCGTCCTTGAATGTGTTGATTGTTGATAAATTTCATCTCCTTTTGGCAATAAAAAAAGACACGACCAAATCGTATCTTACGAAAGGTTGCTGGTTGAGTTGGCAACGCAAATAAAAGGGTCTACCTATAGTATTTGCCCATGCCCGTATGCAGTTTTAGTTCAACATCACCATATTTGCAAAACTCATAAAACAACACTCCTTTATAATCCAGTTTAAGTGGATTGTTCATTATATTTTTTGCAGTATGACGCAAATCTTTGATTTTGTCAATGAAAAACTTTCTTTTTTCCCTTTTATGTCGTACAATCAAGAACAGAGGTGATTAAACTTATGCAATACATTAAAGAAATAAGAGAAGGCGATAGGGTTATCGAACATTACTTATGCAAGCGGAAAGAAACCCGCGAATCTAAAGCAGGCAAGACGTTTTATTCCCTAAAATTGCAAGACAAAACAGGGATGATTGACGCAAAAGTTTGGGATATCCACACAGACATTGGAGCATTTGAAGAGGGCGATATTGTAAAAATTGACGGAAATGTCGTACTGTATCAAAACGAGTTGCAAATGAAAGTGTTAAAACTACGCAAAAGCCGCGAAGGCGAATGCACCCCAAGCGAACTCATACCATCCAGCACACGAGACTTAAATGAGATGTTTGACGAACTGGTTGCGTTAATCCATTCTGTTGAAAATCCATATGTAAAAACTTTGCTGGAAAATATCATGATTAAAAATGAAGCACAAGCTAAGGCATTGAAGACCCACTCTGCCGCTTTGCACATGCACCATGGTTACATGGGCGGGTTAATAGAACACACCCTGTCTGTGGCAGATATTTGCGTAACCCTTGGGCGTAAATATAAGTATGTAAACCGTGACATTTTAATTGCAGGGGCACTCTTGCACGACATAGGCAAGATTTATGAACTTGCCCCCATGCCTTCAAGTGAATATACCGATGATGGACAAATGCTTGGGCATATTATTATTGGGATAGAAATGATTGCAGAAGAAGTTGCAAAAATTCCAAATTTTCCACGAGAATTATCCTCGTTGATAAAGCACTGTATCATTTCTCACCATGGTGAGTATGAATATGGTTCACCTAAGTTGCCATCCACTGCGGAAGCTTTTATTTTACATTTTGCAGACAATATTGACGCAAAGCTTACATCCTTTGCAGAAATTATTGAAAAAGATGCGACCCCCGGGCTTTGGACAAATTTTCAAAAAGCTTTAGGCCGTTATATTAGAAGACCAAGTGAGTTTTAGGGTGAAATTTTATGAAAATTAAAAAAAATTCCCAACAACGTATTGAAATTCAATCTGCCACTGCCAAAGGTTTCGGGCTTGGATATGTTAATGATTTTGCAGTGTTTGTAGACGGCGCATTGCCAGGGGATATATTACTGGTGCATATACTCAAAGTCAAAACCCGATATGGTTACGGCAAAATTTTAGAAATCATCACACCGTCACCCAGCCGAATAGAATCCCCTTGCCCTGTGTCCCACCATTGTGGAGGATGCCAGTGGCAACATTGCGACTATCAGGCACAACTTCGTTTTAAAAAGAAAATCGTAACAGACGCACTGGTGAGAATTGGCGGCATAGAAAATCCAGGGGTGAATGATGTCATGGGTATGGAAAATCCCAGAAGATATCGCAATAAAGCCGTTTTTCCTATTGTTCCTGCCAAAAATAAAAATGGCTTTACCATAGGCATGTACATGCCGCGCACCCATCGTATGGTTGAAGTTGAAGACTGCAATATTCAACACGAGGCACACATTAAAATTTTAGTTGTATTAAAAGAACATATGCGCCGTCACAGCATTTCTGCCTATGACGAAGTGACCCATACAGGCTTAATGCGTCATATCATGATAAGAACCAGCATTGCCACAGGTGAAATCATGGTCGTGCTTGTGGCAAACGGTAAAGGGATACCTGCCGAAGGAGAAATTTGCGAAAAATTAAAAAACCTTGGTGTGACAACTGCTATTTTCAACAGTAATAAATCCAAGGGAAATGTGATTCTAGGCGATGGTTTCCGCACACTATTTGGCAAAGGTTTTATCAGCGAAAAGTTAGGCGAAATAGAATATCAGCTTTCTGCACCTTCATTTTTTCAAGTGAACCCAGTACAAGCTGCAATATTATATGATGTTGCTATTGCTCAAGCAAGGCTAGATGGAACGCAAACAGTCATTGATGCCCATGTAGGCGTTGGCGGTGTTGCGCTGTATGCGGCAAAAAATGCCCGACATGTTATTGGTATAGATATCGCTCCATCATCTATTGAAGATGCAAAAAAAAATGCCGAATTAAACGGCATTACAAACACAAAATTTATTTTAGGTGCGGCAGAAGAGATTATACCCCAAATGCTTCCTACAGAATCAGCCCAAGTGGTTTTTCTTGACCCGCCCCGTAAGGGTTGTGAAGCCGCCTTGCTTGATGCACTGATTGCCGCTAAAATCCCATGTATCGTCTACATTTCTTGCGACCCTGCAACCCTTGCACGGGACATTAAAAGGCTAGTTGGCGGAGGATATAAACTCAATGCTGTTCAGCCTGTAGACATGTTTCCCATGACCGGCAAAGTGGAGACAAGTGTTTTATTATGTATCTAAATTATTTTTGAATAAAAAAACCGAGAAGGAAGTTTTATAACATCCTCTCGGTTTTTTGGCTGTACTGCATCTATAGATTCATAGACAGTGCAATTTTCTCTGCATTATCTGCGCTTTTTTCTAAATCGTTCATGATATCCATAAATACAACCCCGCTTTTAGGCTTACAATCTTTTGCTTTTAATCTTTTAAAGTGATTTTTAGCAAACTTCGCCAAGGTTTCGTCAACTTTATCTTCAAGTTCATTGATTTGTAGCATTTGGGAATTATCTTGTTGTTCATAAGCAACCAACGCTTTATCTATAAGTTCCATTGTGATTCTTCTTGCCGTTTCTAACTCTGCAATGGCCGTATCAGAAAAGTGCATTCCGTTTTCAGTGACGGTTAATACATACTCTGCTATATTCTCGGCATGGTCGCCTATCTGCTCTATATCAGATAAAATTACAAACATGTCACCGACTTTCTTTGCATCACCAGCAGACAAAGGCATATTTGTAACCTCTACAAGTTTAGCGGTAATATTTTGATATAAAAAATCAACTGTTTTCTCATTTTCCAAAACCTTATTTGATTTGTCCATACTTTTTTCAAAAAAAGCATCTAACGCCAAGTTTAGATTTTCACTAGCGATTTTTCCCATGCGGCAAATCTCCAAATGCGCATTCACTACAGCAAGGGTAGGTGCTTTTGAAGTTTGTGCATCAAGATATATTAGCTTTCTTTCATGAATCTTACTGGTTTCATCCTGTTTTAATGGAATGATTATTTGCATTAACTTAGCAAGTAAAGTAACAAAGGGTATCAGGAGGATAAGGGTTGCAATGTTATACAATGTATGGAACATTGCCACTTGGCGGGCACTTTCTGACCAAGTTGTCTGAAACCAAGCCAAAATACCCGGCACAAGCAGTATCAATGAACCAAATATGATACTACCAATGATATCATAGGTTATGTGAAACAATGCAGTGCGTTTACTATCACGGCTTGCAGGCAACGATGCAATGACCGCTGTAACACTTGTTCCAATATTTGCACCAAATATTATAAATGCTGAGGTTTGGAAGGGAATAGGCACACCACTCAGATGCATCGTCACCAAAAGACCCATTGTCGCCGATGAACTCTGGACAATGACTGTAAAAATAAAACCTGCAAGCAGTGCAAGCAGTGGGTTAGCAATGGCTGTTATCATATCCAAAAACGCAGGATGGGTGCGGAATACCCTAAGCGCGTCACTCATCACGGTAATACTAAAAAATAAAATACCAAACCCTAATATAGCGTGTCCAATATTTCGGATATTTCTTTTCTTAAAAAACAAGTACATAAAAACGCCAAGAAATATAAATATAGGCGCATAGGCATCAATGCGAAAAGCAATAAGTTGGGCACTGAATGTTGTACCAACATTTATGCCTAATAATACACCAATTGCTTGTGTTAAATTCATTAGGCCTGCATTCACAAAACCAACTGTAATAACAGATACTGCTGTTGAACTATTGATGACAATTGTTGCAATAACCCCAACTGTTGCTGCTAAGAATCGATTAGATGTTGCGCGTTTTAAAATGACTTGTAACTTATCACCAGCGATAGCTTCTAAACCTGTTGATACCATTTTGATACCAAACAAAAGCAATCCTAAGCCACCTAAAGCTAAAATGATATTGCCTAACACATCCATGCTTGTCCTCCCAGATATTTTCAATTTTCAAATATATCTATTGCGCCTTAGAAAACATCACGGAGATTATAGCACATTTCGACAATAGGGCAAGGATTATTTTAATGTATCCTTATTTGCAATAAATCCAAACATTGCGCCACAAAGCCCGCCTACAATATGCGTCATATACGCAATATTATTCGTCACATCTGCAGTGGCAGCCGCCATAACTTCACGTCCAATATAAATACCTAATGCAAGAATAAGGGTTAAGGGAATACGTCCCTTTTGTAAATTTGTAAATGAACCCAACAAAATCAGCATAAATACAATACCACTTGCACCAAGCTTTGCTGCATCAGATACAACCAGATGTAGAACACCTGTGACAAATGCTGTCACCACCATCATGCTAATCAACCACTTACTGCCGTATCGTTCTTCAAGCATGGGGCCGATGATGAGAATAATCATGAAATTATTAAAAAAATGCGCCATATTGGCATGTCCAATGGCATGGGTAAATAACCGCAAGTACATCAAGGGGTCGGAAAAAGGCGCGCGGTAAACAGAGAATAAAAGTCTGTTGCTTTGTCCGTTGGTCAGCTCTGCAAGTCCCAATGCCAGTAAAGATACTACAGCAAAGGTCAAAATGACAGGCGCATTATACTGTATGCGTCTTAGTGGATTCATTTAAAATCACCTCCTGCATATTTTACCAAAAATCATCAGTTTTGTCCTATAGTATTATAATTAAATAATTCAAAATCGGACTTGCCTATCGTGACAAGAACGCTCAAAAACGCTTATCTCGCGTTTTCGAGTGTCACTCTGTCAAGACCGTTTCTCATTGATTTCATTATATAATGAAAGTTGCTCCGATGATTCTTGGAAATGAGAAAGACCTAAATGGGTATAGGCTAATCGCGTGGCTGTGCGCCCTCTTGGGGTACGCTGGATGAAGCCTAACTGTAAGAGATATGGTTCTGCAACATCCTCTAGTGTACCTGCTTCTTCGTCTACACTTGCCGCAAGGGTATCTAGCCCAACAGGCCCTCCGTCAAATTTTTCTATGATGGCAAGCAAGATTTTTTTATCAACAGAATCTAAACCTAATTTGTCAATCTCCAGTTTATCCAGTGATGATTGAGCAACTGTTAAGGTAATTTTGCCATCATATTGAACCTCTGCAAAATCCCGCACACGCTTTAGTAAACGGTTGGCAATACGGGGCGTACCTCTTGCACGGCGGGCAATTTCTTCCGCCCCAAGCGGTTCAACTTCTACACCCAGTACTGTTGCCGAACGGGTGATAATTTTTTGTAAATCTGCCACACTGTATGGCTCTAAATGCTGTACCACACCAAATCGGTCACGCAGGGGTGCAGTTAACATACCGATACGTGTCGTTGCGCCAATGAGTGTAAAACGCGGCAAGTCTAAGCGGATACTTCTTGCTGTTGGGCCTTTGCCTATGATAATATCCAACACAAAATCTTCCATTGCAGGATACAAAATTTCTTCTATATTACGGTTTAGGCGGTGAATTTCATCAATAAACAAGAAATCCCCTTCACTCAACTCGTTTAAAATCGCTGCCATGTCTCCAGGGCGTTCTATTGCAGGGCCAGCAGTGATTTTTAACCGTGCATTCATAGAGGATGCAATGATTTGTGAAAGTGTAGTCTTGCCTAGCCCTGGTTGCCCATACAGCAATACATGGTCTAAAACTTCACCGCGCCCTTGGGCTGCCTTCACAAAGACTTGCATATTTTCCTTTACTTTAGCTTGCCCAATATATTCATCAAAATGCGACGGGCGCAGTTTAAGTTCTATGTCTTCGTCTTCTATATGATTAAATCCTGTTGTGTTTAGCCGTCTCTCATCCATCTTAAACGTACCACCTTGTAATTTGTGTGCCTATCTATTAAAGTGACCTCGCCAATTTTTTAAGTGCCAAGCGAATAATGCTGTCTGCCGCCATGCCTTCTTCTGCAATTTCTAAAACAGCTTGCATGGCTTCGGCACGTCCATAACCAAGTGCCAACAGTGCGTCCATGGCATCACGCTTGCTATCATCCTGCACACTGATACTTGACAACCCTGTGATGCCAGATGTGGTTGTATCCTCCCATGTATCTGATGTGGTTTTAATTTTGTCTCTTAGTTCAAGCATGACCCGTTGTGCAGTTTTTTTGCCTACACCCGGGGCTTTGCTTAGGGCAACTGCATCTTCTGCAAGTATTGCCATCATAATTTGTGATGGCGACATAGCACCTAAAATACCTGATGCTACTTTTGGGCCAATGCCTGATACAGAAATGAGCAGTGTAAACATACGCAATTCTTCTTGGGTTAAAAAACCATGAAGAGATTGCCCATTTTCCGTTGTTTGATGGTAGGTAAATAACTGTACATTTGCACCCTTTGAGGGCAGGCGACTGATTGTATTTGGGGAAGCATTCACCAAGTACCCTATCCCCCCTACATCCACTATAGCCGAAGTTTCATATATAAACTCCAATGTTCCTTTTACATAAGCAATCATATGCATTCATCCGTTCATTTTAAGAGAAAAAGCCCGCAAGTTCGCGGGCTTTTCTTTTATTTGCCTTTATTAAATATTAGTTGTGTGCATACGCTGTGTCAGAAGACAACGCCCATAAATGGCTGTCGTTCGTTGTTCCAGCACTACCTCTTGTAATGTCATAGTTTAATACACGGTTATTGACTGCAATTAGTTCAATTTGATAAGAAACAGGCAATGCAACAGCTGCTTCATAGAAAGCTTGTTCCCATCTTGCCATCCAATAAGCTAGATGGTCTAAATCCCATGATTGCGTGGATTCAATGTTAGAATGAATGAGTTGCCATTCATCACTCGTCCATCTGGTTCTGTTGAACTCATTGATACCCCAAATTGCACTTGGGTTTGGTGCAAAGCCAAAGTTCCATCCAGCAGTGAAGATATCCATGTCTGTATCAAGGTCATATCTGATTTGTTCCATCTGCCAGTTCCAGTCAACAAAGCTACCTGTCCAAAGTTCCATTCTAATGCCTGCGTCACGAAGATTTTGTTGACGAATCATTAAGAATACATCATCATCTGCACCTGGGGTTTGTGACCATGTTAATGTCCATGGGTTGCCGTTGAAATCTAAACGATATCCTTCAGCGTCTCTTGCGGTTAGCCCTGCTTGGTCAAGCAATTGATTTGCAAGGTCTGGATTGTTTGGTGCATGACCAAAATGATTTGGGTCCATCCAGTGGCGTGCATTAAACGGCCACAGTACAGAGGTTGCAGGACGGGTAAGACCACCGCCAAGGGTCATAGCGATAGAAAGCTGGTCAAGTGCATGACCAATTGCATGTCTTACCAGTGGGTCTTGAATTGGATTATCATATCTGTCCCCACGTGGTACAAAATACATATTACCATTATCATCTGTATGGTGTGTGCCTAGTCTAAATGTGTGGAAAGAACCACTTTGATTAAAACGTCCTAGAATTTGAATGTTATTTAAGTGACCATATTCACGTGTGTTTGATGGGCCAAACAGCATTCTGTCAAAGCGTCCTTCTTGCATGGCAAGTGGTGCAACTGCACTAGAGACTACTTCATAAACGATACCGTCCATAATCGGTCTACCTTGCCAGTAGTTAGGATTTGCAACAAAATGGAAAGCTTGCCCTGGTACGATATTTTCAATAATCCAAGGGCCATTCCCTAGGTGATTTTCTCTTGCATTTGGGTGGTCTTCCATATCTGCAACGGCAATACCTGCCCAATGGTGACGGGCAACAGGAACATCCCACAAACCAGCTGCATATTGAAGGGTAAATGGCAATTCTGTAAAGTGAAGCACAAGTTGTCTGCCATCTTCGGATAAAACTGCACCAGAAATATAGTCAGCTTCACCGCGTTTCATTTCTTCTGCACCAACAATCAAGTGAACGCCAGCACCAGAGAAACGAATACCTGTATAATCTGGGTGAGAGATAATTTCAAAAGCAAATAACCAATCATCAAGGGTAAATTCTACACCATCATGCCAGTAAACCGTTGGAATATCATCACGCATTGTGGCTGTAAAAGTATTCGTATTCAAGTCTACTTCCCATGTGGCAATACCGTCTTGACCTATAGTTAGGTCAGGATTCGTGCTGAACAGACGAGCCATTGTGTAATTTCGCAATGTAGCGTCGGTAGCATTGGTTGATTGGGTTGGCAACATCATACCAACAATTGATGCTTCTTGAACTAATGCGCGGCGCATAATACCGCCTTGTATAGGTGCATTTGTGTTCACCACGGCTGGTGGGAACATGGTTAGAAGTTCGTCAAGGTCTGCAAGTGCATTACCTGCCACCATATCCTCTGCGTCTGCGTCAATGTCAATTGTAACATCTGCCTCGTCCAAATCTTCTTGTACAACGGCTGGGGGTGGCGTATCCACAGGTGTAGTATCTGCATTATTATCATTATTTCCGCCACAAGCGGTTAATGCTAACATTGCAGACATTGCTACAACAGATAGACCTAGGCCTAAACTCTTTTTAAACATCTCTTTCTCCTCCTTTTAAGGGGTCTTTGCATCTTTCATTTATGAAGATAATCTTTGTTGGGCATTCGCTGCACGTGACATTGCTTGACCAACAAAATTGATGCTAATAATGATGATTAGAATAAGTATTACTGCCGGCAGCCAGTTCCACTGCCTTTGTGACATATGCGTAGGGTTCAACGCATTAGCAACCAAATTACCAAGTGAAGGTGTACCTACAGGCAAACCAAATCCGATGACTGCAAGTCCTGTTTCAATGCCAATACTTGTGCCTACAGTCAGTACAACCATGGCAGAAATCATTGCCGTCAAGTTAGGCAGGATTTTTTTAAAGATAATCGCAATATTTCTGGTACCCAGAGTTTTTGAAGCAGCCACATAATCTTGCACTTTTTGCCCCATTGTTAGGTTACGGATACCCCTTGCAGGGCCAATCCAAGAAAACATATATAGTATCATAACCATATGAAATACGCCAAAATCAAGCATTAACGTCCGCACAATAATCATAACCATGATTGTAGGGATGATAACCAAAGTATCCATGATTCTCATTGCAACATTGTCAATATGTCCCCCATAGTATCCAATAACAAGTCCAAGGAGGATACTTGTAGTTAATGACAAAAATGATACCGAGAAGCCTATAATAATAGAATTACGGGCTGCCACAATGAGTATTTGCGCCATACTTTGCCCAGAGGGTGTTGTGCCTAAAAATCCGCCTGTAGGTGAACCACCATTACCAAATGGCCACCAAGTAGGTGCTTGGTTCAAATTAAAGATATCAAATGCTAAGGCTTGGTCTACACCAATAACAGCTGCACCAATAAACACAAACAACATGATACCAACAAATACAAAAAGACTGACTAAAGCAAGTTTATCTGCAAAAATTTCTCTTATAAAAATTTTTCTTAAAGAAATAATCTTCACGTCGCCTACATTCGGTGTTTCAATATCCATCTGTATCCCTCCCCTTACTTAATTTTTATTCTTGGGTCAACAAGGGTTAGAATAATATCCCCTGACAAGATGCCAATGATGGTTAAAAATCCATAGAACATTGCAATGGCATTCACAACAGGCCAATCTCTTACTTGAATTGATGACAGAAACAAATCACCCATGCCATGGAATGAGAATATTCTTTCAATCATGATAGACCCTGTTACAAGTCCTATAATAAGGAAAGGCAAACCTTGTGCAAAAGGTATCAGCGAGTTACGCATGATATGCTTGTAGTAAATGGTTCTTGTAGGCACACCCTTACTTTTAGCGGTTACAACATATGCAGACGCGCTATTGTCTACAATTTGCGCCCGTAGTGTATAAATTGTGCCAAAATTACCCACCACTGCCAAAACTAAAGAAGGAAGCATCACATGATGAAGTCTGCTTAATAATATCCTAAAAGTTTCAGCTGGGGAGATAAGTACATCTACAGTACCGCCCATAGGAAACCAATTGAGAATCAGTGCAAATATCCAAATCGAAAGAATTGCTAATGCGATGGCAGGCACTGCACTTGAAATAAAGCAATACATCAATATACTTCTGTCTTGCCATTTTCCAACATATCTTGCCGCAATAATGCCAAATGGAATAGCAATAACCAAAGTAAAAATTGTTGAGAAAAGCGAGAGCCACATGGTATTTCTAATACGAATATTTATGATATCAACAACGGGACGACCATGGAAAAGTGAACGCCCAAAATCTCCCCGAATAATATTACTCACCCAGCTGATATACTGTTGATACCAAGGGCCATCAAGACCATGTGCTTCTATTAAAGCAGCCACTTCTTCCGGTGACGCTTCTGGCCCGGCAAGCCCCCAAATGGCATCACCCGGCATAGCGTCTGCCATCAAAAATAGTGCCAAAGAAAGTACAATCATTTGTGGTATAAGAATAAGCATTCTTCTAATTATTGTTTTAATCATACATACTCAACCCTTATCTACGGAATTGCCACATAATGGTTATCTGCTTTTTTCTTCAAGTCATAAATGCGGCCATCTTCTTTGTAGTACGCATCGCGGTTCTTTTTAAATTCTTCCGCAAGTAAAGCACGTTCGCGCAGGGTTTCATCTCTGCCTTTTGGGCTAATACGAGGAATCGCACTTATAAGGTTCTTTGTATATATATGCACTGGGTTGTCATAAATGGCATCACTATTACCAAACTCTACAAATCTGGAATTATTCATGATTGCCAAAGACTCACACATGTACTTTACAACACTCATGTCATGGCTAATGAAAAGATATGCAATACCAAATTCTTGTTGAACATCTTTAAGATAATTTAGCACTTGGGCTTGTATTGAAAGGTCAAGTGCCGAAACAGGTTCGTCACATACAATAAGCTTTGGTTTTAACGCAATGGCTCTTGCCACACCAATTCTTTGTCTTTGCCCACCAGAAAACTCAAAAGGATATTTTGTGGCATTTTCAGGACTCATGCCAACAATGGCAAGCAATTCATCTACTCTTTTACGTTCTTCTGCTTTTGTCAGTTTTTCAAAGTTGCGCAAAGGTTCTGCAATAATATCATGGACTCTTTCTCTTGGGTTTAAAGAAGAGTACACATCTTGAAAAATCATTTGAACAGATTTTCTAAAGTTAGAGCGGTTTTTGCCTATATATTTTGTAATGTCTTCACCGTTAAAAACAATACTGCCGCTGGTGATTGGCACAAGCCCAAGTATAGCCTTACCAATGGTACTTTTGCCAGAGCCAGATTCACCAATAAGCCCAAGGGTTTCGCGCTCATTCACATCAAATGTTACACCATCTACAGCTTTTACATGTCCAACAGTACGTCCTAAAATTCCACCTTTAATAGGGTAATACACCTTTAAATCTTTGACTTCTAAAAGTGCCATCATGCACCCCCGTTAGTTTCATCTTCAAAATGGAATTTTTCATAACAAGTACATAAAACTTTATGCCCTGGTATTGGCTCGTGATACGTTGGGTGTTCTTGGTGAATACTTTTGTCCACCCAAGGTGTTCTGTGAGAAAAACGGCAACCTGTCCTTGGCATGTATTTTAATGTAGGCACTAATCCTTTGATTGCCTTTAGTCTTTCATTTTTATTGCCTGCCACTGGAATAGACGCAAGCAACGACCTTGTATATGGATGAAGGGGATTTTCAAAAAGTTCATACACTGTTGCAACTTCAACAATTTGCCCTGCATACATGACAGCAACTCTGTCTGCGGTTTCTGCAACTACGCCTAAATCATGGGTAATGAGTATCATAGAGGATTTTGTTTCTTTTTGAATGCTTCTAAGCAAATCCAAAATTTGTGCTTGAATCGTCACATCAAGTGCAGTGGTTGGTTCGTCTGCAATAATAAGGTCTGGATTACATGCGATGGCCAGTGCAATCATTGCTCTTTGACGCATACCGCCAGAAAGTTCGTGAGGGTATTGTGAATGTGTAAGCTTTGGATTAACCATGCCTACCTCTGATAATAGTTCTATGGCACGCTGCTTTTTTTCAGCATCGTTTAATTTTGTATGATAAGTAAGGTTTTCTTCAATTTGCCCGCCTACTCTAAGCAGGGGATTTAAAGCAATAAGAGGGTCTTGAAATATCATAGATATCCTATCGCCTCTTATTTTGTTTAGTTCACCTTCATTTAAGCTAAGTATATTTTTGCCTTCAAAGTTTATTTCACCTTCAATTTGCGTATAGTTCATATTATGCAATCTTGGGATAGAAAGGGCAAAAGCTGACTTGCCGCTTCCAGATTCGCCAACGATAGCAAGGACTTCATTTTTTCTAATATCAAGGCTTACATCATCTACAGCGGCGTAATACTGAGGTCCAACCCTAAATGATGTTCGCAGATTATTTACTGATAGAAGCAGGTCTGACGCGTTTGCAGTCATATTGCAGTCCACCTCTCTCTTATGCATCTGGCATTTTATACAAAAAAAGTCTAAGAAACTGTCTTGACGTATTCATAATGCCATAATTTCAGTTCAATGTCAATATTATTTCAACCTCGTTACATTTGGTAAATCACTAAGACTTGTCTTTTGAATATAATACAAATGGTGACTGATTATGAAAAAGATATTTATTGTTGATGATAGTGACACAAATTTGATGGCGGCAAAGCTTGCACTTGTTGATGTGTACAAAACCTATGCTTTACCTTCGGCAAATAGAATGTTCTCATTGCTAAAAAAAATTATGCCAGACCTTATTTTACTTGATATAGACATGCCTGAAATGAATGGATATGAGGCGATAAAAGCCCTAAAATCTGACCCGCTTTACAAAGAAATACCCGTCATTTTTCTTACAGCAAAAAGTGATGAAGCCTCTGAATTACACGGCTTTGAACTTGGCGCACTAGATTATATGAGTAAGCCCTTTTCCAAACCCATTCTTATACGGCGTATAGAAACCCATATTGAAACAGATAAGCTAATCAAACAAGGGCAAAATGCACTTCAAGAGCTTCACAATGCAACCATTAGCGTCATTGCAAACTTAGTGGAAAGCCGTGACAAAATAACAGGCAAACATATAGAGCGCACACAAGCCCTTTTGGAAATTTTAATCAAAGAACTCATACGCATGAAGCTTTATACTGGAGAAATTTCTAGTTGGGATATGAGTATTTTATTACCTTCGGCACAGCTTCATGATGTTGGAAAAATTGTTATCAGTGATGTTATTTTAAATAAACCTGCCCCGCTCACCCAAGAAGAGTTTGACATCATAAAAACCCACGCCATTGAAGGCGAAAAAATCATTGATGCCATTGCTGAAAAAACCTATGACACTGGGTTTTTACACCATGCAAAAATATTTGCAGGTTATCACCATGAAAAATGGGATGGCTCAGGCTATCCGCGAGGACTTTCCGGCGAGGACATTCCACTGGAGGGTAGAATATTAGCTGTGGCAGATGTGTATGATGCTTTGGTTTGCGAACGCCCTTATAAAAAGGCATTCCCCCACGAGCAAGCACTTGAAATTATTAAAAAAGACAGCGGGTCACATTTTGACCCTAAAATTGCAGAAGCTTTTTTAAATGTCCAGTTAAATCACGAAAAATGATAACATTTTAAAGCAAATCGACTTGCACTTCTGAAAATGATGAAACTTTATTACGCCCTGTAGATTTTGCATAGGTTAAGGCTTGGTCTACACTTGTGATGAAGTTTTTAGCAGAATAATCTTCATTGGGCTTTGGAATCACCGTATGTGTCCCTACGCTAACTGTCACATGGGTGGGTACTTTTGCTTCTAAATGATGGTCAGTTAAAAAGACGTGTTTTTCTATGGTAGAGCGGATTTTTTCTGCAACAATATTTGCACCCGGTTGTACCGTGTCAGGCAGAAGAATTGCAAACCGCTCACCGTCCCAGCGGGCGAGTACGTCAATTGCACGGAAAAGACTGTCTTTGATGATAAGGGAGACTTCTTTTAAAACGATATCCCCTTGTAAATGCCCATAGGTTTCATTGTAGATGTGAAATTTATCCACATCAAACATGAGAATACTCAAGGGTGTTTGCTGACGCATGGCACGATTCCATTCACGCTCTAGTTCAGAGTAGAAGTAACGGCGGTTGAAAATGCCGGTGAGGGGGTCGGTTTTGCTTAGGCTGCTAATTAAACGGGTTTGGGTGATAATTTGCATTTGATTGCGTACACGAAGCTTTACAACGGCAGAACTAAAAGGCTTACTAACATAATCTGCCGCACCAAGTACAAATCCCGTTTGTTCGTCTTGTGCGTTATTTAACCCTGTCACAAAAATAACAGGAATATGTCTGGTTTCAGGGTCTTTTTTAAGGACTTCAATCACCTCAAAACCACTCATGGCAGGCATTAGCACATCCAGTAAGATAAGGTCAGGTTTAAGTGCTGCTGCTGTGTCAATACAGCCCTGTCCATCCTTTTCTACATAAATTGTATAGTCATTTTTAAGCATTTGTGAAAGGGCGGTGATGTTCATTGCCTCATCGTCCACTATTAAAATGCTGTTCTTTTCCATTACCCCATCCTCCTAGTTTCTTTTAGTTGTGCCAGCGCATTTACGGCATCTCTAAAGCTATAAGACTTCATGTGTTTTACCAATGCTTCTGTACCTGATAACCCTTGCAAGTCATGAATAAACCCTAAGCATTCTGTATTGCGGCTTATCAGCAAAGGCTCTAAGTGATTGAATAATGTTTCCACTTCTTCATAAGTTTTATTAGATTTAGGCACTGCCTTTTTTAAAGCTTTTACAAGGGGTGCCAATTTACTCATAACTTTATTTATTTCATATTCTAACATTTGTAACCGTTCCGTTTTAATAATCAAACCCTCACTGATACAATCTTCTAATTCGCTGGCGATAAGCTGTAAGTTTTTTTCATTTAACAGTCCAGCAGAACTTTTCAAGGTATGAAGGAGCCTGTGTGCAAGCTTTCTATCATCATCTTTAATACTGTCTGTAATTTCACGAAATTTATTTTGATTATCACTATAAAAACTTTTATACAGTTTTTGCATTAAATCATTATCGTATAAGTGTTTTTCTTCTGTAGCATTATCGCCCCAATGTATAGGTTTAATATATTTTACTAAGCAATTCCAAAGTTCGCTTGAAGTAAACGGTTTTCCGATACAGTCAACCATACCATATTGGGCATAAGATTCACGGTCTGTTGACATTACATTGGCGGTAAGGGCTATGATTGGCGTTGTGCAACCCAGGGCAAGTATCCTTTGGGTTGCCTCCAGTCCATCCATAACAGGCATATGAATGTCCATAAAAACTAAATCAAAGAAGTTTTTATTATCGTCAAGCCGCTTTTTTATTAAGCTTATGGCTGTTTCTCCATTTTCGGCAATGACTGCGGTTAAACCTACACGTGCAAGATGGTCACTAATCACCATTTGGTTCATGGAATTGTCTTCACAAACTAATATTTCCCCATTAAAAATTGGTTTTCCAGCATTTAGTTTCGTATCGTATTTAGTTGCATTAGGTACATAAACTAATCCAAAAGTGACTTCAAAAATGAAAATACTGCCCTCACCTGGGTTGCTTTTTATTTCAAGCTTACCCCCCATGAGTTCTACAAGCTTAGATACAATGGGAACACCTAAGCCTGTTCCGCCATGTTTACGGGTGATACTAACATCCGCTTGCATAAAGGGTTCTGCAATGCGGTTTATTTGTTCTTGAGTCATACCAATACCGCTATCTTGCACTTCGCAACGAATCGTGCGGGTGGTCGCTGTTGAGGATACAATCACTGCGGATACACGAATAATCCCATCTTGGGTGAATTTTATCGCATTCGTTAGCAAATTGGTAAATACTTGACGCAGACGCACAGGGTCGCCTACCAGTTGATTATTTTTACCCAAAGGTTCTGCATAAAAATGGAGTGCTAACCCCTTTTCAACAGCAGAGGGCTTTGCCATCCCATGACAACTTGCAAAAATGTCTGCAATGTCAAATGGAATGTTCTCCAGCTCCATTTTTCCAGATTCTATCTTAGATATATCAAGAATATCATTGATGATTTGCAATAGCCAATTAGAACTTTCGATGATTCTATACAAATATGTTTGTGCCTTGTGTGACATATCCTCTTCCAGCGCAAGCTCTGAAAAACCAATAATACTGTTCATAGGGGTACGGATTTCATGGCTCATGTTGGCAATAAATGCCGTCTTCGCGTTGGACGCAGACAGGACTGCACACTCCATTTCCTTGCGTACAGTAATATCTCTTGATACGCCTAGTATACCAATGACTTTTTCATCAAATATAAGCGGCACTTTTGAGGTTTCATGAATGCGAACGCCTAGTCCTTCAACAGGAATTTCCTCTTCTATGTGAAAAGTCTCCCGTTCGTTCATGACACGATTATCCCACACGCTCCAATCAGACGTAACATCATCAGGAATGTTTAGGATTTCCTGCTCGGTTCGCCCAATTAGTTGCTCACGGGGCAAATTGAACATTTTTTCAAAAGCTTTGTTTACCCGCAAGAGTTTTTGTTCTCTATCTTTGCAAAACAACACAAATGGAATGGAATCAAATGCTGTTTGCAACATCGTCATTTCCATTTCCATAGCAGTGGTGCGCTCGGTCACTAATTTTTTAAGTCGCATTTTATCTGTTACCGACTTACGGTAAATCAGCCCAATGAGTACGATTAAAGCAATAAAAGTAAACCCTGCAATCACCAGAAGAATCCCCATTTGCCATGTTGTAATATGTATAATGATGCCTTGTTCCATTGGAAATTCTCCTTTCATGATTATTTATGCTTGTTTATTTACGTTTCCTAAGATAATATCATATAATAGTGCAAGTGTAAACTTTATCACATGAAAGGTGAGCCATGAATAAAAACGATTTTGAAATAGGTATTATCACAAAAGCCCAAGGTATCAAAGGGGAAGTGCGGATACTGCCCACAACAGATGACCCGTCGCGGTTTTCATTGTTAATTGGCAGTCATGTTAGTGTTGATGGCGTGGAATATCAACTAGCCAATGCCCGCCAACAAAAAAATATTGTCATTATAAAATTTGCAGAAGTAAGCGACCGAAACACGGCAGAAACTTTAATTGGAAAAAAAATGCGTATTCCAGTGGAAAAAGCCCTGCCTTTAGAGGAAAATGAATATTATGTAAGGGATTTGGCAGGGCTACGTGTGGAAACAGAAAATGGTGAAGCACTAGGCACTTTAACGAAAGTGATTGAAACCAATGCCAATGATGTTTATGTGGTTGAGCCAACAGACGGTGCAGACCCATTTATGATACCTGCAATAAAAGATGTGGTACTAAAGGTATCTGTCAATGAAGGTAAGATTATTGTGCGGTTGATGGATGGACTGCGGGAGCTTAAAGCATGATTTTCCATGTGCTAACCCTTTTTCCTGAAATGATTTGTGAGGCAACCAGTCATAGCATTTTAGGGCGGGCAATCAAAGCCGGAACGATTCAGGTAAAACCAGTGAATATTCGGGATTTTGCCATCAACAAACATGGACAAGTTGATGATGCACCTTATGGCGGCGGCGCGGGAATGGTACTCATGGCAGCCCCTGTTTTTGACGCATATGAACATGTAAAAAAACAAATTGCCGCCCCAAATCCACCAGTCATATTTTTATCACCTCAAGGACGCGTATTTAGTCAACCCATTGCACAAGCATTATCATGTTGTGAGGGGAAGGAAATCATTTTACTTTGCGGACATTATGAAGGCATTGACGAGCGCATTATAGAGGAAATTGTAACTGATGAAATTTCCATTGGAGACTATGTATTGACGGGGGGCGAACCTGCCGCGCTGGTGTTAATGGATGCAGTGTCGCGATTGATTCCTAGTGTGCTTGGAAAAGAAGCGTCCCATCAAGATGAAAGCTTTAGCGGGGAAAATGCAAATTTACTTGAATATCCCCACTACACCCGCCCCGCAGACTTTCGAGGACGCAAAGTGCCAGATGTTTTACTGTCTGGACATCATGCCCAAATTGAAAAATGGCGGCGAGAACAGTCTATAAAACGCACAAAACAAAAACGCCCCGAGCTTTTAAGCTAGGAGCGTTTTTGTTTTCTATCATTAAATCTTAACCGCCGCCCATCGTCCGCGGGCGAATCTTGTAAACAACATAATAAGCCGTGCGGCTTGGTCAAAGATAATGGCAACCCAAGCCCCAATAATCCCCCACCCAAATGGGAAAGTAAATAAGAAACCAAGCACCGGGCGCAAAAGTCCAACAGATAAAACCATGGTTAAGGCAACAAATTTTGTATCCCCTGCACCACGAAGGCTTCCACCCATGACAATTTGTGTGGTTTGAATTGGCATAATCGCCGCCAAAATTAAAATCAGATTTGCGGCTGTCCCAATAATTTCTGTCTCATAATGGGCCGTAAACAGCAATGGAAATTGATAGCGCGTTAAAATAATAGTGACGCTTAAAATAATTGCAACAACAAATGCCAGACGTAGCCCAATTTTTCCATATATCATGGAAAGGTCGGGTCTTTTTTTACCTAAATTTTGCCCAACAAGGGCAGTTGATGCAATACCTATCCCGTCTGCAAATGTGAAGCTTAATACCATAAGCTGCATGGCAATCATGTGTGCGGCAAAATCTGCCGTGCCAAGTCGTGCAACAACAATTGCATATGCAAAAAACCCGAACCTAAACCCCACTTGCTCCACTGTCGCACCAGAAAATAATCTGCCAATGCTTCGCATCATAAGCCCTTCAAAACGCCAGTTGTCTTTTACAGAAATCCTTAATACAGAGTCTTTTCTCGTGATGGAGTGCAATACCAACGCAAACGCCACAACAGAAGCAATGACTGTAGACCATGCTGCGCCATCCACACCCATTGCAGGAAAGCCAAATCGTCCCTCAATTAAGAAGAAGTTAAGCACAACACTGATAATTTTTGCCACAACATTGACTTTTAAGGTTATCTTTGTATTTCCACAAGCCCGCTGGGCGGCGCAAATCGTACCTGTCATGATACGAATGAGCAAAGCAAAACTAATGATTCTAAAATAAGATGTTGCTTCTTCTAATATTTCAGGTTCTGCCCCTGCAAAAATCATCATTGGACGTGCTAAAAATACTGCCGCCGCCGTCATCAACAGCCCCACGAATATTTCCAGCACCAGTGCGTGACGCAAACAGCTTCGTGCAGAATCCATATCCCCTGCGCCTTTATTTCGTGCAATGATAGCTGTCACCGCAGTGTTTAACGCGAAAAAAATCGAAAAGAACAACATCGTCGGTTGTCCTGTAAGTCCAACAGCGGCTACAGACCCATATCCAAGCCGTCCAACCATGACCATGTCTATCATACCCATGAGTGCAAGGCTTACCATTTCAGCAACAGCAGGCAAAGCAATGACCAATGTTGCCCAATATGCAGCTTTAGTTGTAGGTATTTCTCCACGGCGCGCATCTGGTTTGACCATATATTCCGTGGAAATTAAACGTCGTGCTATATTTTTAATAATTATAATTATAAACAGCTCCATTCAAATGGGGCGCGATGATTAAATCTCGCGACGGCCTTCTAGTGCGCGGGAAAGGGTGACTTCATCTACATATTCTAAGTCACCACCAACAGGTACACCATGGGCTATTCGCGTGACTTTAATATCTAAGGGTTTGAGAATTTTTGCGATGTACAGTGCGGTCGCTTCACCTTCCACATTTGGATTTGTGGCGACAATGACCTCTTTTGCAGGGTTATCTTGCAAGCGTTTTAATAGTGCGGCTATAGTTAAATCATTTGGTCCTACACCATGCATTGGAGAAATTGCCCCGTGAAGGACATGATAAAGCCCATGAAATTCCCCTGTGCGTTCGTATGCCGCCATGTCTCTAGGGTCTTCTACCACCATGATTTCATTGGTGGTGCGTTTCGTATTGGCACAAATTCTGCATGGGTCAGAGTCTGTTAAATTACAGCAAATAGAGCAGTAACGCACATTTTTTTTGGCTGACAAAATCGCTTCAGCCAATGCCTCGGCTTTTTCTGTGGGTAAGTGGATAATATAAAAGGCGAGTCTTTGTGCAGACTTGCCTCCTATTCCGGGTAGACGCGACAGTTCCTCAATAAGCCTAGCCGTTGGCCCGCCGTAAATGTGCATCACTTAGAATAAGCCAGGCATATTCATGCCGCCTGTGATTTTTGACATTTGAGCATTTGTTGATTCATCCATTTGCCGAATTGCCTCATTTACTGCGGAGATAACAAGGTCTTGCAACATTTCCACATCGTCAGGGTCTACCACATCAGGGGATATGGTCAGGGCTTGAATTTGTTTTTCCCCATTGATTGTCACTTTAATCGCCCCGCCGCCTGCGGACACCTCAAGGGTTTTGTTGGTTAACGCTTCTTGCATTTCTGCCATTTGCTTTTGCATTTTTTGGGCTTGCTTCATTAGATTGTTCATGTTCATTCCACCCGGCATTCCGCCGAATCCTTTTGGCATATTATTGCCTCCTTTTCCAATGGGGGTCTACCACTCTTCATCATTCATCATCGTTGCTTGACCAAAATCTGCCCAGTCATTTGGTGGAGATTGGGCTTTGGTTGGACTGGTTAATGGGGTTCCAGTGGGTTGAATTTTTGACTGTTCATGTTGCATTGGTCTTGATTCGTCCTTTTGGGAAGACATTGTCACACTTCCTTTATTGTACCCTTCCCGTGCTTCAAAGGCAAGGTTTGGCGGGGTAGAAAGATTAAAAATTTCTGCAAGGGTTTCCCGAATAATGCTTTGTTTCCCTTTGATTAAGGTGATTGTTGTCTCATTGTCACTGATAATTTTTAATAATCCATCAGCAGATTCAACACCACACCCCCCAAGCCATGAGCGTAAAGGCATAGGCACAGCTTTGCATAACTTGCCCCAGTTGGTGATAATCTCATTTAACCCACCAGAAGATTTTGAGTTATTGAGGGGTGTATCAGATGTTAAATGATTGGAAACAGGTGTATCTGGTACAGGCTTTATTTCATCCTTACTGACTTGAGGCGGTGGTATAGGGACAGCAGGTGTTGGAGCGGGGGCAGTGGGTATCGATACTTGTATCGGTGGCGGTGAAGAGGGCATACATAATTTTAATGCACACACTTCAAAAGCCGTACGCATATGGGGCGCAAAGCGCATTTCCCTTAATGTTTCAGAAAATGTGTGAATATATATCATCAGTTGTTCGTTGGGAATGGCTTTGCTTTGCTTTGCCAATCTTTCAGTCATTTCTTGGGAAAAATCTGCCCCTGCATTGAATCCAGCCACAAGTATATCCCGAAAATGACGGATTAAATCAGAGACAAACTGACTCACATCACGTCCATCATTCATGGCTTCTGAAATAATAGTCATTATCGTACGGCTGTCATTTATAGCCAAAGCGTCAGCAAATTCAAACAACTTTGCACGGTCTACGGCACCAAGCATTTCACGCACTGTCTCTAGTGTCACGCCATTTATTTCATCACTCATACTAATGCTTTGGTCAAGCAAACTTAATGCATCACGCATTCCACCATCTGCATGATAAGCAATGTATTCCAGTGCAGTATTTTCATACATTAGATTTTCTTCATTAAGATATTTTTTCAAAGTTTCTGTAATATTTGCGGCAGAAATTCTACGAAAGTCATATCTTTGACATCTTGATAAAATCGTTGCAGGAATTTTCTGCGGGTCTGTTGTTGCCAAAATAAATACAACATGGGCTGGCGGTTCTTCCAAGGTTTTAAGCAGTGCGTTAAAGGCATTGGTGGAAAGCATATGCACTTCATCTACAATATACACTTTATATCGCCCTTGGGTGGGCAAGTATTTTACCTCATCACGCAAGTCACGGATATTTTCCACACCATTGTTAGACGCAGCGTCAATTTCTGAAACATCTAAACAACGTTCCGCCAATATACTTTGGCATAATTCACATGTGTTACATGGCTCTCCATTTTTTAAGGCTAGGCAATTGATTGCCCGCGCTAAAATTTTTGCGGCGGAAGTTTTACCTGTACCTCGGGTTCCGCAAAATAGATAGGCATGGTTTATCTGCCCCGCTAATAGTTGATTCACCAAGGTTTTTACAATATGTTGTTGACCGACCATTTCATCGAATGCACGAGGTCTTTTTTTACGGTATAATGCAGTATGCGACATCTTAAATATCATCCTTTCACTTTAATGAGGGTTGCACCCTCAATCCCCTCATGATATTGTACACCTTTTTTCATTAGAATGGAGAATTTTTATGGCATTTCCTTTTACACATTTGTGTGTAGCGTATCAAATACTCAAAAACCACCCGATGACAGAAGCTGAAGAAGCACAATTTTTACTTGGCTCAATAGCCCCAGATGCAATTCATTACCGCAAAGCATTTCTTGACGCAGAAATGAAACACATTGGCGCGGCAAAAAAAATCACCCATCTTTGTCCGACGAGTGATGAACCTTGGGGGCAAGTTACCGATAATGATGGGTGGATAAAATGCGTAAAAGATTTTTTAAAAACAAACCCTAACCACCCATTTGCTGCTGGATACACCGCCCATGTGCTGACTGACATCCAAAACAACCGCACCCTGTGGGATAATTTTCGCACCAATCACCCAACCGAAGCCGCCAAAGGCTATACCAGCGGATATTATGACGATTTGCGTCACTTAGATATGCTCATGTATAAAAGCCTATCTGAAAGCCAAAAAATCATCCCCTTATTAACAAAAGCCATCCCAGAAGAAATGCCCAATCTTGTTACAAAGGAAGAAGTCAGCGCGATACAGTCAAATATAATACACGAACATTTTAAAAACACTGCCTATATAGACAAGGATTATCAGTACAATTTTATTACATTAGATGACATGTTAAACTTCATCAAAGAAGCTACAAATTTTTGTACAGAAATGCTTACACAAAAGCCCATACAGTTTTAAACTGTATGGGCTTTTGTGTGTTTCCATATCCTTTTTTATTTACATCTTTTCAACAAACGCTCTAATCAACTCCGAAAATTTCTTTGCAGCTTTTTGTCCTTCATCCAGTACTTCTTGCTCACTTAAAGGTTGGTCAAGAATCCCTGCTGCCATATTGGTCACTAAAGCAACACCTAGGATTCGCATGTCACAGCGTCTTGCCATAACAGCCTCATGTACAACGCTCATACCCACTACATCACCGCCAAGGGTACGGATTGCGCGAATTTCGGCTGGTGTCTCATACTGTGGGCCAGGCATGTAAAAATATACACCTTCGTGCAGTGCAATCCCCTTTTCACTGCCAACAGTTTTTGCAAGTGCGCGATATGATTTATCATAGGTACTGCTCATATCAAAGAAACGCACATCAAAATCAGAAACATCAAAACCAACCATTGGGCTTGTATGTGTGAAATTGATATGGTCGGAAAGTAAAGTCAAGTCACCTACGCTGTAATTTGTGTTTACACCACCTGTTGCAGCGGTAATTATCGCGCTTTTCGCACCAAGCAATGATGCCACACGTACAGGAAAAGCCGTTGATTCAGGGGTATTCCCTTCATATAAATGAATACGGCCTTGCATTGCCAGTACATATTTGCCAGAAAGCTTGCCCGCTACAAGTCTGCCCTTATGCCCGGGGGCTGTAGATACTTTAAAATGTGGAATTTCGCCATATGGAATGGCAATGGCTTCTTCCAGCTCATCAGCAAGAAAACCCAAACCAGAACCCAGAATAATAAAAACTTCTGGCTGGAAGGGGATTTTTGACTTTAAATACGCTGCGGCTTCTTGATAGTCAGATGGTTTAAAACTGTTCATGATATCTCCTCAATTTTTCTACGGCTTCTTCGGCGATTATAATTTCGCCACGCTCGACTAAGTACTGACGGCTCATTACATTTGACACATGCTTTTGACCATATTCGTATAATATGATTTCCAGTTCCCCTGTGGTTTGATTATCTTCTGTTTCATTTTTAAGCAATAAGAAATAACGGTCATCAAGCTTATATGCTTGACTGTCGCCACTAAAGTTCATTGGCAGACGCATTGCCCCTGCTGCCATGATGTCAATATCATCAAAGGAAAAAACAGCATAACTATTTTCATCTATATTCTGTTCTTCAGGTGGGGCTATGAACGTACCCTTTTTAAATTTACACCCTTGACGTGCCGGAGGCGTGATATTGAATTGTGGTTCTTCATTTTTGTCGCTATCTTCACTCATTTTTGTTACCACCACCACTAAGCTATCGACACCTACACGCATCGCTTCAAACATCAGCGGTGTGTTTTCACACACAACAAACTCATCTTCTTCTTGCACCATGCCCATTATTTCTTTAAAAAGCTGTTGTGTCTTGTCAGAAGTATAAGACAGCTCACTAATTTTTATATTCCGCGCTTCTAAATCATCTGTCATGAGTACAAACTTCATTTGGCTCTCACTTATTTTAACAATTTTCATACTTACCCCCTCATTCCCATTTTAAAGCTAGTATAATGAACTCAATTCATTCTGTAAAGAGGTGAAAAAATGGTATTACCACCTTCACTGAGATTAGCCTAGCATTTCTTTCATTTTACATAATGCCGCGGATAAGGCTTCATTGGCTTTTGACGCATCTTTTCCACCAGCTTGGGCATGGTTAGGCTTGCCGCCCCCTCCCCCTCCGCAAATTGCAGCGGCTTCTTTGATAATTTGCCCTGCATGTATGCCCACTTTCACAGCATCTTCTGTAGCAGATACTAAAAATTGTACTGCTTTTGTTTCATTATTGACACCGCACAACAACATACAGCCAGATTTCAACTCGGTTTTTAACTTATCACTGAGCTGACGCAGGGCTTCTATATCATAATTTTCTAGTTTGGCTGTAATGAGTGTAAAGTCTCCATGAATTATTGCATTTTTCATAATATCCGCGGCAACTTGTCCTTGTTGCTTGCCTGTTGCTGCGGCTTGGGCTTTAGCAGCTTCTTTCTTGAGTTCTTTGTTTTCTGTCAAAAGCATTTTTATGCGGCCAGTGATAACTTCTGGTTTTGCTTTCATGATTTCGGCTACTTCGGCAAGTATTTGAGATTCTTTAGTGTACAATTCATGGGCGGCACGTCCTGTGACAGCTTCAATTCTGCGTACACCAGAAGCAATACCGTTTTCGGATAAAATCCTAAACATACCTATAGCTTGGGTGTTTTTCACATGAGTTCCTCCGCATAGTTCTATACTTGTATCACCAATGCTTACCATACGTACTGTATCGCCATATTTTTCACCAAATAAAGCTGTCGCACCCTTTTTGCGGGCTTCTTCTGGGGTAGTAGTTTCTGTAATGACGGCAATACCACCATCTTGAATGGCTTTATTCACACCATCTTCAACCAGTTTTCGCTGATGGTGCGTTAAAGCAGCAGTATGCGTAAAGTCAAAACGAAGCCTATCCGCCCCAACTTCCGAACCTGCTTGCTCTACATGTTCCCCAACTTCTAAACGCAAAATAGCTTGCAATAAGTGGGTTGCAGTATGGTTTGCCATTGTATCTCTACGGTGGCGAATATTTATTTCGGCAGAAACCGCCATACCTACACCTAAGTGACTTGCGGCAACCCCTAAGTGAACTATATTATTTCCAGCCACATTGATACAATCACTGATATTTGCACACAAATGATTATCTTGTTTGATGATACCTATATCACCCTTCTGCCCGCCAGAAGCCGCATAAAACGGTGTGCAACTTAAAACAAGCGCGATTTCTTGCCCTGCTTTTGCTTCTTGCACGACTTCACCATCGGCAATGATAGCCAGCACCTTTGCTTCACATTCAGATACATCGTATCCAACAAAGGCTGTAGATAGGTTTGGCGGGAGTTTATGATAAACCGTTTCATCTGCACCCATATAGGTAGATGTGCCACGGGCGGCGCGGGCGCGGGATTTTTGGTCTTCCATTTCTTTGCGGAAGCCGTCTTCATCCCAGTGAAGCCCTGCATCTTCCAAAATTTCACGGGTTAAATCTGGTGGAAAACCGAAAGTATCATAGAGTTTAAAAGCATCTGCCCCACTTAAAGTCGTTTTGTTTTCTGCCTTTAGTGCATCAATATGCTTTTGTAATAAATTGATACCTGTATCTAATTTTTCAAGGAAACGGCTTTCTTCTTGTGCTAATGTTTGTAAAATATGCTTTGATTTTTCCTCTAGAGAAGGATATGCGTGCTTATAGGCATCAATAGAAGCTTGTGCAATACGCACCACAAACTTGTCAAGCCCAATAGATTGTCCATGGCGCACTGCACGTCGTAAAAGACGGCGCAGTACATATCCCCTGCCCTCATTTGACGGAAGTACACCGTCTGCCGCCATAAAAACAACACTGCGCACATGGTCGGCGATAATATTTGCAGAAACTAGAGTATCCCCTGTAGGGGACGCAATGACCTTATCCCGCACAGATTTTATATTGTCAATGTCAAAAATAGATGGCGCGTTTTGCAATACAATTGCAAGTCTTTCCAAGCCCATACCTGTATCAATATTCGTAGAAACCAAGGGTTTAAAAGTACCATCTTCACATTTTTCAAACTGAGTAAAAACTAAATTCCACACTTCCATAAAACGGTCACAGTCACAACCCACAGTGCAATCAGGCTTTCCACATCCACTTTCCACACCGCGGTCATAATGAATTTCTGTACATGGGCCGCATGGCCCAACACCATGTTCCCAAAAGTTTTCGTCTTTGCCTAATTTAAAAATCTTTTCGGCTGGAATACCTATGTCATTATGCCAAATGTCATAGGCTTCATCATCTTCTTCAAACACAGAAATAAGGAGTTTAGACGCTGGAATTTCCATTTCCTTAGTTAAAAATTCCCACGCCCATGGAATCGACTCTTTCTTAAAATAATCACCAAAGGAGAAATTACCAAGCATTTCAAAAAAAGAACCATGCCTTGCGTCCTTGCCAACATCATCGATATCTATTGTGCGTATACATTTTTGGCAAGTAACCACGCGAGGAGACGGCGGCGTTTCCTGCCCTGTAAAAAATGCTTTCATAGGTGCCATACCAGAATTTATAAGCAACAAAGACTTATCGCCTTGTGGCACAAGGGGAAAGCTAGGCAATTGATGATGCCCACGCTCTGCAAAAAATTTTAAAAATCTATCACGAATTTCATTAACGGTTAAAAATTTCATAGTAAAACGCCTCCAAAAGCAGTCTATTGAACATATTATACCTTAGAATTTGACAAAGGTGCAAGATTCTATGATAGTCACTGTTTTGAAAGGGTAACATGAAAGGAATATATTTAATGAAATAGTAAAAAGCAGGGTTGAGCTAAACACTCATTTCCTGCTTTTTCGTAATTTTAGTGAGGTGCGAATAATAACACCTGTTTTAAACTGTTGAAAATATGCCCTTGGCTTTTTCAAATTCACTGATAACTGACAAAAACTTTTCACCGTATTTTTCTGCTTTTGATTGTCCTACCCCTGATACTTTTAAAAATCCCTCTAGGGTAATGGGAAGTTTTTTACACATATCGGCTAAAGTGCTATCGTGGAAAATGACGAAGGCTGGGAGTTTTTGCTCCTTTGCAATTTCAAGTCTTACAGATTTTAATTTTTCTAGCAAAGTTGAATCAATCATTTGATTTTGTGCCACACGGCTTGTCACTACAATTTTACCTATTTTCATGGTAATTTTTGCATTTTGAGACAAGGCCTCTTTTGCCCGTTGTCCTAATTTTATTATTGGAAATTTATCTGTGGTTTTGTGCAGATAATCAGATAAAACCAAATAGTCAATGACTTCCCGCAGTTCATCTGAGGATTTTTTACTTATACCAAAAGTCGAAAGCTTGTCCAGTCCAAAGCTTGTCACTTTTGCATTTGTTTTGCCACGCAAGGTATCCAAAATCATTTTTACACCAAAGCGTTCCTTCATGCGGGCGACACAGGAGATAATTTTTTGCACATCTGTTGTGATATCTACAACTTCAAAATCTGTTTCGCAGTTTATACATTTTTCTTCACAGTTTTCTGGAGGGGTTTCACCAAAATATTTTAAAATATATCCGCGCAAACATTCACTTGTCGTACAGTAGGCATCCATTTCTTGCAGACGTTTTATATTTCGCTCTTTTAAGAACTCTTCTGTCTCTTGGTTTTCAATCATCCACATTGCTGTACTTACATCACTACGTCCATACAATAATAAACAGGTTGCAGGCTCACCATCCCGCCCTGCACGGCCTGCTTCTTGATAATATCCTTCTAAATTCATGGGCATATTGTAATGCACTACAAAGGATACATTGGATTTATCAATACCCATACCAAAGGCATTTGTTGCCACCATAATTTGCACACGGTCATGCAGAAAATCATCTTGGTTTTCATGCCGTTCTGAGTCAGAAAGCCCTGCGTGATAACGTGATGTACTAAATCCTCTTTGACGAAGCTTATCACAAACTTCTTCAACATTTCCACGGGTGGCACAATAAACAATTCCACTTTGACTTTCACGATTTTGTAAAAATGCTTCAAGGGCTGAAAACTTATCCCCTTTTATTCTTTTAACATCAAAGTACAAATTGGGACGGTCAAAGCCTGAAATTGTAACCACAGGATTATTAAGCTTGAGTTGCATTACAATGTCTTCTTTAACTTGGGGGGTGGCGGTTGCTGTAAATGCTGAAACAATAGGACGCTTTGAAAGTTTACTGATAAACTCTGGAATTGCAGTATAACTTGGACGAAAATCCTGCCCCCATTGGGATATGCAGTGGGCTTCATCAACTGTTAGCATAGCAATGTCTACGGATTTTGCAAAGGCTAAAAAATCCCCTGTCAGCAGTCTTTCAGGGGCTATATAAATGAGCTTATACATACCACGCGCCGCATTTTGTAAGGCTTTTGTAATTTGCCCGTCTGTCAATGATGAATTGATAAATGCCGCCGAAATGCCAGACTGGGTCAAGGCGTTCACTTGGTCTTTCATCAAAGAAATCAACGGAGATATAACCAGTGTCACACCACTGAACATTAACCCAGGAATTTGAAAGCATATGGATTTTCCCGCCCCTGTAGGCATGATTCCAAGGGTATCACTACCTGATAAGATACTATTTATCAGCGTTTCTTGACCATCGCGGAAAGATGTGTAGCCAAAGTGTTTTTTCAAAGTTTCTATATGCATCATTTAAAATCACCAATATTTCCTGTCTAAGCCACGGTATGAAATTGCTTCTGCAATGTGTTCTGGCGTGATGTCTGCATTGTCATTCAAATCTGCTATTGTACGAGCAATTTTTAGTATCTTGTGATATGCACGGGCACTTAACCCCATGGTGTCAAATACATTTTTAAGTAGCGATTGGGCTTCTTTGCCTAGTTTACAATGCTTATTCACTAAAGTGGCAGGCATTTTAGCATTAAAACGGACATTCCCTTCGTTTTCAAACCGTTTCCGTTGTCTATCCCGTGCATTTTCTACTCTGTTTTTTATTGTTGCTGAATCTTCTGTTGATTTTTTTACAGTAGATAAATCATTGTACTCCACTGGAATTGCCTCCACTTGAATATCGATTCTATCAAGCAACGGGCCTGAAATTTTATCTAAGTATCTGGAAACTTCAGTATCGGTACAGGTGCAACGTGGTGTCCCCATGTATCCACACGGGCATGGATTCATTGCGGCAAGTAAAAGGAACACACTGGGATATGTGGAAACACCATTGGCACGGGTAATTGTCACTTGTCCGTCTTCTAAGGGCTGACGCAGGGTTTCTAATGCCTTTTTTTGAAATTCAGGCAACTCATCTAAAAATAATACACCATTATGGGCAAGGCTTATTTCACCAGGTGTAGGAATACGTCCGCCTCCAGTTAACGATACATAGCTTGCTGTGTGATGAGGGGTACGAAATGGACGCTGGGTCATTAACAAGGTTTTAAGTTGCCCTGCAATGCTGTAAATTTTGGTAATTTCCATACTTTCATCTATAGACAAATCAGGCAAAATCGTAGGCATTCGCCGAGCAAGCATAGTTTTTCCTGCGCCAGGCGGGCCAATCATTAACGCATTGTGATATCCAGCGGCGGCAATGGTTAGCGCGCGTTTTACATAAATTTGCCCTGACACATCAGCAAAATCTACATCATATGTACTTTCCCCTTGGAAAAATTGTGCAGGGTCAATTTTAAGGGGCGTAATTGGGTCAGCACCACCAGAAAAATGCGCCACTAGTCCAGTAATGCTTTTCACTGGGTAAACATACATACCTTCTACCAGTGCCGCTTCTTCTGCATTTTCTAATGGGACAAAAACCGCTTTAATCCCCTCTTGCCGCGCTGCCATGACCATAGGTAGGATTCCATTCACAGGCCTCACCAAACCATCAAGGGACAATTCACCTGCAAAAAACATCCCTTTTGTATCTTTTGTTTTTATAATATCAGTACACATTAAAATGCCTACTGCCATTGGCAAATCAAAGGCTGGGCCAGATTTGCGAATGTCAGCAGGCGCGAGATTAACAGTAATGCGCTTTATAGGAAAGGTAAAGCCAGCATTGCGAATGGCGGCACGAATGCGCTCACGGGATTCTTTTACAGCAGAGTCAGGCAAGCCAACGATATCAAAAGCAGGCAATCCACTTGCCAAATCCACCTCAACATCAACCTTATACCCGTCAACCCCTAAAACTGCACCACTGGCAACCTTTACAAACATGCACACACCCCATTAGAAATTGTCGAAACTTGAGGTGATTATAACCCAATGCTTGCAAATTATGCAAATACAATATGTTTATTTCCCTACGAAGTCATTTTTCTTTTTTGCATATCCTTTTCCCCTATTCCACGGTTACACTCTTGGCTAAATTTCGTGGTTTATCTATGTCAAGCCCCTTGTTGGCGGCAACATAGTAACTAAACAATTGCAATACAATGACAGACAGAGAGGGTGAAAACAACTCATGTATATTCGGTAATTTTAACAGCGACAATTTATCGGTTTCTTCAGCCGCTTCAACATTGCTTACAAGGAATACTTTTGCGCCGCGGCTGATGACTTGTTCTATATTGCTGAAAATTTTACTATACAGCCGCTGACAGCAGGAAATGGCAACAACTAATGTATTTTCTTCCACAAGGGAAATTGTGCCGTGCTTTAATTCGCCCCCTGCGTAGGCTTCGGAGTGGATATAGGAAATTTCCTTTAGTTTTAGCGAACCCTCTAAAGCGATGGCATAGTCAATGTTCCTACCTATGAAAAATATGCTCTTGTAGCCGATACATGTTGATGCATATTTTTGTATGAAATCTATTTTTGTTAATATTTCCGCTACCTTATCAGGAATAGATGCGATTTCGTCTGACAGTTTCCGCCCTTCGTCTGCCGATATTTTTTGCAACTGTACAGCAAATTTGACCGCTAATTTGTAAAGCACCACAAGCTGTGTAGAGAATGCCTTGGTTGTTGCCACGGCGATTTCAGGCCCGGCAGCGGTGTATACAGTATAATCTGCTTCTTTAGCAAGGGTGCTACCCACCACATTTACAATAGAGAGCGTGATTGCGCCTTTTGTTTTAGCCTCGCGCATGGCGGCTATGGTATCAGCCGTTTCCCCTGATTGGCTAACCAAAATCACCAGTGTTTTCTCATCAACGCAAGCATCTTTATATCTAAATTCGCTTGCAAGTTCCACCTCAATTGATGGGAAGCGACAAAGCCGCTCGAACACATACTTTGATACCACCCCTGCATTATACGCCGAGCCGCAGGCAGTGATTACAATTTTATTGAATGACGTGATATCGGGTATTTTAATGATTTCAGATTGAATGGTGTCGCACAGTACCTTTGGTTGCTCTACTATTTCTTTAAGCATGAAATGGGGATAGCCGCCTTTTTCCGCACTGTCTACACTCCAAGTAATGGTTTCAATTTGCTTTGTAAGTAACTCTTTATCCATATTGAAAAATTGAACAGCCCTTTTCGTTAGTACTGCGATTTCTTTATCTTCCAAATAAAAAACTTGGTTCGTGTGCTTCAATATTGCAGGAACGTCTGACGCTATGAAATTTCCTTTTTCCGACACGCCTACAATCAGCGGATTATCTTTTTTAACCGCCACCAAAACGTCTGGTTCTTCTAAGCACATAATGCCCAGTGCATATGAGCCTTCCAGTGCGTTTGCGGTTTTTATGACGGTATCCAGCAAATTACCGTTATAATAGTATTCTGCAAGCTGTGCCACCACCTCGCTGTCGGTTTGGGACACAAATTTTACGCCGCGTCTTTCAAGCTGTGCTTTTAATTGCTTATAATTTTCAATAATTCCATTGTGAACAACGGCGATTTTACTGCCGCTACCCAGATGAGGGTGGGAATTTACATCCGACGGTTCGCCATGGGTTGCCCAGCGCGTATGTCCTATACCCATGTTGCTTGTAATCGTAGTATTTTCAAGTCTTTCTTCAAGCCCAACAAGCCGTCCTTTTTGCTTCACAACTTTAAAACTATCCTTGGTAAAAACGGCAATCCCCGCCGAATCATATCCGCGATATTCAAGTTTTTTCAACCCATCAACGATAATCGGAACAGCACTTTCATCCCCTGCATAACCGATAATTCCACACATATAAACCTCCCTAATTTTTGGTATATCATGGTGTACTATACCACACCATAAAGACACTGTCACGAATCATTCTTCCTATTGCATATACACACCTTCCACCACCTAGGCATATACTATGCTAATGCACCTTGAAAGGGGTTTGCATATGGAATATTCAGGATTAAAGGAAATTCGCAATGGGCTGGTTATTTTGGAAAAAGTGGATGCGGTTTATGATGAAATTGTGATGATAAAAATAGAAGGTGAACCGCCACGCACTGGGCGCGTCATTCAAATTGATGGAGACACGGCAGTGGTTTTAGTTTTTGAAGGCACACGAGGGCTGTCCCGTGAGGATATTAAAACACGATTTACAGGCAGACTGATGACAATGAATCTTTCAGAAGAGATTTTAGGGCGTGTGTTTGACGGGCTTGGGCGACCTCGCGACGGGTTAGGCGAAGTTTATGCCCGTGAAAAACGTCAAATAAATGGTCAGCCCATAAACCCAGCCAAACGCATTTATCCGCGAAACTACATACATACAGGCATTTCTGCTATTGATGGATTAACTACACTGATTCGAGGGCAAAAGTTGCCTATATTCTCTGCTGATGGTCTGCCTCATGATGAACTTGCCGCACAAATTGCCGCGAATGCAGGGGTAACTGACACAGATAATTTTGCAGTTGTTTTTGCAGCCATGGGTGCCCAATATGACACAGCCGAATTTTTCCGTAAAACATTTATAGAAAGCGGTTCTTTTCAGCATACCGTCATGTTTTTAAACCTTGCAAACGACCCGCCTATTGAACGTGTAGCCACGCCACGCTTTGCGCTCACTGCCGCAGAATATCTTGCTTATGACCTAGGCTATCATGTTTTGGTTATCTTAACAGACATGACATCCTATGCGGAAGCTTTGCGGGAAATTTCTTCTGCACGGGGCGAAATTCCTGGCAGAAAAGGTTATCCAGGGTATATGTATTCAGACCTAGCATCCATATACGAACGCGCAGGGATTCGTAAAGATACTGGGGGGTCTGTCACACAAATTCCTATTTTAACCATGCCGGGCGAAGATATCACCCACCCTATTCCAGACCTTACAGGATACATTACTGAAGGACAAATCGTACTTGACCGCGGACTCAATCACAAAGGCATTTATCCTCCAATCAATGTTTTACCGTCTTTGTCACGGCTGATGAAAGACGGCATTGGTGAAGGCTTTACTGCAAAAGAACACCCTACCCTTGCCGCAAAGCTTTTTGCAGCATACGCAGGGGTTTCAGATGTAAGGTCACTTGCGTCAGTGATTGGCGAAGAGGATTTAACACCTGATGACAAGAATTTATTAGCCTTTGGCAAAAAATTTGAGGAAGGGTTTATTCACCAAGAAACTTTTGAAAACCGCACCTTGACACAAACCCTAGACATTGCCCAACAATTACTGATAAAATAAGCCCATAAGGGTGATTTTATGATTCGGATTGCGGACATGGAAATTGATGTAGAAACAGCGCGGTTATTAGGGCATGAATACTGTGTTAAATATGTAGTTTTCCCTTTTCGGCTGGAAGATGAGCATTTGTGGGTCGCGCTTAGGGATATTAAAAATATGGATATCTTAACGAATATTTCCGACATTACTGGCTGTTTTGTTGTTCCTGTGGCGGCAGATGAAGGGGATATTCTTTTTCATGTCAATAGGATTTTTGGAGCAGACGCTTTACATTCTATTGCTTCGCAATTTTTAGTGGATGAACAGCTTAAAAATCACATTGAATCATCAGAGATTCTGACAGAGATTTCATCTGCACCAGCTGTACGCCTTATTGATTCGTTAATTGAAACAGGCGTGTTAAACCGTGCCAGTGATATTCATATAGAGCCTTATGGGCAACAGTTGCGGGCGCGGTATCGTGTGGATGGGCAACTGATTACATATAGTACAGTGGATATCACGCTACTGCCCAATGTTGTTTCAAGACTAAAAATAATGGGCGGGATGGATATTTCTGAAAAACGACTGCCCCAAGACGGACATTTTACAATGACAGACAGCAATTTTTTTGCAAAAGGTGATAAAGTTGATTTTCGTCTAAGCACCTTGCCTACGGTTTTTGGGGAAAAAATCGTTATTCGTTTGTTATATGGTGAGACATCCTATATCAAAAAGGAAGCATTGGGTTTTTACGATGAAGACCTTAAAAAGCTGACTGCCCTTTTTAATCAGCCTTATGGCGCAATTTTTATGACAGGCCCAACAGGCAGTGGAAAATCAACCACCTTGAGCAGTTTTTTACGAGAATTAAACCATGAAACCAGCAATATCATCACTGTTGAAGACCCTGTAGAAAATCCAATTTTAGGTATAAGCCACATCAATATAGAGCGCACAGGGCTGAATTTTCCAGGGGCATTGCGTCATATCTTACGTCAAGACCCTGATGTTATTATGATTGGAGAAATTCGTGATGAAGAAACTGCCCGCATTGCCATTCAAGCGGCAATCACAGGTCATGTTGTACTTTCTACACTACATACTAACGATGCCGCTGGTGTTATTGAAAGGCTTACAGACATGGGCATTCCATCATATTTAGTGGCGGCGGCATTAAATGGTGTCATTTCCCAAAGGCTGGTGCGCCGTATTTGCCAAGATTGCGCTTACCCTACAACTTTAACACAAACACAAGCCCAGTTATTACAATTACCCGTGCATACGCCTGTGCAATTGGGGCGCGGTTGCAGTCATTGTAATCACACAGGCTTCCGCTCTCGTTTTGCCATATACGAATATATCATCATAAACGAGAATATACGCCGCCAAATTAGTTCTCAACCATCAAAATTTGCCGAAGGAATCCGAAGTCTTCAAGGATTAAGAAATAATGCTGTTCGCGCACTGATAGACGGAAAAACCACTGCTGATGAGATTATTCGTGCATTAAGCCGCGAAAACCTTGCAGGTGAAGTATAGCCCCTTTTAATGGGTAACATCTGTTGTCAAAAAAGGAGTATGCCATGGGCATTTTAAAATCAAAAAAGGGGTTCACTTTATTGGAGGCAACGATTGCCTTGGCATTATGGGCAGTTTTGTCTGTGGGCATATTTTTGACATGGTATCATGTTTCTGGTGCTTCACGCGCCATGAGGACACATCAAAGTGCCTTTGAAAATGCCCGCATTGCCATGGATGCATTGATTATAAATATACAAATGGCGCAAGATATCGATTTGGTCAACAACCAAGACGGCATTTTGCGCCAAGTGACTTTGTGGGGCTTTGACCCTATTGGAAACCTACATGATTACCGTTTTCATTTCAACCCCGACCTTCAACGGCTTGAGTTTCCTAACCTAGGAAACGAACTGGCTTCACACATTGCAGAACTCCGTATCACTTACATTGAAGGAAGCCGAATGAATATTTTAATTGAAACAGATTGCTACCCTGCGCCTATCACTTTAGAGGGCAGTGTAGATGTTCGTTTTAAAAGTGTCACGGTATATCCTTAAAAACCTTAGAAAAAAATATGTACGCCCCAGTAGATGGGGCATGAATTGCATTTTATGAATCAAAGTTTAAGCGGACATTTCCGCTGGTGCTTCTCATGGCTATAGGGTGTCCGTTGCCGTTTATCACGGTGCTTCCGCCATGGGCAACAAATCTATCGCCATCCATTCTTACCGAGCCAGTACGGGAATTTAAGTCATAGCGGAAATCGTCACGGCGGTTGCTGATATTAAGATTAACACTGCTGGATGTTGATTGCAAACTTGTAGACCCGCCTTGTATGCGGTCTAAATGAATGCGGGCATCTTCAAAACGTACACTGCCGCTGGTGCTTTGGGCGTACAAGCTATCCCAGCTTATGTGGGTGAAGTTGACGCTCCCGCTGGTGCTTTGTAAATGTCCTGTAGAGAAATGTACATTTGCACCCCGTACACTGCCGCTGGTTGAACGTGCATTAAGGGTTTCGGCTTCAATGTCCCACAAACGTACACTACCACTGGTAGAACGCGCGTCCAAGTTTGTGACGCTTATGCCTTCTACAACAACATTACTGCTTGTGCCTGTGAGTGTAATTGAATCCATTTGCTGTGGCGGAACTTGGATTCTTATTTCATTTGAAACAGAATAAAATCCAATGTTCATAAAATGGATACGCCTATGATGAGATGGAACATTGATGTTTAATGTATTGCCAGAAAGCTCCACTGTATCTTCATCTACATTTGTAAGGAATACAGCAAAATTTGAACCAGATTCCACTATAATTCTTGTATCTACAGCATTAACATGGATATTTGTAATATTTTCGCCGGCAAAACTTATGTGAGATGATGTTCTGTCTGCGGCAGTTACTACATGAAAACCGCCATTGATAAAAGCTATGCTTCCGCCGCGTCCGCCGGTTGCCCAGCCTGCGATAGACATGATTGCGCCCATGATGATGAATAGAAGGGCAAGCTTATTCCATGGCATACGTTTTTTGGGCGGTGTATAGGGTTCGTGCATTTCGTGAGTAGGCTCTACCATTGGTTGCGTTGTTGGTGGATACTGTCTGTTATCTTCCATGGGTGTTCCTCCTTAAAATTTTATTAGCGGTAAATCGTGCAACCCGTGGGAAGCCCCAGCGCGTTAATGTAGTCGTCAGACGAATAAACCATATGCCAAGCCCTAACCCAATAAGGCCTGTACCGCCAACCACCAATGCCGAGCTAAAATCTTGCACTAGAAATATTGGGAAAGTGACAATGGCAATGATTCCGCTAACAACCAGTGCAACCCCTGTGACACCAACAGCAAAAACTACAGAAAGCAGTGCGATAAATAACGAAAAGGCCACAGCCGCAAGGGCAATTGCAAGGGGTAAACCAATGGGTATTGCAAACAGTGCAAGTATAACCATCACTGCTGTTTTTGCTCCGCCTGCGCCTTCTTTCCGCACAGTGCGGGAGTATCCGTGGCTGGGGGTTTTTGATACATAGTTTGCTAATATATTTGCTGCAACTTCCCCCGGTGTTCCCAGTTGGGCTATTGCAGCGGTTTCATTTTCTGCATCGCTAATATAACCCTCATAATAGTCAAGTGCGTCTTGCCGTTCATTGACAGGCAATACTTTTAGCCTATTTTCTAACTGTGTTAGAAATTCTATTTTTGTCATTGCAATAACCCTCCTGTTAAAACTGTATCAATTCGACTTTTAAAATCTGTCCATTTTGCTTGGCATTCATTGTATCGTGCCTTGCCTTGCTCTGTTATTTTATAATATCTTCGGTTGCGCCCATTGTGCGGCATATCGTATGTGGTCAAACAGTTATCTGTTTGCAAACGCCGCATGACTGGGTATAGGGTTGATTCTGATACGCCAAGGGTGGTTTTCATCTGCTGTGTTAGGGCATATCCATATGCATCCTCTTTTGCCAGCAAAGACAAAACACAACCGTCCAGCAGTATTCCTGTAGCTTGAATTGCCATAATGTATTAAGCCTCCTTTTTCATATGATACTATACAATAAATAATATTACGTGTACAGAATTATTTTGTCTGATATAGAATTATATTTTTTTTAATATAGCACATGATTGTCCTATCACAAGCGTCCAATACTGCTATAAGTCATTCAATACATAAAAAAAATCCCCTGTTCTATTTCAAAACAGGGATTTTTTTAGTTTAAAATGTGAGTGATTAAATCGCCCATTCACCATTGGTGAAGACTTGAACGTGTTGCCCGTCATGGGTTTTGCCTATGACTTGTAAACAGGGTGAACCAATCATAAAGTCTACATGGCTTTCACATTGGTTTAATCCCCTTGCCATGCGCTCTGCTTCTGTCAGGCTTTCTGTGTCTTTGACTGTAGGTGGATACCCATTGCCTAGGGCAAGATGACTACTTGCGTTTTCATCATAAATGGTTCTATACCATAATAAACCTAGGTAGGATATGGGGCTGGACTGTGGCACAAGGGCGACTTCTCCCAAGAAGTTTCCATTAGGGTAACGGCTGATGAGTGCCTGTAAATGCTCTTGCCCTACATTTGCCTTGTAATCTATCACCTGTCCCTCTTCAAACCGTATCCCAAAGTCATCTATGATGTTGCCCATGTAGATGATGGGTTTGGTTGCGTATACGATACCTGTCACTTGATTACGGTGGGGGGCTGTATAGATTTCATAGGTGGGTAGGTTGGATATAAATGCATTGCCTGTTTGGGTGGACTGTCCACAGCTTATCCATTGGTGTCCCTCGGGTAAGCCCACTTCTAACTTTGTGCCTAGACTGTTTTTGAAGGTAATGGATTGAAAGTTATAATCATTCATCTTCTTTGCAAGGGCTTTGAGTGATGAAATGTGTTTATCCCAATTGTCTAGGGGGTCATTGTCATCAATAAGGTTTACATTAAAGATGGCTTCCCACATCATTTCTTCTGCTTCTTCAATGTCAGTACTACAAGGAAAGACCTTACGCGCCCATTCTGGAGAGGGTAGGTTTACGATTGTCCATTGGACGGCATTGGCTCTGGTTTTCTCTTGTAGGGGTTTGAAGATGTCGGTCGCTGTGTCGTTTTCTTTTTTTAGTTTATCAGGGTCTACATCTTCAAGCAGTTGAGGGTCACTGGAAACTAGGGTGAGCAGTTGATAATCCTCTTCAACAATCATGTTTGTATATTCAACAAGCCATTGTTTTTTTACTCCAAAGATATCATCATGTCCGTGGAGATAGCGTAGTTTACCCGTGACATCACTATGCCAGCGGACAAGAACATCTTTTGCCCCGCGTTGGTAGGCAATTTCAGTCAGCAAGTTAACGAAGTAGGCATCCCGAACGTCAGAGCGGAAGATGTATGCTGTTAAGGGTACGGTTAAAACCTACCCAAATAACAGCGCAGTTACGCCATTTGCGGCACATTTACTTAGCTGTAGTAGTTACCCTTTTCGGAAGCGGTTTCCGATATTATCTTTTCAAAGGTAGCAATCCGCTACTTTTGCCTCGCTCTTTGAAAAACGCCGCACTTGTGACGGTCATAGCTGATTGACCCGCTTGGGAACATTTTATACCTGCTCCTGTCGTATTCAAATAGGACGAGTGCGGGGCTTTTTGTATGCTCAAAATTCTGTAACACAACTGTAATATAAAAGAGTTCCGAAATACCCCTGTTATTTTCCTAATAGTAGAGGGAGAAATAATCGGCAGACGGAAAGTCAAAAAATATTTATAAATGAGTTCCGTTTTCAGCCTGTTTTTTCCCTATCTATTGAAGGGGTATCACATATGCTCCAAATCCAACCAAGAAAGGAAGTGTTCTATCGTAACCATTAAAACCAACCGGAAACCAACAAAACTAAATCTAATCTAAGAAGGGGGTCAATCAGTTATGAAGCATACTCTTGAAGCAAGTGCGGTGAGGACGCAAGGAAAACCCCATGCCGAGCCGATAAATATGCAGAAAAGGATTGGCTCCACCACCTTTAAGGTGAACGTCCATTTCAGCACAACAAGCCAAGAAACGGTAGAGGACAAACTACTTCGGCTAATTAAGCGGGAGGTGAGCCATAGTGCATAATCTCCCCTGTGTCGCAAGCGTTCAGAACTGCGAGAAAGAGGCAGACATGAACACTCAAAAACTGAATATTTTATACGGCAGATTAAGCCGTGATGATGAAATGCAAGGGCCTTCCAATTCGATATTAAACCAGCAACAGCTTTTGGAAGAATACGCCAATGCCAACGGTCTAACCCCTTATATCTTCCTGTATGATGACGGCTACAGCGGTACTCGCTGGGATAGACCCGCATGGCAAGAACTTATCTCAATGGTAGATGCCGACAAGGTAAGCTGTATCGTTATTAAGGACAGCTCCCGCATGGGCAGAGATTACTTGCGTGTGGGGCTGTACCGTGAAATGTTCCGTGAAAAAGGTGTAAGGCTAATCTTGATTAACGACAGCGTGGACACTCTGCTGAATGGTGAAGATGATTTTACACCGTTCAGGGAAATTATGGCAGAATGGTACGCCCGTGACACATCGAAGAAAATAAAATCCGTTTTTGCAAGTAAGGGCAGAAGCGGAAAGCCTACCACAAGCACCCCGCCATATGGTTTTATGAAAGACCCCAACGACAAGTACAAGTGGCTATTAGACGAGCCAGCCGCTTCTATTGTTCGGCGTATCTTTCAAATGGCTATGCAAGGCATGGGGGTACACGCCATTGCAAAAGTGCTGTGTGATGAAAAAATCGAACGCCCATCATATTATCTTGGTGTGCGTGGTCGTGGCAGACACATGAATGATTACGACACACATTACAAGTACGCTTGGGGAACGGCAACCATTATTAACATTTTGAAGAAAATGGAGTATTGCGGTCATATGGTAAATCTCCGCACTACATCAGCCAGTTTTAAGAGCAAGAAGAAAATCACCAAGCCACAAGAGGACTGGATTATCTTCCCCAATGCTCACCCCGCTATTATAGACCAAGAAACTTTTGACACGGTGCAAAAGTTACGCCACACACCACGTCGTATTGATACTCTCGGAGAAGCTAATCCACTCACAGGCTTGCTGTGGTGTGTTGACTGTGGCGAGAAACTTTATAACCACCGCAAGTCAAAGCCCGAAAAGCCTACACACAAAAAACTTAGAGATGATTACCATTGCAAGACTTACAAACTTAGCAATTCCAAGTTTGATACTCAATGTTCCCCGCACCATATCAGTACCGAAGCAATACGAACAATTATCCTCGAAGTCATAAAAAAGACGAGCGGATATATTCAAAATCATGAAGCAGAGTTTGTGGAGCAACTACGAGCGACTTCTAATGTGAAGCGTGAGGAACTTGCAAAGGCTCACACGAAGCAAATCACTAAAAACGAAAAACGTATTGCAGACCTTGATAAAATCTTTCGTACCCTTTACGAAGATAAGGCACTCGGTAAAATCTCGGAGGAAATTTTTGAGGATATGACTTCCAACTACCAACAGGAGAAGGAAGAAATCAAATCCCAAAATGAAAAACTCCAAGCAGAGTTAGACGAGTTTATCTCCGACAACGACAGGGCAGAAAACTTCTTAGCATTGGTACGCAAGTACACAAGTTTTGAAGAATTAACCACGCCCATGCTCAACAGTTTTGTGGAAAAAATTATTGTCCATGAGGGCGTATGGTCTGATGGTAATACTGGCGTTGGCGGTAAGCCAAGGGGCGCACGTTCTCAGCAAGTAGATGTTTATTTGAAGTACATCGGCAACTTTGATGTACCTGATATGCGAACGGCTGAACAAATCGAAGCTGACCGAATAGCCGAAGAAAAGTTAGAAGCTAAGCGAGCATACCACCGTGAGAAAACTCGTAACTGGGTTGCCAAAAAACGTGCTGCCGAAGCTGAAAAAGCCGCCGCCGAAAATGCAAAATCTGAAACACGAAAATCAAAAACTGCGAAGCCCAAAACTGCAAAAACGGCATAGCAAAATTTCTATATCAGCCACTCAATTATTGAAAAATGATTGAGTGGTTTTTTGCTTCTGCTGGTGCTTTTGGGTTTTATGTTTTTGCTTGGAAGGTGAGGACGGCCGTCCTTACCTTGGGGCATACCGTGATGATTTTTTACTACGGTAGCCCAACCCTGCCGCCAACGGCGGTAAGCCCTCGGCAGAGCCCACTCGCACCTTTGCCGCCTATGGCGGAAAGTGCGTGAGTGGGTCACACACTCTGAAAGAGGTGTGATAGTGCCGCCGCCGATTATGCTTGGCGGGTGCTGATGGGCGGTAAGTTTCTGAAGGAAACGACACGCCCAAAGGCGGCACAGGGTTTTGATTTTAGCTTAGTGCCACAACGGACACCAAGCTACTCGCTCCATAATTATATCACATGGGGCGGGCATGGTGCTGATTATTTTTTCAGCAAGTGCTTTTCAAAAAATATAAAATTATGAAGGGAGTTTTGCTAATGGCAAAAACCAAAATTGACAGAACCGTTGTACGCAACGCCGCATATCGAAGCGGCGAATTTAATCTTAGGGAGCGTCACAACGAACGCAAAAATGAAAGTTACCACAACGGCGATATTGATATAAGTCGTGCCGACATGAACATTCATTTCCACCAAAACTTTACGCCTGATGGCAAGGTCGAAACCTACGAGCAAACATTTAACCGTCTTATTGAAGAAGGTAAAATTGTAAAGCGTGGATTGAAGCCCGACGCTAAAGTTTTTGACGAGTTAATCTTTGATGTGAACACAGCCTATTTTGAAAATAACGGCGGGTACGAATATGCCAAATCCTTTTTTGAAGAAGCGTACCGATGTGCCTTAAAAGAAATCGGCTCGGAAGAATATGTACTATCTGCCGTTCTCCATGCAGACGAACGCAACAAGGCTCTTTCGGAAGAACTTGGTCGAGATGTTTACCATTATCATCTCCATGTTGTTTATGTGCCTGTGGTGGAGAAGGAAATAAAATGGTCTAAACGCACAAAGGACAAATCACTAATCGGCAAAGTTAAAGAGGTTATTCCGCAGATAAGCCATTCTAAAAAATGGCCTATGCGTGTTCCTGTGGAGCGTGACGGCAAAACTATTCAGCTAAATTCATACTCGCTACTGCAAGACCGATTTTTTGAGCATATGCAACAGGCGGGGTATGAAGGTTTTGAGCGTGGGGAGCGTGGCTCTAACCGTGAGCATTTATCCGACTTGGATTATAAAATCCAACAGGACAAAAAACGGCTTGCGGAGAAAGAAAAAGAACTGGCTGAAAAAGAAAATCGGTTAAAACTTGCCGACATGGAACTGGAAGATGTACAGACCCATATCGAAACCACACGCACCACAAGCACTAATCTTAAAGCCGAAAAAGAACGGCTCGAAAAAGATGTGAGCAGATTAAGGATTTACGCAAACTGAAAGTTAAAACCGCAGAAATTAAAATTCCTGACAAGCCCACATTTGGTAGCAATGTAAAAATCCCTTATGATGATTTAGTGAAGCTGAAAAAGATGGCTGATTCCTATATCGCCAACGAAGCTGAAATAAAAGACATTCGTAAACGCCGTACTGATGTTAAAACAAGGGAAGATAACGCTGGCACAAGAGAAACCAAAGTCACTCGCAGAGAAAAAGCTATTAAGGGCAAAGAAACTTTGCTTGCTACAGCTACTACCGTAAAAAATGAGCGTGACGAACTCCAAGCCGAGGTTGATAAACAGGCGAGGGAGATTGAAGCATTAACCGCTAAGAGTGCCAATATCGGTAGAAATTTAGTGCAAGCCTACGACACAATGACCGCCGCTATTGAAGCTGTGCAAGTGCTGAAATATACGGTTACGGACAGGGCAGACCTTGACGAATACAAGGCTGATAACCTTAACCCGAAGCAAGGTACTCTCATAGATGCCCTTGCTGAATACGGTGCTAAATCTGCTGAAAAAATTGGATTAACCAAACACGCCAACCGCATGAGAACCGCCGCAGATGTAAACAAAGACATACTGGCTGAAATGAAAGCCTTAAACCCGCAATTATTCCCGCAAGTACGCAACCGCAGTATAGAGATTGGAGGTCGGTAGATGGATTACATTACCTTATTCAAAGAAAGACATATCGAAGCTAACGAACAGTACCCACGCCATGATATAGGCGTGGCTCGGCTGTTTTATGACTTGCATAGCCAATTTATCTGCTATGTGGTGGAATCAAAAGCATGGTACACCTACAGGGGCAGACGTTGGGTAAAAGATGATGGTGGCTTGCGTGTTATGGAAATATGCAAAGCCTTTGCACAGGACTACGCCAAATACGCTGAATACTTTGATGATGGCTCGGAAGAAAATAAGGCGTATGTAAAATTTGCAAAAGGACTAACCAACAGGCGCAGACGTGAGAGCATTTTGTCTGACGCTCGTTCTATCAGCCCTGTAAGCCTTAACCGTTTTGATAAAGGCAAAACCTTGCTGAACTGCATTAACGGTACGTTTTGTCTTGAAAAAATGGAGTTGTTACCCCATAACCCAAAAGACTACATCACCAAACTTGCCAACGTGAATTTTGACCCCGCCGCCAAATGTGAGCGGTGGGAAACCTTTATAAATGAGGTTATGTGTGGGGATATGGAAACGGCACGATTTTTACAAAAGGCGTTGGGTTATGCCCTGTCGGGCGAAACGGCGTTGGAGTGTTTCTTCATCTTCTACGGTGATAAAACCCGCAACGGCAAAAGCACCTTATCAGAAACAGTAGCCTTTGTATTGGGCGAGTATGCCCGAACAATCCAACCGCAGACATTATCCCGCCGTCCTGCTGATGGTGGGGCGGCAAGCCCCGACACGGCTCGATTAAAGGGGGCAAGGCTTGTTAATGTACCCGAACCCGAAAAGGGTTTGGAGTTGAATATTGCCCTTGTAAAACAGCTCACAGGGGGCGATACCTACACGGCACGGTTTTTGAATGAAAACCCTGTGGAGTTTACGCCAGAATTTAAGATTTTCATAAACACTAACCACTTGCCCCGCACTTCTGACGATACGGTGTTTATGAGTGGTAGAGTGAAGCTAATCCCCTTTGACCGCCATTTTCTGCCCCATGAGCAAGATAACGGCTTAAAGGCACACTTCCGCAAGCAGAAGAACAGGAGTGCAATACTAAACTGGCTGATAGAGGGGTATCGGCTCTTGCAGTTAGAGGGCTTGCCCCTGCCTGAAAAGGTGAACAATGCTATACAAGCATACCGACAGGAAACGGATATAATCGGCTCTTTCCTCAACGAGTGTACCGCTATCAAAGATGAGAACCGTATACCCGCCAGCGAATTATATACTGCCTATTCTGCATGGGCGAAGGACAACGGCTACAGGCAGATGAATAATAAAAACTTTGTCGCTGAACTTCGCCGTAGGCTTGATGTTAGGCGTGGTGGCGTGGGTAATGTTGTGGTTGGGGTGATACTGGATTATACGGAAAATCCCTTTATTGATTAAAATGTAAAGCCGACTGAAAACTACTACATTTCATGCACTTGCTACACTCAACCATTTTTTGGAAGTGTAGCAAGTGTAGGAGTGTAGCAAAATTGGGGCGGTTTCACAATTTTTTTCTGAATAGGTGCTTTTAATTTAATGCAATTGCCGAGGTATCGGTAAGGCCGCTACATTATGCTCCAAGCCATGCCTATCTGCCATTTCTTGAATAATGGCTAAATATCTCGAATGTATTTCAAATGTTTCTTCTTGCAATTCTTCAGCCGTAGCCGATATTCGTATATTTCCAGACGCTTTTTGGCTGTAGTGGATTATTTGAAACATTTGGTCATCTTCACTTGTTGGGTCATAAGTTATTGCGAATAGAGGCATTATTATTGAGCGGTCAAAGTAAATATTTTCAAAACCATGATTCATGTTAGGAAACTCTGTTCCTTCGCCATAAAATCCAATTACTCTAAAACTGATAACCTTGCCGTACAGCGTTAGAGTTAATATGTCATTGAGGTCGTAAACGCCAATATAATCATAGCCAAGTATAATGTTGATTACGTCTGTGGGGGAATTGAAATAAAAATCAGATTCGATAAAGTTCCTACCTTTGACAATATTATTATCAAAGTATTGGAACAATGTCCTTCCTACCATGACAGTATTTAAGGGTGTTATAAAAAATTCGTTCCCTTCGGTATCAGAAACAAGTCGGTTTCTTAAATCTATATTTCCAAATGGGAGTGATTCAACAAACCTTTCATCACCACTGTAATACCCTAAGTAATTCAAAGATTGTGTTAGTATCACAATATAATTGAACCGCTCATTAAGTTCCTGATACATTGCCCGAAGCCCATCAAGAGGAACTTCTCCAATAGTTGGGAAATTATCTGCCACAAACCAGATATTATAATAAAAATGCGAATCTTCCGTTTGAGATATGTTATCCATATACTCCTCAATGAAAGCCTGAACATCACTATCATCTGCTTCTGATTCAGTTGGAGGTGTTGAGTTTGATTCTGATGTTGAGTTAGGGGTAGCAGTCTGCGGATTCTCTACGCTCACAGTTATGCTTTCTTCTGGCGTTTCAGATTCTCCACCACAGGCAACAAGCCCCATCACAAAAAAAGTAGCGATTAACGCCACACACGCTCTGCGTAACAGTTTCTTCATTATCCAATTTCTCCCAACAAATATTAAGTCTATGCGATAAATACGCATGAAGTTAACTATACCATATTTACCAAAGGAATGCAAGCTGGAAATCGAATATATTTTCGTTTATTCTGAAAGTTTTAACTTACCCCTTGACATTACACCACAGATAAGGAGTTTTTGGTCTGGTTGAATGTTAACGCCTCTAGCGATAACCAGAAGGGCATACTTTTGCAAGTAGCCCTTCTTTAGATTGTTTATAACCATGGGACACCTAAGTCTTCACATGTC
>Ga0123352_10000058_pt1 | contig 111851 bp, 91 predicted proteins | sample TergutLab28metaG_FD_89700 | JGI IMG/M metagenome (GOLD analysis project Ga0123352, IMG submission 89700) | Labiotermes labralis P1 segment gut microbial communities from Petit-Saut dam, French Guiana - Lab288 P1 | ecosystem: Host-associated > Arthropoda: Insects > Digestive system > Gut ...
TAAGGGGGATAAGGCACAGGGTGCCGCCCCCCTTAAGCGGCGTTTTGGTTACTTTGGGGCCGAGGCCAAAGTAACCCCGGGGTATGGGGCGGGTAGCGCCCATTCCAATTCCATCGGAGATACCGATAAAAAGCCCTTAAAGCCCGAAAGGCAAGGAATCAAAGACACATTAAAACCCCACACGGCCAAAGTGAAGTACATCGGAGATACCGATAAAAACCTGTAAGCCCGAAAGGCAAGGACATCGGAGACACATCGAAGTCCTAAACGGTCGAAAACTAAAAACAGCGACGACACCTCAGTGCCTTTTTAAATCATTAAAAACTAACAAAGATGTTCTAATTTAAAGCAATCCGGCACCTGCGTTCGAGGCGCCGGATTGCTTTATCTAAAAATTACTCTGGTATTTTTCGCGGCCATGTTATATAATAGAAGTAGAAGACAATCCAAGAAAGGTGTGGATAAAATGTTCGGAAACAAAAACAACCGCGGCGTTGAAGATGACCGCCAGCTGGGCCGCGGCTTTGAGGACGACCGTTTCTCTGACCGGGATCGCAATATTAATCGAAGCGCCGGCAATCGCGCCGCCGCTTACGGTGAGGGTGGGGATATCGAGACGCGCAGTGCGGTCTATGTCGCGAAAGTGATGGGCTGGATGTGTGTCGGCCTGTTGACCACCGTTGTGGCCGCCATGGCAGTACTCAGCATCGAGTCGCTGTTCATGCTGGTCTTTGGTTCGGGTACTGCGGTTATCGTGATTGTCGTCGCGCAGTTTGCCTGTGTCATCGCGCTGAGCGCGGCTATACAAAAGATGAGTGTTGGCGTGGCAACCGTTACTTTTATTGCCTACTCGGCCCTGACCGGGCTGACCATGTCGGTCTTTGTGCTGATCTATGAGTTGAGCAGCTTGCTGCTCGCCTTTTCGGTCACTACCTTTATGTTTTTGAGCATGGCCGCGTACGGTTTCGCCACCAAGAAAGACTTGACTACTTTGGGCCGCCTGGCGTTCTTCGGCCTGATCGGGATTATTGTCGCCATGATCGCCAATTTCTTTTTAGGCAACTCAATGCTCGACCTTGGAATTACCATACTTGGCGTACTGGTCTTTACCGGCCTGATTGCTTACGACACCCAGAATATCAAGGGCATCTACTACAACGCCATGGCCAGCGGTTATGACGAAGACAGCCCCGAAGTCCGAAAGCTGGCCATCTACGGTGCGCTCAAGCTCTATCTCGATTTTATCAACCTGTTCATCATGCTCCTTCGCCTGCTAGGCCGCAGGCGGTAATCTCTGCCGATAAACGAACCCCCCGGCTCATACGAGCCGGGGGGTTTTTATGCCCGTCAATCGTTTCGGATTAAATAATCAAACGCGCCCAGCGCGGCGGTCGCGCCGCTGCCCATGGATATGATGATCTGCTTGTAGGCGCTGTCCGTGCAGTCGCCGGCCGCGAATACGCCGGGGAGGCTGGCCGCGCCGTGTTTGTCCACGATGATTTCGCCGATCCTGGTTCGATCAACAACGCCATCCAGCCACTCGGTATTTGGCATCAGGCCGATCAGGATAAATACGCCCGCGATGTCGATTGTTGTATCTTGGCCGCTGTCGCGGTCGGCGTAGGTGATGCGCTCGACCTTGCCCGATCCGGCGATTTCTTTGGTCTGCGCGTTTGTGATGACGGTGACGTTGGGCAGTGAGTAAAGCCGATTTTGCAGGACGCTGTCCGCTTTGAGTTCGGGTAGAAATTCGATGACGGTCACATGTTTGGAGGTTCCGGCCAGGTCGATGGCCGCCTCAACACCTGAGTTCCCACCGCCGATTACCGCGACGTCCTTGCCGGCGAAGAGCGGGCCGTCGCAGTGGGGGCAATAGGCGATCCCCTTGTTTTTGAACGCCAATTCACCCGGAACCCCAATGCTTCGCCACCGCGCGCCTGTGGCCAGAACGATAGTCTTGGATTTTAGCACCGCGCCGCTGTTGAGGGTCAACTCGAGAATCTCTTTCCTCTCGAGTTTGGACGCCCGCTGTGCCGGGATGATATCTACCGGATAGGCGCGCACATGCGCCTCAACCTCGGCCATAAACTTTGGGCCTTCGGTATATTTTTGGCCGATGATATTTTCTATGCCCAGGGTTTCAAGCACCTGGCCGCCGATCGACTCAGCCAGAAGGCCGGTGCGGATGCCTTTTCGGGCGGCGTAAATGGCCGCGGCCGCGCCGGCCGGCCCGCCGCCGACCACCAGCACATCGTATGGCTCTTTGTTGCCCAGTGCGGAAACATCAACCGACGCGCCCAGCTTGGCCATAATCTGCTCGATGGTCATCCGCCCGCCGCCGAACTCCTCGCCATTCAGATGCACGGCCGGGACAGACATGACCTGCTTGGCTTCAACTTCCGCTTTAAAGCCGCTGCCCTCGACCATGGTGTGGCTGATGTTTGGGTTAAGCACTGACATAATATTCAGCGCCTGCACAACCTCGGGACAGTTGTGGCAGCTCAAGCTGATGTAGCTGGTAAAGTCAAGGCGGATATCAAGTGCTTTAATCTGCTCAATCAGTTCATCTTCGATTTTGGGCCTGCGGCCGCTCACTTGCAGAAGCGCCATCACAAAGGATGTGAACTCGTGCCCAAGCGGCAGCCCGGCAAAAGCGATTCCGCTGACCGAATCGGCGCGGTCGACCGCAAAGCTTGGCGTTCTTTCCAGTGTCGCCGCCTCAACCGAAACCTTGTCGGAAAGCTCGGCGATCTCGCGCACAAACTCGAGCACTTTGGCCGACAAATCATCCGATCCGGCAGACACTTTTAGTACCACATTCTGTTCGATGTAATCCAAATATGGGATGAGCTGTGATTTTATCTCATGATCCAGTGCCATCTGGGCACCTCCCTGAGTGTATGATGAGTAGTCAAATCCCCCCAAAAAGGGAACTTTGGGGGGATTGTGTGTGTCATTAGATCTTGCCGACCAGGTCAAGGCTGGGCTTGAGTGTCTCGCCGCCTTCTTTCCACTTGGCCGGGCAGACTTCGCCGGGATTCTTGCGGACATATTGTGCGGCTTTGACTTTGGAGACCAGTGTGCTCGCGTCGCGGCCAATGCCGCCCGCGTTGACTTCGGCCATCTGAACCACCCCGTCCGGGTCGATGATGAAAGTTCCGCGGTCAGCCAGCCCGGCGTCCTCAATCAAGACGTCGAACAGCCGGGACACTTTGTGAGAGGGGTCGCCGATCATGATATACTCGACTTTGCCGATGGCTTCAGAATGATCATGCCAGGCCTTATGGGTGAAGTGGGTGTCGGTGGATACCGCGTAAACTTGGACACCAAGGGATTTCAGAGCCGCATATTGGTTTTGCAGGTCTTCAAGCTCAGTGGGGCAGACGAAAGTAAAGTCGGCCGGGTAAAAGCAGACAATGCTCCACTTGCCCACAAAGTCCTTTTCCGAAGAAACTTTGATAAACCCTTTGCCTTGTTGGAATGCGTCCGCTTCAAACGCCTCGATTTTTTTACCGATCATGCTCATGATGTTTCTCCTTTTAATGTTAATATTTTGTGCCGCTAACCGGCTTTTAAACAGTTTGGGCAGATTCCGTAAACCGTGCAGTCAATCCGGTCAATCTGACAGCCGCCCATCTGATCGATGGGAACGACCATGGCGAGCTTGTCGGGCGAAACCTGAATGTCGCTGACATCCCCACACCCGCGACATACAAAGTGCCCGTGGGGTGTGGTCTGGCCATCGAACCGCTCTTGCCCGCTTACTGTACCCACCGATTGGATGACGCCTTCCTCTTTAAAAAGCAAAAGGTTGCGGTAAACGGTGGCCAGGCTCAAGTCGGGATACTCGCCCCGCAAATCCTGAAAGACCCGGTCAGCCGAGGGATGGGCGGTGGTTGCGCGCAGGTTCTGCAAAATCGCCTCCCGCTTGCGGCTGTGTTTTCGCGTTTTCATATCTGTATTCTCGCTTTAAAATAATAATAATTATTGTTATTGATATTAATTTACCATAAGCGATAATTGTTGTCAATAGGTTTTTGAAATTTTTTTGGAAATATCAAACCGCTGGTTACCCTAGTGGTTTGATTGTAAAATATCTTGCAACAATCGCAAAAATCGTATATGATAAGAAGCATGATAGTTTCACTCGAAAACATTAGCCTAAGCTTTGACAACAAAACATTCATCCTGTCGGATGTGAGCGCCAAGATTGACGAGGGCGGCCGGGTCGGCCTGATCGGCCCGAACGGCGCGGGCAAGACCACTCTGCTCGGTGTGCTCTGCGGCGAGATCGAGGCCGACAGCGGCGCGGTCAGCCGCGCGAATTCCAAAAGCATCGGGATTCTGCGCCAGGACGGCGGGCTTTGCGGGGACGGCTCGATCCAATCAGAGATGGAGCGCGTGTTCGCGCACCTCTTTGAAACGGAAAACAATATGCGCCGGATGGAGCGGGAAATCGCGGCCACCCCGCCGGATGATCCCCGCTACACAGCGCTTGAGGGCCGCTACCACGCGCTTCAGGTTGCCTTTGAGGCGGGCGAGGGTTACCAGATCGGGGTCAAGATCGCGACTGTCCTGAACGGGATGGGCTTCGGTGAAGTCGACCGGGCCACCCCGGTCAGTGTGCTCAGCGGGGGCGAGCGCACCCGGCTGGCCATCTGTAAGCTTCTGCTTGAGCGCCCGGATTTGCTGATCCTCGACGAGCCGACCAACCATCTGGACTTCAAAACCCTGCTCTGGCTGGAAGATTATCTGGCCGGGTACAGGGGTGCGCTGCTGATCGTATCGCACGACCGGTATTTTCTCGACCGGCTGACCGCCATCATCTGGGAGCTTGACCAAAGTGAATTGACCGCCTACACCGGCAACTACACCGCCTACCTCCGGCAAAAAGAAGAGCGAGAAGAAACCCAGCGCAAGATCTACCAGGCCGACCTGCGCGAAATCGCCGAGATGAAAGACTTTGTCGCCCGCAATATGGCAAGGGCCTCCACCACCGCGCGCGCGAAATCCCGCCAGAAGGCCCTCGAAAAATTAGAGAGCACGCTTGAGAAGCCCAAACCCGCGCCCAAGCCGCCCATCATCCGCTTTCAAAAATCCCGCGACCCGGTGAGCGACCTTTTGCTGATCGAGGATTTGTCCCTGTCCGTTGGGGAGGGCGAGAGCGCAAAACAGCTGGTTACCGGGCTCAACCTTGAAGTCAAGCGGGGAGAAAAGCTCGCGCTGATCGGCGACAACGGGGTGGGCAAGACCTCCCTGCTCAAAGCGCTGATCGGCAAACTGCCCCACGGCGGTCGGATTGAGTGGGGCCGAAACTGCGATATTTGCTACTTCAATCAGGGCGAAGACGGCTTTGACGAGCGCAAGACCGCGCTGGACGAGCTTTGGGACGATTACCCCCGCGAGTACGAACAGACGGTGCGGGCAGTCCTTGGCCGGGTAGGGCTGAGCCGCGAAAACGCGTTTAAGCCGATTTGTGTACTCAGCGGCGGAGAGCGGGCCCGGCTAAAATTCGCGAAGCTGATGCTCTCACGCGGGAATGTACTCATTTTGGACGAGCCGACCAACCACCTCGACCTCGGCTCAAAAGAGTCGATCGACAAGGCGCTGGCCGAATACGACGGCAGCCTGCTGGTTGTCTCGCACGACCGCTATCTGCTCAATAAATTCCCGGACAAGATTTTGGAGATGTACCCGGACGGGCTGAGAATCTACATCGGTAAGTACGATCAATATCTGGCGCAAAAACAGGCCGAAAGTTTGACTGAGCCGCCGCCTGAAAAAAGGCCGGAGAAAAAAACCGAGCCGGGTACAGGCGGCTACCGAACCAAAAAGCAGCGAAGCGAAGAGGTTGCCCACAAACAAAAGATACAGGCACTGGAGACAAAGATCACAGCGCTCGAAGCCGAGATATCCGCGCTTGAGCAAGAGCTGAGCGACCCCGAGACCGCCGCCGACTACCTGCTGGTACAAGAAAAGTGTGAGACACTGGACATCCGCCGGCAGGAGCTGAGCGCGTGCCTGGAAGAGTGGAGCGGGCTTGAGTCGGTCTGACAAACGTGGTATAATGGCAATGTACAATTGACAATTGTCAGTGAATGTATCGCTTGCGATGAGCTTTGAATATTATTCGCGCAGCGGATTCCAAAATTGTCCATTGTCAACTGTCAACTGAATCCATCCGGCGCAGCCGCGCCCCGACATGGAGCTGAAGTATGCAACAGAAATTCAAACTGTTCACACCCATAGTGATTATCTTGATGGCGCTGGTCGCCCTGCTTTGCGCTGTCATCTATTTTTATGATATACAGATGTTTTATCTGGCCAGCGCGGCTTCGCTGGTGGTTTTTGCTGCGGCGCTGATCATGCTGCGCTCACTCAGCGCGCGTACCCGCGTTTTGCTCGGTGAGATTGCGCTGGGCATCCAGCAGTCGATGGAGGGCGTCTACTCCGAACTGCCCACCCCTGTTTTAACCGTTTATGGAGATGGCGAAATTGTCTGGTATAATCAAATCTGCGCCGCGCGGGTCTTTGACGGGCGGGATATGCGCGGCGAGGACGCGCGCGAGATTTTTCCGGGGGTTGACCTGACCGTTACCTCCCCGCCCGAAGGGTATAACGTCGAGTACGGCGGCAGAAAATACACCGCATTTGCGGTGGCTACTGTCCTGGGCGAAGCCCCCGCGCTCATTATTTACATGATCGATGACAGCCGGCTCAAGCACTTTGCCCGGGAATACCACGAGACCCGGCCCAGCATTGCGCTGATGGCGGTCGACAACTACGAGGCGCTGATTCAAGACTACAAGGACAGCGAGCGGGCTCAGTTAATGACTGAGGTTGAACAGACAATCGAGAAATACATGTCCGAGAACCACGGCTTTGTCACCAAGCTTTCGCGGGATAAATACATCGCATTTATCGAAACCCGCGGGGTGCGGGCCATTGTTGCGGACAAGTTCGGCCTGCTCGACAAAGTGCGCGGGCTGGCTGTCGGTTCGCGAATGCCGCCCACGTTGAGCATTGGTATGGCCGGGGACAGCGAAAGCCTGTTCCAAGCTGATTTAGCCGCCCGCCAAGCCATGGACATGTGTCTTGGCCGAGGCGGGGACCAAGCCACTGTCAAGACCCCGGTCGGTTACGATTTTTACGGCGGGATGAGCAAAGCAATCGAAAAGCGGACAAAGGTCAAGACCCGCATCATTGCGGGTGCGCTGGGGGAACTGATCGAATCGAGCGCCAATGTCTTGATTATGGGCCACCGGTTCGCCGACTTGGACTGTCTGGGCGCGGCGCTGGGAATGCTAAAAGCGGTGCGCAGTATGGGCAAACAGGCACACGTCTGCATTGACCGCGAACGAAATTTGGTCATGCCGCTTCTTGACCGGCTGCTGGCCGGCGAATACCGGTCGGACGACTTCTTATCCCCTGAGGCGGCCCAGGTGCTGGTCGGCCCGCAAACACTTTTGGTTGTGGTCGACACCCACCTGCCCCATGTGCTTGAATCAGAGCCGCTTTACAAATCTATCCGCAATGTTGTGGTCATCGACCATCACCGAAAGATGGTCGGGCATATCGAGAACGCGGCCATCTTTTACCACGAACCATACGCATCCTCTACCTCAGAGATGGTGGCCGAGATCATCCAGTACCTGCCGATTTCGCCCAGCATCAGCAAGCTGGACGCCGAAGCGTTGATGGCCGGGATCATGCTGGATACCAAAAACTTCATGATGCGTACCGGTGTGCGCACATTTGAGGCGGCGGCCTGGCTGCGGCGGCAGGGCGCGGATACCGTGGAAGTCCGCAAACTGTTCGCGTCATCTATGGAAGCCTACCGCCAGCGGGCCAGCTTTATCGCCGGGGCTGAGATTTACTGCGGCTGTGCGATTGCCGCAAGCTCGCAGGCCTTTGACGACATCAAGATTGTTGCTCCCCAGGCGGCGGATGAGCTGATTAACATCAGCGGGGTGGATGCGTCTTTTGTCATCTATCCTTATGGCGGGACGATCAATGTCTCCGGCCGCTCGATGGGTACCATCAACGTCCAGCTGATCATGGAAAAACTGGGCGGCGGCGGCCACCAGACAATGGCGGCGGCCCAGTTCCCCGAAAGCGAATACGACACCGAGGCTGTCCGCGGAAAACTGGTCGAAGCAATTGATCGGTACAACGCCGACACAAGCCGCCCTGAACCAAAGACCGAACCCGCCGAGCAAAAAGAAACCGAAGACACGCAAGCAAATTAAATAGCAGAGAGGGAGATATACATGCAAGTAATCTTGCAGGAAGACGTACAGGGCAGCGGCAAAAAGGGCCAGCTTGTCAAAGTAAGCGACGGTTACGCCAAGAACTTTCTGATCAAGAAAGGGCTGGCAATCGCGGCGACACCCGCCGCCCTAAACGAATACAAATCCAAAGAGGCCGCGAAGGCGAACAAAGAGGCCGCCGAGCGGGCAGCCGCCCAGCAGACCGCCAAGTCAATGGAGGGCAAGACAGTCAAAATGTCGGCGAAAGCGGGTGAGAGCGGAAAATTATTCGGCTCGATCACGTCCAAAGAAGTGGCCGGCGAAATCGGGGCGCAGCTGGGCGTAGAAGTCGACAAGCGCAAAGTCAGCCTGGAAACCGACATCAAATCCCACGGCACTTATACGGTCGAGGTCAAGCTTTACCCGAACGTGTCGGCCAAAGTTTTCGTGACGGTGACGGAATAGCTGACAATTGACAGTTGAAAGTTACTGAGTCCGCGCAGCGGACATTATCTAAAATTATCGCGTCAGCGATACCATAACTGTCAACTGTACACTGTCAACTGTCAACTGATAGGGAGTGAGCACCTCGCAGAGTTTTTACGACCGCGGTGAAATTACCGGGGCCTTGCCCTTTAGCTTAGAGGCCGAACAGAGCGTGCTTGGCGCCGTTCTGGTCGACTCCTCTTGCCTTGCGGTGGTTTTAGACGAGCTGCGGCCATCCAATTTTTACAGAGAAGAGCACGCGAGGTTGTTCGAGATCATGATCCGCCTGTTTACCACCGGGTCGCCGATTGATTTTGTCACCGTGCTCGAAGCCGCCTGCCGGGAGGATGTCTTCCCCAGCGAGAGCGAAGCAAAGGTCTACCTGACCCAGCTGGCGCAGATTGTTCCATCCACCCGGAATATCGAGGCATATGCCAATATTGTCCGCGAAAAAAGCTATCTGCGTGCGCTTATGCAGGCGGCCGGTGAGATGGCCGAAAACGCCCGCGGTTCGGGCGAGGACGCCCAGACCATTATGGACGCCGCCGAACAACGGATTTTTGAAATCCGCGCCGACCGCCACGCATCCAAGCTTTTGCCGATTGACGCGATCCTTTTGGATATCTACGACCGGCTACAGCGGCTGAGCGGTGAGGGCCGGGAGGATTATCTCGGCACACCGACCGGCTTTGGCGCACTTGACCAGGTGATGACCGGGCTGAACCGCTCCGACCTCATCCTGCTGGCTGCCCGCCCGGGTATGGGCAAGACTTCATTTGCGCTCAACATCGCGACCAATGTTGCCCAAAAAACAGGCAAGCGGGTGGCGATCTTCTCACTCGAAATGAGCCGGGAACAGCTGGTTGAGCGGATTATGTCGGGGGACGCGCTGGTGGCCGGACCAAAAATGCGCGCGGGTGAGCTCTCAGCCCAGGAGTGGGTGCGCCTGGCTGCTTGCGCCCGCGAGCTGGCCAAAGCGCCGATTCTGGTGGACGATACCGCCGCCATCACAGTCCCCGAAATGAAAGCGAGACTGCGCCGGGTGCGGGATGTGGATCTGGTCATCATCGACTATTTACAGCTGATGTCCTCCGGCTCGCGAAACGAAAACCGGGTGCAGGTGGTCAGCGAAATCACCCGCTCCCTCAAAGTCATGGCCAAAGAGATGAATGTGCCGGTCATTGTGCTTTCCCAGCTTTCCCGCCAGCCCGAGACCCGCTCCGACCACCGGCCTATGCTCAGCGACTTGCGCGAATCCGGCTCGATTGAACAGGACGCTGACCTTGTGCTGTTTTTGTACCGGGACGCCTACTACGACCGGGACAGCGAAGAGCAGAACATCGCCGAGTGTATTGTGGCCAAAAACCGGCACGGCGAGACCGGAACCATCAAGCTGGTCTGGGACGGTATGCACACCCGGTTCGCCAACCTTGAGCACTACCGCGATGAGAACTAAGGCACTGGCCGCCGCCGCGCGGCAGCTTTCAAAGAACGACCGGGTGCTGGTTGCCTTTTCCGGGGGGGCGGATTCAGTCGTCCTCTTTCACTTTTTGTGTACCTTGCGGGATGAGTGGCGGCTTGAGATCGGCGCGCTCCACCTCAATCACAATCTACGGGGGGAAGAAAGCGATCGGGATGAAACTTTCGTCCGCGCTTTTTGCGCCGAGCGCGAGGTTCCGCTGATTGTGGAACGTGCGGACGTAAACGCGCTGGCAAAGCAAGCGGGGAAGAGTATCGAGCAATGCGGCCGGGATGTGCGCTACGACTTTTTTGCGCGCGAAGCCGAAAAGACCGCGGCCAAAGTCGCGCTGGCACACACGGCCAGCGACAACGCCGAAACCCTGCTCATCAACTTAATTCGCGGCAGTGCCTTGCGTGGATTTTGCGGAATCCCGCCGGTGCGCGGGTTTTATATCCGCCCGCTGATCGACTGTACCCGCGATGAAGTCGAAACTTACTGCCGCGAAAACAATCTGAGCTGGGTTGAGGATTCAACCAACCGCTCAGATGAATACACCCGCAACCGAATCCGGCTACAGGTACTGCCGCTGCTCAAAGCCGAAAACCCGCGCCTGCTTGAAAAGATCACCGACCTGACCAGCGCACTGCGGGAGGACGCCGACTACCTTGACTTTTTGGCGCGGCAGGCACTAGGCGGCCTCGTCTGCCCAAACGGGCGGCTGGAAAGAACCGGTTTTTTGGCTTTGCCCGGCCCGCTGCAAGGCCGGGTGCTGACGGAATTGATCAAAAGCCGCGATGGCTCAATCGGGCGCGCGGTGATTGAGGATATTAAAACCAGAATCATCGCGGGCAGCGGCGGAATACAGCTGGCGGCCGACCTCTTTTTTGAATGTGATGCAATCGGGTTTTCGATCGCGCCGCCAGCCAAAGATTACCTTTATTTCGAACAGCCGGTAGACCGCACAGCTTTAGAAGCCGGACAGATTGTGATTGGCGGTTTGGCCGGAAAGACGGCCACCCTCTGCCTGGATACTGCCGACCGGCTAAAAAAAAGTTCCAAAGTTCAAAAAAAAGACTTAAACTATTGCCTCGATTATGATAGAATAGGGGATGTTGTATCTTTGCGCGGGCGAATAGCCGGGGATAAACTGGCGATTCCGGGCAGGGGATGCCGCAAAACCCTCAAGAACCTTTTTCAGGAAAGCAATGTCAAAAGTTGCGCGCGCGCCGGTAAAGTCATTCTGGCCGACGCGGACGGACCGCTCTGGGTTGAGGGTTTAGGCCCGGACGAGCGGGCGGCGGTGAATATACACACGACGAAAATCTTAATGATACAGGTGACAGCGGAGGAAAAGCCATGAATCAGGATATCGCCGAAATTCTTTTGAGCGAGCGGCAAATTGCGGACAAGGTCGCCGAATTGGGTGAGCAAATCAGCCGGGATTACGCGGACAAAAAGCTTTTGATGGTCAGTGTACTCAAAGGTTCGGTCGTTTTTATGGCCGACCTTATGCGGGCGGTGACAATCCCGATGGGCATCGATTTTATGTCGGTTTCAAGCTACGGCCACGGTGTAAAAACAAGCGGCGTGGTTAAAATACTCAAAGACTTGGATCATCCGATCGCGGGCTATGACCTGTTGATCGTTGAGGATATATTGGACAGCGGGCTGACACTGAGCTATCTTTCCGAGCTTTTGCGGGCTAGGGAGCCGAAAAGCATCAAGCTGGTCACCCTGCTCGACAAGCCGGATCGCCGCCAGGTGGATGTAAAGGCCGATTACATCGGCTTTAAAATCCCCGATCAATTTGTGGTCGGCTACGGGTTGGACTACAACGAGCGCTACCGCAACCTGCCCTACGTGGGCGTTTTAAAGCCGTCGGTCTACGACGGGAAGTAAAGACAAGCAAGGACGGGGCGGACAGACGCACCCGTCAAAAAGGAGTGAAAGCTTTTGCCAAGACGTTCAAGGGGTGTGGGGATTTATCTGGCGCTGCTGCTGGCCCTGATGCTTCTGTTCATGACCACATTTAACAACCAGACACCTACCTCTGAGTTTCGATATTACGAAATCATAGCCAAGTTTCAGCAAAACCGGGTTGATTACTTTGTCTTTGACCTGGGCAGCGGGGAGCTGGAAATCACCCATATGGACGGCGAGGTGCTGGCCGATCCGATCCGGTATCGGGCGCCCTCTGTCGGCAAATTCTTAAACGACACCACACCGTATATCCTGGCTCACAACGAGGCAAACCCCGACAGCATCGTGAGCGGCGACTACATCCCGCAGCAGGAAATGCCCTGGTGGGTGACCCTTTTGCCCACACTGCTGCTGGTTGGGCTGATGGTCGTCTTCTGGGTATTTATGATGCGCCAAACCCGCGGGGGCGGCAATGTTTCGGGCTTTGGCAAAGCCAAGGCGAAGTCGGCGTCTGACGGGCGAAAGGTGACTTTTAACGACGTAGCCGGCGCGGACGAAGAAAAAGAAGAGCTGGTCGAGATTGTCGAATTTCTCAAGAGTCCGGCCAAGTTCAGTGCGCTCGGTGCGCGGATCCCCCGCGGCGTATTGCTGATGGGTCCGCCCGGTACCGGTAAAACCCTGTTGGCCAGGGCGGTTGCCGGTGAGGCCGAAGTGCAGTTCTTCTCGATTTCGGGCTCAGACTTTGTTGAGATGTTTGTCGGCGTGGGCGCAAGCCGTGTCCGCGACCTGTTTGACCAGGCCAAAAAGAACGCGCCCAGCGTTATCTTTATCGATGAGATCGACGCGGTCGGCCGCCAGCGCGGCGCCGGTCTGGGCGGCGGCCACGACGAGCGCGAACAGACCCTCAACCAGCTGTTGGTCGAGATGGACGGTTTTGCCGCGAACTCAGGCGTCATTGTGATGGCGGCCACCAACCGGCGGGATATCTTAGACCCCGCGCTTATGCGCCCCGGCCGCTTTGACCGCCAGATCACCGTAAATCAGCCGGATATCAAGGGCCGGGAAGAAATCCTGAAAGTACACGCGCGCAACAAGCCGATCGCCCCGGATGTCAATTTGCGGACAATCGCCGGCACGACCGTTGGCTTTACCGGCGCCGACCTCGAAAACCTGCTCAACGAAGCCGCCTTGCTTTCCGCGCGGAAAAACCTCAAGGCCATCACCATGCAGGAAATCCAGGACGCGACCATCAAAGTGATTGCCGGGCCGGAAAAACGCAGTCAGGTAGTCACCGAAAAAGACAAGCGCCTGACCGCTTACCATGAGGCCGGTCACGCCATTTGCACATTCTACTGCTCCACGCAGGATCCGGTTCACCAGGTCAGCATCATTCCGCGCGGGATGACCGGCGGGTACACCATGTCCCTGCCGCAAGAAGACCGCAATTACGTCACAAAAACCCGGATGTTCGAGAACATCGTGGTATTTATGGGCGGGCGTGTGGCCGAACAGCTTGTGCTGGACGACATTTCGACCGGGGCTTCCAACGACCTTGAGCGGGCCAGTAAACTGGCGCGGGCCATGGTCACCCGGTTTGGGTTTTCGTCCAAGCTTGGGCCGGTTGTCTATAACCAGGACCCCAATCAGGTCTTTCTTGGCCGCGACTACACCGCAGGCAGCACCGTTTCTGAGGCGGTGGCCTCTGAGATCGACCGCGAGGTGCGCGACACGATTGAGCGGGCTTACAGCCAGTCAACCGATATCCTCAACGAGCATATGGATCAGCTGCATCTGGTCACCAAACATCTGCTTGAACATGAAACCCTGAGCGGCGAGGATTTCGCTAAAATCATGGGCGCACCTGTGCCGGAAGGCGTCAAGAAGAGCAAGAACAGTGAGCTTAAATTTGACGACACCGATTTTGCGCCCCCGCCACAATGGGATGTGCTGATCGGCGACGACCACCCAGAGGACAAATAAACTTAGTGAGGACACGGAAAGGCAGGCGAACAAATGATTCACGAACTGCGTATTTATCACCTTTACCCCGGCCGGACACAGGCCATCCTCAAGCGCTTTGATGAACGGATGTTCGCTTTCCTCAAAAAGCACGGGGTCAAGGTAATCGATTTTTACACAGACGGGGATGGCAAAGACACCATCTACTACATCTGCGAGTTCGATAGTATCGAGGCCAAAGACGCGGCCTGGCAGGCGGCGTACAACGACCCGGAACTTATGGAGATCAAAGAAATCTACGACGTGGACGGCGAGATTCTCAAAAGCTTCGAGAGCTATACACTGACCCGCAACGACTTCTTTAAACGCTAAACAAAAAGCGGATGTTTTTGCTTTCGGGCGACATCCGCTTTGCTGTGCATAAAGTTTCTTGACAGGTGCTCAAGCTTTCTGTAATGTTTCCCGCGAGTTCCCGGTTATACTATCAGAAAAGACAAACATACAAGGAGCATTATTATGAAAAAGATTACACGAAAACTTGCGATTCTGCTGGCCATAGCTCTGCTCACCCTGACCGCCTGTGAACGGCTTACCCCGCCCGAAACGGAGGAAGAAGCGCCCGACCAGTCCCAGAGCGCGCCGGCCGCCCCTGTGCCGCCGGTCACCTTGCCAGAAACCATTGAACCGGAATACGAGACCCCGGTCACTTTGCCCGGCGAGGTCGAGCCGGAATTCGAGACCCCGGTCACTCTGCCCGAAACCGTTTTCCCTGTGCCGCCGATCGGTGAGATTGACCCGGAATACGAGACTCCGGTCACCCTGCCCGATACCATCGAGCCGGAATACGCAACCCCCGTTCCCCTGCCGGAAACGATAACCCCCTAGGGCCTGTTGACATAAAGCTAACGGCCCGTATTTTTGGCGATTTTAATGCCTTTCTGCGTTGTCGTCAATCGGAATACATCTAGTATTCCTCAATCCTCCGCCTTGAAATGCACTCAAAATCGCTCAAAAATCCGTGCATTCCATTTATGTCAACAGACCCTAAGAACCTGTATTCACAAACAAAAACACCGCCATCTCGGCGGTGTTTTTGTTTGTACTTAATCTACTTCCTGTATAACCGGCAGGATCATCGGGTTGCGCTTGGTCATCTGCCAGAAATAATCGCCCAGATCATCCCGCACTTGCTGCTTTAAGAAGTTCCACTCGCGGGTGCGGTTTTTGATCGAGCGCTCGATCGAATCCCGCGCGATGGTTCGTGCCCGGCCGATCATATCCTCCGATTCGCGGACATATACAAACCCGCGGGAGACGATGTCCGGCCCGGACAAAATCTCGCCGGTCTCGCCGTTTACCGTGGTGACCACCACGATCAGGCCGTCTTGGGCCAGATGTTTGCGGTCGCGCAGCACAACACTGCCCACGTCCCCGACCCCAAGACCGTCCACCAGAACTTTCCCGGCCGGGACGGTGTCTACAATCCCGATGCTGTCCTCGGTGATCTCAACCACTTTGCCGATATCGGTTATCAGCACGCGAGAGGGTTCGATCCCCATTGAGATCGCGGTTTCGGCGTGTTTTTTAAGGTGTTTGTACTCGCCATGCACAGGCATGAAGAACTTGGGCTTGGTCAGCGCGAGGATGGTTTTTTGCTCGTCCTGACAAGCATGGCCGGAAACGTGTATGTCGAACATCTTTTCGTAAACCACCGTCGCCCCCGATTTGAGCAGTTCGTTGATGACTTTGGTCACCAGCTTTTCGTTGCCGGGGATGGGGCTGGCCGAGAGGATGATGCAGTCACTTGGGCCGACCGTGACCTTGCGGTGGTCGCCCATCGCCATCCGGGTGAGCGCGCTCATCGGTTCGCCCTGGCTGCCGGTTGTGAGGATGACGATCTTTTCAAGCGGATATTTTCCGCAGGCGTCCACGTCGATCAAAATCCCGGACGGGATCTCCAGATAACCCAGCTCAAGCGCCTTGGCCACCACGTTGGCCATGCTTCGGCCCTGAACGGCTACCTTGCGGCCATATTTTGCGGCTGCGTCCACAATCTGTTGTACCCGGTGTACGTTGGACGAGAATGTCGCGACCAGAATCCGCTTGTTTGTGTTGCCGGCGAAAATCTTGTCAAGGCTGTCCCCGACTGTTCGCTCACTTTGGGTGCTGCCCGCCCGCTCCGAGTTGGTCGAGTCGGAAAAGAGCGCGAGAACCCCCTTGCTGCCCAGTTCCCCGAACCGCGCGAGGTTGATGATCTCGCCGCCGATGGGGGTAAAGTCGATTTTAAAGTCGCCGGTGTGAACCAGAACGCCGGCCGGTGTGTGCAAAGCCAGCGCGCACGCGTCGGGAATCGAGTGGTTGACCGCGATGTACTCGACTTTGTTTTGCGTAAGCTCAATGACGTCACCCGGCTTGACTACGTGCAAGCTGACCTTGCCGAGCAGCCCGGCCTCTTTGAGTTTGTTTTCAATCAGACCGATGGTCAGCTTTGCGCCGTAAACCGGCACGTTCAGATGCTTGAGCAGATAGGGCAGCGCGCCGATGTGGTCCTCATGTCCGTGTGTGATAAAGATGCCCTTGATCGCGTCCCGCTTTTCAAGCAGGTAAGTGAATTCAGGAATGACCAGATCAACCCCCGGCATACTCTCATCCGGGAAGGTCAGCCCGCAGTCGATGATCATGCTCTCGCCCGCCGATTCTATAACGGTCAGGTTTTTGCCGACTTCACCCAGTCCGCCCAGCGCGATCACCCGCACAGACGGCAATTTGCGCTTCGGCGGTCTGCCCGGCCCCCGGCCCCGACCCTTGGGCTGTTGGGCGGTTTGATTTTGGCTTTGCTGTACCGCTTCGCCGGCCGGTTTTTCGGCCGGCGGCCTGCCACGGCCTCTGCGAGGCTGCTCGGGGTGCTGCTGCTGCGGCTGCCCGGCTTGCTGTCCTGTTTTCGGTTTGCGTCCGCGCTTTTGCGGCTCTTTCGCCGCGTTTTTAGGCGGCTGGCCTGCTGCGGCTGCAGGCTCGGATTTTGCCCGTCCCTGACCGGGTGGGCGTCCGGGTCCCCGACGCTGGCTCCGTTCCTGTTCTTGCCCCGGCGCGGGAATTTTGTCTTTTGGTTGCTTTGGCACTACAATACCTCCGTAAAATGATGTAAAACCAGTCGTTACACAGGAAGAAAGCACCCTGGCTCCCGTCAAGCGGGCGGGCGGTCTCCCTGAAATAGTCGCGTTGATTGACTATTATATGCAGATTTTCTGGCGAGTCTCTTGACCGCCGGCCTGATAATTGCCCGCGTTATTTAATGTCATGCGTAAAAAAATTAAGCCGGGCAACGAAAAAAAGCCGATCAGCGGCGGTGTTCGAGACTTGCACTTTCAACCGTACATGTTTTGGGCGGCCAAACGGCGGCGGGAAACGGCAAGCGTTTCCGGCGGTCCCGCGCTGTGCAAAAGCTTCGCGGCGAGAAAATTCTGCCCGCAACATCGTAGTATGTGGCGAAAAATCCACATGATTTATTTATTTTATACTGTCCACGCATATTTGTCAAGTTATGGTTTTTACAATTTGTGATTTCGCTGTCTGTTTTTGCGGATCGTATATACACAAGGCGTACACAGCGATATAAACTATGCTTGTTATCAGATGTCCCTTCCTGCGCGGCGCAGCAGGTCTTCGGCGCTTTCACAGAGCTCCTGCGCGGCCTCCGTGCTGACTGCCTCGGCTAAAATGCGCAGGGCGTTGCCTTTTTTTGTCGGTTTGATAAGAAGCACGCCGCGTTCTTCTTTGACCAGCACACCCTCGCCGATATGATCGGACCGCTCGCTGCTCAGCCCTTTTAGCAGAGCGGCGGGGTTGCCGGTTGTCTCCAGTGTGCGCACGCTCACTTCGAATGAAGTCAGCCCGTCCAGCAGGTTTTTGATCCCGCCCCGCTTGAGCGCCATGTTCAAAAAGATGACTGCCTGCATCAGCCCATCACGGCTCCACATCTGGGATCTGGCCAGTTTTCTGGCCTCCTGGTCGCTCTCGTCGGCCGGTGTGATCAAATAGCGCAAAACCTTGCGGCCCAGCCTCTTTGCCTGTTCGTCGATCATGCGGGGGGCATCAAAAGGCAATGCGACATCCTGACCGTGCTCCATCTCCCCGATCGCACAGGCAGCCAGAATGGTGTGGTGATGTATGCTGCCCGCGGCGGGGTCCCAAATCCGCAGCCGCTCGCCGCTTGTACTGAGCTCGATCAGGACAGGGTTTTCGCCGCCGATATCACAACCCATTTTTTCGAGCGCCTTGCGCAGAACGGCCTGAGCCAGTTGGTTTTTGCTTTTGACCCTGACCGCGAGCCGGTCAAGCCCCCCCGGCGCAAAGCGAGTGAGCTGAGAGCGGTAAAGAGAGCAGACGCCGGACATCTCGACCAGCTCGCCAAACCGGTCGTGAGAGGCGCGGACAAACTCGCCCCGCGAAATAAGTGTCTGCACTTCCCGTTCGAGGGCGCGGGTGGCCGGCATTCCGCCCGAGTAAAACTGAATGGCCGCCCGGTCATCCCCGCGGACAAACGCGCCCAATTCGAAGTTGCAAAAACTGGCACAAAAGGCAAACTGTGCGCCAAAACCGGGGCCGAAGTCCATGACCTGTGCTCCGGTCGACTGAATCCCGGCCGCGAGCGCTTGTTTGATCACTTCCGCCCCCCGGCCTGGGCCGCAGCCAACCGCGATTTTGCCGCTTGGGTTTTTGCTGCCAAGCGCTGCGCCCACCCGCGCAGAGAACTCAGGGGTGAGCTCCACCCCGATCTGGCCGGAGATGCCGTTTTCATCAAACAGCCCGTGCAAACCGACAGAGAGCTTGACATGTTCGATCACACGGGCGCCGTCCTCAACCCGCTTATGGTTCCAAACTTTGACGCCGGGGGCAAGGGTCGCGCCCTCGCCGATCACCCCGCCCGCCCCGACCGTCGAGCCCTCAAACAACATGGCTCCCGCTTTGACGGACGCGCCTGCGCAGACCAGTGAGCCGGTCAGCCGCGCCCCCCGCCCGACTTGTCCGCCTTGCAGAACAATTCCCCCGCTGATCCGCGCCCCCCGGCCGATCACACAGCCGTCATCCAGTACGCTGCCCGCCTCGATGATCGCGTCGTCCTCAACGGTCACATTCTTTCCGAAATAGACCGGGTGTGAAAGGCTGAACATCCGCTCAAACGCGCTTTGGCCGGGCAACTCGCGCGCGGGGATTTTGCACTGAACTTTGCCGTATAACATATCCCGCTGGCATGATATATAGCTGTCAAGGTCGCCGATATCACACCAGTAGCCAGTCCCCTCCCAACAGTAAAGGGTTTCGCCTTTACGGAGCAAAAGCGGGAACAAGTCTTTGGCAAAATCAAACTTTGCCTCGGGTGGGATGAGCGCGAGTGCCCGCGCCGAAAGGATGTAGATCCCGGTGTTGGCCATATCGCTGACCGCCTGCGAAAAGGCCGGCTTTTCGATAAACCCGGCAATCCGCCCGGCTTCGTCCGCGTCGATCAGCCCGTATTCGCGCGGATCGGCCACACGCTTGCCAAGAATGCTGACTGCCGCGCCGCTCTGCCTGTGCGCGGCGGCGAAAGCGGTCAGGTCAAAGTCGCACATTGCGTCCCCGCTGATAATCAACAGGTCGTCGTCTTCCGGCCGGCAGGCGTTTTTGACGCTTCCGGCTGTCCCCAGGGGGGTGGTCTCTTCCACAAATTGCAGCTCAATCTCGCCGTATCGGCCATCCGGGAAGTGCTCGATGATCACCCTCGGCAGATACTGCAAGGTCAGGGCGGCCTCGCGTACTCCGTGCGCGGACAAAAGGTCGAGGATATATTCAAGAATCGGCCGGCCGCACAGCCGCGCCATCGGTTTTGGGAGATCGCAAGTGAGCGGCCGCAGCCGACTGCCCTCGCCGCCCGCCATGATGATCGCTTTCACTGCCCCTTACCCCTCTCATTTATCTAAGATTTGCTATAATATGATTATGGTCGGATTTCTTGGCTTTAGTCGTGTGCTGATGAAATTTCGGGTCTTAGTGACGAAATCAGCCGCACAACCGCCATGGCAAGATAAATGAAAATAACGCTCATATACATGTTTTTTTAGCGGATTCATTTAATTTGCAACTTGACGCTTGCAATCTTGCAAAATGTTGGGTAAAATAAGTTGTCGGAAAAATGCAATGACATTTTGAAAATTAAAATCTTTGAAGGAGGGGTACGGATGACAAGCTTTAACAACGACTATCTGGACGAAGTGTACGGGGATATTTCCCGGCGGAACTCGGGGCAAAAAGAGTTTTTGCAAGCGGTGCGCGAAGTGTTCGGGTCGCTGCGCCCGGTGGTTGAGAAAGACGAACGGTACCAGAAAGCGGCCATTCTTGAGCGCATTTCCGACTATGAGCGGACAGTCATCTTTCAAGTCCCCTGGATGGACGACAACGAAAAGGTCCACGTTAACCGCGGCTTCCGTATTCAGTTCAACTCGGCCATCGGCCCTTATAAGGGCGGGCTGCGCTTTCACAAGGCGGTCACCCTTTCGGTCATGAAGTTTCTTGCTTTTGAACAGACTTTTAAAAACAGCTTGACCGGCCTGCCGATGGGCGGCGGCAAAGGCGGTTCCGACTTTCACCCGAAAGGCAAAAGTGATATGGAGGTCATGCGCTTTTGCCAGAGTTATATGAACGAGCTCTTTCGCCATATCGGGGAGGACACCGACATCCCGGCCGGAGATATCGGAGTGGGCAGCCGGGAGATCGGCTATATGTTCGGCCGCTACCGCCGGATTAACAACAAGTTCAGCGGGGTGATCACCGGCAAATCCACATCCACCGGCGGCTCGCTGGTTCGCACCCAAGCCACCGGCTACGGCTTGATGTATTTTACCGAAGAGATGATGCGCGCGATGAGCGGCCAGTCGGTTTCCGGCAAGACGGCAGTGGTCTCCGGATCGGGGAATGTGGCTGTCTACGCGGCCGAAAAGCTGGGCCAGATGGGCGCGCGAACAGTGGCCATGTCCGACTCCGAAGGTTATGTTTACGATCCGAAAGGGATTGACTTGGACATAATGAAAGAGATCAAAGAAGCCAGGCGGGAGCGGATTTCCGCCTACGCTGAGCGGGTATCCCGCGCCGAGTACCACCCGAACAGCGCGGATATCTGGAGCGTACCCTGCCAGATCGCGCTGCCTTGCGCAACTCAAAACGAGCTTAATCTGGCTGACGCAAAGAAGCTGATTGCGAACGGGGTGATCGTTGTCTCTGAGGGGGCAAACATGCCGTCCACACCCGAAGCGGTCGACCTCTTTCACGAAAAGGGGATACTGTTCGGCCCTGCCAAGGCGGCCAACGCCGGCGGGGTGGCCTGCAGCGGGCTGGAAATGTCTCAAAACTCCAGCCGCCGCCCCTGGTCCTTTGAGCTGGTGGATGACCGGCTGAAAGAGATCATGCTGGATATCTTTCAAAAGAGCTACGAGGCCAGCAAGGAGTACGGGCGGGAGGGGAATTTGGTGGACGGTGCGAACATCGCCGGGTTTCTCAAAGTCGCCGAGTCTATGCTCTGGCAAGGGATCGGGTAACCGCCGAAAACAGAAAAACACCGCCTGATGACAGGCGGTGTTTTCGCGTCTTTAGATTATTTCACGCCAGCCCTTCGGCGGATGAACAGCAGCGCAGATGCCAGCAGTGAGATTGCCCCGAACATCGCGGCCGGCGATGAAGCGTACCCGGTGTTGGGCGCCGGGACAAACGGTGTCTCGATTTCCTCTTGAATCGGCTGTGCCTGCGGCTGGTTTTCAGGTGTTTCCAGCCGGGGGATTCTCTGTTCGCCATTCACAGCAGGCGCGTTGCGAAAGTCGGTGGCCAGGCTGCTGCCCTCTACCAGATAGTCTGCGCCATACTCGCCGCTGTAATTATTGAGCGGGGTAGAGCGGGCTTGTGGGGCATCATGGATTTGCTCCTCAAGCGGGATGGCGTCTTGGTAATCCTCAGACCCCGAGACCGTCAAGGCCATCACAGACCCGGCCAGGGCCAAGGCCAGCGCGAACACAAAAATTTTCCGCATTGTTTTCATACGTTCACCTTCCGTCATAATATTTGGATACGTTCGCTACTAATTTTTCCATAAATCACCGAGTTATGAAAGTAAATATCTGGAAAAGTGTGGCGCACGGCCGAATAACACACCAAGTCGGCGCAATAATAAAGCGTGATACAGATGGTCGTTCCACTCTAAATTCAACCCGCCCTAGAGTAAGGAGGGATGCCGCGTGACTGTGCCGGTGATTCGCACACTGATATTGTATCTGATCATTGTGATTGCCCTGCGGATAATGGGCAAGCGCCAGGTCGGGGAGCTTCAGCCGTCCGAGCTTGTGGTTACCATCATGATCTCGAATATTGCTACCCTTTCGATTGAGGACACCAATATCCCGCTGCTGGGAAGTATTTTGCCCATCTTTGTGCTGGTCAGCTGTCAGGTGCTTGAATCGTTCGCCGGACTTAAGAGCCGGCTGGTGCGCAGGCTGTTTTCAGGCAGCCCGCGGATTATCATCCGGGATGGGGTGCTTGACCAAAAGGAGCTTAAAAACTTGCGCTGGTCGATTGACGACCTCAACGAACAGCTCAGGCAGGGCGGGATTTTTGACATACGTGAAGTCGGTTACGCGGTGGTCGAGACAACCGGGGCGCTGAGCGCCTACCAAAAGTTTGACGCCAGGCCGGCCAGCGCGAACATGCTAAACATCCCGGCAAACGGCGAACCGGATGTTCCGCCGATGACCGTGATCGCCGACGGCAAGCTGGACGTTCACGCGCTGGCCTTTTTAAATTTGCGCCGTGAGTGGCTGGACGGCGTTTTGGCCGAGCGTGAGCTACGCGTCGCGCAAATCTTCTTAATGGTGGCGGACCGCCGGGCCGGCTACACCATCATTGAAAAGGGGGCGGGGCGGTGAAGCGGCTGGTGATTGTGCTCTTTATTTTAGCCGGAATCATCGCGGTTTGCCTTTACTCCCTTCACCGGGTGGGCGAGGTCAAGGCGCGGATACACGCGTATGGCGATACACTTTCGACCGCAATCAAAGAAGAAGACGGGGACGCCGCCCGCCGGGCAGCTACAGCTCTGGCCGAGTACTGGCAGGAAGAGCAGCAGTGGATGATCGTATTTTTCCGCCATGTTGAGGTGGACAGCATCTCGAGCGCGGTGGCCAGGCTGACCGCCTTCGCGGACGCGGAAGAATACAGTGACCTGGACGCCGAGCTGCGGACCATTCTCTGGCAGATTGACCACATCTGGCGCTCAGAGCAGGTTCGGGTTAGAAGTATATTGTATTTTGCGCCAATAAGTGGTAGAGTAGAGTGAGAATATATTCACTGAGGTGTGAGATGAAAGTGCTAAGCCGCACCATTTGTTTGGTCTTGCTCTGTGCCCTCCTTTTAGGGGGCCTGCCTGCTTTGCCCGCTCCCCAAGCGGATTCTTTTGTGGTTGATCTCACAAACTCGCTTTCAGAGGATCACATAGACCGGATGCTCTACGTCTCTCAAGATTTGCAGGCGCGAACCGGTTTTGAGCTTTGGGTAATGACTGCCTTTCGGAAAGACAGTCTGGCCATCTTTGTCGAGGGGCAGGGGATACTGCTTCTCTACACAGTCGAGCCGCTGGCCGGGACTTTGTATCTCGGCGAGGATTTGCGCCTATGGTTTGATGATGAAACAATTGCTGAGTTTGAGGCCGATGTGCTCGCGTCAATCCATGCGGCCGGCCCTTCACCGGGAATGATGAACGGCTACGGTGCGCTGGCCCGGTACCTGTATCAAATCGCCGGAGTTGAGAAGGGGGGCGAGATCGAAGCCCTGCTGACCATCCACACGGCCGGAGAGGGCGGGGGTGGGCCGGGTCCGATTGCTCCAATCATAATCTTTATGATGGTCGCCGTCATCGGTTGGAGCCTGCTGGTCGCTTCACGCAATCGAAAGCGGCTCAAAGAGTGGAAAGTCAAGAGCTACGCCGGCCATGTGAGTACCCGCCGGGACGAAGATAAGCCCAGTCAGAACGACCATCACAGCTACCCGCCTTTTCACGCAGACGCCGAGCTCGAAGTTTACCCGGAAGAACAAGATGTCTTTGTAGACGACAAAGAAGAGAAGAAAAAATAGCGGGCGACGTAAAGAACTTGCGGTCAATACTCAAAACCCCGGGCCGGCGATTTTACGCTATGCTTCGCCAATTTTCTTGCCTGGCGAAAAAGCCGCTTCGGCTCGGGGCATTTCGCGTTATTGACCACAGGCTCTAAGTTACACAGGAGGGATCCTTTGAAGCCGACTCCCTTTACAGACATACAGTACCTCAAAGGGGTGGGCGAGAAGAGGGCCGCCCTTTACCGCAAGCTGGGAGTAGAGACCATTGGGGATTTACTCTACCACTTTCCGCGGGGATATGTCGACCTGCGCGCGCCTTACACCATCCGCGAGGCCCCGATTTTTGAGGTATGCCCGATCAAGGCAACCCTTACTCGAAAATCACCCGAACAGCGAATCCGCAAAGGACTCAGCATCTTTAAGCTTTTGGCCGAAGATGAGACCGGCGAGATTGAGATCACTTTGTTCAACTGCAGGTATACAGTCGACGCGCTCAAAGCTGATACGGCCTATATCTTTTACGGCAAGCCGGGCGGTTCATTTTTGCGCAGGGAGATGAGCGCGCCCGACATTTACCCGGCGGCATCCGACGCCCGAATTCTTCCTGTATACCCCCAGACGGCGGGGCTTTCCAGCCGGATGATCGGCCGCGGGGTAGCCCAGGCATTTGAGAGTCTGGGCGGTCTGCCCGACGTCATTCCGCCCGGGGTTCGCGAAAGTGAAAACCTGCCCGAAATGGATGCCGCTTTGCGGGAAATTCACTTTCCGCAAGATTTGACGCAGGCGAAAGCGGCCCGTGAGCGCTTTGTGTTTGAGGAGCTGCTCTCGCTTTGCTGTGCGCTTGAAATCACACACACGGGACACAAAAAGGCAAAGGTTCGACCAATGGCGAAAACAGACCTTGCGCCCTTTTACGCGTCCCTGCCATTCGAACCCACCAGAGCACAGGTGCGGTGTATCGATGAGGCGATCGCCGACATGACCGGTGAAACCCCGATGAACCGCCTGATTCAAGGGGATGTCGGGTCGGGCAAGACGCTGATCGCGGTTGCGCTTGCCTATATGGCCGCCAAAAACGGCAGACAGGCGGCGGTGATGGCGCCGACCTCTATCCTGGCCGAGCAGCATTGCGAGACCATCAGCAAAATGCTGGAGCCTTTCGGCCTGCGAGTCGATCTGCTGACCGGCGGGACAACGTCTGTCAAGCGCAAAAAAATCTATGCCGATCTGGCAGATGGCAAGATCGATGTGATGGTCGGCACACATGCCCTGCTTTCAGACGGAGTGGCCTTTGCGCGGCTCGGGCTGGTGGTCACCGATGAGCAGCACCGATTTGGGGTGGCCCAGCGGGTTAAGCTGAGCGAAAAACGCGAACATACACACACGCTGGTCATGTCGGCCACGCCTATCCCGCGCACGCTTGCGCTGATCATCTACGGCGACCTCTCGCTTTCCCGGCTGGACGAGAAGCCGCCCGGCCGCACTCCGGTTGAGACCTTGCTCATAGACGGCGGAAAGCGGGCGCGCGCCATCGGGTTTTTGCGCAAAGCCCTGGAGAAAGGTGAGCAGGCCTATATCGTTTGTCCGCTGGTTGAACAGGGTGAGGCCGACTTGGGTCTTCGCCCGGCCACCGAATATGCCAAAGCCCTGGCCGAAAAGGAGCTCAAAGGCTACCGGGTCGGTCTTTTGCACGGCCGGATGAAGGCGAAGGAAAAAGAAGAGACCATGCGCAAATTTAAAAGCGGTGAGATACAGGCGCTGGTCTCGACAACGGTGGTCGAGGTGGGGGTGGACGTTCCCGCCGCCACCATCATCATGATTGAAAATGCTGAGCGCTTCGGCCTCAGCCAGCTGCATCAATTGCGGGGGCGGGTTGGCCGCGGCAAGGACAAGAGCTGGTGTATCCTGGTTTCGGACAGCAAAGACCCGAATACCCGAAGCCGGCTGGGGGCGATGAAAGATCACGCGGACGGCTTTGAGATCGCAGATGTTGACTTGCAAATTCGCGGGCCGGGGGACTTTTTCGGCTACCGGCAGCACGGCCTGCCTACCCTGCGGGTGGCCGACCTGGCCGACGATATCTCGGTTATGCAAAGGGCACAAGCGCGGGCCCGCGCACTGCTGGCAGCAGACCCGGATCTTTCCCGGGAAGAACACAGGCCGCTGGCCGGGCGGGTGGGGGATCTTTTACAAAAAGTTGGTGAGCGGCCAAACTAAGACCGGCGCGCATCGGTTTTGGTGTGGGCAAAAATGCAAATATCGCTATTGACAGTTTGTCTGATTGCTGGTATAATTACCACTGGTTGTTCGCGCAAGCGGGCCATGCAGATGTGGTGGAACTGGCAGACACGCTATCTTGAGGGGGTAGTGGGCTACGCCCGTGCGAGTTCGAGTCTCGCCATCTGCACCACCCATATAACAAGCCCGCGCTAGAAATGGCGTGGGCTTTGGGTTTGTTTCGAATAGGATAGGCGGCGTAGCCGCCACAGCAACCAGCGAAGCGGGCTTGCTGGAATGCGCAGCGGTGCGTTTCATTGCGGGCTTGGGTGCAACCCAGCAAGCTGGATTCGGCAAGCCGAATCAATTGCTTGCTGCGATGAAATCGGCGAGTTTGACTGCGGGATTTGTGGTGTGGTAGAATGTGCTTATTCATTGTACTATTGAGCCTATCGGCGAAGTGATATTTGGGAGGGCGTGGAGTGACAATTGAATTGACGCAAGGAGAAATTATCAGTATCGCGTTAGCCGTTATCGGAATCGTAGTTGGCATAATCGGATGCTTACAGCTAAAAGCCGTAAACAGAATAAAGAACACGGCGACCAGTAGTGGCTCTGGGCAGATTCAGCAAGGACAAACTATTAACAATATTATCGAAAACAAGGTAGATGAGGAGTTGAAAAAAGCAGTTGCAGAGCTTCGTCAGGAAGCCGGCAAGCTAAAGGCAGAGGTGGCTTTGCAAAGGGAAGATTTGGATGCGCAAAGGCCATATTTTGAAGGGAACACGATTGTATTCGGCCGTAGGGAAAAACCTTAGAAAACTGAAAAGAGTTGAACAAACCCGCGAAAAATCCCATGATAATAAGGAAATTCAAGATGTGTCGTAATTATACCATAAGGGCAAACCATTAAAATCCGAACTTATCCCGACAGACCTTTTCTGTTGGCGATGGGTTCGGATTTGTGTTTTATCCGGTGAACTGCCAATCAGCGGCGAAATGGCCGGCGGCCACACGAAGAGATCGCCGAAAGGCAGCGCTTTGGCGCCAGGGGAGTGAAGACTTTGAGCGATATAACAAAAGTCAACTCGGCAGCAGTGTGCCGCCAATTGTTATGGTTCCTGCGCTGAAGAAGCTCTCCGGCTCGAGCGCGTAAATGTGCACTCTTACCGCAATGGCTTCGTTTGCCGGCCTTGTTTGTGGATAAAAGCCGGCCAGATACTCGCCTGGGCGAAGCAGACCGCTTCTGTACAGTATTCTGCCATCAAGATCAATGACTTCACACATCAGATATACTTCGTTTTCGGGTAAATTTGTGAGGTAAATTTGCAGTGAGCCGTCTTGTTGTTGATAGAGGGCGCTTGCGATCATAAACGAAAAGTTGTGGGCGTCAAGCGCCACATGCCCAATGCTTTCCGCCGGCTGAGGGATGCCGCGCACAGCCCTTGGTTCAAAAGGCGGCGGTGTGTACTGCGGCCGATATGCAAGCGCGAACAAAACGGATGCCACCAGCGCCGCTGTCAAAAGGACATATGCTGTTTTCATGACCTGTTTTCGCGCGGAGTGTGTGCTGACGCGGGTAGGCTGTGTTCTCAAATCTTATACCCCGCTATGCGCATTTATGGTGACCGGGAACTGAGATTCCATCATGGCCCGGTTGTTGGTGTGAATATCGTAAAATATCAAATAAGCAATTGCGCTGTGCTGCCCCGGCGGAAGGGCGGCGCCGTCGGGATGTATTGCTAGGGTGAGGTAATCGAGCTGGTGCCCCGGTGGGATCGCGCCCGACTGTGCGATTACAGTGCGGTGATTTTCGGGATCATACTGCGGGTTGTCGCGCAGCCTTTGCTGCTCGCCGGCGTCTCTTCCTGTACTGCCCATGATGCGCACTGCCTGCGCGTCGGTAAAGTGTATCTGCACAACAACGTTCTGGTTGGAAGTTCCGGGGTTCATGAAGCTCATTTGCCCCTGGCCGGTAGCAAGGTTTACGTCTATTTCGCGCTCAAACTGTACGGTCACGAAGTTTCTGCCCGTTCTGGGGTCTATGACGTCGCCGATCGGCCTTATGCCGTCGTCAAAAGGTACAGGCGCAAAAATTGGCAGATCGCTCAGTAAGGCAGGAATAAGAATTGCGAGAACAATTAACGCAGACACCGGCGCAAGCAACACCCATGGCACTGCCCCGGAAGAGATTGTACCCGCGGTGTAGCTGTGAAAAATCGTCCCCGTGTTGACTCCGGCAAGGCCGCCGAGGTTTACCCCTCTGCCCTTGATTTCAGCCACCACCCCGCAGCACCCGATAACGCCGCCATCGCAATAAGCGGCTACCCCGCCGGCCGTAACCCCGCTGCCGCCCTGGACAACACAATCCACATTCAGGTTGTAGACTTCGCCTTTGAGATGCCCGAAAAGGCCCCGTGCGATTGAGTCGGACACATTGACCACAAAATTGCTTACCGTGTGACCGTTGCCGTCAAAAAGCCCCTTGAACGCTTTTGAGGGGTCGTTTCCTATAGATTTCCACGCCATTCCACTGAGGTCTATGTCGTCCTCAAGGCGTATATACCCGCCCACGGCTTCGGGGTCACCCGCGTTAACTTTTTCGGCAAACGCAATAAGCTCCTGCGCTGTGTGTATTGATTTGACCTGGGGGATGTTTTCATATTCACTTTTGGCAGAATCACGCGGGCCGGCATGAACTAAGGGTTTCTTGAAACATCGGGAATAGAGCCTGGATTTTGAAACATCGAAAAACCAGCTCTCCGAGTTGAACATCATGACCTGAGGGCCGCCGATATATTTCCATCGGCTTTCGGTGTCAAACCCCAGCGCCTGGGCGTCCTCCGCCGAAGAAACCGTGCCAAACCCCCTTGCGAGTGAAGGGTCCTTTAGCAGGCCCAACCGCTTGCTGCTGTCCGGGCCGCTGTGAAAGTAGTATGAATTTTTGACCTCACCCGCGCCGGAACCAAAAACGCCCCCGCTCAGCCTGCGGGACTCGCCGCTGTAACAGCTGGCAGAGATTTTTCCCGCGTTCTCTCCCACAAGGCCGCCTGTGGTTTTTTTGCCTGCATTTATCTTCATCAGACTGCAACAGTTTGTGATTTCGCCGCGGTTGATGGCCACAAGGCCTCCGGCCTGCCCGATTTGCCTATTGCGCATAGAAATAATTTGCCCCCTTGCCGTACAGGTTTCATTGGGGCGAGCGAAGATATTGAAATGAACCAGCATCTTCGCTCGCGTTGACTGTTGTTCAGTTATCCGTTGCCGGGGATGTTTAAGTTTTCACTAGCGTTTTCGTAGAAATTGAGGGTAATAATACCGACGATCCGGCCGGCAAAACTTGCTTCCTCGTCCGGTGAGCCGCTGAACGCGAAGAATACATCGCGGGTGAGCTCAGGTGCGGTTGGGTTTCTGCCCTCGGCCGTCGGCAGCGAGATTCTGGAATTCGCCAGTGTGTTGAATGCGGGGTGGGAGGCCGGGTTTTCAAGTATCTCCGATGCGGTTTGTGCGGCCGCTTCACTGGGATAAAACCCGCCGACAACATTGTTTGCGCCGCTGGCGGCATTAAACAGTGACCGGTTTGTCATTGTGAAGTCAAAAGCCACATCTATGGCCCCCCGCCCAAGATTGGTTACGGTTACCGCGTTGTTGCCCTCTTCCAGGTCTTCGGTTACCCAGCCTTTCTCGTGGTCAAAGGTGAATACCATGTCGCCCCACTCGATCTCTACTTCGAAATCGGCCGGGTCTTCCGGCTCGCCGCGCATTACTGTTGCGGTTACAACGCCGTAGTCGTCGCGGTGGCGGTTGACCATTGCGAATTCGCTAAAGCCGTCAACTGCAAACGCGGCGGTTCCGCCGCCGACAATCGGCTGTATCGATTGGTAGCCGGTATCGGTAAAGTGTAGAATGCGCAAAGTATTGTCTGCTGTCAGCCCATTCGGGATTGGGAGCGTTATCACAGCCGGCACGTCCAGATTGGATGCGCTGGCGGCTCCGCTGAGCGTCATATTCACAAAAACCGCGTTTGCCGTTCTGTATATTTCATTGTCCAGTCGGTTCGAGACGTCCCGCGCGGGATTTGTGAGGACCAGGGAAACATTTGCGCCGGGGTTTGCGTTAAACGCCGCGCCGACAATGTTTATCTGGCTGCTGCCCATAAAGACAGCGGGCGCGCTGTTGACATTAACGCCGACAGATATGCCTGCCCCATTCGCGAAAGCCTCTTCAATGGCCCCAAAGGTATCAAGAAGGCTACTGCCGCCCCTGATTGCGCGGTTTAAGCTGTGCGCGTCCAGGTCAAGTGCCTCAACCGCAGCCAGAATCTGCCCATATGACATGTTCTCTAGGTTATCGTAAATATCCTCAAGGGTATTTCCGGTGAGGCCGTCGCCGCCGCCCTCAATCTGTGTGAGGGCGCTTGCCACCTGTGCCGGTGTGGCCAGTGGATTGATGATGACGGAAAGTGCCGCGCTGCGCGCGGAAGAGCTGATGCCCGGCGTATACAATGCGCGGATTAGAGCGGTTTTGTCGGCATGTTCGTAAAGGCTGCTGCCCCCGCCGCCGAATTCTTCGGTGATACCAAGGTCGGAGCCCCAGCCCTCAACGCTGAATATCCAGCGTATCACCGCGCCGTCGGTGAGTGTGGTATCCGCCCAGCCAACGCCTGGCTGGAAGTGGTTTATTGTATGGACCCATCCCCCTTCCGCCGTATAATCAAAGCTGCCGAGTGAGCCGTCGGCCGGGCCGGCGCCGAAGGTCACGTTGTGGTAGCTGCGCGGGCTTCCCGGAATTCCCGGGTGGATACCGTGCAGGCGGTCAAGGCCCCAGGTTTCGCTGTGTGTAACATTGGGGAGCCGGTTTATCAAAGCCCGGACAGCGTCCTGCGAGCTGGAGCCTGCGGGCACCGTCACACGGGTGGGCTCAACATAAAAGCCGTGGCCGAGGTTAAAGCCCTCAAAGCTGACGATTACTTCGATCTCGTCGCCGCTGCCCCCGCCGCCTTGAAGCGCCGAAAGCGCACTTGCTACCTGAGCGGGCGTGGCCAGTGGGTTGATGATTACATCAAGGGCGGCCTGCCGCGCGGCCGGATTAACCCCTTCCTCAAACAATGCGCGGATTAGAGCGGTCTTGTTCGCGTGTTCGTAAAGCGGCGGCTGAGCGTCCGCGTGTGTGCTTCCGCCGTAATTTGGCGTGAGGCCAAGGTCGCAATTGTCACGCGGCCACCGCATTGTGTTGCCCATCATAAAGCGAATTACATCGCCGTCGGCGATTTCATGCCTCTGCTGGCGCAGATGGTGATTTACCGTAACGCGCCATTGGATTTGATTTGACCACGGAGCCTGATTTTCACTAAAATAGCTGCCGGTTCCGATGGAGTAAGCTGGCCCGCCATGTGGCCCAAACGGCCTGCCCGCGATGTATGACGGCGGGTTTGGCGGCGCATTCCAATTCGGGTTGACGTCGGATATACGGCTTAACTCATCGTGTTGAAGGGTGTATTCAATGTCTCTTTGTTCCAGTGCCGCGCGCGCGGCGTCAAGCGTGCTGGAACCGTCAGGCACCGTTACACGGGTGGGTTCAACATAGAAGCTGTGGCCGAGGTTAAAGCCCTCAAAGCTGACGATTACAGTGCTGCCGGCGTGGGGCGGCTGGCTGCCGCTGCCGGTTACGTTAACCGTACCGGCGGCGGCAGTGGTCGACAGGGTCGCCATATCATAGTTGCCAAAATCCGCCCGGCTGACCGACACCGATCTCGCACCGGCGGCAGCGGTATCGGCGATATTTATAACGAGCGTTACAAGTACGCCGTTCCCTGTAAAATCAGTTCCAAAAGCTGCGCTTTCAAACATAATATCTCTTGCCGCAACGTTTGGGGAAACTGTATTTACGCCGCTTAACCCGCCCTCAAAAGCCGTGAGCGTCAATCCGGCATCCAGATCAAACCGCAGCTGCGCGTCATGAAAACCGGGATTATTTGCTATCGTGACATCAACCCGCACGGTTTGGCCGGGTTCCCCCGACACGGTTCCCACGGTAATTTGAATACCCCCATCCGCCAGCACCACAGCACTCATCATACTGATGGTTAGCGCCAACACAAGGAGCATTGCCGTCAGTTTTTTGCCGATCGTTTTCATTTTTTACCTCCTAATTTAATTCGGTATGGTGAACGTTCCCTGTAAATGACGCCTTAAAGCTGTCACATCCGTAATCGTTATGGCTCCGTCGTCATTGACATCTAAAGCCCTTAAATCCGGGGGAGTGAATGTGCCCTGTAAATAGCGCCTTAATGCCGTCACATCAATGATATTTATCACACCGTCGCCGTTAATGTCGCCGCGCATGAAATCTTCGGCGCCGCCGCCTGGGATAACATGCGGGTGGGCAAAATCGGGGCTTGCGTCCCGCATGTCATAAAGGTGGGGCCTGCCTGTCATAAAGCGGTAGTAAGCCAGCAGCCCGTATGTACCTTGATCTGTGGACATGGCATTGACGGAGCCGGTACCTTCGCCTCCATCCGCGGGGCGGATGAATCCGCCGGTCTGGTAACAAAAGAGGCTGAGTATAGCGGTTATCGGGTTGCCGTTCGGCTTGACAAACCGCTCGTCCTGCTGAGGGTCGATTCCCAAAGCGGCGAGCGCTACAACTACCTGCACCGGGCTTTCCACATCAGAACCGGCTGCGCCCCAGCTTCCCCAGCCGCCGCTTGACAGCTGGGTGCGCGACAACTCCGCGAGTCCGTGCTGAATGGCGTCTTCCACCCCCGGCAGATTTCGAAAGGGTGCCAGTGCCTGCAGCGCCATCCCGGTCATGTTGGGATCAGAAGCCGCGTTTGGGGCAACGCCGGGGCTGTGGTTGTTCAGCGACCAGCCGCCATTGTTGAGCTGTACATCCAAAATCCATCGAACCCTTACTTCATCCGTGACCGGATCTGACTGGGTAGTGCCGCCCACCCAGGCTCTGTTTGCGGGCAGATATGGGTTTGTCCAGCTGCGTGAATTGAGTGCGATCTGCGACCATATCGGGCCGTTAATGCCTTGGGGCTGGCCGTACATTTGCGCGCTCGTTTCGCTGTGTCTGTTGTTTAGAACCGAGACGAGGTCGTAATTGTGCCCGTCTACCTCAAAGCTTGACGCGTCTATGCCCATAGAGGTCAGCGCGACAACAAGGCGCGCGTTTTCGGTGGATTGGGCGGGACTTCCCAGCCTGACCTCGCGCCTGCCGGTGGCCGGATTTAAAACCCAGCCCGCAGCCGTGTTATTGGGATTGTTCTGTTCAGGCAGTTCTCTGATCATCCCGCGGATGCGGCTTAAGTATCCCTCAAAATATCCGTCGGGTACGGCATGTCCGGCGCGAGCAAGGGCCAGAACTGTCCACTCGCCGCCCACCGTGCCAAAGTCGGGCGTGGGGATGTTGTTTGCTAAGTGTTCAAGCGCTTGGCCGATGTACCACCCGACGTCTTCAACCGGTATGGCGCCGCTAAGCGGCTCTGTGGCGAAAGCGGGCGCCAGCAGCCCAAATAACAGGGCGATCACGGCAATCAAGCTGAGCATTCTTTTTGTGAATGTTTTTTTCATAATTCACCTTCTTAGGGTAAGATTCTTTGATATTGTTTGATTTCTATGGCCGTTGCGGCTTTCCCTGTCCCATCAAAGATTAAGGGATGAGCACGGGTTACCAATAAGTCGGCAGCGCGCCGCTGTGGGCTCCGGTGTAGTTGCGCCAAGGCCGCGAGCCTCCGGAAGGCGCGCCCCCAAATGCTCTTTGCCATAAATCCTGTGTGTCGGGCGGCAGATCCTGTGTATGTACAAAAGTAACGGAAGCGGTCAAAACATTGGACGGCATGGTAAATTCAAACCGATGTGCATTGGCGGGTGCGCGAACAACCTGATATTCAAAGATCGTACTCGGCGAGGCGGGGTTTATCAGCCGGAAGGAATCCGGCAGCATTCTAAAGCCGGTGTGTGGCTGTACGGTGACCACAACCGTGTCGCCCTCCCTTGCCCAAGTCCTGTCGAATGTCGCGGTGCCGTTGTTGAGGTGAACAGGTCTGAGTTCAAACACCCTGTGCCCCGCCGCCGAAACAAACGCACAGCGTATGATTACACTGTGGGCCGGCATTGTAAATTCAAACCGGTCCCAGCCGGCAAAGTGTCCGATAAACGCCGGACGTGGGCTGAGGGGAACCGGGGCGCCAACGCCAAGCGCGGCGTTGGGATTTACCAGATACGGGAAGCCCATAGCCGTTACCAGGCCATCGTCCGGCCTTACTTCAAAAATAACCGCATCTCCCGGCCGTGCAGTTGTTTGTCCCATGCGCACGCTGCCGCCGTTCAGCTGGTCAACTCTGATAGGATGCCGTTCCGGGACAAAGCTTAAGCTGACGACCACATCGGTTCCCGGCATGATTTGAACCTGCTGTTCAGCCGCTGTGCCGCCGCCGGTGGCGGTTGCGGGCATTGTAAACTCGAAGATATTTGGCGCGGGGGTGCGGATGCCGGCGGTGGCAATGTTGGCGGTGCCGCCCAAAGCGTTTGTGAACCTCACCGACCCGGCGATCTCCCCCACAATAAAGCCGGGATCGGGCTCTGCCATAAACTGAACGGTGGCGCCCACGCTCACGTTTGTCAGTGTGCTGCTCCAAACGCCTGCGGTTCCGGCTCTCAGCCTGACACTGCCCCCGCTTACAGCGGCGGTTCTGACCGTATGGGTTGTGGCCGCGTATGAAGCAACTGCTCCGCCAAAAGCAAGTGTAAGCGCAAGCAGCAGCGAAAGCGTTCCCTTAAATGCGCGCATCTGAACTTTCCTCCTTGTGCGTTGACTGTAACTGCCCGGACATTCATCCGGTTCGTACTTGCCGTACAAAAAACGGGCAACAACCGGATATAATCCGGCTGTTGCCCGTTACTCAACATACCTAAACGACGCGCCGACACTCGCGGCTCATCTTCTACAAATCGAGTAGGTCTTCTGACTTTGCGTTTCACAGCCTGACTTCGCCTTCCCAAGCGTTCACTCAGTGGCATATGAAGCCGGCTCCGCGCTTACAGCGGCGGGTCCGTATGGGAATTTCACCCATTTCCCTGTTCTCCTCTCTTTACGAAAGGCACTCGATTCAATATTTAGTTTTATCTGTGGTTAAACCGATGTCTTTTTTACACAAGTAGCATAGCAAAAATTTCTTGTTTTGTCAATATTTTTCTCATAAATAATGTTTAGCCATCGCCGCAGGCGCGGCCATTAAAATCCGTATAATGTTCATGCCCGTCAGTGAGTATTATACTGTATACGGGATGTATACCCTACTGCGTTCTGATTGCCTCCAGCGGGCTTATCCGCATGGCCCTTACCGCGGGCAGCAGCGCTGCGGCCAGGGCCACCGCCCCGGCGAACAGAATCGCTCCCAGCGCAAGCCAGGGCGGGATGACGCTGTACAAGTCCATTTCCGCGAGTTCTATAAACGGCAGCAATCGCTGTACAAGAAAGCTCAGCCCCAAACCCAAAGCCCCGCCGAGAATGCCCACAATGGCGGCCTCTGTTAAAAATATTTTGGCGATGTCGCCAAGCTCGGTGCCAAGCACTTTGAGGATTCCTACCTCGCGGGTTCGCTCGGTAATGGACATGGTCATTGTGTTGGCCACCCCAAATGCGGAGGCGATCATAGCTACCGCACCTACTGCCCCAAGCAGCCCCTGCACCTGCCGGGCCTGGGTGTTAACCGCGTCCAGGACGTCGTTGAGCGAGTATGTGTTAAAACCCGCCTCCTGGATCACTTGTGCGACCCACTGCACGTCGCCGATCTCCCTTACTTTTACCCAAACGAGGTCGTATGTCATACCGCCGGCTTCGGCTGCGGCCCGCGCAACCCGCGCCTCCCGCGTCATGGTTTCGGGGGCCGAGGGCGGGGCGTTGGCGTCAATCCACTCCTGCAAGCGTATCATATCCAAAAAAACAGACGACATAAAGGCGCCGTTTTGTGTTGAAGAGACGCCGGCTACATTCAGCTGATAAAAATCACCGGTTTGAACCGCCCGCCCGTCCGGCCCGGCTATCTGCTCACCGGAAATGGAATTAAAGTCAAATGTCAGCCGGATATTTGCGTAAAGCGGGTCGATAAGCGGGTCTCCGTCGGCGTCAACCGCCGGGTTCCAGCTGTCGTTTGGGTTTTGAAACCGCTCGCCTAAATCTTCGGTTACCATGACTTCCGGCCTCATGCGGGCGCCCTCTGTCGGCAGCAGGCCGCGTTTGGGTATCAGCATAAAGCGGTCTGCAGTCGAAAGGTCAATCCCATAAAGATTCGCTCTTGTGTGAACATATCTTCCGCTGCGCAGGAAAGCGCTGGCCTGGATGACCGGAGTGACCGCCTCGACCGCGTCAAGGGAGCCGATGGCTTCAACCGCCCTGTCGTTGAGCAAAGAGACTGTGTCCCTGGCGGAAATATCCGGCGTCACGTGTATTTTGGTAAGGCTGCCAACCTCCGCAAGGCTTTGGTGGAACGCCCGCTCAAAACCAATGCCGATCGAAATCAACACAACGATGCACATTACGCCTATCGTCATCGAGAGTGCGGTCAGCAGTGTGCGGGTTTTCCTGCGCCAAAGGTTTACGCACCCCATCCGCAAAAGGTCGGTAAGTTTCATGTAAGCCGCCTCCCGCGGATCTTGAGCAGGTACCATATTCCGCTGCCCGTACCCAGCAAAGTCAAGAACCCCGCAAAGTAATCCGCCGCTCGCGGATTGCCAAGGTCAACTGGGCCGAAAGTGGGCGAAGGCGGAGGGGGAGGCGGCTCGGGCAGGGCGGGGGCCGGCGCGGATATGTTCAGAGGCAGCTCGATCATCTGGGAGTAAGTTTGGCCTTCGCTGTCCTCAAAATTCAGGAAAAGCGTGCCGGTGAATCCCCCGGTTTGACCGCTTATCACCTGGATATCCGCGCTTAGCGTCCCCGCCGGGATAAGGTCGCCGCCGAAGAAGCTTTCGTACATGCTGATTGCGCTGTTGTTTTCGCCGGCGGTGATCACCAGGTTGTAAAGGGTGGCCCGCCCCATATTCACAGCTGATATATTTACGGCAATCGGCGCATTGACCCGCTGTTGGCCAAAAACAATCGGTTCGTCCACCACAAGCCGCGTGGGCTGCGCCACCGAGACCATAAGCACCTGGCTGATTTCATCCGACTCGAAATGCGCGTCCACAAAACGCAGGTGAACCGTGACGGGTACCGGCCCGACCGGCGCGGCTGCGCGCGCCGAAATATTGAAGTCGATTTCGCCGGCCTCGCCGGGGTCGATACTCTGCGCGAAAGCGGTGTCGCTGTACCCCGGTGTAAGGGTCAGCGCATTGTGGTTGGCTGTTGCGATGGCGACAGCCGCCGCAACATTGTAGACGGTGTCATAATCTGAGTGGTTGATCACATAAACCCGCAGAACCGCGCTTTCACCCGCCATCAAGTGGCTTACGGGCCGGCCGTCGATTAACAGCTCGGCGCGGTTAACCACAATCGGCACCGAGACAACGCCGGGGTCAATAAATCCATCCTCAATGATAATGTGTGCGTTGAAAGTGCTTTCCCTGAGTACGCCGTTTTCTCTGTGAAGCGCGTGGAACGAGATAATTTTGACGCCGCTTGTAGCGTATGGCGAAATCCTGAAACTGAAATCCAGAGTGACTTGTGCCCCATTTGCCATATCCGCCAGGTTGCGCCCATAATTGAGGTGCTGTGTCACAAAGGGGAACTCCTCGACATCGCTTGAAATAACCGGTGTCACCGTGATATCGGTCAGCGCACCGCCCATGTTTACAACCGGGATATGCATGGTTATAAGCTCGCCCGGCCGGCCGGACGGCGTTGGGATGATTCCGCGCCCGTCGGTGGTGCCGGCCACTTGCAGCGGCCCGCCGGCAGCGGCGGCCGGTGGAAAAACTGCGGAGCCATACTCTGTGACGGTGACATGTACACCGACGATAAAAGTCACATTCTCCCAGATGTTGGCGCCAAACGCACCGTGATCCCGCCAGACGGTGGCCGAAATCGCGAAGTTGATGGGGTAGACGCTTCTTGCGGCGTGCTGTGAGATTCTAAAATCGTAGGATACGTTTACAGTGTCATTGAAACTCATATCGCGCAGCGGGCGCAGATAGCTTGCGTTTATGATGTCAAACGGCCACTCGGCCGTGATGATTGGCTCGATTGTGATGTTGGTCAGGCGGAAATTTTCGGTGGGCACTTCCTCTTGATTGACGGCTAGCGGCAACACGATTCTGACCGTGTCTCCGGGCGCGCCTCTTGGGGACTGTGCGCCGATGTCCCGCAGCACAATCAGGTTTTCGTTGCTTGGGGTATAGGCCGGCAGATCGTCGTTTGCCGCTGCAACCGGCGCTGACCCCAACATCAGGGCGAGAACAATAAGTGACGCAAATGTCTGCCGAAAGATTTTTAGTATTCGCAGTGCCCTCACCTCTTTTGTAAAATGACTGCGCTAAGAGCCTGTGGTCACGCCCCCGAGCCGGCAATTTTCCGCCATGATTCATCATTTTTTTTGTAATGCGCAAAGCATTGCTGTGAAAGAAATTCTTGCCTGGCGAAAGACCGCTTCGGCTCGTGGTCATTTCCCGCTATTGACCACAGGTTCTAAACACCGGAAACGATCCGCCCGTCCCGCATGAATATCTCTTTGTCGGTGTACTTGCGCATGTCCGGGTCGTGGGTAACAACCAAAAAAGTCGTGTTCCACTCGCGGAAAATGCGGGTCAGCAAGCGCATGACCTCATCGCCCGTCGCGGTGTCAAGATTGCCGGTGGGCTCGTCCGCGAACACGATATCCGGCCTTGTGATGATCGCCCGCGCTATGCTTGCGCGCTGCTGCTGTCCGCCCGAAAGCGCACCGGGCATGTGTGCCGCGTGGCCGGACAGCCCCACCATCTCAAGCATTTTCATAGCCAGATCGCTGCGTTCCCGCGCGGGGATGCCGCTTACGGCAAGTGGGAGCGCGACATTTTCCAATGCCGAATACTGTGGAAGCAAATTGTAAGACTGGAAGACAAAACCCACATGCGACCGCCTGAATCGAATCCGCTGGGTTTCGCTCATTGTGTCGATTCGCTTATCAAGCAAAGTTATTTCGCCGCCGGTTGGCTTTTCCAACCCGGCCAAGAGATTGAGCAGGGTGGATTTGCCGCTGCCGCTTTTGCCGGATATACACAGGAACTCACCTTTTTGGGCGGAGAAGTCTATTCCGCGAACCGCCCTGATTTGATGATCGCCTACGTAATAGTCTTTTGTGACTGCTTTGGTGAAAATTGCCTGGGTCATAACACGGCGCCCTCTGATTTTGATGGCGGAGGCAGCACATAATGCTTTGACTCGCCTGCGAGCCCAAATTTGACTTTGATGCGCGCCAGCTTGCGGGACCACGGATCGGCCAGCGCCCACAGGACGAGGAAAGTGCAAATCCCGTGGCTGAGGTCAAACAACAGCCCGGACGCCTTGACAGCCAAAACAGCCGGCCATGTGATCGGGTTTACAAAGCCGAACAGAAAATATGCGTTCATAATTGTCCCGAAGATAAAACCGCTGAACAGACCATAGAGGCACAGGCTGATAGGGGCGTGGTCGGTGACTTTTCGGGTGAACGCAATCAGATCGCCCCTGGTTGTATCCGGCGGGCAAAGGCGGTCCCACCACTTGTTTTGGAAGTATACTTTTCCGGTTTTTTTACGGAAACAGCCGGCGTTGTATAAAAGTCCCGCTATAAAAGCGATCATCCCCCAGCTGAACATCTGCCACGGTGTCCAGGGGCCTTGCCCGAACAGAAAGTTGCTGACAAAAGCGGCGAGAGAGCCGGTTATAAACCCCGCTTCCGGACCAAAAGCAATCGCCGCGATGATAATAACGGCGCTCAGCGGCCTGAAGTGAGGGATCGGGACAATCGCAAACGCGGCTCTTCCGGCCACGCCGATCGCCGCCATAACGGCGACCGGCACAAGGTCTCTCGCTTGGGGCCTGCGCTTGTCGTATACCAATACAAACGGGATGGTGGACGCCAGCAAAAAGAACAGCCCAAGCAAAACATGTGCGTTTCTGACCAGAAAATGGCGGGCGGCGTGCTCGGTCAGCTGGGTCAATGGGGGGCGGTTCGCCTCAAAGTATCCGTAAGCCACAAGCATTGCCGGCAGGACAACGCAGATTATCCCGAACGCGACAGCGGTGCGCTTGCTGTGAAAGATGTTCTGCAGCACGCGATCACCTCCTCACAGGTTATTGCGTCCGGGAAGTAGTCCCGGGCGATTTGATTGGCGGCTGTTGTGTAAAATCTGTTCCCGGCGAAAAATGTGTGCGGGGTATCCTCCGAGATGATGGTGCCGTCAAACAACAGCGCACAGCGCTTTGCGCAGGAAGCCGCGAACTCCAAATCATGTGTGACGATCAACAGCGCCATCCCGGACTTGTTCAGTTCGCGCAAAATTCCGGTCAGCCGGCGCTTGATGTACGCGTCAAGCCCTTTGGTCGGCTCGTCCATCAGCAGAGTGTCGGCGCCGCGGGTAAGCAGTTTACAGATTGCTGCCCGCTGTATTTCGCCGCCGCTCAAGTCAAAGGGGTGACGGTCGTAGAATTCATCAATTTCCAGCCGTTTGGCCCACGAGTCTACAGCATTTCGGTCACCGTCGGCGCTGTCCAGCAAATCCTCCAGCAGGGTATCCCGTGTGAACATGGACTGTGGATGTTGGGGCAGCATCGCGATTTTAGCGCTCTTGGACACTTTCACTTTGCCGCGATGTGGTTTGACAATACCGGCCAGGACTTTCAGCAGGGTGGTTTTGCCCGATCCGTTGCCGCCCAGCAGGCAGAGAATCCCTTCCTCCTCCAAAGACAAATCCAAGCCGCGCAGCACATCCGCGCCATCCGGCGTGTATCTGAACCACAGTTCCCGCCCCCTGAGTACCGGGTTTGGGCGGGTTTGGTCAGAAGGAGGGGCAAATTCGCTTGTTTGTGGTGTTTTGCCTTGCATGTATTTGCTTAGGCAGGTGCGGGCGTCGCGGATGGTCAGCGGTATCTCATTCACCGCACCCAGCTCGCTGAAAATTCTCGCGGGCGCGGGCAGGCCGAAATATATTCGCTGCCTTTCCCGGAAGCCGGCAAGCTCTTTTGCCACTTGTGCGGGTGACGAATCGGCGATTATCTGCCCGCTTTGCATGATCAGGGCTCTGTCCGCGGTGGGAAAAACGTCCTCCAGCCTGTGCTCGGTGAGCAACACAGCGACCCCCAGCTCTTTGTTGATCCGCTTTATCACGTCGAACAGCGCGCGCGCTGCGATTGGGTCGAGCATACTGGTGGGTTCATCCAAAATCAACAGGCTTGGGTTCATGACCATGATTGACGCCAGATTTACCATCTGTTTTTGCCCGCCGGAAAGCTCATGCACCGACTTTCGGAACCATGTCTCAATCCCGAAGAAACTCGCCATCTCGCTGACCCTCCGCCGGATGATGGGGGTGGGCAGTGCCATGTTCTCAAGACCGAAAGCCAGTTCGTGCCAGACAAAGTCGGTGACGATCTGATTGTCGGGGATTTGCTGCACAAACCCGATTTCCATTGCGGCGATATCCGCGTCCAGCTGGTGCAGAGGGGTGTTTCGGTAAAACACAACGCCCTCCCTGGCGCCGGCCGGGGCAAGTTCGCGCTTGGCATTGCGCAGCAAGGTGGTCTTTCCACAGCCGGACTGGCCGCAAACCACCAGATATTCGCCCTCACACATGGTAAAAGATACCTGGTCAAGTGAGCGGGAGCCGGCTCCCGGGTAAGCGAAGCTCACCTTGTCAAATTCTAACAGAACCAAGTTTTGGATCTCCTTTCGGGAATATCCGGGCATACTTGATTTTCTGTGATATCTCAAAGAAAGTGGGCAACAGCGCCATAAGCGCGAACGCGCTGTACATCACTATCCCGCTGACGCCGGTGATGATCAGGGTCATATCGGGGAAGAATTCCATCCTGCCGTGGCCGAACAACCTTGCCAGCGCACATATGCCGCTCAACAGCAAGAGCAGGCAGAGAATAACGCTGTCCCGGCTGTCAAAGCGAAAAAGGTGAAAAGTTGTCCTGCGCCGGATGCCGTACCCGCGCGCTTTCATAGAATCGGCCATCTCAACCGCGTTTTCCATACTCCAGCTCAGCAAAGCGGAGATATTTCTGACCGCGGCGTTCATTTTCGGCAAAACCCGTTTGGGCGTTTGATTCAGCATTTGCTGGGATGTACATATCTGCTCGATTTGCAACTGAATGGTAGGGATAAAACGCTGCGTCATCGTTATAAGCAAAGATGCCGACGGCGCGGCTTTACCGAACAAATAAAGGAACCTGTCGCTTGTCATCGCGATCATATAGCTGCCGGACCACACGATGATCGAGGCCAGCTGAATTCCCGATACAACACCAAACACAGTTGACTCCAACGTGACCCAGTTGTTGCCCAGCATGAACAGCAGCGTAGTACCCCTGCGGTTGAAAATCGGATTGAACAGCGACACGACAATCATCAGCAGCAGCGCGAAGCGCAGTGACTTCCAAAGCGCGCACCCCCCGCCCAAGACTGCCAGGTAAAGGCAGGCGCAGACAAATGAGACGGACACGATAACCGGGTGGTGGCAGGCCAGAGTGAAGCCGATTGCCCCGATATAGAAGAGTAAGATACAAGCCGGGTGCACCGTCTGCGCGTAAATTCTCCTCATCCGCCGGTTATCCGAGCCAGTCCTGCCCGAGGTCCCTGCCCAAATCGGTGGTGTAATGCAGTTCAATCATATCGCCGGGGCTGAGGACATAGTTGGCGACGCCGAAATTGGGGAACCAGTCGTTTACGCTGTACATCCACCCGCTGAGCGCACCGCCGTCAAATTCAAACAGGCCGTTTACGCCTTCGATGTAAACGCCGAAAGTTGTTCCGCGGGAGGATATGTTGATTCCGTGACTTCGCGCGGCTTGGCGCAGCACATCATAAACGGTGTCCCCGGCGCTGATCTCAAAAGGCGACGGCGGAAGGATTACGCCGCTGGGCGGGATATGGCGGGCCCATCTGTCGGTATAATGGATACTGGCCACAAAGGTATCCGCGCGGATTTGCAATGTAACCGCGCTGCCCTGGGACTGCGCGGGCTGCTCATCATCGCTGTTGCCGGGGTTTTCACCGCTTGCTGCCTCCGTATCTTGGCCGGTTTGCCCGTTTTGGGCGCCGCCCTGTGTGCCCGGACTGCCTGCCGCGGTGTCATTTTGTGTTTGAGATCCGCCGTTTTGGGGCGGCTGGCCTTCTGCCTGAGCCGGCCCCTGGGCGTCGGTCACCAACCTTTCCTGCATCCGGGCGAATAAGCCGGCGGGTTCTTCTTCCGCGGCCCTTTCCTCTTCTTGAGAGCGCTGCTCTATCCGCCCGTCGGGTGTGAGGACATCAACGTCAAGCACTGTGTTTGCGCTCGTCGATCCGGGGTTTGCGGCTGCACATGCCGTAAGGGAAAATACGAGCGCTATACACAATATAATTGCCACATACTTTTTCATAGCTGTAATCATTCCTCTCGTTGTTTTGGCGCTACTTTACGGTCAGCGCTTCGACTTTGGGCTTTTGCGATTCCTGCGCTTTGACGCTTTGGTTTTGTCTGCCGCCGTGAGTGGGGAGAAATACATCACCTTTCTTTTTTTCGCTGTGGGCAGGGAACTTCGGGGCGGCGCTTTGCTTTTTTATACCTCCAGGTGAAGGCATCCCGGCCTTGTCTTGCCGGCGAAGATATTGCCTGCCGACAAAGATTACAAGCGCGGCCGGGGGCAGTAAAATCCAGCTGTCGGAAAAGATAAAGTGCAAGCCCCCCCATAAAGCAGCAATAAGGCCTGTGAGGATGAGTGCGAGGCCATATAAGTTGCGCGCGGTGGCTTTGTGTATGTCTCGCATGGTTTCCCTCCCAATTCGAGCTTATCGCGGAAAACTATGAGGATCTTAAAGTCAGCGGGCCGTCGGACACAACAATGTACCCGCCTGTGGAAGTTGTGAAATGAATGTAATTGCTGCTGTCTACCCGGGCGTCCGTGACGCTTATACGAGCTACGTTGTTTCTATCCGGGTTATAGCGGTAAAAATGCAGATTGCCGCGGTTTATGCTGCCAACCCTTGCGGATATCTCCACCGGAACCGGGAAGTGGTCTTGCTCGGCGAGAATAACTACGGATGTGTTTGTGTAGAAAGTATCGAATATCCTCTGAATCCTTGCCGTGTTTTCAGTTTTACTGTACACACCGAGACTGATCGGCTCCAAAGTATAGTCCGCGATTTCCGGCCTGAGCGTCAGGCGGCCAACAACCACTTCACCGAGCATTGTTTCAAATATTACCGCGAAATGACCGATTCCGGCGGCCGCGTTAAGGGATTGTGGCGAGACAGATTCGTACCCTCTCAATACCACAGGAGTACCCCTGTCGCCAAGCCGCACAGCGTTGAGCAATACTTCCCGGGGCACCGGCCCGCTGAGCGTGACTGTATCACCGGGCAGGGGGGAGATATTTGCTGTCAAAGGCGGGGGTGGCTGCTCGTTTTCTTCACGCAGGATATTTTGAACGCGCCCGGTTGTGCCGCCGCGCTGTGGCACATATGCCACAACGGCAGCGGTTATTGCCCTTCCGCTCCTGCCCTGTGTCCGGGCGGTGATTATGCTCTCACCCGCCCGCAGGGCGGTAATGTTGCCGGCATATCCGTCCACAGACGCCACACTTACCCGGGACGATGTCCACACAACATCTGTGTGATCGGCATTTTCAGGGAATACGCGATACGCCAGTGTCAGTTCGTCATCCAGCGCGATCGTGATCTGCTGGCTGCCGGATGAAATGCTGCGGTTGCCGTAGAGAATCTCAATTCTGGCCGGCGGAATATCCGGGGCAGAAGCGTGCGCAGCGAAAGGGAGGACGGTGAGCGATATCGCCAGAGCCATAAATAACGCCGGAAATTTTCGGCTTCTTTTCATAAACGGCAGACCCTCCTCAATATGTGTTTAGGATATTTCCATACAAGCATCAACCTGATTGTTTGGCTGTCGCGCCGGCGGCAGCGGGGGCTTATTTTCCCAGCCCTTGACCGCGGTGTTATAATAGACCTCTTTCATATCCTTGCCCAGCGACGTTACAAAGTTGCAGTCGGGCCTGCGGTAGCGAATCTTGCTCTTTTTGGTGTCGGTGTAAATCAGCTGCCCCGCTTTATCTACCGGGCACTTAAGGATTGTCCAAATTCTTATAAAGCCGCCCCAGTGCAGTTGGTCTCCGCGTGTCAGCAGCTCGACCACAACTTCTTTAAAGCTGTCCAGCACAGTTTCCACCGTCTCGGGGGGTATTCCCGTTTTTTCGGCTATTTGGTTGCGAAGGCCTTTTTTGTCCATGCCAGTGTTTTCTCCATTTCGCCAATCGTCAAAAAAAGACAACAACCGGATACAATCCGGTTGTTGCCCGTTAATCAACAAACCCTATGAGATACGACTATCCTCGCGCGTATCGCCATCAAATCAAGCAGGTATTCTGACTCACACATCAACACACGACTTCGCCTTCCCAAGCATTCGCTCAGTGACATAATAAAGCCGGCTCCATGTTCACAGCGGCGGGTCCGTATGGGATTCTCACCCATTTCCCTGTTTTCCTTTCTTGCGAAAGGCACTTGATTTGGTTTTAACTTTTATGTAGGTTCAAACACCGGCAGATGATCTGATTTGAGTAAGCGCTGAACCTCTAAAACTGATTGTATCATATCAGATTCAGCCAATGTTGTCAATATATTTCCCGATGGGGATCGCGTTGGTATTGCCGGATTTTTCAAGAAAAAGCATACTATTCGCTGTAGCTGAGCGAGTTGTGATACAATATCTGTCGGGCGCATGCATTCTGTACCTGCCGGAAATCTTTGTGCAGGTTGCGTATAATGTCAAGTGAAAAATATCAGATACTCCAAAGATTACGAAAAGATAGAATTACGCTTGACAAATAGCGGCTCAATGCTCATAATGTGGGGCGGCTGCAAAACAATGACGCTTTAAGCCGTGAAACACCATCAGCAAAAAAGCAATCTTAAAATTATGATTAATCTGTAAAACTTAATTAAACACAAAAAATGATGAGGTGCCTGGAATGGGGAAGAAAAGAATGTTTTACGATGTGCGTTTTGGTGTACACCCGATCAACTGGTGCAATGACGACGTAGATTACCTGGGTGATCATTATTCGTTTGAGGACATCATCGACCAGGCCTCTCAGGCCGGGTATGAGGGCATTGAGCTTGGACGAAAATTTCCGCGTGACCCCAAGGTGCTGCGAAAAGCGATGGCCCGGCGCAACCTTGTGCTCACCACCGGCTGGTGCGACACCATGTTCGCCTGCGCCGAGCTGCGGGATAAGTATTTTGAAGAGCTCAAAGAAAAGGTAAATTTTTTTGAGCAGATGGGCTGCGGCTTGGTAGTTGCCGCCGAAGGTACAAACTCATCCTGTTGGGACCCGCGCGAATACCGCGGCCGCAAGGGCGTAAAAAAGCTAAGTGACGAAGAGTGGAAACGATTTGCCGACGGGCTCAGCGAAGCCGGGCAGTTTTGCCGCGACAAATCCATCAAGCTGGTCTACCATGTACACACCGGCACTGTGGTTGAAACTTACCAGGAGACCCAAAAACTGATGGAAATGACCGACCCGAACAGCGTATTCCTGCTGGCTGACACCGGGCATCTGAGCTACTGTGACGTGGATCTCGTAAAATTTTACAATGACTTTGCGCCGCGCATCAAATATGTGCACCTCAAGGACCTGCGGCCGGTTGTCATGAAAACGGTAAAGGCTGCGGAACTTGACTTTAATGAAGCGGTGGCTGTGAATATGTTTACCGTACCCGGTGACGGTTATGTGGATTTCCCGGCGGTGCTGGAGGCCCTTGCAAAAAATGACTATCAAGGGTGGATGATCGTGGAAGCCGAGCAGTATCTCAATACGCCCGACGCTTTGACTTTTGCGAAAATGGCGCGGCAATACCTGCGTGAAATTACCGGGATGTGATTGGCGCTCTCGATGGTCAAGCGCGGTATCCCGCCGATTTGCGGATAAAGACAGAATAAAAGTGAGGTGGCGGTCATGCCCACTTGGAACCCGTGGCACGGCTGTCACAAAATCAGCGATGGCTGTAAAAATTGTTACGTTTACTGCACCGACGCAAAATACGACAAAGACAGCGCGGTTGTCAAAAAGAACGCGGCGTTTGACCTGCCCATTCGTAAAAACCGCGCCGGGGGATATAAGCTGCAAGACGACGACGTCATCTATACCTGCTTTACCTCCGATTTCTTTCTCCCCGACGCCGACGAGTGGCGGCCGGATATCTGGAAGATGATCCGCGCGCGCGGCGACTTGCGCTTTTTGATTATCACCAAGCGGATAGACCGCTTTCGTGTGGGGCTGCCGGAAGACTGGGGGGATGGGTACGAGAACGTCTGTATCTGCGCAACCGCCGAAAATCAGGATCGGGCCGATTATCGCCTGCCTATCTTAATCCGTGAGCCGGTCAGGCACAAGATGATTGTCTGCTCGCCCTTGCTTGGGCCGATTGACCTTGCGCCCTATCTTTCCCCCGCCATCGAAAAGGTAATCGCGGGCGGGGAGTCAGGCAGTGGGGCGAGAGTATGCAGCTACGACTGGATACTGGCAATCCGCGAGCAGTGCAGGGCCGCCGGGCTGCCCTTTCACTTCGAACAGACCGGCGCGCGCTTTCAAAAAGATGGAAAAATCTACTGTATTCCGCGCAAACATCAACACGCACAGGCGAGGAAAGCGAACATCGACTTGAAGCTGTAGAGCCTTTAATAAAGCCAAAAAGCAGAGCCATTGAAAAGTCAAAGGCTCTGCTTTTTGCTTGTAATCGCGGTTACTTGCTTTTGTCCGGAGGGGTTAAATCCAGCACCCGCGTTGCGACCTGGCCGCAAAAAGCCCGGTCGTGTTCGACAAAGAGCATGGTCGGTTTGTAGGCCGTGAGCAAATCTTCAATTTGAATCCGCGAGTAAAGGTCGATGTAATTGAGCGGCTCGTCCCAGATGTACAGGTGGGCCTGCTGACAAAGGCTGGCGGCGAGCAGCACTTTTTTCTTTTGCCCGGCGCTGTAGTCGCCCATATCTTTCTCGAACTGTGCGCGTGAGAAGTCGAGCTTGCGCAGGATTGACTTGAACAGCGGCTGATCGATTTCCAGACGCCGGGTATAGCCGTTCAAATCCCCCGCAAGGAAGGACGCGTCCTGAGGCAGGTAAGAGATGATCAGGCGGCTGCTGACGGATACTTTGCCGGTATAAGGGATATCCTGGCCGAGAATCAGCTTTAACAGGCTGCTTTTGCCGCAGCCGTTGCCGCCCACAATGGCCAGCCGCTCGCCCTGCTCAAGCGAGAAACGCAGGTCATGCACGACCTGTCTGTCTCCAAAAGAGATGGCGACGTTTTCGAGCGAGAGCAGGCGGGAGGCGTGATAGCGCAGCGGATGAATTTTGAGCTCTTCTGGCGTTTCGATGTTTTTGAGCAGCCTGGAACTTTCCTGCACCGCGTTTTGGCGGCGGGCTTCGGTGACTTTTGAGCGCTTCATCATTTTGGCCGACTTGTGGCCGATATGGCCCTTGTCCGCGCTCAGACCGGATTTTAGCGGCGCGTTTTTGCTCTTTTCCACCTTGTCCGACCAGCGGGCGGTGCGGGCGGCCGAATCTTTCAGCCGGTCGATTTCTTTTTCCAGCCGCTCGTTTTGCGCCAGTTCAAAGGCGTCTTTGCGCTTCTTTTGATCCCACCAGACGCTGAAGCTGCCGCTCATCACCTCGATGTCACACTTGTTGATCGAAAGGATGTGATCCACGCAGTCGTCTAAAAACGCGCGGTCGTGTGAGACCAGGATGAATCCGGATTTGCCGTGCAAATAGCGGGCTACCGTCCGGCGGGCGGCCATGTCCAGGTGGTTGGTCGGCTCGTCAATCAATAAAAACGCGTTTTCGCGCAGGAATAACCCGGCCAGCAGCGCTTTTGTCTGCTCGCCGCTTGAGAGGGTTTCGAACGGACGGCAGAGTACGCCCTCATCCACGTTTAGCTTTGAGAGTTCTTTTTGAATCTGCCAGAACTGCGCGTCCGGCGCGACACGGTACATGACCTTGTCTGTGCTGGCGCAGGGGTCGTCCACCGTGAACGGAAAATACTCAAAGCCCACGCTGGCCGTGATGTTGCCGGAATACTCGTAACTCCCCATCAACAGCTTTAGGAAAGTCGTCTTCCCCCGCCCGTTCCGCCCGCAAAAGCCCAGTTTCCAGCCGGTGTCGACTTGAAAAGATACGTCGGTAAAAACAGGATCGCAGCTGCCTTCGTAGGCGAAGCTTAGGTTTGACACGTTGATAAGCGACATAAAAATATCCTTCCCCATGCCGGAAAAGGAAAATAAGCGCAGATAAAGAGACAGGGCTTACGCCCGCTCTGCCATGAATGCGCGAATCCAATTCCAACACGAACATGCCCGTTGCTGCCGGGCATTTGGTGACTGCGTTGGTTAATCGGATTAGCGAATCATTCTTACACCTCACTTTGTTAAGCACAGTATAACGAATCCCGGCGGAAAATACAAGGGGTTTGTGACTTTGGCCATAGATATGGATAAGACACGAAATGTTGATGCCGTACCGTACCGGCCCGATGGGCTCGCGGGTGAGCAGGACAAACAGGCCCACCCGGCGTAAACTCCTTCAAAGGCGGGTTCACGGCACAGCCCGCATTATAGCGGGCTTATTATTCTAAAAGCTCAAGCAGCTTTCGAGATTTGATCAGCGCGTACGCCGCCTCGATGTCGGGGGTAATCGGCCGGTCTTTATCGTAAAATGACAAATGCTCGCGGACGAGCGCAAACGCCTCCCCAGTGACTTTGCCCAGCGGCAGGCCTTTGCGGTAGTCGAGCGCTTGAGCGGCGTGCATCATCTCAATCGCGAAAATGTAACGCAGTGTGTCGAGAATTTTGCGCACCCGCTGCACCGCGTAGGGCGCGTTTGTGTGCCTGTCCTCAATATCCCCGGCTATGGGCAGGCCGTCTACTGAAGACGGGTTGGAAAGATGCCGGATCTCGGAATCCAGTGCGGCAAATGTTTTTTGTAGAGTCGAGAAACAAATGGTGGAGGGATTCGGCGTCAAAAAGCGGCTGAGGCCGCTAAAGTCGGGGTCAGACAGCTTGATTGTCCGCAGGCAGGAGCTTTTTGAGACGTGTGAGAGCGCGACGGCCAGCATTTCAAATCCCAACACCCAGACCAGCGGCTCGTAGTTGGCACAGGAGAAGAAGTTTTCCAGCTCGGGAAGATAACAGGGGTTGTCATCGGTCGAGTTGAGCTGAATGCCGAGCAGCTGTTCGGTGTAGTCGATCGCGTGCCAGGCCGATCCGTGAATCTGCGCGACCCCCCGAAAGCTGAGCGGGTCCTGAAGCGCTTTGCCAGGTGTTGGCCGGTATATGTAGCTGCCCTCGATCATCTGGGTGATTCGCCGGGCGGTTTCAACCTGGAACCGGTAAGGCCGGACTTTGTGGGTGCCGGGCAAAAGCGGCGAAGTGTTGCCGCCCAGCCCCTCAAGCGACATAGAGTAGACGATATCAGCCATCAGCATAAACTCTTTGAGTTCGTAAAGCGTCACGGCGCCCTGTCCGGCGGCCAGGCCGTTGTTTGCCACAATGCACAGGCCGTCTTTTGGCCCGAGCACGATCGGCCTGAGCCCCGCCTGGCGAAGCGCCTCGCCGGCAGGCATGGTTGATCCGTTATACCGCACTTGGCCCTCGCCGATCATAGCCAGCCCGATAAAAGCGTTGCAGCCGACGTCCGCTTGCCCGACCGATCCGCGCTCGGGCAGAAGCGGGTGGATTCCTGCGTTGAGCATGTCGGCGTACATCTTTGCAAGCTCGGGGGCAACGCCGGTTGTGTTTGCCAACAGCGTGTTCAGCCGGGTCAACATAACCGCGCGCGTTTCTTCGTCGCTGATGTAAGGCGATATTCCGACACAGTGGGCGTAAACCAAATTTGTGTTGTATTCTTCAAAGAAAGTTTTGCAGACTTTAACGTCTTTGTTCCAGCCAACACCGACGGTAAACCCGTAGATTGGACATTCTTTTTCGGCCATCGCGTAGATTGCTTTGCGCGTCTCGATCAGCGCTTCGTATACTTGTGGGTCAATATACACCTTGCGGCCATCTCTCGCCACCTGACGCACATTATTGAGCGACATCACATGACCTGTCAGCACCAGAGCATCCAACCAATCATCTCTCCTTTTTCACATCCGGTGAACAGATTTTAGCAAAATCCGACAAGGATGTCAACGCCGCGACTATCCCCGCGCCGGATGTAAATTCACGAACTTTGGATTGTATACACCCTGTGCTTGTGTTACAATACTCATTGAAACACGCAGACATTGTTTGGAGGGGAATATTTTGAGCCGGTTCTTATCGAAATCAGCGGCAAGCGTCAAACCGTACACGCCGGGCGAGCAGCCGCGCGGGCAGACGTTCATCAAACTCAACACCAACGAAAACCCGTATCCGCCGCCGCCCAGTGTTTTAGAGGCTATTTCGGCTGTCCGCGCCGGGGATTTCCGGCTTTACCCCGACCCGGCATCCACCGAGTTTCGCAATGTGGTGGCCGAGCGCTACAAAGTAAGGCCGGAACAGGTTTTTGCCGGCTGTGGCTCAGATGAGGTGCTGGCTTTTGCGTTCATGGCATTTTTCGACCGGGGGGACCGCGTTTGTTTCCCCGACGTCACCTATGGTTTTTACAGCGTTTACGCGAATTTGTTTGGGCTGGAAAAAGTCGAGATCCCGCTCGGCGGCGACTACGCGATCAACATTGCCGACTACTTTGGGCTTGACTGCAATATTTTTATCGCCAACCCGAATGCGCCGACCGGGCTTGCCCTTTCGCGGGATCAAATTGAGGCCATACTCAAAGCAAACCCGGATCGGCTGCTGGTAGTGGACGAAGCGTATATCGACTTTTCAGATGTGCAGTCCAGTGTGGAACTGATTGACAAATACGACAACCTGTTGGTGGTGCAGACTTTTTCAAAAAGCCGCAGTCTGGCCGGAATGCGCCTTGGCCTCGGGTTTGGCCACCCCGAACTGATGGCGGCGCTTGAGCGGATCAAGTTTTCGTTCAGCCCGTACAACATCGACCGGGCGGCGCTGGCCGGCGGGGTTGCGTCCATCAAAGAGCGCGAATACACCGACGCAAAGATTAGGCAGATTATACTCACCCGCGCACAAACGATCAAAGCGCTCGAAGCGGCCGGGTACGAGATTTTGCCCTCCGGCGCAAACTTTATTTTCCTCAAAGGCGCCCTGCCCGGCGCGCAGCTGTGCGCCAAGCTGCGGGAAGATGGGATACTGGTCAGACACTTCGACGGGCCGCGAACCAAAGATTATCTGCGCATTACAATCGGCTTGGACAGCGAGATGGACGCGTTAATCGACTGTATGGTGAGATATACGAAAGGGTAGGCCGCAAAGCCACAAAAAAACCGGCAGCGACGCACGCTGCCGGTTTTTTAGCGCCCTGTCGGCGACCATGACCCCGGTTAATCCTAAGAGGGGAGGTAGCCGCCTGATCGCCGTGCTGTCTTCTGTTCGTGCAGGTAGCGCTTTGCGTCCTTGAAGAAGCTGGCGATAATCAGTATAAAGACAATGCCGATCGGGAAAGCCGCGATGATCGAGACCGACTGGAGTGAGTTGATCGAGTTTTCGGCAAAGATCAGCCCTACGGGGAAAATGATAAAGACCATCGCCCAGAATGCCCGGACCACGCGGGAGGATTCCTGTTCCTGCGGCAGGCTTTTGTATGAGTATTTCGAGACGACCAGGGTGAGTGAGTCAAAGGTGGTCGAGTAAAAGAGTACCAGCATAACGAACAGGGTCACCAGCAAAAGTTCGGTGAAGGGCAGGGTTTCGAAGATTTGGATGATGCCCAGGTTAATGTCGTAACCGTCAGCCACCATCCCGATCATGTCGACATTGCCGGCCATTTGTTGGGACAGCCCGTAATTGCCGAAGATGATAAACGAAAGGTAGGTACCGGCCAGCCCGTAGCCATAAGTGCCAAGCACGACGTTCTTGATGGTTCGCCCGGCGCTGATCATCCCGATAAAGAACGGGGTAGCCACACACCAGGCCATCCAGTAAGCCCAGTAGAAGACGGTCCAGTCCTGGACAAATCCGGTCACCCCGTCACCCGAAGCGCGCAGAGGGTCCATCCAGGTGGCAAGCCCGATAAAGTTTTGGGCGAGGTTGCCGATTGCGGTGACGCCGGTCTCGATGATATACCGTGTTTCGCCGCCCGCGAGCAGGAAGTAGGCCAGCATGGCGAAAAAGAGGATGGTACAGTACCCGGCCGCCTTGACAATCCCTTTCATCCCGCTGAGAACGGTGATGGTGTATACGATCGCGATGCAAATGAGGACCCCTATGGTCAGCGTGGCGCTGAGCGGTACACCGGTCACCCGGCTGAAAGCGGCGGCCAACAGTGGGGTGGCCAGTGAAAATGTGGTGGCCGTACCCGCAATCAGCGCACAGATCGCGATAAAGTCGATTGCTTTTCCGGCCAGGCCGTCTACCCGGCTGCCGAGCAGCGGGCGGCAGGCCTCTGAAAACTTTTGCTTTTGGCGCTTTCGCACATGCAGCATAAACCCAAACGAAAGCGAAAGCATCACGTAAAACCCCCAGGGAATCGGCCCCCAGTGAAAGAGCGGGAAAGTCGAGGCCCACTCCTGAATGCCGCCCAGCTCTTCAATTCGCGCCTCACCCGCGTAGAGCGCCCACTCGATGAAAGAGTAGAAGATCAGGTCGGCGGCAAAAACGCCGGTAAAGATAAGCGTCGCCCACTTGTAGTCGGAGTAGCGGGGCTTGTCCAAGCTGCCAAGGCGGATCTGTCCGTAGGGCGAAAAGGCGATGTACAGTGTGACCAGTAAAATCCCGAAGCCCAATAGAATGTAAAAGACGCCGAGTTCGTTCCCTAAAAAGTTGCGGATGGCGTCGGTCAGCTCAGTTGAGCGCTCTGGGTGGATGAGAAATACAACGCACAGCGCCAAAACAACAATCAGGGGCAGGCCGATCAACGGCAGGTCCAGTTTGGGTATTAAACTCTTTAAGGTTTCTTTCTTTTCCACGATGTCATGTCCTTTCTCGATGTCAAACGCTTGCGCACACGGGTGGATTTAGGCTCTCACATGTGTCGGCAAGGCGGATGGCATGTTTGTAAAACCGTTTGGCGTAGCGGTATTGGCGCATCGCGTACTCGCTGTAGCTGACGCCCACTTTTTCTTTGTATTCGCACCAGACTGTCCAGAGAAAACCGGCGGCCGCGGCGTAGGTATACACTTTAAACCGGTCGATCGGCTGGGCTTGCCCGCCGAAGTATATGTCGATGGCGTGGTCGACCTCTTCTTTCGAAAAATCGGCGTAAAGGCAGAACATGGCCACATCTGCGTGTGCTTCGCTCATCCCCGCGTACTCCCAGTCGATCAAGTACAGCCGGCCGCCGACGAACAAAAAGTTGTCATGTACCGGGTCGGCGTGACAAAGGGTGTACTCGCCCGCGGTGCAGTCAAGGGTGGCGAGCAGGTCAGTGACATTGCGCCGAACCTCGTCGTAGTCGCCAAAAGAGGACTCACCCCCGCGCAGCCCCTCGTACCGCTCGATCTTTTCCATAATATTGAACTCGTGCGGAACTTCCAGTTTCATTTGGTGTAGTTTCTGTAAATGTTTCATGCAGGCAGTCACGTCGCTTAGGCTGCGCGGGTCACACATCCGCGCGTTTTCTAAGTAAATCGAGATCTTGTAACCATCCTTGGGTGAGATGTAGACAATCTCTTCAGCTATCCCTTTTTCAGCCAGGGCGTTGTAGACGGCGGCCTCCTGCGCGCGGTTGGTCAGCTCGTTGCTGCCTTCACCGGGCACCCGGAGAAGGTAGGGGTTATCATCTACCGAAAAGCGCATCAGCCGGTTGGTCATCCCCTTAAACAGCCGGGAGATATCGGTGATGTTTTCAGGATGTGTGCCAAATACTTTGCTGATCAGGTCAATCCGTTTTGAGCGCAGGTCTTGTGATTCGCTGTCCAGCTCGCGCAGCTGCTCATAGGTGTTGATCGCGTAAGTGGACTGCCCCTGCATCACCCGGGCGTAGACGATCATTTTGTTTCCGCTCAGCAGCGCTTTTTCCCAGGTTGATTTCAGGTATTTGCGCTGGCCAGACATCGTCTTGATCCGCTTCTTCGCCTTTGCCGCGTCCGACTCCAATAGATAGCACAGGCCGACCATTGAGTTGCCGCCGTGCTCGTCTTCGGTGTAGACCAGTTCAAGTTTGCGGTTGAGCCGCAGATAGCTCTCATCGTCTATGTAGTCAGAGATCGCGTACCATGAAAAGTACTCATTTTTGTGGAAAGGGTTGCGGGCAAACCAGATGTTGGTGGGTACGATGTAGCAGTTCGACAGGTTTTCAACAGCCAGGCTGAGCGAGTGCAGGGTGTCCCGGCGGGCGTATTCGTGGTCATAAATCAGCGCGACGCCATACTTGTCGATCAAATAGTCGAACTTTTCGGCCATAAACCCGGTGACCACTACAATGTCGGTGATCCCCACTTCGTGCAATTGTTTGATGATTCGCTCGATCAGCGCTTCGTCACTGATTTTTAAAAGACCCTTTGGCATTTTCGTAATCGGTATCATTCGCAGGCCGATCCCCGCGGCTAAGATGATTGCGCGGCGCGGCTTTGAAGTTTCCAGGTGTTTTTTTGCCTTGTCGGTGGTGTTGTAACCCTCGTCAATATATCCCTCTTCGTCCAGCTTTTTGAGGGATGAACTGACCAGCCCGATCGAGTAGCCGGTCCGCGCGGCGATCTCCCTTTGGCCGGTATAACCAAAATTGACAAGGATTGAGAGCACAATCCAATCTCTCTTGTTCATACAATATCAAATCCTTTCGTTCACGAATTGATTTTTTCATAATATGACAATTATTATATATCGTGAAAAAAGATATGTCAACACACTTTATAGATTGTTCAGCAATAAGTTCCGGTTTTCTGATATATAAAATCATGGTATAATGTTCACTGACAGGCATGAACATTATACGGATTTTAATGGCCGCGCCTACGGCGATGGCCAACTATACCATGACTATACGCATGGTATAATGTTCACTGAAAAGCTTAGATGTACCAACGCTTGTGCTTATACATATAATCTCAAGCCGAAGGGGGCGTATACAGGGTGATTTCCGGAAAGTCCAAGACAAGTCAGCGAGCGGACATTCCCACTACCGCGGCCAGACCAAGCCGCTTCAAAAAACTTCTGCTGAATGTTGCGGGATTTACCGCCCTTGCGTTGGGGACACTCGGGATTTTTCTGCCGCTTTTGCCGACCACGCCGTTTGTTTTACTTGCTGTTATATGTTTTTCGACCGCTAACCCGGGCATGGCCGCCCGGCTGCGCAAAAGCCGATTGTTTGGCGGCTACCTTGAGAACTGGTATATGGGTACTGGGGTCAGCCGCGCTTATAAAATCAAAGTAATCCTGTTTTTGTGGGCCGGAATCGGAAGCTCGATTTACATAGTGCAGCCGGTTTGGCTGATGGCGCTGCTTGGACTGATTGGCGTCTGTGTCACCGTGCACATACTCTCGCTAAAAACCAAGCGTCCGCCTGCGTAGCGAACACGTGTGTTGAGCGTGCAAAATGCACCTGAAAGCGAAGCGTATTTTTGAATAACAAAACGGACACCTTCAAAGTGTCCGTTTGTCTCGTAATTACACGATTTTCCCGATATGCACACAACTCCCTCATTATCAGTACATTCAGGTATGCAACGCTGAACGCCCAGGATTCGCTGTCACTCATGTAAAAGCGGCTGAAATGTGTTTGCGATTTGCTGCCTGTTCAGATGATCGAGGATGATCCGGGCAAGTCCATCCCAGTCACTTGGGGAGAGGGCCGGCTTGCCGGGGATATGCAAATCCAGATCGGTGGCAACGGCGAGCAGGGTGTTCGGGTCGCTGGCCGGCTTGCCTGTGCGCACAACTTCGATTTTCGGGTAGCGCAAATCTTTGCCGCCCTCAAGCAAGATCAGGTCAGCCCGAGAAAAAAGAGGGGTGAAAAAGTCGGGGGTTGTTTCGGGCTGGGTGGCTGTGGCCATATACCGCCTGGGCGAGTAAACGCCCACCCCAAACGCGCCCGCGCGGCGCAGGCGGTCACTGTCTGTCCCCGGAATATCGGGGTCAAAGTCATGGCCGTCGTGCTTGATGGCCGCCACCCGCAGCCCCTGCGCTTTTAAGAGGGGGATCACACCGGCCAACAGCGTGGTTTTGCCCGCGTTCTTCAGCCCGCAGATCGCGACAACCGGCGGGCCATCCACCCGGCGGACAAGCTCGGCGTACGCGCGCGGGGTGTTCACACCGCGCAGCATCTCATCCGGGAATGCGCTGTGCGCAAGCGGCACATACCGCACCCGCAGTTTGTCGAACGCGTCGATGATTTTGTAGTTGCCGGTTTTGATCTGCGCTTCAAAAACGTTGCATACCCCCCGGCCATAAATGGCACAGAGCGGCTGCATCCGGCCATCCCGGGTGACCAGGATAAAGATATCGTAGTGCTCGTCCAGCCAGCCGGCCATATACTGCGCCAGCTCTTTCCGGAAGAGGGGGGCGTCACAGCTGACCGCCAGAAGGTAATCCGACCGGCTCACCCGCAGGGCTGAGAGGATCCCATTGATCGGGCCGCAATCGGGGTAAAGGTCTGGTATAATGTCAAGCCCCAAGCCGGTATACGCATCCGGATAGTCAACCGAGAGCAGGACTTCGTCCATTTCTGCCAGTTGGTCGGCGACGTGCGCGACCATCGGTTTGCCTTGCAAGGGCAGAAAAGCTTTGTTTTCGCCCATCCGCCGGCTTTTTCCGCCGGCCAGGATGACCGCGCCGAGACTGTGCGCACTTTGCATGAACCTGCCCCCTGCTTCAGATGATGTAAACCGCGACACAATCACCTTTGAGAGCGCTTGTTCCGGGTAAAATCTCTACCAGGCAGTTGCAGCCGACCAGCGAGCGCAATTGCCCGGATGAATGCCCGCCCTGTAAGGTGACCCCGCCGTTTTCCAGCCGCCCCCGGACAAATCGGCGGGTGGGGGTCTCTTTGTTGTAAGGCATTGCCATCACGGCCTGCGCTTTGAGAGGCAGGAGAGAGTGGTCTCCGCTGATTGCCGCGAGCAAAGGGCGCGCCAGCAGCTCAAACGTAGCGGCGGCGGCGAACGGGTTGCCCGAAAGGGAGAGGACCGGCTTGCCCCCGACCCGGGAGAACATGGCCGGGGTGCCCGGTTTGATCTTGACCCGGTGGAAGATCCGCTCGGCGCCGAGCAGTGGCATGACTTCGTGGAAAATATCCTTTTCGCCGACCGACACCCCGCCGGTAGTGATCATCAGGTCGGCCGATTCCAGCCCGGCGCGGATGGCGTCCGCCGCCGCGTTGGGGTCGTCCCCGGTCTGGGCGGTATATACCGGCCGATAGCCCAGTTCGGTCAGCCGGGCGTAGAGCATATCCAAATTGCTTGAGTAGATTTTTCCGGGCGGGAGCGACACGCCCGGCTGTGCGTCAAACAGCTCGTCCCCGGTGGTCAGCAGCGCGACTTTGGCTTTTGGGCGGGCAGTGATATGGGTCACACCGGCGCTGGCCAGAACCCCCAAAGTAGCGGCGGTCAGCTTTGTACCGGTTGGAAGAAGCAGGCTGCCCGCGCGAAAATCTTCCCCGCGAAAGCAAAAGTTCTGGTGGTGTTTCAGCTGCCTGTAAATGGCCACGGTTTGCTCACCCAAGTCGGTGTCCTCCTGTCGGATGACACAGTCCGCCCTCGGCGGGAGCATGGCGCCTGTCATAATCCGCACCGCCTGCCCGGATTCTACCGCCCGGCCGGGGACGTCGCCCGCGTAGAGCTTATCGACTACGCGCAGAAAAACGGGGGTATCCTGCCCGGCACCTGTAGTATCCTCCGCCCGCAGGGCATAGCCGTCCAGCGGGGAGCGGTCAAAGGGCGGCTGGTCGATGGGTGCATAAATATCTTCGGCCAGCAACAGCCCTCCGGTCTCGCGCAAAGGCAGGGTAGCCCGGCCGGTCAAAGCCTGCGTGCCTGCGATCAACGCGCAGGCCTGTTCGAGTTCGATCTCAGACCGCCAGGTGTTCATTGGGGTGATCCTCCCTGTCGGCGTCAAAAGACAAACTCGCCGAAGAAATCTGAGTAGTCGACTTTAAACAGCGGCTTCTTGATCTTTGAGACGTCGATCTTTTCGCGGATGAGCTGGGTGAGGATTCCCGCGTAGGAGAGGTCCCCCTGTACGATCGCGCCTACAATCTCACCGTTTTTGTGGATAATCTTCTTGTAGTTGCCGGCCTGATCTTCGTCGACCTCGACGGTGTAGCTGTCGTCCGGCGATTCAGGCAGGCCGAGGGACATGGTGGCCACGCTTTGGAAGTTCATGGTCGCTTTGCTGGCAAAGAAATCGGTCTGTTCAAGCGGGCGGCCAACCATGTTGTAGGCGGCGATAATCCCCTCTTTGACGGCGGCCGGCCAGATTGGGCTGCGGCCGGAAATATCCCCAGCGCCGAATACGTTCTCGATGTTGGTTTTACCGTACCCGTCAAAGTCAAGGCCGGTTTGGCCCAGCGCAATCCCACTGCCCTCCAAAAAGCCGACGTTGGGCTTGATGCCGGAGGTGACGATAAACAGGTCACACGGGATGCGGATTCCACTGCCCAACTCGGCCTGTTTGACCGCGCCGGCATCATCCAGAACCAGCTCGGTGATTTTTGTGCCGTAATACTGCTTGACCCCGGCCATCGCGAACGCCTGCTCGTAGGGCCGCGCCGCGCGCATATCCAGCTGCCGGTTGAGGATGTGGCTAAAAGATTCGACCAGAGAGATGTTTTTACCAAAGCCAAGCAGGCCGTCAACCGCGTCCACCCCGACCAGCCCCGCGCCCATCACCACGATGTTTTGAACGTTTGCCTGGCCGGCCAGCTCTTTGATGGCCTGCGCATCATTTATATTCCGAAAGCCAAGCACACCGCTTTTTGCTTCGCGCAGGTTTTTGATCCCGGCCGGAAAAGCCGTGGACGACCCGGCCGCCAGCAGCAGCTTGTCATACCCGACGACACTGCCGTCCGCCAAAGCGACTTCGCTCTTACCGGTATCAACTTTGGTTACTTGTACGCCTTTTTTCCAGTTCAGCTTTTGCTCGGTGATAAAATCCTGCCCGACAAAGTTTAGCCCCGCAAGGTCGCGCTTGCCCTTGAGGTAGTGATGAAGCACACAGCGCGAATGGATGACCTCGTCTTTTGAGAGGATGGTGATCTCGGCGTTTGGGTCAAGGTGGCGCAGGGTTTTGGCGGCGTTCAGCCCGGCGGCTGACGCGCCGATGATCAGATGTCTCATGCCTGCACCCCCCTCTCAACGGCGATCGCGCCCATTGGGCATCTGTCCACGCACTGGGGCTGACCGTTTCGGTCGCTGACGCACATGTCACACTTTGAAATTTTTCCGTCGATTTTGTTCATCCGTAATACACCGTAAGGGCAGCCCATAACGCACATATAGCAACTGCCGCACTGGTCGGCGTCGTACAGGACAAAGCCGGTAGCCGGGTCAATATGCATCGCGCCGCACATGCAGGTATATGTGCACTCGGGCAGATCGCAGTTCTGGCAGAAGATGGGTGAAGAGACTTTATCTGAGCTGATAACTACCCGGTTGCGGGGGGAATGTCCGTCGTGGGAGACAATGCAGGCGGACATACAGCCCAGACAGCCGATGCACTTGTCGCGGTCGACTTTTATACGGCCGGAGATTTCACGTTTTTTGATCGTGTCTCGGTTCATTAGGTGTCGAATCCTCCTTCAACATGATGTACAGTGAATGCCCGTTACCCAACCTTGCGCAGGTTTACCGGCGTTGTTTTATAAGATGGCTCTTTTGAGATCGGGTCATAGACGGATGGTGTGAGTTTGTTGGTTTCAAGGTAGTGGATGGGCGCAAAGATTTCACCCTCCTGCACAGTGTCGGTCAGCCGGACCTCAAAGACGGCCGATTCCCCGTTGATGGATGTGATCTCGACCTTATCGCCCTCGCCGATTTCCAGGCCGCTGGCAAGGCCGGGGTGGATCAGGCAGTAAGCGTTTTGAGATACCGCATCCTGTACCGCGTCAATCTCGCGGGTGCGGGTCTGGGTATGCCATTGCCCGACTGTCCCCCGCCCGGTGTTGAAGATATACGGGAACTCTTTGCTCACGGGCAGCGGGTCGGCCATCGGCTTTTCGAAGACGAACTTGGCTCGCATATTGGGGGTGTAGTAGACGCCGTTCTCAAACAGGCGGCGGTCGTTGTCGGTCAGGGTTTCGCCCTCGCGGAAAGGCCATTGAATCCCCTTTGTGCCGACAATGCCGTCGTAGTCAACACCTGTGAAATCGGCGGGCATCCCGCGGGTACACTGCCGCATGATGTTAAAGACATCCCGCGGGGTACGCCATTTGTTCAGCAGCTCACCCATCCCCAGCGCCTCGCCCATTTTGAGAAAGACCTCAAAGTCCGAGTGTTCGTAGGGTTCGCGCTCAAGAACAGGCCGCAGGGCAGAAAGCCTGCGTTCGGTGTTGATGAATGTTCCCTCTTTTTTTAGCGCGGGCACAACCGGGAAGAAGACGTCACAAGCCGCCGAAGTGTCGGTGTCATCGTAAATCTCATTTACGATCAATAGGTCGAGTTTCTCCATTGCTTTCTGGAACGTTTCGTTGTTTGTCCAGGAATGGCGCGGGTTTGTGTGCACCACCCAGAGGGCTTTGATCTCACCGGCATTGATCTTTTCGACAATGACGTTGTAGGTGAGCGTCGGCTTGTCGGGGAGCATCCAGTCGGGGACGCCCATTGCGGTGGCGCAGGCCGCCCGTCGGATGATGTTGTCGTAATCGCCCCCACCCGGCAGGATGGCCTGGTTGCTGAGCAGGCGGGAACCCATTGCGTTGGGCTGGCCGGTCAGCGAGTTTGGGCCGGTACCCGGGCGGCCGATGTTCCCGGTCATGAGTGCGATGTTGATGATCGACTGGGCGGTGCGCACCGCCTCATACCCTTGGTTGACGCCCATTGTCCACCAAAGCGATACCGCCTTGCCGTTGTGAATGAGTTCGGCCAGTTCTTTGACCTGTTCAGGTTCGAGGCCGGTTTCGGCTTTGACGTTTTCCAGTTTATAATCGGCCACAAACGCTTTAAATGCGCTAAAGCCGTCGGTGTAGCTTCTTATGTAATTGTTGTCGATCCAGCCTTTTTCGATCAGGTAGTTGGCCAAGGTGTAAAAGAGCTTGATATCGCTTTTGCCCTTGAGCGGATAGTAATAGTCGGCCTGCTGGGCAGTCTCGGATTTGCGCGGGTCGATGACGACGATCTTGCGCTCGGGGCGACCACTCTTTTTGACCCGGTTCCAGATGGCGGGGTGGGCAACCACCGGGTTCGCACCGATGAAGATGATTGTGTCTGAGATCTCAAAATCTTTAAGGGCATAGGGCGGGGCGTCAAAACCGAATGCGCCGCGGTGCGCGAAGACGCTGGTAGCCATGCAAAGCCGGGTGTTCGCGTCGCAGTTGCCTTTCATATACCCGCGGATCAGGTGGCTGAACAAAGCCATTTCCTCAAACGGCATTTGGGCAGTGCTCAGCGCGGCGATGCTTTCGGGGCCATACTTTTCTTTGATTTCGAGCAGTTTTTTGGCGGTCGAGCTGATTGCATCATCCCAGGAAACGATCTCGAAAGTGCCATCCGGCTTTTTGATTCGCGGCTGGGGGGACGGTTTGTGGCGGGTAAGCTGTTTGTCGAGGTTCAGCCCCTTGATACAGGCAAAGCCGTCGTTGACCGAATAGCCGGAAGTCGGCAAAACTTTGACAATCTCGTTGTTCTCAACATAAAAGTCAAGGTTGCAGGACAACGAGCAGTAGTTGCAGGTGGTTTGTACTTTTTTCACAATGACCCTCCTAACGTTATCAGTTGACAATTATGGTGTCCGCAAGCGGACGTTATTTTAATATATCGCGCAGCGATTCATTCATCGTCCACGATCAATCGCCAAGCTTTGCGGCGCTGAAGTTGGTGACCGGCGGCGGGGCGGGCGCCGGGTTGAACGAGTCAAGGAAAGCGTGCAGGAACTTGTATCCCACATAGAGCATGATGCCCGTTGTGATGAATGCCTGCACCCCAAAGAAGTGGTTCAGCCAAACGGCGAGTTCTTCCCGGCCGGTGTTGTTCAGGTAGCCGACCATTCTAAAAGTGGCCACCAGCGCGACGGCTGTGGGGAAGGTGAGGGCCGCAAGCCCCGGGCCGAACGGCCCGCGCAGATAGCTGTGCAGCAGGCTGCCCACCCGGATGATGGTTGCGAATACAATCAGGTAAACGGCAATTACCAGCGCGTCAATCGGCGCTGAATTCATGTTCAGGTAGCTGATAAAAAACAGACCGGAGGGTGCCAAGAAAATCGCGCCGGTCGGCTTTAAAACCCCGGGGATCGGAACTTTAGACAACCGGTAAAGCATCCCGATCAAGATAACCGGGTAAACGACGTAACCGTAGATCATAATAAACTCCAAGATCGGTCGGAAGCCCATCGGCATTCCGCTGACCACCGCTACCATGAATCCCATGTATGTGACAAACCAGGTGGGCAAAAAGGTGTCGAGAATCACGCCCTTGATCACAAAGCGGTAAGTGAAAATACACAGGTGGACGGCGTGAAGCAAGACCCCGGCCAGCCAGAGCGCCCGTCCGGCCGGTTGGGTGAACTCAAAGACGAACGCGCCGATCGACATGGTCAACATCGAAAAGGTCGCGTAAAGGCTTGAGGGAACGAGCAGCATGTAGTCGGCCTTAAAAGTGGGGTAGTGTACGGTCATTTTGACGATAGCGGCCAGCCAGACCAGAATGGCCCCGATCATGATGACCACCCGCGCACCGGGAAAGCCGAGCGCTGTGCCCCACATATTCGAAAGGGTCGCGAAACCAAGGGCGGTCGCAATCACGTTGACCGGTAACAGTGCGCATTTCTGGATGATTCCTCTTTTCATCGCTTTGTCCTCCTCCGCTCAATCTTATTTATAACTCGGCAGCTTGTAATGGACGCCACTCCAATATACATTTTGGTTCATCACGGCTTTGGGTGAGAGCACAACGCCTTCGAGCGCGAACTTTTTGTACTCTTCGAACCCGGTGCGGTCGATGATGTACCCTATGTGCTCTTTGCCGCCGGGTGCGCCTAAATTGATATGCTCTTTTACGAAGGCGTAAGTATTCTTGATGATTTTGATGATCGAATCTTCGTCTGCCCAGGCGATGAAGTCTTCGGCCAGCCGGGGGTTTTTCTTGCCGGTGCGGCCCATAATGACCAACCGGTAATACTTCTCCCGGCTGCGGGTGAACGCCCGGGTGGGGCAGGCGAGCACGCACTCGCCGCACCCGACACATTTGACGTGGTCCCGCTTGATCTTGTAGTGGTCGAGTTCAAGTGCGTCCACCGACTTGAGCCGGCAAGCCTTTTCGCATCCGCCGCAGCCCACACACCGGCCCGCGTCGTATTGGGGCTCGGTCATCCCGATAATCCCGAAGTCGTTCATCCGCGCCTTGATGCAGTCGTTGGGGCAGCCGGTCAGCGCGATCTTAAAGTGAAAATCATGCGGGAAGACGGCGTTCTCGATCCGCTTGGCGAAGCCCGTAGAATTGTAGTTTGCGTAAGGGCATACGTTGTTCCCGATACAGGCGGCAATGTTTCGCGTACCCGCCGAGGTGTAGCCTTTGCCCGGGTCGTGCTGGTTGATCTTCAGTCCCTCAATGATCGGCTGGAGCAGTTTGTTGACTGCGTCGATGTTTTTCATATCGATCCCCGGTATCTCAAAGCCCTGCCGGGTGGTCAGATGCACACTGCCATTCCCATATTGTTCGGCGATCTCCTGGATGGCCGCCAAATGTTCGGCCGGCAGGTATCCGCCCGGCACCCGGATTCTCGAAGCGGTCTGCCCCCGGACTTTGGTAACCCGGAACGCATTCTTCTTTATTTTTTTGGTGTTTAAATCCATTTGTCCGCTCCCCCTAATCCACTAGATGTTTGGCGTCGGCGTAATTGAAAACCGGGCCGTCCAGACAGACATACTTGTGGCTCATCCGGCAGTGGCCGCATTTGCCCAGCCCACAGCTCATCCTGCGCTCATGGGAAATCCAGATGTTTTCTTCAGGCACCCCGCGCTCAATAAAAGCGCCTGCACAGGCGGTCATCATCCGCGGCGGGCCGACAATCACTATTTGGGCGGTGTTTATATCTTTGAACTGAATATCCGGTATGTACTTGGTGACCATCCCCTGGCTGCCGGTGTAACCCTCACTGGCGTGGTCAACGGTCAGGGTAAAGCCTTTGTTCTCTTTCCAGAGCGCGATGTCGTCTGAAAAGAGGATGTCTTCGGGTGAACGGAAGCCGACGATGACCGAAAACCCATCCACTTGGCCAAGGTTGCGCGAAAAGTGGTTGATCACCCCGCGTACAGGCGAGACCCCGGTCCCGCCCGCTACCACCACCAGCTGTTTGCCTTTGTAAAGGTCAAGGTCGAACCCGTTTCCGTATGGGCCGCGCATAAAGAAGCTTTTGCCCTCACTGCTTTCAAACAGCTCGCTGGTTACTTTGCCCACCCGGCGGATGGTCAGTTCCACCCAGCCATCGCCAATGCCGCTGATCGAGATCGGCGCTTCGCCGTACTTGGGGATAGACACCTCGAAAAACTGCCCGGGCTTAACTTCACCGGCATACTCCATCCGGAAAGTATACTCAATGTCGGTGTGCGGATTGACTTTCAAAATTTTAGACAGAAACGGCTTGTAAAGGTTATCCATTGCCGCCGACCTCCTTGCACGCTTTGGCTACTTTGCCTACACAGGCTGAGAATGATATGTACTCGGGGCAAACGTCGTCGCACCGGCCACAGCCCACGCACATATTCCGGCCATACCGGCCTTTGTGGTCTTTTAGCTTGTGCAGTGCTTTAAAGCGCATTCGCTCGCCCTTTGTTTTGCGGAAAGCGATCCCGCCCGCGATGTCGGTATAACCGTCAATCTGGCAGGAGGCCCAGACCCTCCGGCGTTCCCCGGCGTTCACGTTTTCGTCGTAGAAGATATCCTGCATGGTAAAACAGGCACAGGTCGGGCAGACAAAGTTGCATCGCCCGCAGATGATACACCGGGCGTCGTACTCGTCCCAGATCGGTGAGGTCGCGACCTCTTCGGGGATCTCATCCGGCACATTTACTTTCAGCGTGTTTTTGGCCGGAACCGGCGTAAAGTCAATTTGTTCGGCCTTTTCAGCTTTTACAAGGTCGGTCAGCTCGTCAAAGTTGCTGATGAGCACGTAGCCATCGCCGCGCGAGAGGATGTACCCGTCACAAGCGGGGACGCCGCTTGCTCCCATACTCTCGCAAAAACAGCTCTCGAAACCATCTTCACAGCCGATGACGATAAACTTTGTATTGCTGCGCAATTGTTCGTAGTAAAAGTCGAGCTTGCCATCCGCCCGGTAAACGTCGTCCAGCCGGCTAAGCCCGTGCAGTTCGCACCCGCGCAGGAAAACAACCGCTTGCGCAAAAGCCGGGCGCGGCTCGCGCATTTCGTCCTCGGTAAAATAAAACAGTGTCTGTGAGATCGGCAGGATCGCCTCTTTGAACGAGTACATCGACTTTTTGTCGAAGGCGATCTGGCTGCCTTTCTCAATTTTCGCGTAACCGACAATGTCTACATCCGAGCTTGTGCCCCAGCCCGCAAGCAGGCGGGGGGCGTACACCGCGCACTGCGCCGACAATCCCGCTATAATCGCGTCCAGGGCGCTTTCGCTGATCTTATAGGCCATCCACAACACATCCCCTTTGTTAACATCATAACACTCTTATTATAAACGCGGTAAAAACAAAAGTATGTGATCATCGTCACATACTTTTAAAATATTTCGACAACTCGTCTGTATTTAAAACAATTATCTCTCTTTTTTTGTACACGATCAAACCCTCATCCTGTAAAGTTTTAAGCGCGCGGCTGACCGTTTCCCGCCGGATCCCGATCAAATCGGCCAGCGAGGCGTTGGTCAATTCGATGTCGATGCGTGTACCGGTGCCGGCCGGTTTCCCGTAATCGCGGCAGAGCTTCCAAAGTTTGGCGGCCAGGCGCTTTTCGGCCTTGGTTGTGCTCATGGTGTTTTTCAGCTGGCGGTACATCCGCCGGGTCTTGTGGGTAATCTGGTCGATCACGACTTTGGTCAATTCAAAATCGCCGGCCATCAGGTCAAAGAAAGCCTTTGTATCCACAGCCAGTACTTTGCAGTTGTTAAAGGCAACGCAATCGGCCGAGGGCGCAAGGTTCTGCCCGCCCGGCTCGTTTAAAAGGGTTGGGGCATCCAGAATAAAGATGGTGCGCTGGCCGCCGGACGCTGAGTTTTTACAGATGGCCGCCTTGCCCTCAAGCAGGATAAACACCGAAGGCACATGGAATTTATCCCGAAAAATATACCCGCCTTTTTTGTAATACGCTGCCTCACCGGCTTCGCCCAGCCGCGCAAGCATACCGGGCGAAAAGGCAAGGTAACGATCCTGACGACTCACCCGGCATCCCCCCAATTGGAACTCATATTTCAAGTATACACACTACCCGGGCATTTTTCAATGTGACTTGACAAAAAGTGCGGCAGCGGCTATCATTTGGGACAAGGGCAATTGACAACTTCAATGAGTATACCGAAGCAGGCGAAATAACTGTCGACTGTCATCTGCAAAGGTGGTGCGCGGTGAGAAGCAAAATCGCACAGGCAGGCGGGCGGCTAAAGGATTATTTGTCCAGCGATGTGATCTCTTTCCCCCTGCTGAAAAGAATCCTGTTTCCGATCTTTTGGGAGCAGTTTTTTCTTGCGTTTCTCGCGCTCTTTTCCCTGTGGCTGCTCAGTTTTGACGGCGCGGGGTCGATGTCGGTGGTCAATATGATGACGGTGGTCGGCCGTGTGTTCACCAGCCTGTGTTTGGGGCTGGTCACAGGCGGGACGGTTCTGGTCGCCCAAAACGTCGGCGCGGGCAAGACGGCCGATGCCAGCCGGGCTATGATTCAAACAATCAGCACCGCCGTCTTACTAACCGCCGTGTTGGGTGGGATTTTGCTTTGGGTGCGCGGTCCGCTGATCGGCTACCTCCTGCCCGGTGTAGGGAGTGAAATCACTTCGCTGGCCACACTGTACTTTATCGGGTTCTGCCTGTCTTTTCCGTTTTTTGCTTTTTATCAGGCGTTTGCCGGGGCTATGCGCGGGTGGGGCTACAGCCGCCTTGCCTGGCAGGTCACCCTGTTTGTAAATATCACCGAGCTCGCGCTGATTTCCATCCTCTTACTCGGATATGGGCTGGGCGTGCTTGGGATCACGGCCGCGATGGCTTCGTCTCGGTTGTTGGGTGCGATCTTTGCCGCTATCATCCTCGCCCGCCACCGCGGGGAGTTTGCGGTCAAATGGCTTGTTTATCTGCGGCCCAACCGCTTTGTGCTCAAATGTATGTTGATCATCGCGCTGCCGCTGGCGCTTGAGCAATTCTTCTTTAACAGCGGAAGGGCGGTGGCACACCGGTTTGTCGCCATGCACGGGGTCGAGCATATGGCGGCCAACGGAGTGGTCAACGCCGTTTTTAACATCTTTAACCTGCCGCAGATCACCTTGCGCGAGGCGCTGGTCACCGTGGTCGGGATGTGTATCGGCTGTGGGCGGTATGACCTGGCCAAGCGGTATGTCTACCGGTTTATGCGCTTGATACGCGGGCTGCTATTGTATTTGATGCCGATTACTATACCGGTTGCGGTGCTTTTGGTTTACAGCTATCGCCTGTCCCCTCAGTCGGCCATGCTGGCTGCCTGGAGCCTTGCGCTTATTTATATTTCCGGGCCGCTCTTGCTGGCCGGGTCTTTGTCGATACCGGCGGCCTTGCGGGCGGGTGGGGACGCGACTTTTGTTTCGGTCTGTGTGCTCGGCTGTATGTGGGGGGTGCGGGTAACGCTCAGCTGGCTGTTTGCCGGCTTGTTGGGCTTGGGTGTGGTCGGGCTGAACATCGCCATGATCGGTGACTGGGCGGTGCGGAATCTCGCTTTTCGCGCCCGGCTGGGGGGCAAGGCGTGGTTTAGCCGCCGCCTGATCGCGGGGGATTCGATATGAGCGGCCGTCGGTTCCCGATCTTCATTTCACTGGAGGAAAAGCGGGTGCTGGTTGTGGGCGGCGGCCAGGTAGCCGCGCGGCGGGTGAATGTTTTGCTCAGTTTTGGCGCGGCCGTCACCGTTGTGTCGCCCAAACTTTGCCCACAGTTGGCACAAATGACCGATCAGATCGAGTGGCGGCAAGAGCATTACAGCGGAATCGCACAAGATTATATGCTGATCATCGCCGCAACAAACGACCGTCAAGTCAACCGCCAAATCGGCGTGGAGGCCAAAGCATTAGGTCTGCCGGTCAGCGTGGCCGACGCCAAAGAGGAATCGACTTTCTGGTTCCCGGCCATTGCGCGGGGGGCGGGGGTGGTCGCGGGAATTGTGTCTGAGGATGGCGATCATCGGCGGGCCAGACAGGCGGCCAAGTTGGTGCGCGAGGCGTTAAAGGGGGAAAATTGATGGCAAAGACCGTGCGAATCGGCACCCGGAAAAGCAAGCTGGCTGTCATTCAGGCCGAGCTGGTGGCATCCGCCATCCGGGCAGCTCATCCCGAAATCGAAATCGAGCTGGTTAAGATTACAACCACCGGGGATCAAATCCTGGATAAGACGCTGGATCAAATCGGCGGCAAGGGGCTGTTCGTCAAAGAGCTGGATCAGGCGCTGCTGCGCGGCGAGGTTGATATCTGTGTGCACAGTTACAAGGATATGCCGATGGAGGACAACCCCGAGCTGCCGGTTGTCGCGGTCAGCGAGCGGGAAGACGCGCGCGATGTGCTCGTTTTGCCAGCGGGGGTGGATCAGCTCGACCCCGCCAAGCCGGTCGGATGTTGCAGCAGCCGGCGGCAGGTTCAGCTGGCCGAACTCTATCCCGGCGCGCGGGTTCAGCCGGTGCGCGGCAATGTCCTCACCCGGCTGGAAAAACTGGATAGCGGTGCGTTTTCGGCGTTGATTCTGGCGGCGGCCGGGCTAAAACGACTGGGGCTCTGGCCGCGGGTAAGCCGGGCATTTGAAACAGGAGAGATGATCCCCGCCGTTTGTCAGGGGATTCTGGCCGTGCAGGGCCGGGTGGGCGAGGATTACAGCTACTTGTCCGGATACAACAGCCCTGAAAGCGTAGCCGTGGCAGCCGCCGAACGGGCGTTTGTCCGGGCGCTGGGGATCGGCTGTGGCGGGCCGGTCGGCGTTTTCGCGCAGATTGATGGTGAGGCGCTGACCCTGCGCGGGATGCGCGGGGAGGGGGGCGTCATACACAGGGCGCAAATCATTGGAGACCGGGCGCGGGCGCAGGAACTGGGCGAGCAATTGGCGCAAAAAATACAATTGGCAGGTGACTTATGAGCCGGATTGGAAAAGTGTTTTTGGTGGGTGCGGGCCCGGGCAGCGGCGGACTTTTGACATTGCGCGGCAAGCAGGTAATCGAACAGGCTGACCTCGTTTTGTACGACCGCTTGGTTGGCCGTGAAGTTTTGGAGATGATACCTGACAGCGCGGAAAAAATGCATGTCGGCAAGAGTTGCGGCAGACACCGGGTTTCTCAGGATGAAATCAATGAGATGTTGGTCAGGTGCGCGGGCGAGGGCAAACAGGTGGTCCGTCTCAAAGGCGGGGACCCTTATCTTTTTGGCCGGGGGGCCGAAGAATTGGATGCGGTTCTGGCGGCCGGTATCCCGTTCGAAGTAGTGCCGGGGGTGAGTTCGGCCATCGCTGTACCCGCTTTTGCGGGGATTCCGGTCAGCCACCGCGAATTTTCCTCCTCTGTGCACATTATTACCGCCCACCGAAAAAAAGGCGCTCCGCCTGAGATCGACTATCAAAGCTTGGTCAAATGTGGCGGTACACTGGTATTTCTGATGGGTATTCGCACTATGTCTGCGGTTACTGAGGGGCTGCTGTCCGGCGGGATGGACGGAAAAACACCGGCCGCCCTGATCGAGAACGGCACCCGACCAAACCAGCGGAGTGCGGTCTCAACACTGGCCGAGATTTCGACGGTTAGCCGGGAACGCGGTTTTTCGCCGCCCTCCATTTTGGCGGTTGGCGAGGTCTGCGGGCTGGCCGGGCGGATGAACTGGTTCGAGCGCTTGCCGCTGTGCGGGGTGGGGGTCATCGTCACCCGCCCGCGGGGGAGAGATGACCTTTCCCGCCAACTGCGCGAGTTGGGCGCGGATGTGATCGGCTTCCCCTGTGCCCAGACTGCGCCTTTGCCTGTTCCCGGTGAGGTCGCGGGACGGTTTGCCGGCCAAGATTGGATTGTCTTCACCAGCACGGCCGGCGTCGGGCGTTTTTTTGAGACGCTAAGGGAGCAGGCGATCGATCTGCGCAGTTTGGCGCAGGTAAAGTTCGCTGCCATCGGGTCCAAAACAGCGGGAGCGCTGGCCGGGTTCGGGATCATCGCCGACTACACCCCGGAAACCTACAGCGGGGAGGCGTTGGCCGAGGGATTGCCCCTGGCTGCCGGCCGGACACGGGTGATGCTTTTTCGCGCGCGCGAAGGCGCACCGTCGATTGTATCCACCCTGCGGGAGAGGGGATTCGAGGTTGAGGATATCCCGGCCTACCGGACAGCGTCCGGAACCCAGACAGCTTGTGAGATTCGCGGCTTGGTCAGCGGTGGGAATATTCGGTTTGTAACCTTTACCAGTCCGTCTACCGTACAAGGCTTTGTCGGCGCGCTGGATGGGGTGGTCCTTGACCGCGCCGGTTTGACCGCCGTCTGCATCGGAGAGGAAACCGCCGCCGCCGCGCGCAGGCACGGGCTGAAAATAGAGGTGAGTAAGGCGGCGACCTCCGAGGATATGGTCAAGCGAATCCTCCAGAGCGTGTCGGATGCTGGAACCGAAATATTTGGGTATGAAAACCAATCTGGTGTTGTATAATTTTGACAAAATATATATTTAGATAGCGAGAATTCGCTAATTACTAGCAATAGCTATAAATATACTGAATCGTATATTCAAAAAGTCAACATAGTATTGCCTTTCGCTTTAGAATAGCATATAGTTAAGTATAACAGACAGAAATGGATGGCCGGGCAGCGTGTGCGCGGCCATTAAAATCCGTATAGTGTTCACGCCATTCAGTGAATATTATACCACGAGCGCAGCCATGGTATAATTGGCCATCGCCGTAGGCGCGGCCATTAAAATCCGTATAATGTTCACGCCACTCAGTGAATATTATACCATGAGCGCAGCCATGGTATAATTGGCCATCTCCGTAGGCGCGGCTAACAAAATCCGTATAATGTTCACGCCACTCAGTGAATATTATACCATGAGCGCAGCCATGGGTATAATTGGCCATCGCCGTAGGCGCGGCCATTAAAATCCGTATAATGTTCACGCCATTCAGTGAATATTATACCATGAGTATAAATTTAATCTGAAAATCTGAGCGGAGGTAGTTGTATGCCGGAGAAATATATAGCGCTTTCAAAGGTGATTACGGCGGGCATGAAAGTCATTATAGATTTTATGTCCCACGTCAACTCAGAGAAAGAAATGTACACCCCTTTTCTCACTCTAAACACTGTGGTTGAAGAGATCATCGATGATGAGAGCTTGCTCATTCATATGCCCACCTACAAGGGCGACTATTACAAGATGGCCAAAAGTGATCTGATTTATTTGCGCTTTATGACAAAAACCGATCTTTATAGTGTACAGCTAAAATATGACCGGCGGGTGCTTCAGGGCAGCCTGCTGCTCGCCAAAGTGTATCTGGACGGGCCGATTAGATCTACTCAGGCCAGGGGGTTTTACCGTCTGCCGCACGCACTGAGCGTAACAGTCGGGTATCTGGATCAAGATGAAGAGGAGCAAAGTTATGAGGCCAGAACGGTCGATATAAGCGCCGGCGGCATGTTGCTGGCCAGCGCGGAGCGCCTGGAAAACGGGGCGAACATCACGCTCACTTTTGACATTGGGTCGCCGGTGACGCTAAACGGAACGGCCCTGCGGGTAACCACAAGCGATTCCCCGGCTTATCGGTTCAGGATCGCGGTGCGGTTCGAGGACCTTCACGAACAGATGCAGAGCAGAATCAGTATGTTCGTCATGCGAAAACAGATGGATCAACGCAAGCGAATCGGGGATATTTAATAGCAAGAACCTGTCTTTATAACTCAGCGCACCGCTGCACCAGCGCTTTTTCCGCCGACCTGCGTCAGTTTCCCTTGGAATACATACAGTATTCCTGCGAAAAACTTTCTTGCCCGGTGAAAAAATCGCTGTCGCGTCGGCACACTTCGTTTATGAAGACAGGTTCTAAAAGGGAATCGGCAATGACGGCCGATTCCCTTTTTTGCGTTTACCCGGCCGGCCAGTTTTTGGCCAGGGCCGTTATCTCGCCGCGCAGTTTGGCGTGCTCGCGGCCAAGTTTGTCATGCTCAGCTTTGAGCGTTGTCAGTTCGGCCAGCAGCTGTGATTGTGCCTGCGGGTCGGCCGGCGAAGTCACCGCCGACGTGCCGGGCGGCAAAAGCGAGACGTTCACAGCGTCCGCCCAGCCGAAAACAATGCCGGGCGTGATGCTTTCCAGATGATAGGGACGAGGGTTGTGCGGGGCGGTGGCGGTTACTCTGCATTCGGCAGCCGTGCGGATTTGCCCGGTTTTCGCGTCGCTCGAAAGAAAGACCGGCCCACCGGCAAAGTGTACCCGGTCGCCCCGCACGAATCCTTGTGCGGCAGTGGCCGGCGTGGATTTTGCGCCATTCAGGTTTGTGTAAAATTTTTGCACCTGCGCGCTGAACGCCTCCCAGCGGGGCAGCAGAAAGAGCGGGCAGTTCTTGGTCGCACCGGCCACAATCCGCTCGGGGTGGCCCATGAAGTAGTTGTGGGTGTAAAGGTCGGTCGGCGGCGCAAGGCTGAGTTCGGTCATCAGCCAGGCTGTGAGGATGGCCGCGCTCTCTTGGGTTTGGGAGTCGCTGCCGATTACCTCAATTGCGATGGTGTCCAAATTCCCGCCAATGGCCTGCCCCGCCCGCTTGGATGCCCGGCGGGTACTTCCGTCGGATGCGTGCCAGCCCTGTTCGGTCAGGGATAAAAGCTGCCAGATTGCCCGTTTCCAGACATAGAAGTGAACGACCACACCGGCCATGTTGGCGTTTGGCCAGGTAGCCCTGGCGTACTGCTCGGCCGGCGTTGTGCCGGCCGGGGCCGCGATCTCGCTGGTATTATGAATGGTAATCCCGCGGGCCTTTCCGCTGCCGCCCAGCGGGGCGGCGGGTTTCATCCGCCCACCCTGCGGGACATGCGCGGCGATCTGCCGCGGCGCGCGCGCATTGTCCGGTATAATTTTTTCGTTTATGGTCAACCTTAAGTCCCCCGGGCCAATCTCCCGGACCCGGTCGGGCGTTAAAAATGCCATTCGTCCTCATCCTCTTTCATGACGGATTGTCCGCACTTTAGATCGTTTACGCAGCATTCGACCGCAGCGCTCGCATCTTCACTGTCTATCCGGCCAAGGTGAGTGTCAATCAGCCGCAGGGCGTAAATTTTCTTCGCTTGCCCGCTCCCCGGTTGAGTGTGCAGCTGTTCGGCGGCTTTGACCGCGATTTTTGCCCAAGCGAGCAGGCGTTCCAGCCGCTGTGCGCTCATCCGGCTTTTGATCAGTGGGATGATCAATGCGGTAAAAACCACCCAGGCCAGCGCGGATAGTGCTTGTAAAACAGGTGTCAGATCAATCATAATGTCACCTCTAATAATAATAGTAAGAACCGACCGAGTTTGATACAACGCCGGCTACCACACTGCCCACCAAAATGGCGATCAGCAGGGCGATTACCTGTTTGACCAAACTCCTCCACCTGGCGGCGGGTTCGCGCTCGATCGCCTCAACTTTTTCGGTGAGGCTTTGCAGGCTTTTCTCAAAGCGCTTGGTCTCCCGGCAGGAAAGCTCGACCGCCCCGATCCGCTCGCCTTGCGATTTGATCGAGCGCTCCATCCGCCCGACGCTGGCGTCCACCCGCTCGGTCAACAGCTTGACTTGGGTCGCCAGCCCTTCGATGTTTGAGGCCAGTATGTGAATCCCTTTTGTGATCCCGTCATTTTGGTCGATCCGCCGGTGGGCAGACTTTGTGTTTTCCCATAAAGCGGAAATCTCACCCCTTTGCTCTAATAGTTGCGCGGATATTTGATCTTCGTTCATCCTTAACCCTCCTCCTTATTCATCGCGAAATGTCCCCTTACTAAAGGGGTGAAACAGGCCGGGATGCAACCTGAAAACGCTACAAAAACGAGGAGCGATTATCTCGCTCCTCGTTTTTGTATATCTTCATAAAATATGTTAATTAAAACGTAAAATACTAGTCAAAAAGACTCGGACAATTTGTGTATGGCCGTGTGCAAAAACAATGCGTGTCTGCAAACACAAGAGTGGGGGTTTTAGCTCCGGCGGCTCGCCGATTAAAGCCGCTCAGCCCAGTTTTGCTTGAGGTATTGCACAACTTCTTCGGCGGTGGAAAGCGCTAAAATCTCGGGCAGGCGCTCTTGCCAGTAAACATACCGCAAGTTTACGCACTGGTTCCGTGCGCTCGGCAGCAACGCCGGGTGCACGCTGAGCGCGCTCGCCCCGCACCCCACTAAAAAGGGGATCATCATCGGGTCGCAGGCGATCTCACCGGCTACCACCACCGGCCGGCCGGCACTTTGGGCCGCCTGTATGGTTTCGTGTATCAGCCGCAAGAAAGCGGGGTGAAAGACCAGGCCTCGCTCTTCCGGTTTTTTCGCGATCCTGTCTATGGCCAGTGTGTATCCGGCCAGCACGTCCGTCTCTATAACCAGAAAATCGGCCTCTTTGACCAGTGAGGACGCGTTGAGCGCTGAGATCGGTGTTTCGATTACCGCGCCAAGGCGCATCTGCGTATCAAAGCCAAGCTTGCGCTCAAGCAGCACGGCCTTGCAGTCGTCGAACAGTTTGCGCACTTGGCAAAGCCCTTGTCCACCGGTCAGTGCGATCTCCACCTTGCCGAAAGCCGAGGCTCTGAGCAGTGCGGAAAAAGCTGCCCGGAGCTGCTGTTCTTTGGGGGATGGGGATTTCCGCTCAGCCCAATCAGGGGAGATCTCCGGCCTTGCGGCCAACCCCTCGACCGTGATGATGGCCGAGCGGCCCTCCAGCGCGCGGGTGAGCGCTTTGTAGACCAGAAACTGTTGCTGTTCGACTTTACTGGTTGTTGTACCGGCCGCCTGTTCCAGATAGGGCACACATCCGCCGTCCATCCCATATTCAAGGGCTTGCGAGACATCACCCAGCGCGGTCAGCGCGGCCAGCAGCTTTACCGGCCTGCCGTCCCGGGTCTGGGTGTCGCGTTCGCGGTGGGTTTCCTGCCGCTTGCGCTCCACGCTTTGCAGCCGCTGCCGGTCCTGGTAACGGCCGACCTCCTCAATCGTTGGCCGGATAATGACCTCGCCAGCCCGGCCGTCCGCAATCAGCCCCTCACCGTCTTTGACCAGCTTACAGACATTTTTTACGCCGATTAGATGGGGGATTCGCGCCGCCTGGGTCAGGATAGCAAGATGTGAGTGCGGACTGCCCCCCTCGGTCAGGATGGCGGCGATTTTTTCGACAGGCATACAGACCAGCACACTCGCGTGCAGGTCGTCGGCCACAATCACGCTTCCCTCGGTGATATGGCTGTAATCGGCCGGTTTTTCCCCGGCCAGTATGCCGAGCAGGCGGTGTTTGATATCCCGAAAATCGGCTTCGCGCGCGCGCATAAGTCGGTCACTCATCTCAGAAAAGAGCGTGGTGTAGCCGTCCAGCACATGGGCGAGCGCGCCTCCGGCTGAGTGGCTCTGCCGCTTGATCTGCTCTTCGATCGCCTCCATAAAGTCGAGGTCGCGGACAATGGCGATCTGTGCGGCGATGATGGCCGACTCCGACTCGCCGAAAGATTGTCGGGCGAGCTTACATGCAGCCGACACCTGTTCGCAGAAGACCTCGACCGCCTCTTCCATCCGCCGCAGCTCAAGGCCGGGGTCGACTTTTTGCGGCGTGAGTACCCATTGCCGTGCTTTTGCGATTACGGCGCGGCCAATTCCAATGCCGGGGGATGCTGTCACTGCCTTTATCATAGTTTTTCCTCCGGGCCTTATCGATCTTTTTTCCATACCTAATGTTACCCATTCATCTGCCGCTATCCGGAGATCTTTCAGTTATGTATTTACTGTATGCTTATTCCGTGTTAATATAGGAATGTTGTGTCAATCATTGTTTAAGGGTGACTTTATGGTAACAGAACTTTTAGGGATTGGATTATCTTTCGCGCTGGTGTTCGCGATCCTGGGGCTGGCCGGGTTTTTGAAAAATCGCGGGGTGGGCGGCGAAGTTTGCCGCAAGATGGTGCACATCCTGCTCGGCAACTGGATTATCCTGGCCGTTCTCTTTTTTAGAAGCCTGCATCTTGTTTTGATCGTACCCGGATGTTTTGTGGCGCTTAACTACCTGTCTTACCGGAAAGGCACATTCGGCGGAATCGAGCGGGAAGAGGGGAACACGCCGGGTGCGGTCTGGTATGCGGTTTCGCTGTTTTTGCTCTGTCTGGCCGGCTGGTCGCTTGACCAGCCCCTGATTGCCGCGGCCGGCATTCTGGCTATGGGCTACGGGGACGGCCTTGCAGCCCTGATCGGCATTCGCTGGGGCAGGCGGCCATTCCCGACCCCATACAGCGGCAAAACGCTGGAGGGCTCGTTTGCTGTCCTTATCTTTGCCGGCGCGAGCGTGGGGATCGTTTTCGCTGTCTTTGCGCCACATTTGGCAATAGTCGCCGCTATTTCGGGCGGCGCTGTGGCCATGGCCGCCGAGCTGTATTCATCCGGTGGGCTTGACAACCTGACTTTGCCGCTGTCGGTTGGCGGGGTCGCGGCCTTGCTTGTGTTCTTTCCTGAACAGGCGGGGCTGGCGCTTGCCCTGGCCGCTACTCTGCTCATTTTGATTCCGGCTTTTCACGCGGGCTCACTGGCGCTTTCCGGGTTGCACAGCGCTACCCTGGTGGGCGTATCCCTCTACGCATTGGGCGGATGGGTCAGCTTTTTGGCGCTCGGTGCGTTCTTCTTTTTGGGCAGCCTCGCCAGCCGGATTGGCAAATCGCGCAAAATATCGGCTTACGCGTTGCACAAGCGGGTTGGCTCGCGCGGCGCGGTTCAGGTTTTTGCCAACGCCGGTCCGGCTATCTGCCTGGCGGCAATCTACGCTTTTAGCGGGCGGGATGCTTTTCTGCTGGGTGTGATCGCCAGTTTCAGCGCGGCGGCGGCGGACACATTCGCCTCAGAGATCGGGATGCTGTCAAAGTCAGATCCGGTGTCCATCTTTGGTTTTCGAAAGCTGGCGCGTGGTCTGTCCGGCGGGGTGACATTTTTGGGACTGCTGGCTGGGACGGTCGGTGCCGGCGCGGTTGCGCTGTTGGCGCTGCCCGCCTTTGGGTGGCGCGGCTTTCTGATCGCGGCGGTGTTCGGGTTGGCGGGCTGCCTGTTGGATAGCCTGCTGGGCGCGGCCTTGCAGGCCAAGTACGCCCTGCCCGGCGGCGGGCTTACCGAGCGCCCGGCCCAAGACGGCCAATCCCTGCCTTTGCTCAAAGGGGTTGGCTGGGTGAACAACGACCTTGTAAACTTCGTTTGCCCGCTGATCAGCGGGGTCTTGGCATCGCTGATCGCGGGAGGCCTCCTTTAAAGTCCCAGGATGTAATTTGTGAAGGGTGTAAATAACGCATTCTGAACACATCGCGACAGTAGCATTAAATTATGTTAAAATAATTTTCCTGACTGAACATTCAAAACAAAACGCACTTATGTACCACAACAAGTATGGTACATGCGAAAATTTATATTAGTGAGGCGGTTGGTGGGATGAGATGGAGCAAGTTACAGCGTGAAATATATAAATTAGTTGACGAAAAAATTAATTTCCAAATCCATTGCACCCGCTACCCAATGGATAGTGAACGTGGAAGCACCGACTTGCCACGATATTGGATTACACTTGATAAAGAAATCATATTTGATTACCCTAAGCAATTTGCAGTGTGGGGCGGAACAATAAATTGTTCCGGGTTTCATGTCGGCTACCCCCATAACACCGATATATCTGACATTTCTAATTTAATTCGAGAATATATTGACACACCTAAAGAAGAATTATTAAGCAAAATATTTAATAATGACCATTGGGGGCTTATAAATATTTTTCGTGCAGCGGATAGGCGTATCGGACAGAGACGCCTTGAACGATTAAAGAAAAAAACTCATAATATCGCTGCCCATAAAATAATAAAAGCACGACTCAATTTGGCGTGAGTATCATTGTGTCTAATAAGCATTATCTACGTTATTTCCGCCCTTCACAGCACACATCATATCCCGCCCGATATTAAAAATCGGGCGGGAATTTTTTGTATTATGCACTTAGCGCGGATGCGCGCTCTCTCCACCGTACCCAAAGCGGTCCGGCGATAAAGATGGTCGAGTAGACCCCTGAAAGCAAGCCGACCATCAGCGGGAAGGCAAAGGTGAGGATGGTATCCACATTAAAGATAAAGGCAACAATGGCCACGACAGCCAGTGCGGCGACAGTCGAAATGGTTGTGTTCACGGTCCGGCGAAGGCTCTGGTTGATGGATCGGTCAACCAGGTCGGAAAGGGAAAGCTTGTCGCCAAACAGTTTTTTGTTCTCGCGGATCCGGTCGTAAACAATGATGGTGTCGTTGATTGAATAGCCCAAAATGGCCAGCACCACCGCGATAAAGTTCCCCGAAATCGGAATCCCAAACAGCACATGAACCCCAAAAACCACCAAAACATCGTGTACAAGGCCGATCACGCTCATCACGCCGGCCGAAAGTCCGCCGATTTGCTTAAAGCGAAAGGCGATGTAAATAATCATCAACAGGGACGCGAACCCAAGCGCGACCAGACACTTGGCCAAAAACTCGCCGCCCATGGTTGCGCTGACGTTGGTGATTGATTCGGTCTGAATGGCGTTTTCCGGGAAAGCGGCGATCAAACCGCTGTCCAGCCTGACCATCTCATCATTGGTCAAGCTCATCGCGCCCGGCAGGCTGATGACCAGTGTTTCGATCCCGGAGGCAAGATCGGTACTCTGCTGAACAGACACATTCACCCCGGTAAGTTCACCGGCCATCCGCGCGAACTCGGCGGCCTCAATCTCGCCCTGATACGAATATGTGATGATCGCGCCGCCGCTGAACTGAATGTCCAGATCAACGCCAATCACGGCAGTCGCGGCCAAAATTACAATGGCCAATACAGCCGAGATGATAAAAAACTTCTTGCAGTTCGCCATAAACTGAAAATTTGGTATCTTCATTATCTTGCACCTCCAAACAGCCAAGGATTGCGCATCGGGCCAATCCGGCAAAGTGAGCGCTGCATCAGCCGGCAGGCAAACACGCCCATCACAAAGTTCGCGATAACGCCGACCAAAAGGGTGTAGCCAAACGAATAGATCGCGCCCGCGGTCGTCGGCCCAAACATAAAGAAGACGGGGCGCAGCATACTGGCGAACAAGCTGCCTGAAGGCCCAAACGCACCCATCAGGATAACGGCCACGATGATAACGGTGATGTTGCCGTCAAAAATGGCGGTGAACGCCCGCCTGTAACCGGAGGCAACCGCGCCGTCCAAGGTTTTGCCCTGGTAAAGTTCTTCCCTAATCCGCTCGGCGGTGATGATGTTCGCGTCCACACCCATCGCGATTGAGAGGATGATGCCCGCGATACCCGGCAGGGTGAGCACGAATGACGGCACAAACGGGAAGAACCCGGTAACCGCCGCGATCATCAGGCCAAGCTGGCCAACAAGGCCGATGACAGCCACAAACCCGGACGCCCGGTACTGAAAGACCATGTAAAGCGAGATCAGCGCAAACGCGATCACACCGGCCAAAACCATGGCCTGCAGCGCGCCCATCCCAAGGGTGGGCGAAATGGTGTTGTAGTTGTCGGTCTCAAGGCTGAAAGGCAAAGCGCCGCCGGTGATCTGATCGGCCAGCCGCCCGGCCTCTTCGGCGGTAAAGTCGCCGGAAATAGTGGCCCGTCCGTCGGTGAGATGGCTTCTCACAACCGGGGCTGAGAGCATGTCGTCGTCCATCCAGATTGAAATCTGCTGGCCGATCATCCGGCCGGTTGCCTCGGAGAAAGCCTGTCTGCCGCTTTCGTGCAATACCAGGTCAACAACGAACTCGGTCACACCGAACTCGTTTTGTATCATATCCGCGCGGGCGGAGGCCACGTCGCTGCCGGTAAGTACAATGTTTTCAGCGGTATGGCCGGCCGGCCGAAGATACTCGTCCACTTCCACCCCTTCCCGGAAAGTGAGCATGGCGGTCGCGCCCAACTCTTCAATCGCGCGGATCGGGTTGAAGTCAACTTCATCCGCCCGCCAGGGGAAGCGCAGGATGATGCGGTTGCGGTCATGGTCGGGATATAATTCGTAGTCGGTGATGTTTTGAACCAGCAGCCGCTGGCGGATTACGGCCTCGGCGGCGACCATCTCAGCGCTGGTGGCCTGATAATCGCCGGACGGGAAAAAGGTGACGTCAACCCCGCCGCGGATATCGATTCCCCAGCGGACGTCCTGCACGCCTTTTATATGTGTGGTCGTGATGTCGCCGTACTGCGTGTAAATGCCGGTAAAGCTAAGGGCAGTCAGGGCGAAGATCAGCAGCGCCACAATAAAGAAAACCGGCTTGCCCACTTTTTTCACTTGCAATCCTCCAATGTTCAGAAGCCGGACATCGGCATTCTAAAAGTTTTTAACATACGCGCCGCGCGGGCTTGTCCGGCCCCGCACAGCACAACGATCAGTATATTTGATATGGATAAAAAAGTCAAGCACGCCAGCCGGCCGCCACTGCCGATGCTGCGCATCACTGCTTGCGTTTTCGTTGCCGGCGGTCTTATCTGCCGCCGGGCTAGCCGCCCCAAATATCGTCAGGATCAAAGTATGTGGGGAAATCAGGCAGCGGAAAGTCCGCGAACCGCCAGCCCTCGCCTGTCAAGGTCAGGATAAAGTCGTGGCGGCTATGTTCAGTTCCGGCCAATGTCTGAACGTCGAAATCTTCCGGATAGTATACGATCACCCGGAAAGTAATCTCGTTTTCACTGACTCGGACAATCCGCCCGGCTTGCTCCTCGCTGAAGACCCCGGCCCACACTTCGGCCACCGGCCGCGCGAACAGCTCACCGTTAATATCGCGGTAACGCCCCGCGCCCTGTGCCAGGATATGTCCGACCATCTCGTCGGTGAAGATGCTTTCTAAATGTATATGCAGGTCAGCCATGTTTCTGATCCCGCCAAAAGTCACCCGATGATAAAAATACCCATCGTAAACAATCGGCGGCCACTCAATGGGCATAGTGTGCGTAAAAAACCACTCATACGCCTGCGCCGCCCGCTCGTAAAGGGCACGCACCTCATCGTCGGTCGGCGGGCCGTGCTCCTGCGGCTGCGCGGCGCCCCCGCCCCCACAGCCGGACACCACTCCGGCCAGCAAGGCAAGCCAGATCATCCAAGCCTTAATATGAATTTTCATGCACTCACCGTTAGAGTCGTTTGCGGCGCCTAAGCGTGATTTTTCCGCGACTTATTTCCGACATCTGACGCTTACTGGCCGACCACTTGTTTCTCGCCTTGATTCTGCGCCACTCGTGCAGGCGTGGGGCAAAGGATTTAACGACTGAATCTCCGCTGTCGATGCCACCCTTTTTATAGAAAGTACCGGCCAGGATGGCTTTGGCTTCGTCGGTGTTGGGGTAAAGGGTGAGGTAGCTGGGGCTTTGCCTGATCCGCGAGTGAATGACCAGCAGCGTAATTACCGAAGCAGCCACACACAGGATGGCGATCAGCTGCGATATCCGCACCCCGCCCATCATCAGCGAGTCGGTGCGCAGCGGTTCGATCCATGCCCGGCCCAAACCGTACCAGCCCAGATAAATCAGCAAAATCTCGCCGTCAAATTTTCTGTGCTTAATGTAAAGGGTGATGAGCACAAAGCCGATGATATTCCAAATCGATTCGTAAAGGAAAGTCGGGTGAACCGGAATAAACGGGTCGATCACCATACCCAGTTCAGTCAGGCGGGCTTCGTTTGCAATTAAAAAGTCGGTGATGACCGGGCTTCTCATTCCCCAGGGGGCGGTGGTGTTCCTGCCAAACGCCTCAATGTTCACAAAATTTCCCCAGCGCCCGATGGCCTGTGCGAGCAAAAGCCCGCTGGCAATCAGGTCAATGGCAGGCAGAAACTTCACACGGCGCAGCCGGCAGATCAGCCAGCAGGAAAGAATCCCCGCGATCACCCCGCCGTAGATGGCAAGCCCGCCCTGGCGCAGGTTGACAATGCTCATAAAGTCGCCCGCATACAGTTCCCACCGGAACGCGACGTAATAGAGCCGCGCGCCGATTACCCCGCCAATAGCGGTGACAATGAAGACGTCCATCATGCGGTCGGGGTCAAGCCCGAACAATTTCGCCCGCTTGACGGTGACCAGTGCGGCGCCGGCAAAAGCCAGCCCAATGATAATCCCGTACCAGTAAATCGGCTGGCCGGCGACCGTAAAAGCCACCCGGTTGAGCTCAAAGCTAAGCCCAAGCCCAGGGAAGAAGAGTGTGATGGTCATGAATAAACCTCCGGATTTCAATTGACAGTTGACAATGGACAATTGACAGTTATGGAATCCGCTGTGCGGGCATCATCTTGCATTCAAATCATCGCGAAGCGATACCAACATTGTCAATTGTCAATTGTTTATTGTCCATTGCTTTTTACAATCGACAGTGCGCAGCGTTTTGGGTCAAAGCTGAGCGGCAGGCGGACAGTCAGCTGATCTAAAGTCAGGGCGGCCAGCATTTCAAGCGGCTGGTAGGCGTCGCAGTCGGCGAAGTGGGCGGTCACAAGCAGACCCCCCAGCGCGTCCGGGCGGCCGTACATCCCGATATAGCGGCCATAAGTGGCTTTTTTGACACGGTCGAAAGTCTCGGGCGGAATCCCCTCGGCCTCCAGCCGGGCGACTTCGGCCAAGATGGCATCCCGGACTTTTTCCGGGTCGCGGGATTCACCCCCAAAGAAAACGAGCGAGTAATCCCGGCTGGCCATTGCCTCCCCCTCAAAGGATTGGTTGATCAGCCCGTCGTCGAACAGCTTTCGGTAAAGCGGGCTGGATTCCCCCGCGATCACATCAAGCAGGATTTCGTCCGCGATCTTGCCCCAAAGGTTTGCCCGCTCGTCCCCGCCGGCCACACCTTTAAAGCCCAGATTGAACAAAGGCTGCGCGACCGGCAGGTTCTGGACAACCAGCGGTTCCCGGACTTCCCAGGGCTCGTCGGGGGTATCGCGGGTAATTTCGACCGGGTCAGCCGCCGGTTTCAGGTGCTTGTCGGCCGCCGCCAAAACCACGGCGGGGTCAAAGTTGCCGGCCACAGCCAGCGTCATGTTGCCAAGGTTGTAAAAAGTGCTGTAACACCGGTAGAGCAAGTCGGCGTCGATCTGCGCGATCGACTCAACCGTTCCGGCGATGTCCAATCGAACAGGGTTGTTGTGGTAAAGGGACTCTAGCAGGTTAAAATAAACCCGCCAATCGGGGTTGTCCTGGTACATCTTGATCTCCTGGCCGATGATCCCCTGCTCTTTGTTCACTGTTTCGGGAGTGAAGTAGGGCCGGGTGACAAAATCGAGCAGGATATCCAGCGACTGCGCAAAATTGTCGGTGCACGAAAACAGATAAGCCGTCTTTTCAAAAGAGGTATAGGCGTTGGCCGAAGCGCCGGTTGCCGCATAGCGGGCGAACGCGTCCCCCTCTTCGTTTTCGAACAGCTTGTGCTCAAGAAAGTGGGCGATCCCGGCCGGAACGCTGACAAAATCCCGGTCAGCCCCGGTCTTAAAGGTTTCATCCACAGAGCCGTAGTTGGTGGCCAGAATGGCATAAGCGCTGACAAAGTCCTTCATCGGGTAAAGCAGGATGGTCAGCCCGGAAGGGTGTACAACTTTTTGATACTCTTCGTTGACGCGCGGGGAGATTACCCTTGCTATATTATCCATTCGTCTCATCTTCCCCTTTCAGGAAGTAAGCGGTATCCAGCGTGATTTTTTTGGCGGCGGCGATCACTTCTTCCCGGGTGACCTTCTGCAGGTTTTCGATGTCCTGCGTGGGTGACATACTCTGCCCGCGCAGGATTTGTGCCATATACCATCCCTCAAGCGAGACAGTCGAGTCGGTGGTGGACAAGATCGAGTTGGTCATGAGCAGTTTTGTGTTGGCCAGTTCCTCATCGGTAAAATCGCCGTCGGCGACCGCTTTGAGTTGTGCGAGAATCTCGCTCTGGGCAAGGTCCTTGTTTTTCGCTTCGACCCCGCTGTCCACCATCAGCAGGCGGGTGGTCAAGTCAAAGCGGGAGGCACAGTAATAGCAGAGGCTGAGCCGCTCGCGAACGTTGGCAAACAGCTTGGAGAACGGTGTGCCGCCGTAGAGATTGGAAAAGAGGCGGGCGGCCGTCAGCTCGGCGGGGGTATTCAGCTCACCACACCGCATACCCATCACCAGCTTGCTCTGGTTGAGGTCCATGGTCTCGGTCTTTTCGCGGACAGACTCAGCCACAGGGCGCAGTTTGATCAGCGGATAGCCAACCGGCTGACGGTCTTTTAACGCGGAGAACGCGGCGGCAAAGATCTTCTTAGCCACCTCGGCATCCCCCGAACCGGTGAAGACAATCTCGACCGGCGCGGTCTTTAACATATTGCGATAAGCGGCCATAGCCGACTGGCGGGTGATGGCTGCGGCTGTTTCGGGATAGCCGAATGTTTTGACGGCGACCGGCTCGCCCTCGCACATAAAGGCGGCGCACTGCTGAATCGCGTAACTGCGCTTGTCGTTGATCTCGGCTTCAATGGTATCCTGAATATATTGACGCTGCAAGTCCACATCCTTTTCGGTGAACAGGCCGTCCTGGGCCAGTTTTGGCTCAAGTGCGATCCCGGCCAGCAGGACAGCGGCGGCTTCCGTCAGATTTTCGTTGTCCAGCGCGAAGCGGCCGTCCAAAAACCGGATGCTCACCTCCATCACCTGATACCCGCCGAATTTGGAGACCCCGGCCTCAAGGGATGCGCCGTACAGTTCATCCAAACGCGCGTTGAGGGAGGTAAAGTCGGGCAGGGATTTACAGCCCATCCGCAAAATGTGCGGCACGACCGCGTTGTCCGAAGCGGTCGCTTTGTCCAGGGGGAGGATGAAGTTGACAGTCAAGCGGTTGTGTTTGAATTTAGGACCTACAATGGCGCTAAAGTATACGCCTGCACCAACCGGTGTCCTTGTAAAGTTTTGACTCAATGCGCTCACTCCTTAATGAACTTTTAGTATACCACATATCGAAAGATTTTACCAGATGGCAGGTGCAAATTGCTGAGATTTGCTGCCTGTTCTGTTGACTATTTATTCCATAAATGGTAAAATAACAATATATTATTTTACATATTTTACTACTAAAAAGGAATGGTAAATTATGAGTATTTCACTAAAAATCAAATTGTGTTTTGCCAGCCTGATTGTTTTATTGTTAATTGCCTGTGCAATGGGAATTGTCAGCTATAATGCTGTGCGAAACCAAATGGCCGGAGGTGAAGTGACAGTTAACACCGGGCATATGATGATTGCGTTCGCAGTAATTGCCGCTGTGGCGCTCGCTGTTGCGGTCTCAATGAATTTGTATTTTTCAAAGCTTTTGTTTGGGTCAATGAAGCTGTGGAACCGGATTATCAGATCTATGGTGTCCACCGGCACGCTTACCATTGAGGACGCCGACTCAAACGCGCTAAAAAAGCTGAGCAAGCGCAGGGATGAGGTAGGTTTGGTCTCGTTGGCCATTGACGAATTTATATTCATGTGGGTGCGAAAGACCGGTGCGCTGACCGAGGTTGCAAAAGGCAACCTTGACTGTAACTTCATTCACCGCTCGAAAAACGACACTTTTAGCATCGCGCTGCAAGCGGTGGTCAACAACCTGGATTCTATGATCCGTGAGATCACCGGCATCTCACACGAAATCAACGAAGACTCGAAAAGATTCGACGTAGACGTCAGCACCATGACCCAAGGCTCCATCGAACAGACCTCCACCATCCAGCAGCTTTCGCGCTCGGTTGCTGAAATTGCGGACAAGACCGGCGCCAACGCGGAGATGGCGGCGCAGGCTTCCAGCCTGGCGGTCACCATCAAAGGCAATGCGGAAAAAGGCAGCCGCCAGATGGATGAGATGGTTGCCGCGGTCAACGAGATCAGTGAGTCCAGCCGGAGCATCGGCAAAGTCATCAAGGTCATCGACGACATCGCTTTCCAGACAAACATTCTTGCGCTCAATGCTGCGGTCGAAGCCGCCCGCGCCGGTCAGCACGGCAAAGGGTTTGCCGTGGTTGCCGATGAAGTGCGCACACTGGCCGCCAAGAGTTCAGAAGCCGCCAAAGACACCGGCCTGCTCATCTCGAACTCGATTGAGCGGGCAGAGCGGGGCGCGAAGATCGCGATGGAGACCGCCGAAAGCCTGGCCGGCATCGTATCGGGAATCAATGAGAGCAGTGAGATTGTCAGCGAGATAGCCGAGTCCTCTAAATCGCAGTCAAGCGGTGTGGCAAAAATCAACAACAGCATCGACCAGATTGCGAATATCGTGCAGCAAAACAGCGAGGCCGCTCAAGAGATTGCCACATCCAGCCACAGGCTGAGCGCACAGTTCGACCAACTGGACGGCATGTTCGAAAAATTCACCCTGCGCGAGGACAAAGAACCAAACTACAGCGCTCCGCCCCCGCCCCCGTCCGACTTTAAAATGTCGCTCGCAACCATCTTCAATAAAAAATAATAAGAATTTGTTCCCGAAAAAGAACCAGCCAGCCATGCCGGCCAGCTGGTTTTTTTGCGGCCTAAATATAGACGACGCGAACCGTATACTCCCCGCCATCCAGCGGGATATTTTCCACAGGTGAGCCGTTTGCTGTCAGGGATGGCGCTTCTCCGCGCGCAAAGGTGACGCTGAGCTTTGTCCCGCGTATCTCGGCGGTCATTTTCGCTTCATTCCAGTCAGAGGGGAAGCTGGGCGAAAAGCTTAGGCGTTCCGCCCGGATACGCATCCCGACCAGATCTTCCCACACCGCCCGGTAATACCAGGAAGCCGCGCCGGTGTAGATCGGCCAGCCACCGCGCCCGGGGGCGGCGGGGTTTGCGTAAATATCGGCCGGGATATAGTACGGCTCAATCTTGTACGCATCGAACAATTCTTTGTGTGCTGCCCGGTTGACCGGGTTTAACATCTGCAGGATTTTCCAGCCCTCATCGCGTTTGCCCATTCTCAGCAGCGCAATGGCAAACCAGACGGCGGCGTGGGTGTACTGTCCGCCGTTTTCACGAATCCCCGGCGGGTAAGCCTTGAGGTAACCCGGTTCCTGATGGCTGTCCTGAAAAGGCTCACGAAAGAGCTTGACAATCCGCAGCCGCTCGTCGACCAGCTGACGATATGCGCTTTCCATCCCGCGGGTCACCCGGTCCTTGTCCGGCATATCGGCCAGCACCGCAAAGCTCTGGGGCAAAAGGTCGATTGAGCATTCGCGCGAACCGCTCGCGCCCATCGCCTCGCCGTCGTCGAAAAACGCGCGGATATACCACTCGCCATCCCAGCAGAGGTCATCCACCGCTTTTCGCAAAGCGCCAGCGCGCTCACGGCAGGTTTTGGCCGCGTCTGTGCGGCCGCGCATCTCACAGACCGGGGCAAACGCATCCAGTACCATGGCCAAAAAGATGGCCAGCCAGACACTTCGGCCCTTGCCCTTTGCGCCCACCCGGCTGAGTCCGTCGTTCCAATCCCCACAGCCGATCAGGGGGAGCCCGCCCTCGCCCAGGTTGTGCCCCCGCTCAAGCGCCCGCAGGCAGTGGCCAAAAATGTCCTCGCGCAGATCACTTTTCTCCGGCGAGATATACCGTTCAAGGTGACCGTCTGACAGTTCCTCAGCTTTGAGGTAGGGGATAGAAAGATCGAGAATCGAGTGATCTCCTGTAGCGGTCAGATACTCGGCCACCGCCAGCGGCAGCCAGAGCAGGTCGTCCGAAAAGCGGGTGCGCACCCCTTTTAACCCGCCCGCCGATTTGGGCAGCGGGTGCCACCAATGGAGGACATCCCCCGCCTCGAATTGAACGGCGGCACAGCGCAGTATCTGGCGGTGCAAGATTTCAGGGCGGATCAGCCGATAGGCCATCGCGTCCTGAAGCTGATCCCGAAAGCCGTAAGCGCCGCCGCATTGATAGAACGCTGTCCGGCCCCAAATCCGGGAGGCCAGAATCTGCTGCGAGCAGGTGTGGTTGATGAACTGATCCAGATGCTTGTCCGGCGTGCTCAGCTGCAAGATGTTGACGGCCGGCGGCCGGTCGTCGACTTCCTGTGTCAGCATGGCCAGAGCGCTCGCTTCGGTCGCGCCCCAGGCAAGCACAAAGCGGGCGGTTAGCTCGCCCTTGGCGGGGAGCGGCAAGGACAGGACAGCGACCGCACACGGGTCGGAGGACGGCTCCAGCCCGCACTCTTTCCACTCTCCGGCCAGAAAAGAAACGCGGCAGGTCATGAAAGTCAGCGCATCCTCCAGTCCGGGCGCCGAGATGGCCGCGATCGATCGTGGCAGTGTGCTGAATGGGTTGCCCAGCACCAGTGCGCTGTCTGTCAGCTTTGCCGAAACTTGTCCGGCGTTGTCTCGATTTACACCCAATACCGGTTCTATATAATATGCTATCTTAACATTGCGGGAATTATCGGTTCGGTTTGTCAATGTGACATCCAGGTATTTTGCGCACCCGCGCCCGGATATGCTGACTTTCAGATGGCTGGATACTCCGCCGTTTTTCCCCTGATAACAGGCGTCATTTGCAGAGAACGAAGCCCGCGCGCCCAAAGTCAAGTTGTAAAACCGCCCGCCATCGCTGAGAATCAGCGCTTCACCCGTGTTGTCGGTACAGATGTCGTTGTACCACGGGGTCAGTTTGTTCTCACGCGCGTTGACTGCCCAGGTATAACCGAGCGCGCTGTCCGAGACCATTGTACCAAAGCTGGGATTGGCCAGCAGGTGACACCAGGGCAAAGGAGAGGCTTTATCGCAGTAGAATCGCCCATCTTTGAACACTCCGCCGTTCACTGCAAGTTCGGGATCGCCCGGCAGCGGTTCGGAGGCGAGCGGTAAGAATTCCGCCGGCCGGTAAGGCCGTAAATCACCGCCGCTGATGGCCGGCTTGCCCTTTTCGAAGATATGCCGGGCAACCGCTCGCAGCAGCGTGATCGTCTCGGCCGGCGTCTGTTCACGGTGCAAAAGGAATACCCCGCCCCGCTCACTCAGGATGCTGGGCACGCTGCAAGTTTTGATTCGCGCGATCAATTCATCCCGCAGCTCCCCTTGATCATATAGGATAACCAAGTCAAACTCGACTTTACAGCCGCGCAAAAAGGCGTGAATGCGAAGATAGCTTTCAATTGCTATCAATTGACTGTTCAGCGCATCCTGATCGCTTTGGCTGTCGACTTCAATCAGCGCGATGGGTAAATCCCCCGAAATGCCGATCGGCCAGAGCCCCCGCTGGCCCAGGCGGTTGGTCGCTTTGGCGGCTGGGTCAACCACATGACTCTGTCCAAACAGCAGCTGGCCCAGGATGTTGCTGCCCAGCCGGCCTTCCAGTGTATTCCCAAGAAGGGGGGACTTGGCCGCGTTCTTAGCGTCCAGCACGCCCAGCTTTCTCATGGCCACCAATCCGCTGATCCCCTCTTCCTGCGTGCGAGAGGCGCAGAGGACGAGGGTGGCCGACGTCTGTCCGCCGGCGGGGACCGACAGATCAAGCGAAATGGCACAGCATGCGTCCGGAACGCCGGTGCCGCCGCTAAATTGCTTTTTGTAAAAGTTTTTAAGCTCACTTACCCCGCCGGGCGCAGGCATCAGCAGCTCGCGCCGGGTTTCGTAAGAGAACTCTGAATCATCCAAAAAGCCGACAGTTAAACAGAAATCTTTTTCATTGTCCCGATCGCGGCGAGAGAAGATCAGCGCGCGCGTGTCCTCGCAGTAACGCACCGACACGAACAGCTTGGAGAATGCCGGGTGGGCGGCAAAATCCTGATAAGAGCTGAGAACCGGTTCAAAGTAAACCAACAGCTGGGCCGGCCGCCGCTGGTTGGATGGGTTTTTGACCACGATCTGCCGCTGTTCGCAGGAAAGCGTCGGGTGCATGGCGCACCGCATCCCGATCTCGATCCCTTTTTTCTTAGCGTAGTAAGTGATCGCGTGCTCCTGATATTCGACCGTGTGATCAGCCTTTTCGTCAAAGAAAGGTGCTTGGGTAGCCGAGAGGGTTGTGTCCGACATCCTGACAAGGGTAAAGATCCCCTGTGCCCGGCGAAGCAAATCGGTCGAGCGCCGGGTGACGTCCACGTCCCCAAAGCCCATATAACCCGCCCCGGTGTCGGTCAAAACATGGGTCAACTCGCCGTTGGTCAACAAACTTGCGCGTGGCGATTGCGGGAAGATAGCTTGTCTTTCCTCCTGTATTGTCGGGCGCTCATGCCGCTCGCCCCGGGACTCCGCGTTGTGCAGCTCGTCGTAAATAACTGTGTTCTTAGCGATTTTCTCCTGCAAAAACTCACCCGCCGATCGCATATAATGGTTGCGCATAAAGCGCTTTTGCATCTTGCCGTCTTCCAGTGCGTTGAGGGAGGAGACCATGCTCATCCCGATGTGGTGGGCCATATAGTTTCGGACAACAGCCAGCCCCTCTTTGCCCACCCGCTCTTCGGTAAAGTCGACCGCCTCAAAAAACCCGTACCGGCCGTAAACCCCAAGCTTGTGCAGCCGGCCCAAGTTCCCCATCGCCGAGTTCGGGTTTTGCGAGATGGTCAAAAAAGTCGAGTAAGGCGAGATGACCAGTTCCTTGTCCAGATACCGCTTGACCCCGATCTTCTGTACCCCGTGTGCCTTGTACTGGTAGTTGAGGTTGTTGTCGAAAGCGTAAAACGCGCTCTCACTGATCCCCCAGGGCACGCCGCGCTCTCTAACCCGCCGTTTTTGGCAGTACAAACAGTAAATCAGCGCTTCGCTGAGCAGTGACCCTTCATATACAGGGAGTAGAAGATGCGGCATATAATACTCAAAGGTGGTGCCTGTCCAACTGACCGCCCCGGCGTAATAACCGGCCCGAGACATGGTGCGGATAAGTGAGCCCCAGTGCTTTTTGCCCACAATCTTTCGGGCGACTGCGTAGTAACTGGTCAGCCGCGCCTCGCTGAGCAGGAAGTCGTAATGGGATTCACTCAGCTTGCCTGTGTCGGCGTCGTACCCAATCGAGAACAGGTTTTTCTTCTTATTGTAGAAGACGGTCAGGTCACACTCGTCGATGATCTTTTCAACCCGCGCGATCAGCCCGGCCATCTCCGGCTTTTCGCGCGAAAACTCCCGCAGCCCTTCGGCCAGCGCGACCAGCGAGCAGATAAAGTTGCCGCTGTCTACACTTGAAATAAACTCGGGCTTTAGGGTGTCCAGTGTGATGGTGTCGTACCAGTTGTAAAGGTTGCCCTGCCAGGTTTTAAGCTTCTCAAGGCTGGATACTGTCCGCTCAACGCGGGTGTAAAGCCCATCCGTGTCAATAAAGTCAAAATCCCGCGCGGCCAGGATGGACAGCAGCATCATCCCGATATTGGTCGGCGAAGTGCGTGTGGCCACCCGATAAACGGGGGACTGCTGGATGTTGTCCGGCGGCAAGAAATGATTGGCAGCGTTCGCGAAATCCTCGTAGTACCGCCACATGGCCGCGTTGTAAGAAATCAGCGCGTCCCTCTGTTCGGAAGATAAGCTGACCTTGTCCTCACGGGAGGGCCGGGCGCTGATCAGCGCCGCGGGAATCAGTAAAACAAACGCGATCCCGACAATGCTGAGCGCGGAACTGAGCGCCAAAACCAGAAACGCGATCCCCAGAAGCTGGGCCGCCCAAAACCGCCCGACAAGGCTGCCAAGCGTGACTTTGGCCGCTTCGCTCTGTGCGGCGGTTGTCCACTCAAGCATCTTCTTGCGGGAAATATAAGTCCGCCAAAGGGATCGAAAGACCGCGTCCAACGTGATCAAACTCTGAGCGGGCAGCATAATCAGCAAAAAACAGCCCTGCCCAAGCAGTTCAAAAGCGTGGGGAAGTGTGCGGGTGAAAAACTTTTGCGAAAGGGTGTGAAATCCGCCCGAAGCCAGCGAGAAAAGCGAGGCCCAAAGGGAGGGGAACATCACCCCCAAAAGACCGCTGACCGCCAAAAACACCTTGACCCAGCCCCCGCTGAGCAAAGCGGCAATCAGGCAGGCAAAGCAGACGGCCGGGGTGATCGACCGGCGCAGGTTGTCGGCCAGCTTATACCGATCCAGCGGGCGGATAGGGTTTTGGTAAGCCAGACCGGCCACCCGGTACCGCCTGCCAATAAATTTTAAGTTTTGCCAGTCCCCGCGGATCCAGCGGTGGAGTCGGCTCAGCCAGCCGCCCATTCCGGATGGGGCGTTGTCGGTCATCTCCACGTCGGATACAAACCCGGCCCGCAGATACGCGCCCTCCAGGATATCGTGGCTGAGAATCTGGTTTTCCGGGAACCGGCGGGAGAGCAGTGCGTGGAAGACATCCACGTCGATCAGCCCCTTGCCGGCAAAGATGCTCTCGCCAAAAAGGTCTTGATAAAAGTCTTTTTCGTGGGTATCGTAAGCGGTCACCCCGCCGCATCCGCTCATCACCCGCGAGAAGGGGGTGGCCTTTGCGCTGCGCAGGTCAAGGCTCATTTTGGGCGCAAGGATTCCGTACCCCTCGCTCACAACCCCATCCTGTCCGATGACCGGCCGGTTCAGTGGATGAATAGCCGCGCAGACCAGCGTTTGTGCGCACTCGTAAAGCAGGTTGGTGTCCGCGTCCAGCGCGATGATATATTTAAATTCGCGCAGAACATCCCGCTCGCCCACAAAGGTGTGTACCCCGGCCTTTTCGCCTTTGGTAAAGCGGATAAATTCGGTGATCGCGCCCCGCTTGCGCTCCCATCCGCTGTATTTCTTTTGGGTCTTGTTCCAGGTTCTCGCCCGCAAAAAGAGCATGAAGCGGTTGTCGTGTTCCCGGTTTAGCGTCTCGATCAGCTTTTTGACCGCCGCTACCTGAGCGTCGTCCTTCTCGTCGGTCGGGTAATCCCACTCCTTAAAATCGGCGAGCACACAGTAAAAGAGATCGGGGTCCGAGTTGGAGTAATAGAGCTGACAAAGCCGGTCGGAAAGCGCCGAAATTTGCGCCGACCCCGGCAAAAGGGTGGAGACGAGCACGACCGACTTTGGCTTTTCAGTAATTTTTTTGGGATCCATCCGAGGGATAAAATCGGGGGATATCCCGGCGGTCGCGCATTGCCAGATCGGTGTGCGCAGTATTTCCCAAATCGGCAAAAAACAGAGCAGGCCAACCCAGGCCCGCCCGGTCAGCCAGCCGATCAAGGCAGACAACAAAACCGGCAAAACCGCCCCGGAGATCAGTGCAAACCCGCCTTTTCGCCGTCTTGGCCGTGTAATGGCGGGGTGATGCAATATTGAATATCCTATATGCTCATTAGCGCCAGTTTTTTCCGCACACCCGTCAAGCATTGCCTGCGCTATGTTTACTTCGGGTTTGCGCTCTTTTGCCGCAATTCTGGCGATCAGGTGACGGTAATAATTTCGGCTTTCCGCATCCATTTGCGGGTAGACGCCGGTGGGGTCTTGCCTCAGGATTTGCTCAACCTGTGAACAGTTATAGACGATTTCGTCAAAGTCGATGGCGGTCAGTTTGCTCATTCCGACTACCGCGTAGCGGATCATCTCTTCACTTCGGGTTTCAAAACAAGCCAGATAGGCCATCCGCAGCAGAACCGCTTTGACCGCGGTTGGTATAAACCCGAACTGGCTTTCGCTTATGTGTCCGGCCCGCTCGGCTCCGCGCAGGATCTCGGTCATGCTCTCGTCGTCCAGGCTGGGCATAGCGGCGGGCAGGACAACCTCAAACATGGCGTAAAACCGCGAAAGCTCACCGGGCATCGCCCGTTTGGCCAGATGGTTTATATCCTTGATTGACTGCTTGCACTCTTTTTCGAGAACGTAATAATTGTCGCAAAGCCACTCGTCAACCGGGTGCTGGGTGGCATGTTGGTTCACTTTTTGGTAGTGTGCGCGCATCCGGGTGGTCATAGAGCGCAGACCCCGACAAATTTTGGCGGGGGTCAGGTTATTTTTTGCTTTCACGGCGTTCTCGGCCAATACGCTTATGTTCAGATTTCCTGCCTTATTGCTCATCTTTCCCTCCGAAATCAGCGCGATCAAGATTATGGTCGACGAACTTCAAAAGTAGCGGCCAAGTGGAAAAAAAGGCCACAAGGCTGGTCGGTTTTTAAATTCAGTGACTATTGCCGTCAAATGCCGTTCGCCATGCCACAGAGGCTTAGCGCCGGCGACTCGCCGCTGTTAATATCTTACAGCTTAGTGTTAACCCGCCATAGGGCAAAAATTCAAAGCTGCTGACTTTGGACGCATTTTTCTTGCCTGCGCGTCGAATATAGCCGCGAAAAAGAAGAAACCGGCAAAAGCCGGCTGCCGGAGTACCCACGCCGCCAGCACCCGGTATAAATTGGGCGCATAATATGGGGCGAAAGGCGTTTTGCCCCAAAACAAAACAAGGGACAAAGCTTTTGCAACATACATAAATGTAGAATCAGACCGACGAAAGGAGCTAAAGAAATTGGAATACAGGAAGAAGGATATGTATCTCCAAGCGGAAAGGGAAACAAGCAACGGATGGATGCGTGTTGGCAGCCAGCCCCTGCCCGCCGCCCCGCAGCCAGAAGAGCCGCAGCCTGTGCTTGTACCAACACCCAGAGCAGAACAAGCGCCGCAGCCCATGCCAATGCCCAGAGCAGAGCAGGCGACACAGCCCATGCCAATGCCAAGAGCAGAGCAAGCGCCGCAGCCCATGCCGATGCCCAGAGCAGAGCAAGCGCCGCAGTCTATGCCGATGCCCAGAGCAGAGCAAGCGCGGCAGCCCATGCCAATGCCCAGAGCAGAGCAAGCGCCGCAGCCCATGCCAATGCCCAGAGCAGAGCAGGCGCCGCAGCCTATGCCAATGCCCAGAGCAGAATCGACCACTACCGCCGCTGTCGCGAACTTCAGAACAGAGGTGCGAGCGACGGCCATTTCCGCGCCGGCGACCAGGGAAGAGCGCCCAGCCCCAAGCGTTCCCGTGCCGGCCATGACCGCCCCAATCCAGACGGTGGCCGTCCCTCCGCAGGAAAGCGAGGGGTGTGGCTATTGTGTCACGCTGGGAATGGCTTACATCCCAATGCAAGTGTGGGGAAATCTCTACACACCTGAGGATGGCTTTGCCCGCGGCACCATCTTCGAAGAGCTGGACCTGCCGTTTGTCGGGAAGGGGGATTGCCGCCATGACTGAGCGCCAACTACTGCTTAAACGGGTACAGATCTGCGACTTTGCGCTAAACGATGCTGCCCTGTTCCTGGACACTCATCCCGAAGACGCCGATGCCTTGGCCTATTACAAGCGGCAGCTTGAGTCGCGCATGGCCGTGGTCGCGGACTTTGAAGAAAAGTTTGGGCCGCTGACCAAAGGCGCGTATGACGGCGGCCCGCGCTGGCGCTGGGTAGATGACCCCTGGCCCTGGCAGACAGAGGAGGAGAAGTAATGTGGAGTTATGATAAGAAGTTGCAATATCCGGTAAAAATCAAAACACCCAACCCTGCCATGGCAAGGATCGTTATGACCCAGCTGGGCGGGCCGGATGGGGAACTGGGCGCGGCTATGCGTTATCTGCACCAGCGGTATAGCTGCCCTTACGGAGAAGTTACCGGAATACTGACAGATGTAGGTATGTCGGGGATAAAAATGTCTCAGCCACTAAAAAAGCGGACAAGCCTTATAGTAATAGGCTTTTAATACATACCATCTCAACCAAAGATAGAATCGCAAAGTGGGGTGGAAGTTTGCTAGACCAAGAAAAAAGCACGTTCCCCTACAAGGTTGCGCCTTGCAAGACCGAGAGGATTATTAAGTTGTTTATAGCCGCGTAAAGTCATTATTATGTAGCCGTCTATCATGGGCGGCTACTTTGCTGTTTGACAAAATCAATTATTTACGATAAAATAAGATAAATTTTATATTATCATGTAAGAGGTGCGCTATGGAATATATTAAACGTAGCTTGGAGCGTAAATTCACTCGAATGAGCGAGTTTTTTAAGGCTGTACTTGTTACTGGGGCAAGGCAAGTAGGCAAGACCACTATGCTTAGGCATTTGGCTGAAAGCCATAACAGAACCTACGTTACGCTCGATAATCTAATGGCGCGGAATTTAGCCAAATCCGACCCGGTTCTATTCTTCCAGACTTACAAGCCGCCAATTATCATTGACGAGGTGCAATACGCGACAGAACTATTTAGTCAGATAAAAATCATGTGTGATGAAAGCGAAGAACCCGGACAATTTTGGCTGACAGGTTCGCAACAATTCAACATGATGAAAAATGTCCGCGAAACACTGGCGGGCAGAGTTGGTATATTGGAACTATACAGTCTTTCAAAGAACGAGAAAGACAGCATTTCATTTGAGGACGATTTAGACTTTTCTCTGTCCTGTTTGCAGGCGCGGCAATCGAAAGCGCAAAAAAATGATATAATCCGCATTTATGAGCATATTTGGCGCGGTGGTATGCCACAAGTGCTACAGGCTGACGCTGAACAGCGACAGGAGTATTATAACGCCTATGTAAATACCTACATCATGCGCGATGTTGCTCAGTTAGGCGGCATAACAGATACTTTGCGTTTTTCCAAGTTTTTGACTGCGTGTGCGGCGCTTGTGTCGGAGCAAATCAATTATAAGACCCTCGCCGACACAGCGGAAATAGCGCAGCCCACCGCGAAAGAATGGCTTAGGCTTTTGGAGAGTTTGGGAATCGTTTATCTATTGCGGCCATACGCCAATAACGCATTGAAGCGCTTAACGAAAACACCGAAACTGTATTTTTGCGATACAGGGCTTGCCGCCCATCTTTCCATGTGGCTAACACGGGAAACCCTCATGAACGGGGCTGCAAGCGGGCATTATTTTGAGAACTTTGTTGTTGTTGAGCTTCTAAAAAACTATGCCCATGCTCAAACTAAGGCGAATATGACATACTACCGAGATTCCAATGCGAAGGAAATAGATATATTTGTGGAACGTGATGCCTCCGTTCATCCATTGGAAATTAAAAAGTCCGCTAACCCCGACCGCCGTGAGGTAAAGAAATTTAATATATTGGATAAAACATCATTAGAGCAGGGCTGCGGCGGGATTATATGTATGTGTGAGGAGGTCATACCGATTGATGCAAAAAATTTCTTTATCCCGTGCAATCTGATTTAGCGTGATATTATAATAATAGGAGATTTGCAGATGGACGAAAATCGAACAATACCCCCTACAAGCGTAGTGCATACTGAAAAAGTAAATGGAGCGACCTATATTGTACAATCAAATTATGTCGGAAAAATAACATTCCTAGATTTACTAAAGCAAATGATAAAGCGGGATATTGAAAGGGGAACATTCTTTGATGAATAATCAAAAAGAAAGACGTCGTGATTGTGATGCACGGCGTCTTTTCTTTTTGTGGCGCTTTATGTGCCTAATCATCTAGCAATTTTTTTTGAGTAATGTGTTTATTGTGAAGAATCCAAAAACCGCGATAAACAGCGGCAAACAGGCTTATTGCAAGGGCTTAACCGTTTGTGAAAATGACACTTCACAGGCGGTTATCTCTATTTTATCAAGTTTGCGGCGCTTTGGCAAGAAAAAACGCAACAGGCACCCACATTGCTTTAGGGGCTTGCCCTCACGCCTTCCCCGTGTTACAATATCTGTAGAAATCATGCGGTTTTTGCGCAAAGCCGCCGAGAGGTCGTGTGCCATGAGCGGCAAAACAAAGGAATCCAAGCTCATATACTTCAACGACGTAAAGCCCACAGCGGTGTGCTGGCTTGCCAAGCCTTTCATCGCGAGGGGCAAAATAACGGTGATACAGGGCGACCCCGGCAGCGGGAAAACAACGCTGGCACTTTCCATCGCCGCACATATATCAACAGGCAAGCCGCTCCCGTTTTCAACCAGTGAACCGGTAATGGGAAGCGTCATATATCAAAACGCAGAAGATTGTGCAGCGGATACGCTCAAACCCCGGCTTATCAGTATGGGTGCGGATTGTAGCAAGATAGCGTTCATTGAGGCCGCCTCCCTAAATATTGACGAAGACTGCAAAATCCTAGAGCAACATGTACGAGAAACAAATGCCTCCATGTTGACACTTGACCCTTTCACCGCTTTCATGGGTAGCAAAGCAGATATGTGCCGAGCAACGGATATACGGCGACTGATGGGCGGCTTGATGAAGATAGCGGAGAAATATAATTGTGCAATGGTCTTAATCGCGCACATGAATAAATCCGCAGGGGCAAAGGATTTATACCGCGCCCTTGGTTCTATCGACATCCCCGCCGCCGCAAGAAGCGTTATGCTGGTCGGGCGGGATGAAGATGGCGAAACCAGATATGTCCGACACATCAAAAGTAGCCTAGTCCCGGAAGCGTCAGCGTTCGCGTTTCGGATATGTGAAAATTCATCGGTTGAGTTTTTAGGGGACTATGAGGGCGCGCTAGACGATACAGAACCCCTCACCCCCGCAGATAACCGCAAGAGCCACAAGGCGGAGGAAATCATACTTAACATGACAGCCAGCGGACAGTGCCGCAGTACAGATATTATGGACGCTTGTGGCAAAAACAACATCAGCCCTGCTACCGTGAAGCGCGTTAAGGGACACCTCGGCATCAAATCTATAAAGAAGCAAGACGAATGGTACTGGATGCAATAAACCTCACAACCAAGCCGTTATTTGTCAAGGGTATCAAATCCATACATGCAACGATACCATTGATTGATACACTTCCTAAAATCCTATAACTATCACGAATATGAGAAAAATCAAGAGTATCGCCTCTCCCACATGATACCCTTGTCCAATTCGCACAATTGCCGCCTTGGTTGCCTTTTGGATATACTAAAGGCACAAAGGGGGGCGGAAAATGCAATCAGATGACTTTGAAAAAGCCTACGGTGACTTTATCGACCGACCCGAATATGACGAAGCGCAGGGCGATTTATTTAGAATCGTTCGCATATCATTTAAGGCCGGATGGGAATCCGCAGGCGGAAACCCGCCGCCATCACAGCCGGTTGTCCGGCTTCTTCCGAAAGAACCAACATAATATAGCTAGACCGCAAAGCCGCTTATTCATCACGAATAGGCGGCTTTTTCGCGTTTCCGGGGCATTACATAACCGCTTCCGCCTATCTGATGGAAGCGGCAAACTATTTTAGGAGGCCAGATACCAAATGAATGACGTAGACAAAATGCTAGTGAAGCAGTTCTTACTTCGTGTTCGGCAAGAGGGCTTTACTATCGTAGAAAAGCCTCCGCGCTCAATATCCGGGCTGAACATTGATATTTACAGAGTGAAAACAAAAATATGCACCTTTGATGACCGGCAACTGGGCGAGCGATGGAATCTGCGGCTTCACACAGATGATAGCACCCGCGCAGAAATCAAACAGGACTTTTACAAACTCTTTGATATGTTCATCTATCTGCGGAATTTGTACTCGGTATACGAAGCCGCTACACCTTTGCAGGGCTACGACCATTCGCTGGGGTACAGGGTTATCATGCAACATAATCATTGCGTCCTCGCGGTCAATGGCAGGAACAGGCTTGGGGAGCTTGAGTTTGGCACGTTTTTTACCGATAGTAGCCGTTACGGTAACAGCAAGACCATACGAGATAACATCTACTTTGATATGGACGCCTACCCGCTGGCAAAGCTCGACTTTGTTGCCCGCGAGAGTTTCAGCCCAAAGTCAGAGAGTATGCGCGTTAGCACATAGAGCCGCTTGTTCACACGAACAGGCGGCTTTTTCGCATTCCCGGGGGATTTTCCCTATACATAGCCGCTTGGCGAATTGTCGTAGCGGCTAAATCTATGGAAAGGAGAACCGAAATGTCAAACCCAAAAGTCACGGCCATGTGCAATCAGAAAGGCGGCGTCACCAAGACCACAACGACCGCAAATCTCGGTATCGGGCTGGCTATGCAAGGTAAAAAGGTGCTGCTGGTGGATATTGACCCGCAGGCAGACCTAACCACCGCGCTGGGCTGGCCGAACCAAGACGCGCTGCCAATGACGCTATCCGGCATCATGGACAAGACCATGCGCAATGAGGATTTTGAGCATTACGGCGCGATTCTGCGGCATGACGAGGGCGTAGACCTTATTCCATCCAGCCTAGAATTATCCGGCGTAGAACTAAGCCTTGTAACCGCCATGAGCCGGGAGTTTACGCTCAAAAGCTATCTGGACTGCATCAAGCACGATTACGACCACATCATCATAGACTGCCCGCCGAGTTTGTCCATGCTGACCATCAACGCGCTTGCGGCGGCAGACAGCGTAATCGTTCCGGTGCAAGCACAGTATCTTCCGGCAAAGGGCATGACGCAGCTCATGAAAACAATCAACAATGTACGCAGGCAGATTAACCCGACGCTCAAAGTAGACGGGGTGCTGCTCACGCTTGCGGATATGCGCACAAACTTAGCGCGGCTGACCGCCAACACCTTGCGGGAGCAGTACGGCAGTATGCTGAAAATCTACAAAACGCATATCCCCATCGCTGTCAAAGCAGCGGAAATCAGCGCGACAGGGCAAAGCATCTTCGCGTATGACAAGGGCGGCAAGGTTGCACAGGCGTATGCCGATTTCACAAAGGAGGTGCTTGCCGATGGCGCGAGACTTAAAGCTAAATCTGCCCCCGGCAGATGACCTCTTTACCACGCAAGAGCAGCGGGATGATGCCAAGCTGGAAAAGGTACTGGACATTCCGCTATCTGAAATTGACGATTTTCCAGACCATCCGTTTCAAGTGAAGCTGGATGAATCCATGCAGGCTATGGCCGACAGCGTGAAAGCTGTTGGTATACAGACCCCTGCGCTTGTGCGACAAAAAGAAGATGGCCGTTATGAGCTTGTAAGTGGCCACCGGCGCAGGATGGCTTGTGAACTCGCGGGGCGGGAAACCTTGCCGTGTATTGTGCGCAACATGAGTCGGGATGAAGCCATAATTGCTATGGTAGACGCGAATTTGCAGCGCGAGGCAATCTTACCGAGTGAAAAGGCGAAGTCTTATAAAATGCGGCTGGAAGCTATGAAAAGGCAAGGGCATCGCTCAGACTTAATGATTGATTCAACTTGTGTGCCATTGGCACACAAGTCAGAAAACCCTCGTTCCCGCGCTGTATTAGCTGAAAAGGTAGGCGAAAGCCAAGACCAAATACGCCGCTATATCCGCCTTACAGACCTTATCCCACGAGTGCTAGACCTTGTGGACGCAGGCAAAATCGCTATGCGCCCCGCTGTGGAGCTTTCATATCTGCCCCCGGAGCAGCAACAAGCCTTGCTGGAATCCATCGAGCTTGAAGAATGTACCCCATCCCATGTGCAGGCCATGAAAATGCGGAAATTTGCAGAGCAAGGGCAGCTAAACGAGGGTGTGATTGCCTCCATCATGCAAGAGGAAAAACCCAACCAAGTGGAGCAATTCAAGATACCGCGTGAGAAAATCAGCCGATTCTTCCCATCGGGTACGCCCCCGCAGAAGATTGAGGATACCATTGTCAGGGCGTTGGAGATGCTGCGGCAGCGGGAGCGAAACCGCGACGCCCGATAAACCCACAACCAGCCACAGGGCTGGATTTTTTAGTTTCAGACAAAATCCCACGAAACGGAGGAACATCATGCTATGAGAAAAGTCTCAACAATCGTGATTGCAATCTGCATTTTTGTGACACTGGGCGTGACCGCCTACGCCGAGCCGAGCGTGACAATCACGGACATCACCCCCACGGCAGAGGAGCTGCCCACAAGTACCGAAACGCACACCGAAAACGGCGTAGTTATCATCGAAAAAACCTTTGAAGTCACGCCGGGAGTTGACCCGCAAACATTCACGCAGCCTTTTGAACAGAATGGTTACAACTTTGTCTACCGCGAAACCCTGCGCAGGGAGGCTACCAGCGGAACGTCTGCCCGCCTAACCAGCAAGACCGCCGCTATTATCACCGACACGGATGATATTGCCGAGGTTATCGCGCTGTTCGCTGACACCACCCACTACGAGCAAGACGGTTACACGGGGCGGCTGCGGATTGATTCAACCTCGCTGGTAATCGAAGCGGACGAGTACGAAACATTCACCTACCCATTCACACGAACCCGCGACATCCCCGGCCTCTCCCGCAACGACCCTGCGCTGGTTGAGCGCGAGTGGAACGGCCTGACGCTGTATGGCCTTACTTTTAGACAAGGCGCGGATGGTCGCTATACCGCAACTGCCACCTACCGAGGATTGGCAACAGGGCGGCGGGCTGTGAGCTTTATCGCTACCGTGAACTATTACGGCGAAGTGGCAAGGGCAGCGCAAGGAAGCACCCTCTATACGATTGCGTTTGCGGGTACGCCTATTGAAGCGCCGGAACAACCGTCTACCACGGCAGAAGCACCCGCCATCCCAGCGGATGGTGGGATAAATCTACTGCCAATCGTCATTGTTGTCCTTGCCCTAGCCGGAGCGGGTGCTGCTTTCTACAAGCTGAAATTGAAAAGGGGGAACACAAACCATGAAACTATCAACAAGACTAAGCGGTTTATGCGGGCAGATTAGCCGCAAAGTTCCGCGCCGCGTACTCTTTGCTGCGTTGGCGCTGACGCTCGGCGTCACTTGTGTCGCGGTGGCGCTGCACAGTCAACAGGATAATACGCCGAGGGTTGAGGTTGCTACCGTCAGCAGCGAGATTGAATTTGACAACCCGGATATTGTGGCGCATACCGCCGCAGATGGCATCGCAATTATCGGTGGGGCGCGGCCAGTGGCCGCTTCTGCATCAGCCCCGCGCATCACAAGCGACCCCGCGACAATCTGGCAGAACAATCCCTCGCCCACTCATGGCGGGTTTACCCTGCCGGTGGCAATGGACGGTGAAGCAATCGGTGTGCTGACGATTCCCGATATTGGCTTATCCGTGCGCGTCTACGAGGGCGAGGACTATATGTGTGTCATGGATTACGGCGTTTGGCATTTTCGCCACACTTCGGCGTGGTACGGCAACACAGCCATGAGCGCCCATAACGTGAACCTCGACGGCACTCCCGGCTACTTTTTGCATCTATACAGGCTAAGACCGGGCGCAGTTATAATCTATGAAACTGCGCACGGCATACGGGAATATGCCGTTGAGACAGTAAAAGAAATATCCGAGATGGACTGGTCGATGCTTGGCCGCACCGAGGACAATCGAATAACGCTAATCACCTGTATTAGTGGGCAGGCTCACTTGCGCCTTGCTGTTCAAGCGGTGGAGATTTTGCCGTCGTAACAGGGTGCGAATGTTGTTGTTGCACCTTTGATGTTGTTACCCGAAAGAGATATAATGGGGGTATAATCAAACTAATCGGAGGTGTAGGCCATGAAAAAGCTCATTGTTATCGTTCTCGCCCTGCTTATGTTCACAGTGTTCGCAATTCCTGCTACCGCCCACGCGGCAGCCCCCACCGGTAACGCGCTCGTGGGAGTAAACATCACAATCGTTTGCCCCACTACCCCCGCAACCGGGCATGGCAGGCGGGGAAACAACAGCTACTTCGTCGCTGCCGATGGCAGAACGCTGGGCGTTATGTCCGCAGCAGATGCCAGCGCGATTAGGGACAGATTTGCGGTGACGGACGCGAATGGCAACTGGCTACCACCTGGAAGCTGGCCTGTGCTGACAGGAATGGAGTGGAGCAAGTGGTTTGCTGCTGAGTTTAACGCCCTGCGTGTTCAAACCAACGCACAGCAAGCACCCGCGTCCCCCATTGCCCCTATTGTCCCAACATCCCCCGAGCCAATGGCTCCCGCAGGGATAAGATTCACGCCGGAGTGGATTGAAGCCGAGCGAGCGGAGCTTATCCGCTTAGTCAATGCGGAGCGCGAACGCGCCGGGATGCACAGGCTGGAAGTCTGCGACGACCTTATGGACTTTGCCATGACCAGAGTGCGGGAACTTGGCGTGACCGGACTTACCCATGTCAGACCTAACGGAGTGAGGGTAGACAACGAGGTTGCCACAAGAGCCAATGCCGCTGACCGGGCGGTCAGACGATGGATGGACTCACCCCCGCACAGACGCGCAATGCTCGGTGAGGACGCTTTCTCGGTATGGACACGGTTCGGCGTAGCCGTCTACCGCCACGGAGCGGTTATCGTATTTGAGAGATAGCACCCCATAGCCCAACAGACACCACCCAACGCAGGGTGGTGTTTTTTATGCCAAAATTCTGATAAGGAGCGATGTAACTTATGCGACAGAACGTAAAACGTACTATCTGTATTATGCTGGCGTTCGTGATGTTCGTCGGCGTCTTTCCCGCGTCCGCAAGCGCGTTTATCGACCCGCCGCTCACCGGCAGCACCGGCACCGGCTGGGATAACTTCGGCCCGCCCCCCGGTGAAATCGTGTTTGAATCCGGCCCGGGAACACCGCCACCTCTACCCGGCACAGACCCGCCCGAAGAATCGCCAAGCCCTGCCTTGCCGCCAATCGCGCCGGGTTTTGATTATGGCGATGCCCTCGCCCCGGGTGAACTTCCCACGCCGGGCGAGGACGGGATTACCGAGGACGCGGATATAGACTATCCCCCGGCAACCGGGCCGCCCGAAGAAGATGAAGAACTTGAAGAAGAATTGCCCTACGAAGATGAACAGACCGACCTCGGAGATATGCCCCCCGACCTTGCCGCCGCGCTGCTTGCTTATGCGGCGGGTGCAAACAGGGCAATAGCCGACCGCTCACCCATCATGCCTATGGCAATGCCCAGCGACATCGGCACGATACAATTTCAAAACCAATCCGCAGGCAGCTTGCCAATTGACCTCAACTATTGGCCGGTCATCAATTGGGTAAACCGGCCGGGCGAGGCACTTACACCGTTTTGCGCCCGCTTCGGCCCCGACCCGCGCGAGGGCGTCCCCTACGTTGCGGTTGCACATTCCAACACCCAAATTCTAAGGCTGCTAATTGCTTACGAACAAGGGCTGACCAGCGACCGGCTCGGTGTTCAAGTTGCCATTTGGGGAATCACTGAGGGATGGCAAAGCTGGGCGAATTGGGATAGAGCTGCTGCTGCGCGCAATGCTGCGCAGGGCGTTGACGTCACAGGATGGCGACTTTTGCGATTCACCGGCCCTGCTGGTTCGCAACCCCTATTTGCAGCGGTAGAGGATGATATTCCACCCCCGCCTCCCCCGCCGGACGAAGAAGATAAGCAGTTTGAAGTCCGCTGGAGCATAGAATCCCACACTGAAACAACATTTACCCGTGAAGCATCCATCGAAATTACGGATGCGCGCGGGCAGTTGCTTATCCGCAAGCAGAATCAAGCCCATGAGCCGCTGGATGGCGCGTTGTTCAATATTCGGATAGACTTCTCGGACGGCAGCTTCCAGCAGATTAACGGTTGGGAGGCGTACAACGGCGGCAGGCTGCTGACGTGGAATCACCCGGTGGGTAATCGGGATGCCGCAACGGTCACAGTGACCGAAGTCCGTGCGCCACAGCATTACACTATAGACGTAAACAACGTGCGCACAGCGACCGTCTCTCCGTCATATACCCTATGGGAGCATGTCCAATATTGGGAAGAAACCGTGACTACTTTCACCTACTGGTGGGAGGTAATCCTAATCCAGAACGGCGAGGAAACCACTGTTGACCGGGTGGAATACGATCATGGGCAAACAGTATCCCGCTCTCCGTGGAACCGCAATACAACCACGGATTCGGTTGTTGGCGATTTACACCAATCGGTGACGTTTGTTAATGTTCGTGAGCGCGGAACGCTCATCGTCTACAAACGCTGCGCTGTCACCGGGAATCTTTTGCAGGGCGCTGAGTTCCGAGTGGAGGGCGTAGACCTCGGCGAAGCCGGGACATTCAACCAGACCGGCGTGACCGGCGCAGGCGGCTACGTTGTTTTTAACAACCTCTTTCCGGGCAGCTACCGAATCACGGAGACACGCGCTCCGCATACCCACAACACTGACGCTCCGCCGCAGACGGTGAGCATCCAGAGCAACGAAACTGTGCGCGTAACCTTTGATAACACCCGCCGACAAGGACTTACCATCCTAAAGGTGGACAACTACGGCAACCCATTGCAGGGTGCGGTTTTTGAGGTTAGGCGCGGTTCGGGGCAAGTGCTAGGCAGCTTCATAAGCGATAGCAATGGCCTCGTCATCATCCCATATTATCATCTCAGTACAGGATATTATATCGTCGAGGAAATTCAAGCTCCCGATTTCTTTCTCATCGATACGGCCAACAACCCGCAATCTATCTGGATAGACAACACCCAGCAAAATCAGCACTACTCTCTTGTGTTCCGTAATTTTAGGATGCCGTCTATTGAGATTATTAAGATGGACGGCGACAATCCCACCGAGCGACTGGCAGGCGCGGTTTTTCGGGTGACGAATACCCGCACCGGGCAATATTTCGATGTGACGAGCGATGGCAATGGCCGCGCCTACCTCCCCGGCTTGGAGCTTAATACCACCTATATGGTGGAAGAAACCCAAAGCCCGGCCAATTTCGTACGCTCGTTGTACCGTCGTGAGATTGTGTTGCGGGAGAACCGCACACACACGATTGTTGTGCCTAATTTCCGCGAACCGGCGATTACAATCGTCAAACGCTGCACCCACACCGGCGATAGGCTTCCCGGTGCGACATTCCGCGTGAGCTGGAATAACGGTGCGGCGTTCACGGATGTTACCACAAATGCCGACGGTGAAGCGGTTGTAAATGGCTTGGAAAGCGGCCTGCATACAATCGTGGAGACACGCAGCCCGGTTGGGTTCTTGCTCAACTCCGAACCGATTCTTGTGCTGTTAAATCCTGGTGAGCATCGCGTTATTGAGGTGTTCAACGAGAGGATTCCCGGTCTCTTAGTCACGAAGCGGTGTGCCGTAACACATGCGCCGATTGCCAACACGCTGTTTAATGTAACGCAGATTCGCGGCCATTACCGGCGTGACCTCGGCACGTTCTCTACAGCGCAGAACGGGACTTTCTATATCCCGAATCTGACTGCGGGATATGTGATTATAACCGAACTGCGCGCAAGCGAGGGCTTCTTTTTGGACAGCACCCCGCATCTGTTTTATGTGCAGGCCGACCGCGTGAACATGCTGGAACTGTTCAACGAGCCTTACAGCAATTTGCGGCTAACGAAAATCTGCGCGGTCGATAGGACGCCGCTGGCTGATGCTGTATTCAGATTGTTTGATGACCGCAGACGTGAAATTGGCACGTTCACGACAAACGCTGCGGGGGAAATCCTTATCACAGGCCAGCGGAGCGGCATGTTCTATTTGCAGGAAGTGCGCAGCCCTGCGGGTTACTTGCTGGATACGACTGTGCGGCAGATTGAGCTAACCGGCGGGCAGACCACTAGCATTGAGTGGCCGAATACGCCGCTCGGTTCGCTCAGAATTATCAAGAGATGTTACCATACGTCTGAGCCGCTCTACGGCGTGGAGTTTGAGATTTTGGACGCACAGAACAACATCCTCGGACGCTTTACCACCGACCGAGAGGGCATTATCACTTTCGGTCGCAACCTCGCTCCGGGGCGGTATCAAATCCGTGAGCATCGCGCAGCACCCGGCTATCTCTTGGATGAGCGCAGGCATTGGGTGACTATTCCCGATGACGGCAGCGCCGTGGAATTGGTGCTTTACAATCAGCTCAAACGCGGGCAGATTCAGATTGTCAAGCGCGCAGCCGAAGCGAACAGGGTGACAGGCGATAGAGCCGGTGCGCTGCTTTCTGGGGCTGTGTTTGAGATTATTAACGAGCGTCTGGATGTGGTGGACACCATAGAAACCGACAGCCGGGGTGTGGCCATAAGCAGTATGTTGCCGCTTGGCAGATACGCAATCCGCGAAGTCGAAAGCCCGGATTTTTGGCTTCTCTATGAGGGAATTTTTTACGCCGACATTCGGATGCACGGCGACCTCATCCGATTCGAGGTATTAAACCACCCTGCCGACTTGGAAGTTACAATCGACAAGCGCGGGAACGTAGAAGCGCTTGCAGGCGATGTGATTAGGTTCGATTTTACCAACATTGCCAACGAGAGCAACGTGCCGCTTGATGACTTCTTCTGGCGGGATATTCTGCCCGAAGAAGTGCGGTTGGAGCGGCTTGTTACCGGCACTTGGAGCGACAGGGTGCGTTTCAGGGTGGTGTACGCGACTAATCTGCGGTCGAATTACCGCGTGTGGCAGGCAAATATGCTCTCGACTGTGAACCACGAACTGGACGTTGCAGACCTCAACCTAGCAGCGAATGAATTTGTTACCAGCTTCCGGGTTGAGTTTGGGACGGTTCCCGCTGGTTTCCGTGAGGATGCAACACCGCACATCTTCACAAGGGTACTGGACGATTTGCCCCATGAGCATAGGATAGTCAACCGCGTGGAAGCCGGTGGTCGTGTTAATGATGATTACGTCTATGACTTGTCCAGTTGGGTGACGATTGTGTTTGCGTTCCCAAGAGGGGCGCTGCCACAAACCGGGCTACAGGCAGTTGAACAGTTGACAGCGGATAGTTGACAGTGATGGTATCGCTGCGCGATGGATTTATTCTATCGCGCAGCGGTTTTACATAGAGGGCATCGCCCTCTTGAATTTAGCGGAAAGGGGGAACTCCCATGAAGAAGCTGGCCAAATACAAAATCTGCGGGGACATTGACACCACCGTGACCGGCAAGCTGCTCTACCTAATCCTTGACGAGCTTGCAAACAAGAACGGCGAAATTGTTATCCCACAAAGGAAAATCAGTGACGCGCTGAGCATATCCAAAGGTGCTGTAAGCAACAATCTCCGCCGCTTGCGGGACGGTGGATATATCAGTATTCAAGCACAGTACCGCGCCGATGACGGCGGCAGGGCGGCCAACAAATACATTGTGAAGTAGGTGGAAGAAAAATGTTGATACGCAAACTGACCAAGCAAGAGTGCAAGTGGCTGGCCGACCTTGTAAGCAGGGCGAAAGAGGTCGCCACCCGCGAGAACGAGGCAACACCGCATCCGCTACTGGAACTGCGCCGTGATAATATGGCAAGCCTTGAGGCCAAGTTAAACGCGGCAGTTGAGCGGGAAAATCAGAAAGGGAGGGGTGGCGCAAGATGAGCGAGAACATCTATAACCCCAACGGCAAGGATATTCGCTTTATAAACAGCGAATACAAGGAGCTTTTCCGCATCCCGGACGGCGGGTATATCACCATAACCCGCGAAGATGGTGAGCAGCTTGTCCGAAAGTGCAAATACCACGGCGAAGTTCATGTTGATATTGGTAGCAGCACTTATCATATATGTGAGTTTGCAGAGAAGATGGAGCGCATCGGTAGCCGTTACGAACCATGCCCGGAGCCGGAAATAGTGCAGGGGTATGTGATAACCGACCGTACTCCTGTCCGAGATAAGGTGTTTGTGCTTGCGCATAACCCGAAAGCAGTGCAACCTTTTGTAACGTGGCAATGCAGAAACGATGGCCGACAGGATTATCATTGGGGGCATTATTGGAGCGATAGAAGTGTCGCCCAAAAAGATTATTTCAATCGCGCCGACGCCGAGCGCACGGGGAGAGCATACGACCATACAAAACTGATTAAACCGCCAAAAAGCCGAGATGCGAGATAGGAGGGGTGCGCGATGAGTTTGCGGGAGAATATGTATAAGCTATCACCCGCCGAGCCAGCGGAAATAAAGTTGTTTTTTCGTTTGGACGGCGAGGAAGCCGAGCGCCACGGCGCGGTATGTGGTATGCAGATTGATTTTGAACGCGGCGAAGATGGGGCTTTATCTCAGCGGTTCAACTGTCAGCGACACTTGA